>Ga0180219_1000020_pt1 | contig 346231 bp, 335 predicted proteins | sample eDN3rd30CBELigMG_FD_151338 | JGI IMG/M metagenome (GOLD analysis project Ga0180219, IMG submission 151338) | Enriched Miracle-Growth compost microbial communities from Emeryville, California, USA - eDNA 3rd pass 30_C BE-Lig MG (version 2)... ...
GCAGCGCCGCCTCATGGCCCTGGCCCGCCGAGCCGGCCGGACAATACAGGATCGCGGTCCGCCCGAGCGCCTCCGGCGCCGCGCCGAACGCCTCGGTCACCGCCAGCGCCCCCTCGCCCTCCGCCGCAACCAAATGCCGCCGCGCCGCCCCGTCAACCTTCAAGCCAGCGTAGATCGGACGGCTCTTTATCTCGGAAAGATTCATGTCACAGGGGCTCTGCGCTCAACAAAAAGCCCCGGCGCGCGGACGCGCCGGGGCTGGTTCGGATGTCAGAGTTGGAAGACGGCGTTCGCGATCAGGACGACCGCCACGCCGGCGACGAGCGTGAGGTAGGGCAGAATGCCCGCCTTCGGCGCGGACATGACGCCGTCTTCGCCGACGCCAAGGTCCTCCAGCATCTTGGCCGGGAACTTGCCTTTGTCCTGGATGTAATGCCGGAAGAAGAACACCGGGATGATCATGGCGGCGGTGATCAGGCCCGCCCACAGCGCGATCGGGTTCCAGACCTTCGCGCCGGCGCCCATGAAGGCCGCGTTGACGAAGGCGAACAGGGCGCCGATCGCGATGATGGCCGCCGGCGCCTTGTAGGGCCGGGCCACGTGGCCGGAGTCGATGCGGTGGATCCAGCCCGAGTTCAGGTTCAGGAAGTTGAAGATGATGTAGCCGCAGTTCGACACCGCCAGGATGAAGAAGAACGAGGTGGCGTCGGCGCAGGCGATCGCGAGCAGGATCAGGTTGAAGACCAGATCGGTCCACATGGCGTTGGTCGGCGCGCCATGATGGTTGACGTAGGAGAGGTAGCGCGGGAGCCAGCCGTCGACCGAGCCCTGGTAGAGCGTGCGCGAGGAGCCCGCCATGGCGGTCATGATGCAGAGCATGAGCGCCAGGATCATCAGCATGACCAGCGCGTTCTCGACGATCGGACCGCCGCCGACCATATGGGCCATCGCGGCCGCGACGCCCGAGCCGTCGACGATCGGGGTCTCGAGCATGCCGGTGAGGCCGAGCTCGCTCTGGAAGGTGAACGGCACGACCACGAAGAAGGCGATGCAGAGCAGACCGGAGAAGAAGATCGCCTTGAAGGTGTCGCGGCCCGGATCCTTGAACTCGCTCGTGTAGCAGACGGCCGTCTCGAAGCCGTAGGTCGACCAGGCCGCGATGAACATGCCGCCGAGGGCGAGCGTCCAGCCGGCGATGTTCCAGGCGCCGGGCTCAGGCTTGTACGCCTCGGCGAGCGGCACGAAGGGCGTGAAGTTCGACCAGTTCACGCCGTGCGTGAGCAGCGGCACGACGCCGACGATCGCGAGCGGCACGATGACCATGACGCCGATCCACTTCTGCACCGAGGCCGTGCCCAGGATGCCGCGATGCTGGATCGCGAAGGTGCCGAGCATCAGGATGGCGCCGATGAAGAAGGATGAGTTCAGCGAGAACGACACCGGTCCGAGCGTGCCGGTGAACAGCGTCCAGGTGCGGAGCGGCGAGGCCGCGTCCGGCGCGATCGCCGTCAGAATGTAGCCGGCGGCGATCGAGGAGCCGAGCGAGAGCACCGGCGACCAGGCGAACCAGTTGCACCACACCGAGAGCGGAGCGATCGGCTTGGCGTAGCGCACCCAGGCGGCCGCGCCATAGATCGAAGCGCCGCCGGACTTGTTGGGGAACAGGCCGGCGATCTCGGCGTAAACGAAGGACTGCAGGAAGCCCATCATCATCGACGCCGCCCAGATGGCGAAAGCGATGGTGCCGGTGGTGCCGGCGATGCCGCCGATCGAGAACAAGACGAGCGCCGGAACGCCGCTCGCCACCCAGAACGCGCCCGTCCAGGAAATGCTTCGCCGCAGATGATGCGTGTCGTCGGCTGAGACCGGCGTCTCGGTCATTGCTATCGTCATTGGTGTTTCCCCGTGCCCCTGAAGTGTGCGCCGTCAGCCGGCGCCGGCCGCCCCGTGCCGCTGATCCGAGAGACTGGCCTCTGCAGAGTCTGGCGTCATTGCCGGGGTATGCTTGTCACTGTCCAATGGGCGGCAGGCGCCGACCTCGCGTCCGACGGGCTCCGCAAGTGCAGTCCGTGCGGCCGTCGATACGCTCCGTCAGCCTGGAAGAGGATGACCTCCTCCATTCCTGCGCGACCTGGAGCGGGATCATGCAGCACTTTCGACTGTTGTCAAAAGTTTTTCCCGTGAGGAAAATTTATGCTCGGCGCCCGCCTTCGAGGCGGGCATCTATTGTCGCATTTTTGAGCGAACAGCGTCGATCCGGGCGCTTTTATAGGCATCCGGCAGGGACAGCGCCCAGACGAAGAAGCCGCCTGCATGTCTGCCGATGAAGTTGGCGTCCGGCGGGGCGAACTTCGTGGAAAGCCATCCGAGGATCAGCGTGAAGAAAGCAAAGCCGAGCCCGCGCGCCGCCCGGCCGATCATGACATGGCCCATGCCCGGCAGAATGGCGGCGACCAGCAGAGCAAGCCGTGGGTCAGGCGGCGTGCGGAGCGGCATCGGCGAGACCTTCTCTCTGGCTGGCGTCCGCGGCGGCGCGCGCCGCGGAGATCGCGAGATCCAGCGCGGCGGCGGCCTCAGTCGGCTGCGCGCGGGGATTTTCGAAGCGGCTGTCGCGAAACAGCAGATAGGCGCCTCGCGCGCCCTGCCGGAGCTGGCGCACGACGCGGGCGCCCGCGGGCGTGACGGAGATTTCCTTGGTGAGATCGTCAGCGAGCGGGGCGGCGAGCGCGGGCGCCAGGGCGGAAAGCAGCCGCTGTGCGTCGCGCGAGCCGCGGACGCTTGAATCCTGCGGCCACGAGGCCGGCGGCCTTAAGCCCAATGGAAGTCGGCCCCCGAGCGCAAAGAATTCCGCGCCCGTCGGGCGGCGCAGGACGTCGATGGTGGCCTGAGCGCCCGTCGGAAGGCGGACCGAGGCGATCAGCCAGAGTTGCGGAAGGCGACGGAAGGCGAGCTGTTCGGCGACCGGCCGAAGCGCGACCTCGAGGCCGCGGTAGCGGCCCCGCAGGACGCCGTAGCCCGAGGGATCCGGCTTCAGGTCGGGCCCCTCGAGAAGCGGCAGGCAGTCCGCGAGGATGTCGCGGCGCCCTTTGGCCTCGGCGTCCGCCGCTCTCTTGAGGCGGACCGCCGCGACGGCGAGCGCCGCCGCGGAAATCCCTGCGAGAACGGCGGTTCCGATCATCGCCGCCTCAGTATCCGCGCGGTTTCGGCCAGGGCATCGTGAACTGCTCGCCGCGACGGCAGTACTTGTAGCGGTGCAGGACGAACCAGGCCGAGGCCAGGATGTAGAAGCTCATCATGGCGAGCAGCTGCGTGCCGTAGCCGAGGAAGACCGCGAAGTAGGTCACGGCGCAGAGCGTCACCAGCAGGATCGCGGGAAGCGGGTGCAGCGGGTGGATGTAGCCCCGCGTGATCGATCCGAGCGGCCATTTGCGGCGGAAGATGATCACCGCGATCGCCATGATCGTGTAGCCCAGCAGGCCGGAGAGGATCGAGAAGGTGATCGTCTGGTCGAGCGGGGTGGAGACCGCGAACAGGATCGCGATCGGCACGAAGAACACGATGGAGCGGAACGGCGTCCGGTACTTCGGGTGGACGCCGCCGAACCACACCGGCATGTAGCGATCGCGCCCCATGGCGAACCATGCGCGGGACGCGTCGTTGATGCAGCCATTGGCGGAGGCGAGCGTCGCAAACAGCGTGCCGACGAACAGGAACACTTCGAGCGGACCGCTGCCGGTGAGCCGGCCGGCGTCGTAAAGCGGCGTGATCGCCTGGCCGAGATATTCCCAGGGCATCAGGCCGGCGCCGACATACCAGGTCAGGGTCGCCGCGATCAGCAGCGTCATGATGCCGGTCAGCGTCCCGAGCGGCAGCGAGCGCGCCGGCGAGCGGACCTCCTCGGCGGCCTGGGTCGTGCCCTCGATTCCGAGATAGTACCAGAGGCCGAAATGCATCGCGGCCAGGATGCCGAGGCCGCCATAGGGCAGTCCGGTCAGCAGTTCGGCGTGCTTGGTGACCTCGCCGGGCGCCCAGGGGCGAATCGCGACGAACAGGACCAGAATCGCCGAGAACGCGATGGCCGTGATGACATAGTTCACGGTGAGCGTGGCGAGCACGCCGCGGTAGTTGAGCCAGGCCAGGAACACGATCGTCAGCACCATGAAGGCGCGTTTATCGAGTTCGCCGACGAGCCCCATATTATGGGTGAAGGCCTCGATCAGGTCGCCGGTGACGATCGCGTTCGAGACCTCGAGCATGGTGTAGGCCATCACGAGGTAGAGGCCGACATTGAAGGCCGCGAGCGGGCCGATGATGTGCTTGGCCTGGGCGTACTGGCCGCCGGCGGCGGCGACCGTCGAGGTCACCTCCGAGTCGATCATGGCGACGCAGGTGTAGAGGATGCCGGCCAGCCAGCAGGCGGTGAGCGCGGCGATCGCGCCGCCTTTGCCGACCGCGAAGTTCCAGCCCATGAACTCGCCGACGAGCACGATGCCGACGCCGAGGCCCCAGACATGCGCCGGGCCCAGCACGCGTTTGAGCGCGACGCGCGCCGGAGTGGCGGAGGCGGCCGCCGCCGGAGCGGCCGGGCCTGCAGGATGAACGACGTCCACCATCACGACCTCGCCGTGTTTTCGCCGAGCTCGGCGTCGATGATCTCGCCTTCGGCGGAGGAGGTCAGGTATTCCTCCGAATAGGACCGGTTGGTCCGCAGCATGTCCCAGAGCATCCAGAGCGCGAGCGCGGCGGCTGCAGACCAGGCGCAAATGTTCATTGCCGATATCATTTCGGCCTCCTCGGTATGGCTACTGACATCGGACGGATCAGGCGGACGGGCCGTCGTCGCCGAAGCGTTCGGCGATGACGTCGCGGTATTCCTTGTCCGACCAGCGGATCATTCCGACGAAATAGGCGATCACGACCGCCGCCGTGATCGCGCAGGCGATCCAGGAGAAGGTGTAGTCGAACTTCACGCCGATGATCGCAGCGGCTGAGGCGGGATCAAACCCGAGCTTTTCCCACTGCGCCGCCATGGTGGGGTTCTGGCCGAGCGCCTCCCAGGTCGGATTGTCGTAGGTGGTCGTGGTGGTGCCGCCGCCGGCGAGCTTCAGCAGGAGCGGCAGGTAAAGCGTCACCAGAACCAGCGCGAGCATGATGAAGGCGTCGACGACCTGACCGAAGATCGACTGGACCGGCGGCTCGTAAGGCTGCTTCCTCATCGGGCGGCCCTCCGCTCGGCGATGATGCGGTCCAGATAGTAGATGTCGGTGCCGTAGATGGCGGCCTTGTCCTCCTGATAATGCCGGATCAGGGCCCAGACCGCCGCGGTGTTGAGCAGCAGCACCAGCCCGGCGAGGATGAGCATCAGCAGCGTCACGCCACTTGCTGCGAACTGATCGGCCATGCGCCAGAAGGCGAAGGCGTAGACCGCCCACACGGCCGTGACCGACACGTAGGCCGCGAGTTTGTCTCGCCGGTACATACTTTCGACACGCGCCTGATGATCGCGCATAGCCATCCTCCCCATGTTCTTGCGAAGAAAATTTCGCTCTTTTGAGGAAAGGTTGACCGCCTATTTTGCGGGCGTCAAGGGCCTCATGAATGTGCAGCGCGACAATCGTTTGAGCACTTCGGAATGCGATGCCGCGCTTAAGAACTTCAGGGCAGCGTCAGCCTCTGAAAGATGACCGTTTCACTAAAGGAAACTATATTGACATACAGGAAAGCGGTGACTTAGCTCGCCCCAGCCAGCTAAGCTGAGCCCAGCAATGTTCGAGGCGGGGATGACGCCTCGGCGTGAGCCGCGAAGGAGAGATCCGTTGAACAAGCGCATCGCAGTCATCGGCGCTGGTCCGAGCGGTTTGGCCGCTCTCCGGGCCTTCGAATCGGCTCGCCAGAAGGGCGCGGACGTTCCCGAGGTGGTCTGCTACGAAAAGCAGTCGAACTGGGGCGGCCTGTGGAACTACACATGGCGCACCGGGCTCGACGAGTTCGGCGAGCCGGTCCACGGCTCTATGTACCGCTATCTCTGGTCGAACGGCCCGAAGGAGTGTCTGGAGTTCGCGGACTACTCCTTCGAGGAGCATTTCGGACGGCCGATCCCGTCCTATCCGCCGCGCGCCGTGCTGCACGACTACATCGCCGGCCGGGTCGAGAAGTCAGGCGTCCGCAAGTACTGCAAGTTCAATCACGCCGTCCGCGACGTCCACTATGGTGACGTCGCCGAAAAGTTCACCGTGACGGTCAAGGATCTTGTAGCGAAGAAGCATATGACGGAAGAGTTCGACTATGTGATCGTGGCCAATGGCCACTTCTCCACGCCGAACGTTCCTCAGTTCGAGGGCATCGACAAGTTCCTGGGCCGCGTGCTGCACGCCCATGATTTCCGCTGCGCCGACGAGTTCGCCGGCAAGCACGTTCTGATGATCGGCTCCAGCTATTCGGCCGAGGACATCGGCACCCAGTGTCACAAGTACGGCGCCAAGCGGATCACCTTCAGTTACCGCACCAAGCCGATGGGCTTCGACTGGCCGGAAGGCTTTGAGGAGAAGCCGCTGCTCACCCGGGTCGAGGGCTCGACCTGCTACTTCAAGGACGGCTCCTCGGTCGACGACGTCGACGCCATCATCTTCTGCACCGGCTACCTCAACCACTATCCGTTCCTGCCGGACGATCTCAGGCTCGAGACCCGGAATCGGCTGTTTCCGCCGAACCTCTACAAGGGCATCTTCTGGGAGCCGAACCCGAAGCTGATGTATATCGGCGCGCAGGATCAGTATTACACCTTCAACATGTTCGACGCGCAGGCCTGGTACGCCCGCGACGTCGTGCTCGGCCGGATCGCGCTGCCCGACCGCGCGGCGATGCATGAGGACAGCGAGTCCTGGGTGCGCCGCGAGGAGCAGCTCGAGGACCCGTACCAGGCGATCGACTTCCAGACGGAGTATGTCCGCGACCTGCTGTCCGCGACCGACTACCCTCGTCTCGACGTCGACCGGGTGGCGGAGCTCTTCAAGGAGTGGGAGCACCACAAGGTCGAGGGCATCCTGACCTACCGGGATCGCTCCTACCCATCGACGATCACCGGCAACATGGCGCCGGTTCACCACACGGTGTGGATGAAGGCGATGGACGACTCGCTCGAGGCGTTCCTCAATCAACCGGAGCAACGGGCCGCCGAGTAAAGGCGTCCCGGCCTGTTCGTGGAGAGCCGCGCAGCCAAGCGGCGTCGGGTCTGTGCTTGCGGGCGCAGGCCTCAGGCGCCAGAAGGTCCGCGCGTCCGCGACGGGGCGCGGGCGTGGCTTGACTCATGGGCAAGGCGGAAGTCGAAGTCGCGGTCGTCGGCGCGGGCGCAGCCGGGATCGGCGCCGCCCGGCGCCTGCACGAGGCGGGCGTCGACGTCCTGCTGATCGAGGCGCGGTCGCGACTCGGCGGCCGCAGCTTCACGGTGTCGGACCCGATCGGCGGCGCGCTGGACCTCGGCTGCGGCTGGCTGCATTCGGGCGACGAAAACCCCTGGACCGAGATCGCCGAGCGGCAGGGACAGTCCGTCGACCGATCGCCCGCGCCGTGGAGCAAGGCTGCTCTCGGGGACGCGTTCCCAGCCGAGGAGCAGGCGCGCTTCCGGGCCGCGAGCGAGCGGTTTCATGCGCGGCTGGCCGAGGTCGCGGCCGCAGAGCCAGACCGGCCGGCGTCTGACTGCCTCGAGTCCGGCGGTCGCTGGAACGAGCTGCTCGACGCGGTGAGCACCTATGTGAGCGGCGCCGAGCTGCGTCGCGTCTCCGCCCGTGACCTCGCCGCCTATCGCGACACCGGCATGAACTGGCGCGTGAGCGCAGGCTACGGCGCCATCATCGCGGCGCATGCAGACGGCGCGCCGCTCGCGCTTGGTTGCCCCGTGAGCGAGATCGACCATAGCGGCAGGCGCGTCCGGATCACGACGCCGCAGGGCGTGATCTCCGCCGAGCGCGTCATCATCACTCTGCCGACAGATCTGCTCGCCGAAGAGGCGGTCTTGTTCCGGCCGGCGCTGCCAGAGAAGGCCGCGGCCGCGGCCGGCCTGCCGCTCGGACTCGCCGACAAGCTCTACATCGCGCTTGAAGGCGCGGAGGCGTTCGAGATCGACAGCCGCGCCTTCGGCCGCACCGACCGCGCCGCGACGGGGGCCTATCATTTTCGTCCGTTCGGGCGGCCGCTGATCGAAGCCTATTTCGGCGGCGCGCTCGCGGCCGATCTGGAACGCGGCGGTCCCGACGCCTTCTTGGACTTTGCGGGGCAGGAGCTGGCGGGCCCGTTCGGCGCAGCCTTCAAGGATCGGCTTCGGCCGCTCGCGAGCCATTCCTGGCGCGCCGATCCGTATGCGCGCGGGTCCTACTCCTTCGCGCTGCCAGGCATGGCGGGGCAGCGCGAGGTCCTGGCGGCTCCGGTGGACGACCGGCTGTTCTTCGCCGGCGAAGCGTGTTCGACGCGGGACTATTCGACCGCGCATGGCGCGCTTCGCACCGGCCTCGCCGCAGCGGAGGCGATTCTCGCCGCCCGCGAACGCCGGTAGCCGTATGCGCAGCCGTCGAAGCTCGGCGATGGCGAGGAGGTCATGGTGCGGGCGGTCGGACTCGAACCGACATATCCGTGAGGACGGCGGATTTTGAGTCCGCTGCGTCTACCAGTTCCGCCACGCCCGCGGCGCTGCCAGTCGTGCAGGACGCCCGCAGGCGTCCGGCTCCTGTAACCCACCTCGGGCGGGGGCGCCAGATGGCTAGTCGTGATCCGGCGAACCGAGCGCGACGACGTCCGCGATTGACCACACCTCGTCGATCCTGCCGTCGCGGAAATGGTAGAAGACGTTCTCGCCGAAGGCGGCGCGCCTCCCTGTCGGCGCAAGGCCCTGCCACTGACGCGTCAGCGTTGCGGTGTCGCGCAGCCGCGCAGCGACGAAGTCGCCCTCGATGACGAGCTTCTCGACGCTGCACTGAAGGTCGGGCATCGCGGCGAAGCTGTCCTCGATCGCTCGGGCGCGCCACTCGGCGCGGCTTATGCGGCCGCCATTGTAGAGCAACTCCTCCCAGTAGAAGCCCTCGGCCTCGTCCAGACGGCGGTCGTTCAGGCACGCGATGTAGCGCCGGTACAGCGCTTCGAGCTCGTCGCGGGTCATCAATCCTCCTCCCTTCGCCGGACAGGAAGGTCCGGCCTCGGCGTCTACGGCTGGTGCGCAGCGGGGTTCGCTGACGCCGCCGCTGAAGCGCGGGCTATGGCGTGACTGCGTGATGGGGGCCCCTCAAACGAAGGTGAACGGGTCAGAGCCATCTCGCCTCAGGGCCGAGAAACTCACGACTTGCGCCGGGCGCGCAAAGCTCTCATTAGGCTTCCGCGTTTAACCTCGGCGCCGTCAAGCCGGGCGCGGTCAGAACGGGGACGTTTCGGGGCATGCTCCGCGTCTCAGCGAAGGGTTGGGAATGCTGAGACGCCTCTACGAGTGGACGCTTTCGCTGGCCGCGGGCCCGAAAGCGGACCAGGCCCTGTTCTGGGTCGCTTTCACGGAGAGCTCGTTCTTCCCGCTGCCGCCCGACGTCCTGCTGGTGCCGATGACGATCGCGCGGCCGGAGCGCGCCTATTACTACGCGATCCTGTGCGGGATCGCGTCGACGCTCGGCGGTCTGCTCGGCTACGCCATCGGCGCGCTGCTCTATGACAGCGTCGGCCTCTGGATCATCAATCTCTACGGCTACGGCGACAAGATGGAGGCGTTCCGCCACGCCTACGCCGAGTACGGGCTGTGGATCATCCTGCTCAAGGGCCTGACGCCGATCCCCTACAAGCTGGTGACGATCGTGTCCGGCTTCGCGGGCTACAACATCTTCCTGTTCGTGCTGCTGACGATCATCTCACGGACGTTGCGGTTCCTGCTCGTCGCCTGGCTGCTCAAGCGCTATGGCGAGCCAGTGCGCGAGTTCATCGAGAAGCGCCTCGAGGTCGCGACGATTCTGCTCTTGGCCTTCGTCGTGGGCGGCTTCGTGCTGGTCAAATACGTGGTGTGAGCGGGCTCCGCGGCCAATGGCGTCGGCGACAGCGGGCCCGAGATCGGTGATATCCAGCTTCATGACCCGCGCTCCTTCAATGGCGATCCTGGCCTTCGCGATCGCCGCGGCCGCCGCCGTGACGGTCGGGACGGCGCTCGTGTTCCAGCACGGCTTCGGCTACGTGCCCTGCATGCTCTGCCTGTGGGAGCGGTGGCCCTATTACGTGGGCGCGCCGCTCGCGCTTGCAGCCGGGCTGCTCGCGATCGCCGGCGCGCCCGGCGCCGCGCGCCTGCTGCTCGGCGCTGCAGGGCTTCTGTTCCTCGGCGGCGCCGTCCTCGGCGGCTACCACGCCGGCGTCGAATGGGGCTTCTGGCCCGGCCCGGCGAGCTGCGCCGGCGCGAACGCGGCGCCGACCTCGGCGAGCGATCTGCTCGAGCAGATGAGCGGCACGCGCGTGGTGCCGTGCGACGCGGCCGCGTGGCGGCTGCTCGGGGTATCGCTGGCCGGCTACAATGCGCTGATCTCAGCCGGTTTGGCGGCTCTCGCCGCCTACGCGCTCAGGCGTCCGACCACGTCCTAGGGGGCATGGCCGCGCCCGCCGCCGGCAGGTCAGCGCCGTCCTGCAGCACGACCACGGGCGTGTCCTTCGGCACGCGGGCGTAGAGATCGATGATGTCCTGGTTGAACAGGCGGATGCAGCCGCTCGACACCGCCCTCCCGATGGACCACGGCTCCGACGTGCCGTGAATGCGGAACAACGTGTCCCGGTCTCCCTCGAAGAGGTAGAGCGCGCGCGGTCCCAGCGGATTTTGCAAGCCGGGAGGGACGCCGTCCGCGGCCGGGCCATAGCGCTCCGGCTCGCGCGCGATCATGTCCCGCGTCGGAGTCCAGCGCGGCCATTCGGCCTTCCGGCCCACGCGCGCGGCGCCGGCGAATTCGAGCCCGGCCTTGCCGACCCCGATGCCATAACGGAGCGCCATGCCGTTCTCCTGAACGAGGTACAGGTACCGCGCGCGCGTGTCGATCACGATGGAGCCGGGTTGCTCCTGCGTGGCGTAGGCGACCTGCTGGCGCAGCCACCTGGGGTCGACCTTCGAGATGTCAGTGGCCGGCAGGGGAAAGCGCTCGTCGGGCTGGGGACCATACATGGCGAGCGTCGCCGGATCGTGGACCGGGCCAGCCGCAGTGCGGGGACCCGATGAAGCACAGGCCGAAAGAGCGAGCGCGCCACAGATCAGCGCGCAGCATCGGCCGCCCCCACGGAGCGTGGCCCAAGAAAGGAATGTCATGATTGTCGCCGTGTGATCGCAGGAGCGTCCAGCGGTGACTGGACGCAGTAGCGATCAGCTGCAATCGAGGCAGTGAGACGTCAGAACCCGTTCGAAACAGTGGCGGCGCCACAGGCGTTGCTAATCGGCCACGCTTTTTACTGCCTGCTGTGCAGGAGAGGGCGAGGGTTCAAGATCACATAATCTTGAGCGGCTATCGCCGTGACTGAACGAAATTGGCGCGGCGCCCCATCAGGGCTCCAGTTCGGAGTCCCAGTAGAGGTAGTCGAGCCAGCTGTCGTGGAGATAGTTCGGCGGGAAGGCGCGGCCGTTGCGGTGAAGGTCGTGCACCGACGGCTGGAACGGCGCCTGGGTCGGCCGCATGCCGCAGTCGTCCGGCATCTGTCCGCCCTTCCGCAGATTGCAGGGGGAGCAGGCCGCGACCACGTTCTCCCAAGTCGTCTGGCCGCCGCGCGAGCGCGGAATGACGTGGTCGAAGGTCAGATCCTCGCGCGCGCCGCAATATTGGCAGGAGAAGCGGTCGCGCAGGAACACGTTGAACCGCGTGAAGGCCGGATTGCGCGACGGCTTGACGTAGGTTTTCAGGCAGACGACCGAGGGCAGCCTCATCTCAAAGGACGGGCTGTGCACCGTCCGGTCGTAGCGCGACAGCACGTTCACCCGATCGAGGAAGATCGCCTTGATGGCGTCCTGCCAGGCCCAGAGCGACAACGGATAGTAGCTAAGCGGACGGTAGTCCGCGTTGAGAACCAGAGCCGGGCACGCATCAGGCGAGACGGCGACCGTCACCACGCACTCCCTAAGCGCGCGCAGGCGCAACACCCCGCGCTTACGGAGTATCCTATATGTCGTGCGTCAGGCTTGTGAAGCCGCACGAAGGCTTGTTCTGCGAGGTTTGAGCGCGCTCGCCAGGAAGGCGCCGCCCTGGCGCAGTCCTTCCGGGTCGATGCCGTGGCCGACGCCGGGCGAAAGATGCCACTCCACCGGGATCTCGGCTGCGCCGAGCGAGTCCATCGCGGCGAACAGCGCGTCGACCGGGATGACGTCGTCGCGCTCGCCATGCACCAGCAGGATCGGCGGCTTGCCCGTCGCCTCCGCCCGCAGGACTTCCGGCGACACCAGCATGCCCGAATAGCCGAGAATCGCGGCCGGCGGCGCGGCGCGCCGCAGGCCGACATGCAGCGCCATCATGGTTCCTTGGCTGAAGCCCACCAGAGCCAGCCGGTCGCCGGTCAGGCCATGGCGGGCGAGCTCTGCGTCGAGAAACGCGTCGAGGCCGGGCCGGGCCGCGATCACGCCGCGCCGGCGCTCGTCGGGATCGCGGAAGGTGAGGGGAAACCATTGGCGGCCGGAGGGAGACGCCATGCAGCGCTCCGGCGCGTGCGGCGCGACGAAAGCGGCGTCCGGCAGCAGCCGCGCCCACTCCCGGCCGATCGCAATCAGATCGTTTCCGTCGGCCCCATAGCCGTGCAGGAAGACGACGAGCGACTTGGCGGCCCCGGAAGCGGGCGGAAGGCGGGGGCCGTCGATCTGCTGGCTCATAGGATCTCTTCCACGGTCGCGGGTCGGACTGGCGCAGCGACCGCATCAGGCGCGCCGCGCATGGCGCCGTAATAGGCCCAGAGCAGTTGCGCCGCCACTCCGCGCAGCGGCCGCCAGCGTTCCGCCATGCGCTCGGCCGCGAGCCGGTCAGGCCGCGCCGGCAGACCGAACGCCTGCTTGAGGGCCGCCTGCACGGCGACGTCTCCGCCCGGAAAGGCGTCGGGGCGGCCGTGCGCGAACAGCAGAAAGACGTCGGCCGTCCACGGCCCGATCCCGGGCACGGCGGTGAGCAGCGCGCGCGCCTCCTCCTCGTCGCGTCCGGCGAGGCCTGCCATGTCGAGGCCGTCGTCGACCGCCGCGCACAGCGCGCGGATCGTGCGGAGCTTTCCGCGCGACACGCCGGCGGCGCGGAACAGTTCGTCGGGCGCCTGTGAAAGCCGCATGTGGTCGATGGCGCCGAGCGCGGCCTCGAGCCGCGCATGGATGGCGCGCGCGGCCGCTACGGAGATCATCTGGGAGTTGACGACCCAAATCAGCCCGGCGAGGTCGGCGCTGAGGGTGCGCAGCGGCGGCTCCGCGGCGACGGCCCGCAGGCGCGCCATTTCGGAATCGAGGGCGCAGAGTTCGTCGAGCGCCGCGTCGAGCTCGGCCTTGCTAAGAATGCGCAGATGGCTCACCGACATAAGGCTAGCCGGAAAGGACCGATGCAGGAACCGCCTTCGCTCCGGCCGGGAGAGGGAGCCATGGAGCCGACCGGCGCTGGCGCGAGCCCGACCTTCCGCTTTGCTCCATCGCCCACCGGCTATCTCCACCTCGGACACGCCCTGTCGGCGCTTTCCGTATGGCGTGCGGCCGAGGCGGCCGGAGGGCGGGTGCTGCTGCGGATCGAGGATATCGACCCGGGGCGCTCCCGGCCGGAGTTCGCCGAGGCGATCGAAGAGGATCTGGCCTGGCTTGGCTTCCACTGGGACGGCGCGCCGCGCCGGCAGTCCGAACATCTCGAGGACTACCGGCTTGCGCTCGATGCGCTCGACCGGCGCGGGCTGCTCTATCGCTGCCGGCTCAGCCGATCCGACATCGCGGTCGCAGTCGCTCGGGCGGAGGCGGCTCAGGGCGCGCCGTGGCCGCGCGATCCTGACGGCTCGCCGCGCCTGCCGGTTCCGGGCGCGAAGGGTCCGCCCGACGGTCCGTTCGCGCTCCGGCTCGATATGCGCAAGGCGCTGGCCGAGCTCGCCGGCGAGCGGTTGACTTGGCTCGAGGAGGGGCGTGGGCCGGCAGCCGAATGCGGCGTCGTCGCGGCCCGGCCGGAGCTCTGGGGCGATGTCGTGCTCGCGCGCAAGGACACGCCGACCAGCTATCATCTCTCTGTAACGGTCGACGACGCGCTGCAGGGCGTGACGCATGTGGTGCGCGGGCAGGATCTCTTCGAGGCGACGTCCGTCCATCGCCTGCTGCAGCGCCTGCTGGGCCTGCCGGCGCCGCTCTATCGCCACCACCCCCTTCTTGTTGCGTCGGATGGCCATAAGCTCGCCAAGACGCGCGGCTCCCCTTCGCTGCGCTCGCTCAGAGCGGCGGGCTGGACGCCTCACGACGTGCTGATCGCGGCTGCGGGGTGTTCAGACGCGATCCGGACGCAACAACAGAGCCCCTGATCGCTCACGGGCCGCACATCGCGGCGAGGGAGGAAGCGATGGATCAGCCGGACGCGGAGCGAGCGGCGCTCCTGATCGAGGCTGCGCGCCTGCTTGAAGAGACGCCGGACGCGCCGCCGCCGGGGTTCGTCGAGGCGGTGTTCGGCCACGCCTCACCCGAGGATCTCGCGCCCTTCAGCTCCGAAGCGCTCGCCAGCCTCGCCCGAGCGGCGTGGGATCATCTTGGTCGCAGATCGCCCGGAACGGCCGACATCCGACTGAGCGACCACGACCTTCCCGGCCTCGGCGAACTCACCGTGCTGGAGATCGCCAATGACGACATGCCCTTCCTGCTCGACAGCGTGCTCGCCGAACTCGTGGAGCGGCGCCTTCAGGTTCGCTTCGTGGTCCATCCGATCCTCGCCGTCACCCGCGCGCCCGACGGGACGCTCTCCGGCTTCGGCGGAGACGCCGATCGCGCGGAGTTCGAGAACGCGCCGCGCGAAAGCCTGATCCACCTTCACCTCGACCGCATAGACGAAGCAGAGGACCGCCAGGCGCTCGTGGAAGCGCTCACGGGCCTGCTTGGCGAGGTGCGCAGCGCGACGGCGGACCATGAGCGCATGCTCGCCGCGGTGCGTTCCGCGATCGCCGCGTTCCGTGAAGCGCCGCCGCCGCTGCCAGCCGACGAGATCGCCGAGGCCGTGCAGTTTCTCGAATGGCTGATGGAGGAGGATTTCGTCTTCCTCGGCGTGCGGGAATACGCGCTCGCGGGAGCCGGCGAGGAGGAGAACCTGGAGCCGGTCGCCGAGACCGGCCTCGGCTTGCTGCAGGACCCGCAAATGCGGGTGCTCAAACGGCGCGGCGAGCTGGTCGTGATGACCCCGGAGATCCGGGCTTTTCTTCATGAGCCGAAGCCTCTCATCGTCACCAAGGCGAGCGTGAAGTCGCGCGTCTTTCGGCGGCTCTACATGGACTATGTCGGGGTCAAGCGCTTCGGCGAGGATGGCCGTCTCTCGGGAGAACTGCGCATCGTCGGTCTGTTCACCGGCTCGGCCTTCATGCGGCCGGCGCGGGAGACGCCGCTGATCCGGCGCAAGATCGGGGAGGTGATCAGCCGCGCAGGGTTCGACCCGGAGAGCCACTCGGGCAAGGGGCTCGCGAACCTGCTCGAGACCTATCCGCGCGAAGAGCTGTTCCAGGCCAGTCCCGAGATCCTTTTCACGGCGGCGATGGACATTCTCGCGCTCTACGGGCGGCCGCGCGTGAAGGCGCTGCTGCGGCAGGACCGCTTCGGCCGGTTCGTCTCGGCGCTCGTCTACGTGCCGCGGGAGCGCTACGATTCCGATGTTCGCGCGAGGCTGGGCGCGCATCTCGCGGAGCGTCTGGGAGGCCGGGTCTCAGCCTATAATCCAAGCTTTCCCGAAGGTCCGCTCGCGCGCGTGCATTTCATCATCGGGCTCGACGGCGCCTCTCAGCCGGTTGACCCTGCCGCGCTCGACGCGGAGCTCGGCGCGATCGTCCAGACATGGGGCGACGGCCTCCGGCTGGCTCTTGCGGGCGCTCGGCCGGGCCCGGTCGCGCGCGCCTTGGCGCAGCGCTATGGCCAGGCTTTCGGACCGGCTTACGAGTCGCGCGTGACGCCGTCCGAGGCCGTGACGGACGTCGACCAGATCGAACGTCTCGACGAGACGCGGTTTTTCGCAGTCGACTTCTACCAGCGAGGCGACGAGCCGGAGACGCGGCTGAACCTGAAGGTCTTCTCCCGCGAGCACGCCGTGCCCCTGTCGCAGCGCGTGCCGATGCTCGAGGACATGGGCTTTCGGGTGATCGAGGAGCGCACCTTCGAGATCGCGCCCGCGGGAGCCGCCCGCGTCTGGCTGCACGATATGACGCTGGAGCGCGCGGGAGGCGGCGCAGTCGATCTAACGCCCGAGCTCGACGCCAGGCTGGAGGCGCTGCTGATCGCCGCACTGCGTGGCGAAGCGGAAAGCGACGGCTACGCCGCCCTTGCGCTTGAGGGCTCGCTCGGCTGGCGCGAAGTCGCCCTGCTGCGGGCGCTGTCGCGCTATCTCCGGCAAGCCCGCGCGCCCTACGACCAGGACTACATGGCGCGCACGCTGGTGAAGCACGCGGCGATCGCCGCAAAGATCGCCGCGCTCTTCGACGCGCGCTTCAATCCCGGCTCGGGTTCGCACGGCCAGGACAGGGAGGCGGCGCTTGCGGCGGAGATCGAAACCGCCCTCGAAGGCGTCGACAGTCTCGACGAAGACAGCATTCTCCGCCGCTTCCTCAATCTCGTTCGAGCGATGGTTCGAACGAACTTCTTCCAGACCGACAGCGAAGGCGCTCCGAAGGAGACGCTGGCGTTCAAGTTCGAGAGCGGCAAGATCGAGGATCTGCCGGCGCCACGTCCGCTCTATGAGATCTGGGTCTACTCGCCGCGCGTGGAGGGCGTTCATCTGCGCTTCGGCAAGGTCGCGCGCGGCGGCCTGCGCTGGTCGGACCGGCCGCAGGATTTCCGGACCGAAATCCTCGGCCTCGTGAAGGCCCAGCAGGTCAAGAACGCGGTGATCGTTCCCGTCGGCGCAAAGGGCGGCTTCGTGCCGAAGCGCCTTCCCGCGGGCCCCCGCGAGGCGTGGCTCGCCGAAGGCACGGAGGCCTACCGGCTGTTCGTCAACGCCTTGCTCGACGTCACCGATGATTTGCGCGAGGGGCGCGCGGCCCCGCCGCCGAAGGTGGTCCGCCATGACGGCGACGACCCCTATCTGGTGGTCGCAGCCGACAAGGGCACCGCCGCCTTTTCGGACACGGCGAACGAGATCGCGGAGCGGCGCGGCTATTGGCTGGGTGACGCCTTCGCCTCCGGGGGCTCGGCCGGATACGACCACAAGCGCATGGGAATCACAGCCCGCGGAGCGTGGGAGGCGGTGAAGCGCCACTTCCGCGAAATGGACGTCGACATCCAGACGACGCCGTTCACCGTGGTCGGCGTCGGCGACATGTCCGGCGACGTGTTCGGCAACGGCATGCTGCTGTCGCCTGCGATCAAGCTGATCGCAGCTTTCGACCATCGCGACATCTTCATTGATCCGGACCCGGATCCGTCTGTTTCGCTGGAGGAGCGGCGTCGGCTGTTCGCCCTGCCGCGTTCAAGCTGGGCGGATTACAATCCGCAGAAGATGTCTCGCGGCGGCGGCGTTTTCTCGCGCGCGCTCAAGTCCATCCGGCTTTCGCCGGAGGCGCAGCGCGCCCTCGGCTTCGACCGCGCGTCCGCTACGCCCCGCGAGGTGATGAGCGCCATCCTGCGGGCGCCCGCCGATCTGCTCTGGTTCGGCGGCGTGGGCGCCTATGTCCGCGCCTCGGACGAGACGGACGAGTCCGTCGGCGACCGCGGCAACGACGCGATCCGGGTCACCGCCCAGGATGTTCGCGTCAAGGTGATCGGCGAGGGCGCGAATCTCGGCGTCACGCAGCGCGGCCGGATCGAAGCCGTCCAGCGTGGCGTTCGGCTGAACACGGACGCGATCGACAATTCCGCCGGCGTGAACACCTCGGACGTCGAGGTGAACCTGAAGATCGCGCTGGCTGGACCTGTGCGAGACGGCGCGCTCCGCCTGGAGGATCGTAACCGGCTGCTCGGCGAGATGACCGAGGAGGTCGCGCGGCTCGTCCTGCGCAACAATTACGATCAGACCCTTGCGCTGTCGCTCGCGCAGCGCTCGGCGGCCCCAGACGCCGGATTCCACGCGCGGCTGATGCGCAGCCTTGAGGCGCGGGGTCTTCTCGATCGCACGGTGGAGGATCTGCCCGACGACGCAGCCCTCGCTGAACGCGCGCGCGCCGGCGAAGGGCTGACGCGGCCTGAACTGGCGGTGCTGCTCGCCTGGTCCAAGATCGCGCTCTACGACGACATTCTGGCCTCCGACGTCCCCGACGCCGCCTATTTCGCTCGCGAACTCGTCAGCTACTTCCCGGCCCCCATGCGGACGCGTTTCCAGGATCAGATCTTCGGGCATCGCCTCAGGCGTGAGATCCTGGCGACCTCGGTCGCCAACGCCATGGTGAACCGAGGCGGTCCCGCCATTCTGGTTCGCCTCGCGGATCAGACCGGCGCCAGCGCCGCCCGCGCCGCCATGGCCTTCGCGGTCGCCCGCGAGGCCTTCCGCATGGAGGACGTCCACGCCCAGATCGACGCGCTCGACGCGAAGATCGGAGGCGACCTGCAGCTGGGGCTCTATGCGGGGCTGCAGGACCTTCTGCTTCACCGCATGGTCTGGTTCCTGCGGAACGTCGATCTGGAGGAAGACCTTGAGGCGCTCGCCAGCCGCTTCCAGCGCGGCGTCGATGCGGTCGCAGCGGGTCTCGACCAGGCGCTCAGCCCGGATGCGGCGGCGCGGCGCTCCGCCCGCGCCGAGGACCTGCTCAAGGCTGGCCTGCCGGGACCTCTGGCGCAGCGGTTCTCCGCGCTGCTCGCGCTCGAAGGCGCGACAGATGCGGTGCTGATCGCCGAGCGCGCCGGCCGGCCCACCGACGTCGCCGCCGCGGCGCTGTTCGCCGTGGCGGATCTGTTTGAGGTCGGGCGGCTGGTCCGCGCCGCGCAGGCGATCACCGCCGCCGATTATTACGAGCGGCTCGCCATCGACCAGGCGCTCGACCAGATCGGCGTCGCCGCGCGCGGCGTCGCGATGAAGGCGCTGTCGGACGCGCCGCAGGCGGACGGACGCGCGGCGGTCGAGGCCTGGCTCGAGGGGGCCGAGGGCGCCGTGCGGGTCCGGCGCGCGGTGATCGAGATCGCAGAGTCGGGTCTGACGCTGGCCCGGCTGTCGGTCGCCGCGGGATTGATGCGAGATCTCGGCCGCCAAGGCGGCTGACCTGAAGGCGCTTCAGTCGAGGAGCACCGCGGTTCCCGAGGCGGTGACCATCAGCATTGAGCTTTCGCGCCCGACTGTCTCGTAGTCGAGGTCGACCCCGATGACGGCGTTCGCGCCGCGGGCGCGCGCCTCGGCGACCATCTCGTCGATCGCGATGTCGCGCGCGCTTTTGAGCTCGCGCTCATAGGCGCCGGAGCGGCCGCCGACGATGTCGCGGACGGCGGCGAACAGGTCGCGAAAAATGTTGGCGCCCAGAATGGCCTCGCCGGTGACGAGGCCCTGATATTCAAGAATGCGGCGACCTTCGACCGAATGCGTGGTCGTGACGAGCATGAGACCTCTCCTGCGGCGCAAGCGCGCCGCAGCAAGCTAGCCCGTCAGACCGGATCGGATAAGTCCCGTCAAGACTGGCGCCCGGCCTCGGCGACAGCCGGCGGCGGCGGCGCCAGCTTGCGGTCGAGCGCCTCCGCCAGGAAAGCGCCGACGCAGGCATGGCCGACGTCGTTCATGTGCAGGTGATCACGCGAGATCATCGCGACGCCCCCCGCCTTGGCGATCGCCCGCATGGCGTCATAGCGGCGCGCCAGCGGCACGCCGCTCGCTTTCGCGAGGGATTCGATCGCGTCGACATAAGGAGCGTAGAGCGCCTCGTCCTGCGGCACGAACTGCGGGTCCAGCATGGCGACATCGACGCCGGTTCCGGCGATGGCCTTCAGGCCGTCCGCGGCGACGCGGCGGAACGTGGCGAGGTCGAGCCGTCGCTCCGCATCATTGGTGCCGATCTGCCAGACGACCAGATCGGGCTTGGCGGCAGAAATCTCGCGGGCCAGCCTCGCCTCGGCGCCGACGGCGGTTTCGCCGCCGACGCCACGCGCCGTCACGGTGACGCTGACGCCCGGTAGGCGCTGCGCGAGTTCCTGTTGCAGGCGAGCCGTAAAGGCGTTGTTCGGCGAGGTGGCCCCCACGCCTGCAGTGGACGACGAGCCGACCACGAGGATTTTGAAGCCGTCGCTGTCCCGCAGGTGCGACGCCGCGCGGTCGAGCCGGCCGTTGAGGACGAGATATTCGTCCGCCACCCGGCATGGCGCGCGCAGCGGTTCGCCGATCGCTCCAGGCGCGCACAAAGCAAGGCAGCCCAACAGCGCGCCGGCGCGGAGGACAGAAACAACGGACGCCATGCGCAGACCCCGGTGTGACGCAGAGGGTGCGGAGGTACTTCCCGCCCCACGGTCCGATTAACACGGGCGGAGGGGACGAGTCAGGTCCGGGTGAATCCGTATGTTGAACTTGGCGTGAACGAGGCGGCGGCGGCGCCGGTCAGTGGCGGAAGTGTCGCACTCCGGTGAACGCCATCGCCAGACCGGCTTCGTCCGCGCGTGCGATCACCTCCGCGTCCCGCATGGAGCCGCCCGGCTGGATGACCGCGGTCGCGCCGGCCTCGATCGCTGCGTCCAGTCCGTCGGCGAACGGGAAGAAGGCGTCGGACGCCACCACCGAGCCCTCCGTGCCGGGGCGCGCCAGTCCCGCGGCTTCCGCCGCCTCGCGCGCCTTGTGGGCCGCGATGCGGGCGCTGTCGACGCGGCTCATCTGACCGGCGCCGACGCCGACCGTCGCGCCGTCGCGCGCGTAGACGATGGCGTTCGACTTGACGTGCTTCGCGACCCGGAAGGCGAAGCGCAGATCCGCGAGCTCCTGCTCGGTCGGCGCCCGCTTCGTCACGATCTTGAGCTCGAGATCGTCGACCACGGCCGCATCGCGGGTCTGGGCCAGGAAGCCGCCCGCGACGGTGCGGATGGCGAGGCCCGGCGCCCGCGGGTCCGGCAGGGCGCCGGCGAGCAGGAGCCGCAGGTTCTTCTTGCCGGCGATGATGGCCTTGGCCTCCTCGTCGGCGTCGGGCGCGACGATCACCTCCGTGAAGATCTTGACGACTTCTCTCGCGGCCGCGGCGTCGAGCCGCCTGTTGAAGGCGACGATCCCCCCGAAAGCCGAGACGGGATCGCAGGCGAGCGCGCGCTCATAGGCTTCGGCGAGGCTCGCGCCCTCTGCGGCGCCGCACGGATTGGCGTGCTTGACGATCACGCAGGCGGCCGTCCTCTGCGGGTCGAACTCGCCGGCAAGCTCATAGGCGGCGTCGGTGTCGTTGATGTTGTTGTAGGACAGCTCCTTGCCCTGGACCTGCACGGCGGTCGCGACGCCGGGCCGGCTCTCCGCCGTACGGTAGAAGGCGGCGCTCTGGTGCGGGTTCTCGCCGTAGCGCAAGGTCTGCGCGAGCGCGCCGCCCAGAGCCCGGAACGCGGGCGTCTCATCGCCGACTTCGCGGGACAGCCAGGTTCCGATCGCCGCGTCATAGGCGGCCGTGCGGGAGAACGCCTTGGCGGCGAGCCGGCGGCGCAGCTCAGGCGTCGTGGCGCCGCCATTCGCGGCCATCGCGGCGAGCACCTCGTCATAATCCGACGGCTCGACCACGACGGTGACGTCAGCGTGGTTCTTGGCGGCGCCGCGGATCATGGCCGGGCCGCCGACGTCGATGTTCTCGATCATCTCGTCGAACGGCGCTGCGCGCGCCAGCGTCGCCTCGAACGGGTAGAGATTGACGACGAGGAGGTCGATGGCGGCGATGCCGTGCTCCTGCATCGAGCGCTGGTGGCCGGCGTCATCCCGGACCGCCAGCAGGCCGCCATGCACCTTCGGATGCAGCGTCTTGACGCGCCCGTCCATCATCTCCGGAAAACCGGTCAGCGCCGAGACGTCCTGAACCGGAAGACCGGCCTCGCTCAGCGCCTTGGCGGTTCCGCCCGTCGAGACGAGGGCGACCCCACGGTCGTGAAGCGCCGTAGCGAACGCGACGAGCCCGCTCTTGTCGGAGACGGAGAGCAGCGCGCGGGCGATGGGACGGTCGGGCATGGCTTCGATTCCGGGCGACGGGGTCCTGCCGGTAGCATCTCGGGCCGCAGAGCTGAAGAGCCGAACGCCCGCCCGCGGATGCGTCAGGTCGGCTGCGGCGGCGGGCCGAACAACGTCGACGCGGCGGGGAGCCGCGATGCTCGCCCGGACTCCTCGTCTGCGGCCTCGAGAGCCCAGGCGATGCTGGGAGCGCCTCGCACGCTGGCGCGGATCACGAGCTGCTCGGATCGCCGCGGCCCGCGCGCGTCCGAGAGGTAGACGCTCTCCTCGAGGGAGACCGCCGCGTCGCGCGTCGAAAACATCCAGGCGGCTCCGCTCGGCAGCGCCAGCAGAGCCCCTAGGCCGTCCTGCCGCAGCGTCGCGCGAACATGCGGGTGGAGGTGGAAGCGGAGCGCCACTGATGGATCGCTCTGAGAGCGCGACCCCTCGACGCGGCGAAACACATCCTCGCCGATCAGGCTGCGGCCGTCATGGGCGAGCAGCACCGAGCGCTCGTGCACCACGCCGAACCGCGTCGCATAGCCGTCATGGCTCGCCACGACCCGCACGCCGGCGTCGCTCCGCTCCCGCCGCGCCACGACCGCGGACGGCCCGGTCAGCACCCGCGCGCCGGCGACGCGGCGCAGCCCGGCGGAGGTGAATCGACAGGACGAGACTTCTCCCACCGTCGCCGTGGAATGCGCGGCCGTCGCGCGTCCGGCCGCGAACCAGTCGCCGCCCTGGAAACGGGGCGAGCCGCAGTTCACGATGATGCGCTCTTCATCCCAGGAAAACTCGAACGACAGGCAGCCGGCATGCGCCTGCTGCGACACGTCGAACGGGGGCGGGGCGCCGGCGTCCATGATCGCGAGACCGCCGGCCGCCGCCAGCCGCTGGTAGCCGGAGTACTGCGCATCCTCCACCGGCGCGCCGCGCGCGTCGTCATAGGCGAGCGCCGTCGCGACCAGATCGAAAGGGGTCGGGCCTGCGCCGTTGAACTGCGCGAATTCGCCGTCGCCGTGCCGGAAGAAGCGCAGCATCGGCATCATCCGGTCGATCGCGCTTAGAAGCGTCTGTGGCGGCTGCGCGTTGCGGGCCGTGAAAGCCTGCCGGAGCGGCAGCAGGTCGAGCAGCGCGCCAACGAGCGCGGCAGGATTGCGGCTCACATGCCCGCCGTCGGGCAGGATCTGCCGCTCGAGCTCCTGCGACAACCGCTTCGAGGCCGCCTTCAGCAGCCGCGCCTCCCCGGACAGGCACAGGCCGGCATATGCCAAAGCCGCAGCGGCGGTCAGGCGCGGCAGCCCGTCCGGCGTCTGGTGGAACATGCGATCGAGGCGACGGGTCTGGCGGCTCGCGCTTTTCAGGAAGCGCCGATAGAAGGCGCGATCCGCCCCATCCAGAATGAGCGGCGCGTGGCAGAACCAGGAGATCAGCCGGCGCGCGGCGACGTCCGGTCTCTGCGCGCTGGGAGCGAGCCCGCCCCGCAGGCCGATCCACTCGTTGACGAGCGCCCGCCCATTGGCGCGCGCCAGCGTCGTGTCGGCCGCCCGCAGGTGACGCAGCCAGGCGAAGCCGTGCAGCGCGTCCGCCCACTCCTCCGACGGCGCCGCCGCCAGGAAGGGCGAGGCGCCGCGGGTCTCCAGGACCCGGCCGCCAAGCGAAAACGTCCCGGCGTAGATCTCAGCGGCCCGCGTGGGGTCGGTCGTCCGGAGGTCGTGCGGCGCGATCAGCAGCTTTTCGGGCGTGCGATGCGCGACCTCGCGCGGCAGAGCCACGAGCCCGGCCAGCCGTCTCCAGACGGCGCGCGCCCAGATGGTCGAGACGATGCCGGCGAGCCGCGCCTTTTCGCCGAGCGCCGCCACGCCCATACCTTCTCCCGCCCGATGTCGACGCCTCAGCGCCACCCCGCGGGAGTCTCGCACATGAAGCCGCCACTGTCGCGATTCGCGGGCGTCAGCCGACGCGCAGCCGCGCCATGAAAAAGCCGTCGCAGCCCGCAAGCCGGGGATCCTCATGCGGGAAGTGGAACGGCAGCGTCCGCACGCAGCCTGTCGCGTCGATCGCGTCTTCGATCCCCGGCAACTCGTCGGCGCGAGCCGGCTCGACGACGACTCGGGAGTTGCGCGCCAGAAGGGCTGCGATCTGCCGCTCGCCCTCCTCGGGCTCGAGCGAGCAGACGCAATAGACCAGCAGGCCGCCCGGTTTCACCAGTTTGACCGCGCTATCCAGCAACTGCGCCTGGACCCGCGCAAGGCCTGCGATGTCGCTCTCGCGCTTCAGCCAGCCGACGTCGGGGTGGCGTCGGGTGGTGCCCGTCGCGCTGCATGGCGCGTCGAGCAGCACCGCGTCGGCCGGCTCGGCGGAGAGCGCGGCCGCGTCCGCGACCCGCGTGGCGGCCGAGAGGCCGAGCCGCGAAAGGTTTTGTGAGAGCCGCATGAGGCGTTCGGCCGATTTGTCGACGGCGACGACCTCCGCGCCCGCGGCGGCGAGCTGGGCGGTCTTGCCGCCGGGCGCCGCGCACAGATCGATGACGCTGCGGCCGTCGAGGTCGCCGAACAGGCGCGCCGGCAGCGCGGCGGCCGCGTCCTGCACCCACCAGGCGCCTTCCGCGAACCCATCGAGCGCGGACACGAGACCGCTCGCCACCAGCCGGACCGAGCCGGTCGGCAGCGCGACGCCGCCGAGCCGCTCGGCCCATTGCGCCGGGTTTTCCTTCACCGAGAGATCGAGCGCAGGTTCGACGCCGACGCTCGCTGCGATCCGGGCGGCGGCATCCGCGCCATAGCTGCGCGACCAGCGCGCGTAGAGCCAGCCTGGCACGTCCGCGCCCGGCCTCTCCGCCGGCAGGCCATCCGCCACAATTCCGCGCAGCACCGCATTGGCGAGGCCTGCGAAATGGCGCGCGTCCGGGTCGGCGCGCGCGGTCGCCACGGCGAGATCGACGGCCGTGTGAGCCGGCGCCTGCATGTAGAGCGCCTGCGCCGCGCCGGTCACGAGGATCGCCTCCAGCAGCCCGGCCTTTTTGGGGAGGCCCTTTTCGAGCTTGCCCGCGACCAGGCTCCGAAGCGTCCCCAACCGCCGCAGCGTGACGCCCGCGATGGCGCGGGCGAGCGCGCGATCGCGGGGGTCCAGCGCGCGGAAGCCGCAAGGGTCGTGCTCGATCTCGAGAGAAGCGTCGAGCGAACGGGTCCGCGACAGCACGCCGTCGACGAGCCGGGCCGCGACCCGCCGCGGCGCGAGGCCTGGAACCTCAGGCTGCGGGCGGCCTGAGCCGCCCTGAAAGCGCCGGCCGCCGAAGGACCTGCCTTGAGGCGGACGGTTCAACCCCACGGGCCGCCGCGCGTGCCCGTCGAGCTCCAGGGACCGTAGGATCCACCCGCCGGCGCGGCCGCAAAGCCCCGCTGGCCGGCGCCGGCGCGGCGCGCGAGCTCAAGCAGCGCCGCGATGCGGTTCTCGGTCGCCGGGTGGGTGGAGAACAGATTGTCCATACGCTCGCCTGACAGGGGATTGATAATGAACATATGCGCCGTGGCGGGATTGTGTTCCGCCGCGGCGTTCGGAATGCGGGCGGCGCTCCCCGCGATCTTGCCGAGCGCCGAAGCCAGCCACTCCGGCTGGCCGCAGATCTCCGCGCCGCCGCGATCGGCCGCATATTCGCGCGAGCGGCTGATCGCCATCTGGACCACCATGGCGGCGATCGGCGCGAGGATCATCATCGCGATCGTGCCGAACACCCCGAAGGGCGCGTTGTTATCGCGATTGCCGGAGAAGAAGTACCCGAAATTGGCCAGCATGGAGATCGCGCCGGCGATGGTCGCCGTGATCGTCATGATCAGCGTATCGTGGTTCTTCACATGTGCGAGCTCGTGCGCCATCACGCCCGCGACCTCCTCGCGGGTCAGCGTGTTGAGCAAGCCGGTCGTCGCGGCCACGGCGGCGTTCTGCGGGTTCCGCCCGGTCGCGAACGCGTTCGGCTGGTCCTCATGCATCAGATAGACGCGCGGCATCGGCAGTCCCGCGCGCTGCGAGAGCTCCCGGACCAGCGCATAAAACTCCGGCGCGGTGCGCTCGTCGACCTGCTGCGCCCCGTGCATCGAGAGCACGAGCTTGTCGCCGTTCCAGTAGGTGAATGCGTTCATCGCGACCGCGACGCCGAGCGCCAGCACCATGCCGCCCTTGCCGCCAATCAGGAAGCCGACGCCCATGAACAGCGCGGTCAGTCCTGCGAGCAGAATGGCCGTGCGAAAGTAGTTCATGTGAGCTTCGCCTCCTGAGAGCGTGACGTGCGGATTCTGCACGCGCCATATATGTGAGCGCTACGCGTCCTTCGCTACCGCTGGGCGTGGTCATCTTACCCGTTGGGAATGGCGTCTATGGCCGAGGAGCGCAGGAAGCCGATCAGCGAGGCCGCGGCGCGTGCGCTGGCCGAGGCCGCGGAGCGCCGGACGCGATATGAGCAGGCGGAGGCGGAACTCGCCCGAAAGCGCGAGATCGCCGGACGCGACGGCCCCGATCCCGTGCGCTACGGGGATTGGGAGCGGAAGGGGCTGACGAGCGATTTCTGAGCCGGAGGCGCCCGCAGGCCGCCCGACGCGGCCGATCCTCGGTCGACTGCTGGGGCGGCTCCTCGCCGGCGTCCTGGTGTTCGCCGGGGCCGTTGCCGGGATCGTTCTGTCGGACCTCGATCGCTACGCGCCGCTCGATCTGCGCGAGCCGCCGGGCTTTCTGACGCAGTGGCGGCTGCGCGCGCTGGCGGGCGACCCTGAGGGCTGTGTGCGCGTGCTGCGGCGGTCGCAGGTGACCGTCCGCCGGGCCCCGGAACGTCGGTTCGCCAACAGTTGCGGCTATGCCGACGGCGTGACGCTCTCGAGCGACGCCCTTTCAGGTCTGCCGGTGATGAGATGCCCGCTGGCGGCGGCCGTCGTCGCCTGGGAGCGTCACGTGCTGCAGCCGGCGGCGCGGAGCCAGCTTCACGCTCAGATTGTCGGGATCCGGCATCTCGGCGCCTATTCGTGCCGGGACATAGCGGGCCGCCCGGGCCGGCGCTCGCAGCACGCGACCGGCAACGCGCTCGACGTCTCGGCTTTTGAACTCTCAGACGGAAGCGTCGTTTCGGTCGCGTCAGACTGGAGCCGAGGCGGAGGAAAGGCGGCGTTTCTGCGGGAGGCGCGGACCGGCGCCTGCGGGTTGATGGCCGGGGTGCTTTCGCCTGACTGGAACGCCGCGCACAGCGATCATTTCCATCTCGACATGGGCTCCGTCGACATCTGCCGCTGAGCTCAAGGGACGACGACGACCTTGTCGCCTACGCTGACGCGCTCATAGAGGTCCATGATGTCGGCGTTGCGCATGCGGATGCAGCCATAGGACGCGAAGGTGCCGATCGAGCTCGGTCGGTTGGTGCCGTGGATCGCGTATTGGTCGCGGTCGAGAACCAGAGCGCGCGGTCCCATCGGGTTTCTCGGCGAGCCGCCGGGAATGACGTCGGGAAGGAACGGCTTGTCGCGCTTCACGTCTGCGGGCGGCGACCACGCCGGAGCGACATACTTGCCCTTGATATAGGCTGAGCCGAGCCATTGCTTGCCGCGCTTGCCGACCGCGATCGGATAACGATAGGCGGCGCCGTCGTTGAGGATGAAATAGAGCCTCCGCTCCGCATTGCGGATGAGGATCGTGCCGGCGCGGTACTGGTTGTTTTCAAGCCTTACGACCTCGCGCGCCTGAACAAGACCGGGGCCAAGCCCCAAAAAGGCCAGCGCCGCCGCGAAGCTCCGCCCCGCCGATCCGATTGCCGTCATTCTTCATGCCTCGACTGCGCCGCCTGCAGCCATGCAGGCCGAATACCCGCCGCGGGACGCTTAGACCATGCCCCCGATGAACACCGGGTTGAGCAGCCGCGCGAATTTGCTCGTTGAAGCGCAAAGATTTAGAAAGATCGGAAAATAATCCTTTACCTGCGCATGATTTTGCCATTCGATAGGATCATGATCTCGTATTTGACCTTCAGGCGCTGGTCGTTGCGACGCTGCGTGGATCTCGGCGCAGGAGCCTGCCTTGGCGCGGCGATCGCGCTCTCGGCCCAAGTGAGGAGCGAAGCGCAGAGACCGCTCCCGCTCCGCGACCACGGAACTGTCTCGGCGCCGCGGGGGATGCCGGCGACGGCGCTCGCGGTCGTGGACGGCGACACGTTCGAGGCGCGCGTCGTGGTTTTTCCGGGGCAGGAGATCGTCACCCGGGTGCGGCTCGCGGGCATCGACGCGCCGGAGCGTCGGGGACGCTGCCCGGCGGAGATCGCTGCGGCCGAGCAGGCCACCAGCGCCCTGAGGGCGCTGGTGGAGGGTCGTCGGCTCACCCTCACGGAGGTTCGCGGAGACAAGTACTTCGGCCGGGTGATCGCCCGCGTCGGCAGTTCCGCCGGCGACGTCGCCGAGACCTTGATCGCGAACGGCCACGGCCGCCCCTATGAGGGAGGTCGCCGCGCAGGCTGGTGCTGAACTCCGCGGTGGCCGCCGCTTACAGGGCGGCGGCCGACGCGCGGAATAGCTTTCTCAGGCCGCTTCGCCCTTGCGCCTGTTCTGGCGGTGCTGGATCAAGTCGTCGACGACGCCGGGGTCCGCGAGCGTCGAGGTGTCGCCGAGCGCGCCGAACTCGTCCTCCGCGATCTTGCGCAGGATGCGGCGCATGATCTTGCCCGAGCGGGTCTTGGGCAAGCCCGGCGCGAACTGGATCAGGTCCGGCGAAGCGATCGGCCCGATGTCCTTGCGGACCCAGGCGACGAGCTCCTTCTTGAGCTCGTCGGTGCCTTCGACGCCCGCCATCAGCGTGACATAGGCGTAGATGCCCTGGCCCTTCAGATCGTGCGGATAGCCCACGACGGCAGCCTCCGACACCTTCGCGTGCGCCACCAGCGAGCTCTCGACCTCGGCGGTGCCCATGCGGTGGCCAGAGACGTTGATGACATCGTCCACCCGACCGGTGATCCAGTAGTAGCCGTCAGCGTCGCGCCGGCAGCCGTCGCCGGTGAAGTACTTGTTCGGATAAGTCGAGAAGTAGGTCTCCTCGAAGCGCTTGTGATCGCCATAGACGGTGCGCATCTGGCCGGGCCAGCTGTCGGCGATGACGAGATTGCCCTCCGCGGCGCCCTCCAGCACATTGCCTTCGGCGTCGACGAGCTCCGGCCTCACTCCGAAGAACGGCTTGGTCGCCGAGCCGGGCTTCAGGTCGGTCGCGCCGGGCAGCGGCGTGATCAGGATGCCGCCGGTCTCGGTCTGCCACCAGGTGTCGACGATCGGGCAGCGCTCCTCGCCCACGACCCGGTAGTACCACTCCCAGGCTTCCGGATTGATCGGCTCGCCCACCGAGCCGAGCAGGCGCAGGCTCGCGCGCGAGGTCTTCTTCACCGGCTCCTCGCCGCCGCCCATCAGCGCCCGGATCGCAGTCGGCGCAGTGTAGAAGATGTTGACCTTGTGCTTGTCGACCACCTCCCAGAACCGGGAGGTCGACGGATAGTTCGGGACGCCCTCGAACATCAGCGTGATCGCGCCGTTCGCGAGCGGACCATAGACGATGTACGAGTGTCCGGTGACCCAGCCGACGTCCGCCGTGCACCAGTAAACGTCGCCCTGATGGTAGTCGAAGATCAGTTCGTGCGTGAAGGACGCGAAGACCAGGTAGCCGCCGGTCGTGTGCAGAACGCCCTTCGGCTTGCCGGTCGAGCCGGACGTGTAGAGGATGAACAGCGGATCCTCGGCGTTCATCTCCTCCGGCGGGCAATCCGCAGAGGCCGCCGCGACGGCGTCTTCGTAGCGGAGGTCGCGACCCTCGACCATGGGGACGTCCGCGCCGGTGCGCGAGACGACGAACACAGTGTCGACGCCCCCGACCTTCTCGATCGCGGCGTCGGTGTTGGCCTTGAGCGGAACCTTGCGTCCGCCCCGCAGGCCCTCGTCCGCGGTGATCACGCAGCGTGACTCGCAGCCCTCGATCCGGCCGGCCAGGCTGTCTGGCGAGAACCCGCCGAACACGATCGAGTGGATCGCGCCGATGCGGGCGCAGGCGAGCATCGCATAGGCGGCTTCCGGGATCATCGGCAGGTAGATCGTGACCCGGTCGCCCTTCTTGACGCCGCGCGCCTTCAGAGCGTTGGCGAGCCGGCAGACCTGCTCGTGCAGCTCGCGATAGGTGATCGCCCGCGAATCCTTCGGGTCGTCGCCTTCCCAGAGGATCGCGGTCTGATCGCCGCGGGTCGCGAGATGACGGTCGATGCAGTTGGCGGAGACGTTGAGGGCGCCGTCCTCGTACCACTTGATCGAGACGTTCCCGGGCGCGAACGAAACGTTCTTCACCTTGGTGAACGGCTTGATCCAGTCGAGGCGTTTGCCGATTTCGCCCCAATATCCTTCGGGATCTTCGACAGAGCGACGGTAATCCGCCTCGTACCGCGCCTTGTCGATATGGGCGCGTTTCGCCCAGCCTTCCGGGACGGGATGGACCTTGTCGGACATTGCGCTCGCTCCCAAGCGTCGTCATGCGCCAGCTCTTCAGGCGGCTGCGCGCAGTCTAGGCTGCGCCCGCAAGCGCCCACAAGCGGCCGCTCTCGGCAGTTTGGCGGAGAAAATGGCGGTCATCCGCCGGACCGAGCGAGCCGCCACACCGTCGTCCGCTTGATCTCGGAATCCTCGAGCTCCCGGGTGACCGGCACTGCGTATTCGGCTACCGCCTGCAGCCGCTCTCGCGGCAAGTAGCTTCGGCCGGGATCACCGACCAGGATTTCGGCGCCGCAGGCCGCGCAACGCTCCAGCCAGTCGATCAGTCGCGCGGCGAGGTCGCGCTCGTAGAACAGGTCGCCGACCAGCACGACCTCGAAACCGCGCGGCGCAGCGCCGATCGGGTCGCTTGCCTCTGGCGTCACGGCGACGCCATTCGCCTGCGCGTTCAGCGTCATTGCGGCGCGGGCGAACGGATCCGGGTCGGCCGCCGTGACCGAGGCCGCGCCAGCTTTCATGGCGGCGATCGCGACCAGTCCCGAACCTGAGCCGACGTCCAGAACGGCGCGTCCCCCGACGCTCTGCGGATGATCGAGCACATAGCGGGCGAGCGCCTGCCCGCCTGCCCAGGCGAACGCCCAGAACGGCGGCGGAAGCCCTGCCTGGGCGAGCTCCTCCTCGGTCTTCGACCATAGCGGCACGGCTTCGTCGGCGACGTGGAGCGCGATCTCGGGCGCGTGCGGGACCGGCCGCAGCGTGGTGTTCGCGCGGACGAAGGCGAGCCTCTCGGCGTGATCGGTCACGCCGTCTCGGCCAGCCCGCCCATGCGGCAGATATCAGCCCACTCGGCCTCGGTCACCGGCTGGACCGACAGCCGCATCGAGGTGACGAGCGCCATTTCGGCGAGCTTTGGATTCGCCTTGACGGCGGCGAGCGTCACAGGCGTCGGCATGTCTCTCACGGCGCGGATGTCGACGCATTCCCAAGTGGGCTTGTCCGCCGTGGAGTCGGGATGCGCGAGCCGCGCAACCTCGACGATTCCGACGATCTCCTTGCCGTCGTTGGAATGATAGAAGAACCCGCGGTCGCCGATCTTCATCGCCCGCATGTTGTTGCGCGCCTGATAGTTTCGCACGCCGGTCCACTCGGTTCCGGCGGCGCCTGCGGCCTTCTGCTGGTCCCACGACCATGCGGCGGGCTCGGATTTGAACAGCCAGTAGGCCACGGTTCAGATCTCGGACTTGAGCGGCCGGGCGAGCAGTCCGGCGACCGCCGCTCCGACGCTGACGCGCCCGGCCAGGACTTCCGCGACGGCCGCAGAGATCGGCATCTCGATTCCCCGTTCGGCGGCGAGCGCGACCAGCGCCTCCACGGTCGCCGCGCCTTCCGCGAGCTTGTTCGGCGGGGGCTCGCCGCGTCCGAGCGCCAGCCCGAGCGAAAAGTTGCGGGACTGCGTGGAGGAGGCCGTGAGCACGAGGTCGCCAAGGCCCGAGAGCCCGGCGAGCGTCTCCGGGCGGGCGCCGAGCGCGAGTCCCAGCCGACCGAGCTCTGCGAAGCCGCGCGCCACCATCGCGGCGACGGCGCTGGCTCCGAGCCCGCGCCCCGCGACGGCGCCGGCCGCGATCGCGAGCACGTTCTTGGCCGCGCCGCCGAGCGCCGCCCCGACGATGTCCGTCGAGCGATAGGGGCGGAACGAGCGCGTCGCGAGCGCCTCGCAAACGAGCGCCGCGGCCGCTTCGTCGGGAGAGGCGAGCGTGACCGCCGTCGGCAAGCCGAGCGCGACGTCCTCCGCGAAACTCGGTCCCGAAAGCAGGGCCCGGCGCGAGCGGGGCAGCGCCTCTTCAAGCACGACGTGCGGCAACGCCAGCGTGCCTTTTTCGACGCCCTTGCAGCCGCTGACGACCACCGTCTCCGGTCGGACGAGCGCCGCGATCTCCGTGCAGACCGCGCGCAGCGTCTGGGTCGGCACCACCATCAGCACGATGTCGGCTTCCGTAAGCGTCGCCTTGTCCGCGGTCGGGTAGACGCCCTTGTGCAGCGGGATGTTCGGCAGGCGCGCCGCGTTGACCCGGTCGCGGGCGATCTCCGCCATGCGGGCCGGGTCCCGGCCGATCAGCGGCGTAAGCTCGCCGGTCGCCTCAGCGGCGACATTGGCGAGGGCGGTGCCCCAGGCGCCCGCTCCGACGACCGCGACCTTCACGCCTTGGCTCCCGGCGCCGCGGCCGCCACGTCCAGCGGCCATCGCGGGCGGGGCGCAAACGCCAGATCGTCTTCCAGGCCCAGCGCCAGCCGCTCCGCGCCGGCCCAGGCGATCATTGCGCCGTTGTCGCCGCAAAGCGCGAGAGGCGGCGCGACGAGACGCGTTCCGACCTCGCTCGACACCCTCTGGAGCGCCCGCCTGATCTGGGCGTTGGCGGCGACGCCGCCGGCCGTGACGATCGCGCTCGGCGCGCCATGGCGCTCGCAGAATATCCGGAACGCGACCCGAACGCGGTTGGCGACGACATCGGCGACGGCGGCTTGGAAACTCGCGCAGAGATCGTCGACGTCCTGAGACGACAGCGGCGCGATCCGCTCGGCTTCAAGACGCACAGCCGTCTTCAGGCCGGACAGTGAGAAGTTCGGCTCCGCGCGCCCGAACATCGGCCTGGGCAGGGAAAACCGCTCGGCGTCGCCGGTCTCGGCGCGCCGCTCGACCTCGGGGCCGCCCGGATAGCCGAGACCGAGCATCTTGGCGACCTTGTCGAAGGCCTCGCCAAGGGCGTCGTCGACTGTGGTTCCGAGCCGCGCATACCGTCCGACTCCGAGCACCGCGAGCAACTGGGTATGGCCGCCGGAGGCCAGCAGCAGCAGGTACGGAAACGCGATGCCGTCGGTGAGCCGCGCGGTCAGCGCGTGCGCCTCGAGATGGTTCACGGCGATGAACGGCTTCTCGGCGACGATCGCGAGCGCCTTGGCCGCCGTGAGGCCGACTATGACGCCGCCGACCAGCCCTGGCCCTGCCGCAGCCGCCACGCCGTCGAGGTCGCGCAGCTTCAGTCCGGCGCCCTCGAGCGCGGCGGCAAGCACGCCGTCCAGCGCGTCGACATGCGCCCGGGCGGCGATCTCGGGCACCACGCCGCCGAACGCGGCGTGCTCATCCAACTGGGCCCGGACCACATTGGAGAGGATTTCTCCCGGTCCGTCGCCGCTCCGGCGGACGACGGCTGCGGCGGTCTCGTCGCAAGTGGTTTCCAGGCCGAGAACCAGCATGACGCCTCATATTCGGGAAGGGACCACGCGAGACATAGCCGGAGACGAAGGATCGCGCTACCAAGCCGCCCCGGCCTCGTTCCGCGCCGGTCACGATGGAGTTTCTCTCGGGCATGAGTCAGCAGACGTTTCGCATCGGCACCCGCGGCAGTCCGCTTGCGCTGTGGCAGGCGAACCGGGTGCGGGACGGCCTGATCGAGGCCCGCGGTCTTGCGCCGGACGCCGTGGAGATCGTCGTGATCCGGACCACCGGCGACGCGATCCAGGACCGCCCGCTCAGCGAGGCGGGCGGCAAGGGCCTGTTCGTGAAGGAGATAGACGAGGCGCTGCTCGGCGGCCGGGTCGACCTCGCGGTGCATTCCGCGAAGGACCTGCCGACGGCGCTGGCCGAGGGCACCGGACTTGCCGCCACGCTGCCTCGCGCGGACGTGCGGGACGCGTTGATCGGCGGCTCGGCGCGAACGCTCGACGCGCTTCGGGAGGGCGCGGTGGTCGGAACCGCCTCGCTCCGTCGCGGCGCGCTGGTCCGCCGCAAGCGGCCGGATCTCAAGGTCGTCACCTTCCGGGGAAACGTACATAGCCGGTTGGAAAAGCTCGCCCGCTCCGAGGTCGACGCCACCCTGCTGGCGCTCGCGGGGCTGACCCGGCTTGGGCTCGAAGGCCACGCCACCGAGATCATGGATGAGGAAGCGTTTCCGCCGGCGCTCGGCCAGGGCGCGATAGCCGTCACGGCGCGGACCGGAGATGCGGCGACCCATGAGGCGCTCGCGCGGCTCGACTGCCCGAACACCGCAGCCGCGCTGATCTGCGAGCGCGCTTTCCTGGCGGTGCTCGACGGCTCATGCCGGACGCCGATCGCCGGGCTGGCCCGGGTGAAGGACGGGACGCTGTCCTTCCGCGGAATGGTGCTGTCCGTCGACGGCGCCCGGACCGTCGAGGGCGTCGGGGAAGGGCCCGCGACAGATGCGGCCGCCATTGGCGCCGCGGCAGGGGAGGACGTCAGGTCGCGCGCTCCTGCCGATCTCCTGGCGGCGTTCGGCTGAGGCGGCCGTGAACGTTCTCGTGCTCCGGCCGGAACGCGCCGCCATCCGCACCGCCGAGGGCCTTCGGCGGCTCGGCCATACGCCGATCGTCGCGCCGGTCCTGACGATCGAGGACATCCCGTCGGAGATCCCCGCGCAAGACTATCAGGCGGTGCTCGCCACCAGCGCCAACGGCCTGCGGAAGCTCGCCCGGCGGCCCGAGATCGGACGGCTGTCGCGGCTTCCGCTGATCGCCGTCGGCGACCGCACCGCGGAGGCCGGACGCGAGGCCGGCTTCACAACCATCCATGTCGCCGAAGGCGACGGCCGCGCGCTCGTCACGATGGCTTGCGGGCTTTTTGCGACGCCCGCGCGTTTCCTGCATGCGGCAGGCGCCGACCGAGCGTTCGACGTCGCCGGCGCGCTGGCGCGTCACGGCCATGACGTCACCGTGATCGAGCTCTACCGCGCGACGGCCGCCGCCGCGCTGCCGGCCGCAGCCGCGGCGGCGTTCGGCGCAGGCGAGATCGACATCGTGCTGCACCATTCCGGCCGAATCGCCGAGACCTTCCTGTCGCTGTCCGATGCGGCAGGGCTCGGCCAGCGTGTCCGGGCGCTCGGCCACGTCGCGCTCTCAGAGCGCGTCGCGGGAGCGCTGCGGGCCGGCGCCTGCGAGCGGGTGGCGGTCGCGCTCCGCCCCGACGAAGCGGCGCTGTTCAGCGCGCTCGAGACGTTTGCCGCCGGCGCCTCGCCTTCCGGGGATCGCCGGTCTAAGTAGGACAGCGGGTCGTCGGCCGGCGGCCTCTTCTCGCATCGTAAGGAACGGCCAATGGCGGACCCGAAGGGACCTGGGAGCGAACAGAGCGGCAGGAGCGGGCAAAGCGCTCGTCCGAAGCCCCAAACGCTCAACCTTTCGGCCACCGACCTCACGCCAAAGCCCGCAGCGGCCTCTGCGCCCGAAACCGGCAAGCCCGCAGGGGCGGCCGCGTCCAAGCCCGCTGCGGCGCCCGCCAAGCCGGCTTCGGGTCCCACAGCGTCGCCGACCGAGAAGGCGCCGGCCGGTTCCGCGAGCGCGTCCGCGCCGCCCGCGAGCGGCGCTGCGACCGGGCCCGCCGCGCCGCCGGCCTCCGGCGCCTCAGGCGCAGCGCCGAAGACGTCGCCCTCCGCATCTTCCGCCGCGTCATCCGCCGCCGCTTCATCCGCCGCCAATTCTTCGGCCGCTTCATCGGCCGCGCCGCAGCCCACCGGGACAAAGCCGGTCTCCGCGTCCAGTTCGTCCTCGCCTGGGCAAAGCGCTTCCACCGCCGGGCCATCGGCCGCCAGCAAGGCCGACACGCCGCCCTCCGGCTCTTCGCCTCGGTCCGGCGCGTCGGCCCCGATGGGGTCCGCGGGCGGCCCTGCGGCGAACAGCCGGTCAGGTGGGATGGGATGGCTCGGCGTCATCGTGGCGATGCTGGGCGGCGCGGCGCTCGCCGTGCTGGCGATCGCGCTGTTCGGCCGCGAATTGATCCCGGCCGTTCAGCCCGACAGCGCGCGGGTCGCCGCAGCCGAAACCAAGCTCGACGCGGTCGGCCGCGACGTCGCCGCGCTGCGCGACCGGGTCGGCCAGACGGCGCAGGCGAGCGACGCCGGTGCGATCGAGCAACGGCTCGCCGAGCTCGGAAAGACGATCGAGGCCTCGAACGGCCGGGTCGAGGCGCTCGAGAAACAGGTCGGCGAACTGGCCGACAAGGTCCAGGCGTCGGGCGGCGACCAGTCTGCCGTCGCCGCTCTCGCCAGCCGGGTGGACGCCATCGAGCAGGGCGGTTCGACTGCGGACGCTGTCGCAAAGCTCGACAAGCGGATCGCCGACATGGACGCCCGTCTCGGGAAGGTCGCGACCAGGGAGCAGCTCGACGCGGTGGCGACGAAGGTCCCCGAGGCGGTCGACAAGGCCGTTAAGCCGCTCGACGGCCGCGTGGCGGCGCTCGAGAGCGCGCTCAAGGCGAGACCTGTCGGCGATCCGGCTGCCCGGAACCTCTTGGCGCTCGGCGCGCTCGAGCAGGCGCTCGACGCCGGCCGCCCGTTCGCTGCGGAGCTCGACGCCGTCAAGGCGTCGTCGTCGAACGGAGAGCTTTCGGCTCTCGATCCGGTGGCTGCGTCCGGCGTTCCGACGCGCCCGGCTCTGGCCCGGGAACTGTCCGGAATCATGGCCGGCCTGCCGGCCCAGAAGGCCGCCGAGAACGCGTCGTTGTTCGACAAGTTCGTGGCGAGCGCCGGCTCGGTTGTGAAGGTGACGCCGAAGGACCCCGGGGCCACTCAAACCGAAAATCCGAGGGCCCGGGTCGCGGCGCTTGCAGCTGCCGGGGACGTCGAGCAGGCGCTCGCTGCGCGCGAGAGCCTGGATCCCGAGGCGCAGGCGGCCACCGCCGACTGGGCCGGCAAGGCGACGGCGCGAGTCGCCGCCGAGAAGGCCGTGGCGGGGGCGCGCACGGCGGCGCTCGCCCGTCTGGCGGCGACCGAGTAAGGGGCGGGGAAGATCATGGTTCGCGTTCTGCTCTATCTCGCCCTCGTCGGACTGTTCGCTTTTGGGGCGATCTGGATCGCCGACCGGCCGGGCGATCTGATGATCGACTGGCAGGGCTACCGGATCGAAACCAGCGTCGCGGCGGCCGTCGCCTTCGTGGCGGCGATCGCCTGCGCGGCGGTCGTGCTCTGGAACGTCATGCGCTGGATTCTCGCGGGGCCTGAGGCGTTCGCGCTGTTCCGGCGGAACCGACGGCGCGCCAAGGGCTATGACGCCATCACCCGCGGCGTGGTCGCGGTCGGCACCGGCGACGCCCGTCGCGCCGGACGCGAGGCCACGGAAGCGCGCAGGCTGCTCGGCAAGGAGCCGCTGACGCTCGTGCTGGCCGCGCAGGCTGCCCAGCTGTCCGGCGACCGACCGGGCGCCGAGGCCGCGTTCCGGGCCATGACGGATCAGCCGGAGACCCGCTCGCTCGGGCTGCGCGGCCTGTATGTCGAGGCGGAGCGGCGCGGCGACCTCGTGGCCGCCAAGGCGCTCGCCGAGGAGGCGGCGCGTCAGTCGCCCGAAACCCCTTGGGCCGGGCAGGCGCTGTTCGACTTCCAGTGCGCCGAGCGCGACTGGGCCCGGGCGCTCGCGACGCTTGAGCGGCTGAGCGCGAACCGGCTCGTGGACAAGACCGAGACCCGCCGCCGTCGTGCGGTGCTGCTGACCGCCCAGGCGATGGATGCGCCTGGCGACGTTCAGCTCGCGATCCGGCGGGCGCGCGAGGCCCACGGGCTTGCGCCGGACTTCACGCCGGCGGCGGCGCTCGCCGGCCGGCTGCTCGCCGAGCAGGGCGAGGTCCGCAAGGCGATGAAGATCGTCGAGACCACGTGGGCGAAGGCGACGCACCCGGATCTCGCTGAGGTCTACGTCCACGTCCGCACCGGCGACTCGGCGCGCGACAAGCTCAAGCGGGCCAAGGCGCTGGCGGAGCGCTCGGGCGAGGATCCGGAGGCGCTGATCGCCGTCGCGCGGGCGGCCCTGGCGGCCCGGGAGTTCGAGACGGCGAGCGCCGCCGTCGGCAAGCTGCTCTCGACCCGCCCGACCGCGCGGGCCTGCATGTTGATGGCGGAGCTCGAGGACGTGAAGAACGGCGACTCCGGCCGCGCCCGCGAATGGCTCGGCCGTGCGCTTCGCGCGCCGCGCGACCCGGCCTGGGTCGCTGACGGCGTCGCGAGCGAGATCTGGGCGCCGATCTCGCCGGTCACGGGCCGGCTCGACGCCTTCGTGTGGAAGATTCCCGTGGAGGAGACCCGGCCGAAGCTCGCTGCCGACGCCTGGCTGGACGAGGCGCCGCGCGAGCCGCCCGTCGCGATCGCGCCGGCGCCGGCGGCGGAGGCGCTGCCGCGGTCGATGCCCGCTCTGCTCGACTCGGAGCCGGCGCCGAAGCCTGACGGCAAGACCGAGCCCAAGGCCGCGGCGTCGCAGCCGATCGTGGCCGCGCCGGCGACCGCCGACACGGCGAAAGGGCGCGCAGCCCGCCCGACTCAGGCGGTGTTTCCGCTTGCCCGCGCGCCCGACGATCCTGGGCCGAACGGGCCGGAGGCGAACGACACCGTGAATGGCGGCGGCTTTCCGGCTTCCAGGCCCACCTACGGGGTCTGAGACGCGTGGACGCGGGTCCCGCCTTGCAATGCGACCGTCGTTTCGCTAGAGGGAGCGCCGTCGCCGCAATAGCTCAGCTGGTAGAGCACGTCATTCGTAATGACGGGGTCGGGGGTTCGAGTCCCTCTTGCGGCACCATGCCCCGCCGCCGACGCGGGCGTCCCGGTCAAGCCGCCCTACATGATCGCCAGGCCTCTCGCTGGCGCGAGCGGCGTGGGCGCAATCCAAAGCGGCTGAGCCGTCGGAGGTCATGATGCTCGAGACTCTTCGACAATTTCTCACCGACCTTGCCGGCGCGCCGGAAGCGGACGGTTTCGCGGTCGATGATTATCGCGTCGCCGCGGCGGCCCTGCTGATCAACCTCACCGGCGTCGATGGCGTGGTGTCGGACGCCGAACGGACCGCGCTGCACGACAGCCTGAAGTCTCATTTCGGGCTGGACGAGGCGGAGACGGCCGAGCTCATCTCGGCGGCCCGCAGCCGGGAATCCGAGGCGGTGGACCTCTACGCTTTCACAAGCGTCCTCAAGCGTTCGCTCGACGCCGCCGGTCGCGCGCAGATCGTCGAGATGATGTGGGAGATCGTGTTCGCTGACGGCGCGGTGCACGAGCTCGAGGACAACATCGTGTGGCGAGCCGCCGAGCTGCTGGGCGTCTCGACCCGGGAGCGGGTCGAGCTGAAGCGCCGCATCGCGGCCCGGGCTCGGCCGCTGAACGCCGACCACGGCTGACCGCCCCGAAGCGGGACAGGTCCACTCGCAAAACGCGACGCCATTCGCATTTCGCGACGCCGTCTGCGAACGCGGCGTCGCGGGTGATCTACATCATGTGCCGGCTCCGTCTTCGGCATCAACATCTCGCGTCGACCATCGGCCATTAGGGTTGGCAAGGCGTTTGCGATGATGTCGCCAGCCGGATCTGGTTATGCGTACCGGCATCCGTTCGGGCGGGAGAGGGCGCTTCAGACCCCGGCGACCCTCTCCCGCGCCGAACGATCAGGGCTTCGGCCGCGCGCCGAAGATCGCGCTTCCGACGCGGACATGCGTCGCGCCCAAAGCGATCGCCTCGGCGAAATCCGAGCTCATCCCCATCGAGAGGCCTTTAAGACCGTTCCTTCGCGCCAGCTTGTCCAGCAGCGCAAAGTGAGGCGCCGGCGCCTCGTCGACCGGGGGGATGCACATCAGGCCCTCGATCGTCAGTCCGTAGTCGTCCCGGCATGCGGCGAGAACGGCGTCGACCTCGCGTGGCGGCACGCCGGCCTTTTGCGGCTCCTCGCCTGTGTTGACCTGCACGAACAGGCGCGGGGTTCTCCCCTGTTCCCGCATCTCCCTGGCCAGCGCCTGCGCGATCTTCGGCCGGTCCACGGTGTGGATCACGTCGAACAACGCCACCGCCTCGTCGGCCTTGTTGGACTGAAGCGGTCCGATCAGGTGGAGCTCGACGTCCGTGTAACGCTCCCGCAGCGCCGGCCATTTGGCTTTCGCCTCCTGCACCCGGTTCTCGCCGAACACGCGCTGCCCGGCCTGCAGCGCAGGCTCGATGTCTTCCGCCGGGAAGGTCTTCGACACGGCGACCAGCGTGACCTCGCCCTCCGCTCGGCCGGCGCTGCGTTCGGCGCGGCGGATCGCCTTCAGGGTGGCGGCCAGACGGGACGGGACGTCGTCGGTCGGCTCTGTGGTGCTCACGCTCGGCTCATCTCCATGTCGAGGGTGGCGCATAAGCCGCAACGCGGCGGCGCTCAAGCGCGCAGGACCCTCTTTGGTTGACCGTTTCAATCGTTCGCGCCAAGGTCCGGCCGCTTCGCGACCGGCGATCGCCGCGACGCGCTCACCTTTTCAGGATGCCTGGCGTACCCATGACGACGGAGCGCTACAACGCGCGCGAGGCCGAGCCCCGGTGGCAGGCCCGGTGGGATGAGCGGAAGCTCTTCCAGACGGACGAGGCCAATGGGCGGCCGACCTATTACGTGCTCGAGATGTTTCCGTATCCGTCCGGGCGCATCCACATGGGCCACGTGCGCAATTACGCCATGGGCGACGTCGTCGCGCGCTACAAGCGCGCCAAAGGCTTCGACGTGCTGCACCCGATGGGCTGGGACGCCTTCGGCCTGCCGGCCGAGAACGCCGCCATCGAGCGCAAGGTCCATCCCAAGGCCTGGACCTACGACAACATCGCCGCGATGCGCGCGCAGCTGAAGGCGATCGGGCTGTCGCTCGACTGGAGCCGGGAAATCGCGACCTGCGATCCGGACTATTACGCGCAGCAGCAGCGGCTGTTCCTGGACTTCCTCAAGGCGGGCTTGGCCTATCGGCGCAAATCCAAGGTCAACTGGGACCCTGTCGACAATACGGTTCTGGCCAACGAGCAGGTGATCGATGGCCGCGGCTGGCGCTCGGGCGCGCTTGTCGAGCAGCGCGAGCTGACGCAGTGGTTTCTCAAGATCACCGCCTTCTCCGAAGAGCTGCTCGAGGCGCTGGACGGCCTGCCGCGCTGGCCGGAGAAGGTCCGCACCATGCAGAAGAACTGGATCGGCCGCTCGGAAGGGCTACTGATCCGTTGGGCGCTTGCGAACGCCCATGGCGACGACGCGCTGACCGAAGTCGAGGTCTATACGACCCGTCCGGACACGCTGTTCGGCGCGAGCTTCATTGCGGTGTCGGCCGACCACCCGCTCGCCGCGGCCTGCTCCGCCTGCGACCCCGCGCTCGCCGCTTTCGTAGAGGAGTGCCGCCGCGCCGGCACCAGCCTCGCCGCGCTCGAGACCGCCGAGAAGAAGGGCTACGACACCGGGCTTCGCGCCAGGCACCCGTTCGATGCTTCGTGGGAGCTGCCGGTCTATGTCGCGAATTTCGTGCTGATGGACTACGGCACGGGCGCGATCTTCGGCTGCCCCGCGCACGACCAGCGCGACTATGAGTTCGCCCGTGCGTATGGACTTCCGATCCGGCCGGTGGTCGCGCCTGAAGGCGCCGACCCTGAGGCCCTGGTCGCGAACGCCGCCTATGAGGGCGATGGCGTGCTGGTGAACTCGCGCTTCCTCGACGGGCTCGACGTCTCCGCGGCCAAGGAGGAAGTCGCCCGCCGGCTGGAGGCGGCGACGCTCGGAAACCGGCCGGTCGCGCAGCGCAAGGTGAACTGGCGGCTGCGCGATTGGGGCATCTCCCGGCAGCGCTACTGGGGCTGCCCGATCCCGATCATCCATTGCGAAGCCTGCGGGCCGCAGCCGGTCCCGGACGAGCGACTCCCCGTGCTGCTGCCCGAGGACGTCAGCTTCGACCAGCCGGGCAACCCGCTCGACCGCAACAAGGCGTGGCGCGAGGTCGCCTGTCCGGCCTGCGGCGGCCCGGCGCTGCGCGAGACCGACACCATGGACACCTTCGTGGATTCGTCCTGGTACTACGCGCGGTTCACGGCGCCGCGGGCGCCGACCCCTACCGATAAGGAGGTCGCGAACCGCTGGCTGCCGGTCGATCAGTACATCGGCGGCGTCGAGCACGCGATCCTGCACTTGCTCTATTCCCGCTTCTTCACCCGCGCGATGAAGATGACCGGGCATCTCGGCATGGACGAGCCGTTCGCCGGGCTGTTCACTCAAGGCATGGTGGTTCACGAGACTTATCGCGACGCTTCCGGCCAGTGGGTCGCGCCGTCCGAGGTGGCGATCAACGAGGCCGAGGGGCAGCGGCGCGCCATCCGCGTCTCGAACGGGGAGCCCATCGATATCGGCCCGATCGAGAAGATGTCGAAGTCGAAGAAGAACACCGTCGACCCCAACGACATCATCGAGACCTACGGGGCCGACACCGCGCGCTGGTTCATGCTGTCGGACAGCCCGCCCGAACGCGACGTGATCTGGACCGAGGCCGGCGTGGACGGCGCGAGCCGCTTCGTTCAGCGCGTCTGGCGGCTGGTGAACGAAGCCGCCGAACGCGGCGCGGCCAAGGGGGCTGTGGCGCCGGCGGAGATGGGCGCCCCGGCGGAGTCGCTGCGGCGGGCCGCTCATGGAGCGCTCGCCCGCGTCGGAGACAGCATCGAACGCTTCCACTTCAACCGCTGCGTCGCCGCCGCGAACGAACTCACCAATGCGCTCGGCCAAGCGCTTCAGGGCGCGCAGGAGCCGGGCGACGACATGCGCTTCGCGCTTCGCGAGGCCGCGGAGATCCTGGTGCGGATGACCGCGCCGTTCACGCCGCATCTCGCCGAAGAGTGCTGGGCCGCGCTCGGACATGCGACGCTCGTCGCCGAGGAGGCTTGGCCGGAGGCCGATCCTGCGCTGCTCGCCTCCGACACCGTGACGCTGCCGGTGCAGGTGAACGGCAAGAAGCGCGATGAGATCGTAGTCGCCCGCGACGCCAACCCCGCGGCGGTCGAAAAAATGGTACGAGAGCTCGAAGCGGTCATGAAGGCGGTCGGCGACAAGCCGATCCGGAAGGTCATCGTCGTTCCGCAGAGGATCGTGAATGTCGTCGCTTGATCCGCGCTTCGTCCGGCTCGGCCTCGTTTTCGGGCTTGCGCTGTCGGTCGCCGGCTGCTTCCGACCCGTCTATGGCGACATGTCGACGCCGGGCGTCGTGGCCAAGGATGCGGGCTCAGACGTCGCAGCGCAGCTGAAGACGGTCGATATCAAGCCGATCGAAGGCCGGGTCGGCGGCAAGATGCGCAACGAGCTCATCTTCATGCTGCGCGGCGGCGACGGCCCGGGCCCGGTGGCGTACCGGCTCGAGGTGAAGAGCGTCAATGAGATCGGCCAGTCGGCGGTGGTCGATCCGCTGACGGACGTGCAGGAGACGCGGACGATCTCGCTGACGGTTCAGTATGTCCTGACGCGCGCAGGCTCGCTCGACCCGCTGTTCACCGGGAACGCGCTCGCGACCGCGACCTACTTCGCCGGCCTTCAGCGCTTCGCCAATGTGCGGGCCGAGAGAGACGCCGAGGATCGCGCCGCGACTCAGATCGCCGAGCGCATTCGCGCCCGGCTCGTGAGCTATTTCGCGGCCGGCAGGTAGTAGGTAAGGAGCCGGCCGTCTAGCCGACGACGGGAGTTCAGCGCGCCGGCAGGCTCAGTCCGCCTTCGCCGCCTTGGCACGTTCGACGGCTTCCATGATCATGCGCTCGGCTTCGTCGACGCCGCCCCAGCCCAGCGCCTTCACCCACTTGTCGCCTTCGAGGTCCTTGTAGTGCTCGAAGAAGTGCGTGATCTGGTCGAGCGTGATGCCGGGCAGCTGGTCGTAGCTGGTGATCTGCTCATAGCGCCGGGTGAGATGCGCCGACGGCACCGCGATGATCTTCTCGTCGAGCCCCTTCTCGTCCTCCATCTTGAAGACGCCGACCGGGCGGCAACTCATCACCGCGCCCGGCGCGATCGCGCGCGTGTTGGCGACGAGCACGTCGATCGGGTCGCCGTCCTCCGACAGGGTGTGGGGGATGAAGCCGTAATTCCCCGGATAGCGCATCGAGGTGTAGAGGAAGCGGTCGACGAACAGCGTTCCGGCGGCCTTGTCGAGCTCGTACTTGATGGGCTCGCCGCCCATCGGCACCTCGACGATGACGTTCACGTCCTTCGGAGGGTTGGAGCCGATCGGGATGGCTTCGATACGCATGGACGTCCTCATGTGGCGGTCGTGCGCCTCTGTAGCGGAGCGATGCGGCCGCGAGCAACAGCTAGAAGCCGCAATGGCTGATTCCGGAGCGCCAGGACGCGATTTTCTGCCGGTCGACGAGGCTTTGCCCCGTCTGACGGCCGCCCTCGAGCGTGGCGACGCCGTGCTGGTCGCGCCCCCCGGCGCCGGCAAGACCACGCGGGTCCCGCTCGCGCTGCTCGACGCGCCCTGGCGTCGCGACGGCCGGATCCTGCTGCTTGAGCCCCGCCGGATCGCAGCCCGCGCGGCGGCGGAGCGCATGGCGCGCACGCTCGGCGAACCCGTCGGGGAGACCGTCGGGCTGCGCGTGCGGCTTGGCTCGAAGGTGGGGCCGAAGACCCGGATCGAGGTTGTCACGGAAGGCGTGTTCGCGCGCCGGATCATCACAGACCCGGAGCTGTCCGGCGTCGCCGCCGTGCTGTTCGACGAGTTCCACGAGCGCTCGCTCGACGCCGATCTCGGGCTCGCGCTGGCGCGCGACGCCAAGGAGGGCCTGCGCCCGGATCTGAGGCTGCTGGTGATGTCGGCGACGCTCGACGGCGCGCGGGTCGCGCGTCTGCTCGGGCAGGCGGAAACGATTGAAAGCCTGGGTCGCTCGCATCCGGTCGAGACCCGTCACCTCCCCCGAGATGCGCGCGTCCGGGTCGAGGACGCCATGGCGGCGGCCGTCCGCCGCGCGCTTGCCGAGGAGCGCGGCGGGATCCTAGCCTTCCTGCCCGGCAGAGCCGAGATACGCCGCACCGCCGAGCGGCTTTCCAATCTCGGTCCGTCCGTGGAGATCGCCGAGCTGCATGGCGGGCTCGATCCGCGCGCGCAGGACCGCGCGATTGCGCCGGCTCCTGACGGACGCCGCAAGGTGGTGCTCGCGACCTCCATCGCCGAGACCTCGCTGACCATTGAAGGCGTCCGGGTGGTGATCGACTCCGGGCTCTCGCGCGAGCCCCGCCACGAGCCGGGGCTTGGACTGACGCGGCTCGAGACCGTCCGGGTCTCTCGCGCCGCCGCCGACCAGCGGCGCGGTCGCGCCGGCCGGACCAAGCCCGGCGTGTGCTATCGGCTGTGGGAGGAGGCCGCGACCGCGAGCCTCGATCCGTTCGCGCGGCCCGAGATTCTCGCGAGCGATCTGACGGGCTTCCTGCTCGACCTCGCCGCCTGGGGCGTATCCGAGCCTGAAAAGCTCGCTTTTCTGGACGCGCCGCCAGCCGCCGCGGTCGCGGAAGGCAGAGCGACGCTGCGGGCGCTCGGCGCGATTGACGAGGACGCCAGGATCACCGAGCGCGGCCGGCGGCTCAGGGAGATCGCGCTGCCGCCGCGCCTCGCCGCGATGCTGGTCGACGCCGCGTCCGCAGGCGATGGGGAGCTTGCCTCGCTGATCGCGCTTGTCGCGGTGGAGCGCGGCCTCGGCGGCGACAGCGCGGATGTGGTCGAACGGCTCGAACGCTTCGGCCGCGAGCGCGGGCCGCGCGCCGAGGACGCGCGTCGGCTCGCCGCCGGCTGGCTCTCGTCCGTAGGCGCCCGTGCGGAAGGGCCGACCGACCTTGGGCGGGCAGGGCTGGTGATCGCCCGCGCCTTTCCGGACCGGATCGCAAAGGCGCGCGGCGGCCGACCTGGCGCCTTCCTGCTCGCGAATGGCCGCGGCGCGGCGATCGATCCGGCGTCGCCGCTGGCGCGCGAGCCTTACCTGGTCGCGCTCGACGTGACCGGGGTGGCGCAGGAGGGGCGCATCCTGCTGGCCGCTCCGCTCAACGAGCGGGACCTCATCGAGGCGGCCGGCGACCGGATCGAGGAGCGCGAGGAGATCGGCTTCGATCCGCAGGCGGCGGCGGTGCGCGGTCGGTCGCGGTGCCGGCTCGGCGCGCTCACGCTGTCGGAAAGGCCGTTTGCGCCGGCCTCCGGCCCCGCCACTGCGGCGGCGCTCGCAGAGGGCGTCGCGGCGCTCGGCCTCCAGCGGCTGCCCTGGACCGGCGGCGCGGAAGCGCTCGTGGCCCGCGTGGAGTTCCTGCGGCGGGCGGAGCCCGACGGCGGCTGGCCGGACCTGTCGGAGGCGACGCTCGCGGCCTCCGTCGTCGATTGGCTCGCGCCGTTCCTCGGCGACGCGGCCGCGCTTCGGGAGATTCCTGCCGAGGCGGTCTCGAACGCGATCTCTGCGCTCCTTCCCTATGAGCTGCGCCGCCGTCTCGATGACGAGGCGCCGAGCCATTTCGACGCCCCGTCCGGCTCGCGCCTGCCGATCGATTATGAAGCCGAGGAGGGGCCTGCGCTCGACGTCCGCGTGCAGGAGCTGTTCGGGCTTCAGCGGCATCCATCGATCGCGCGGGGGCGCATTCCGCTGACGCTGCGCCTGCTTTCGCCGGCGCGCCGGCCGATCCAGGTGACCCGCGACCTTCCAGGCTTCTGGGCCGGGTCCTGGAAGGAGGTCCGCGCCGAAATGCGCGGGCGCTACCCGAAACACGTCTGGCCCGAGGATCCAGCGGCCGCCGCGCCCACCAGCCGGGCCAAGCCGCGCGGCGGGTGAGCTAGGCCGCGCCGAGCGCCAGCAGCCAGCCGGAGACCGACAGCACCGAGATCGCGGTCGAGACCGCGATCGCTGCCGAGGCGGTGGTCTCGCCCACCTGGTAGCGCGCGGCGATCAGATAGGCGTTGATGCCGCACGGCATCGCCGCGAACAGAACCGCGACGCCGGCCCAGACCGGCGGCACGTCCAGCACGTGGAAGGCCAGCACCCATACCAGCAAGGGGTGCAGCACGAGCTTGAGCGCTGAGATCATCGAGACGGCTTTGAGGTCGTTCAGGAAGCCGAAGCGCTTTAGCGCCAGCCCCATGGCGATCAGCGCGCAAGGGCTCGCGGTTGCGGCGAGCTGGCCGATAACGGATCCGAGGGCGCCGCCCGGAACAAAGCCCTGGCGCTGGGCGACGAGGCCGGCGACGAGCGCCAGAATGATCGGATGCGTCACGATCGTGCGGCCGAGCCGCGCCGCCATCGCGCCCGAGGAGCCGCGCGGGCCCGCCGTCTCGATCAGCAGCGCCGCGGCCGTCATCATGATCGGCAGGTGGATGGCGAGCAGCAGAAACAGCGGCGTCGCGCCGGCGTGGCCATACACGTTCAGGATCAGCGGCACGCCGACCAGAACGGTGTTGGACTGCGCGGCGGCGAAGCCGTGGACCGCCGCCTCCCGCCGGTCCCGTCCGAACCGGCGGATCGAGACCAGCATGGCGATGCTCCAGACCACCGTCACGCCGCCGAAATAGGCGATCCAGTAGCCCCACGGGTTTGCGGCCGGCGAATGGCCCTCGGCGAGCGTGCGGAAGATGAGCGAGGGGACGGCGATCAGGAACACGTAGTCGGACAGGCCGTCGCCCGCGCGCTCCCCGAGCAGGCCCAGCCTGCCGGCCAGATAGCCGAGGCCGATGAGCCCGAAGGTCGGCAGCACGATGGCGATGAGTTCTGACATACGGGAAGAATGAGCCGGAGGCCGCACGGGCGGAGGCCGAGCCCTAAGGGATTGCGGACGCGGAGGTCAACGCGAGCCGCTCGCGGCGAGGTTGGGGATCACGCGTGAACAACGCTGTTTTACGCGATCGGCTTAGCCCATCGTTAAAGCCCCGGAAGTCACTCTCCCGATCGAACCTTCCTCCCCGACACCGCCTCAGGAGCCGCCGCATGAGCGCGACCGCGAGCCTTGCCGACGCTGCTCCGGCCGTCGACGCGTCGCATCGCATCGCCGTGGCCGCCCATGAGATCAGGACCCCGCTCGGCGGCATCCTCGCGCTGGCGGACCTGCTGCTGGCGGAGGATCTCACGGAGGTTGCGCGCGGCCACGCCGCCGCGCTCAAGACAGCGGCGGAGCATCTGTTGGGCGTCGCGACCACGCTGCTCGGCGCGCCTGGAGCATCCAAAGCCGAGCCGCTCGACATCGACCTCTTCCTCGGCCGGGTCGCGCCGCCGCTGGCGGCGCGTGCGGTCGCGAAGGGGCTGGTGTTCCGGGCGACGCGGGGACCCGGGGTGCCGGATCGCGTCATGGCGGAGGAGGGCGCGCTCCGGCAGATCGTGGAGAACCTTGCCGACAACGCGCTGCGCGTGACCGATCGCGGATCCGTCGAACTCGCGATCGAGCGCGTCGAAGGCGACGCCCGTTCGGTGACGCTGAAACTGGCGGTGCGGGACACCGGTCCGGGCCTCGGGAGCTCTCCGGAGAAACTGTTCAGTCCTTACGTGCAGGGCGCTGCTGCGGCTGGCGCGGCCGGACTGGGCCTCTCGCTCGTCGCCGAGCTCGCCGCGCGCATGGGCGGCCACGCCGAAGCCGCTGATCGGCCGGCAGGAGGTGCCGAAGTGGCTGTGGTGGTGCGGCTTGCGGCCGCCGATGCGACGCCGCGTGCGGGCGGGCCCCTGCGCATCCTAGTCGCCGAGGACAACGCGGTGAACCAGCGGGTCATCGGCACGCTGCTCGATCATTTCGGCCATCTGTACGACATCGTCGAGGATGGCGCCGCGGCCGTCGAGGCGGCCGCCGGCCAAGCCTATGACATCGTGCTGATGGACGCCGCGATGCCGCGGCTCGACGGCCTTGCGGCCGCGAAGGCGATCCGGGCGCTGAGGGGGCCAGCGGCGAACGTGCGCATTGTCGGCGTCACCGCGCGCGCTTTCGACAGCGAGATCAGGGCGTTTCTGTCGGCCGGCGCCGACGCGGTCGTGACGAAGCCGATCTCGGTCGCCGAGCTGTGGCGGGCGATCGCGATCGAGCCGAAGCGCCGCCAGGCCAGCTAGGAGACAACCTGGTCCTGACGACGCGCGGTCGTCAGGCCGCCTTCTCGCCAGCGCCTTCGGCGATCCTGACGATGTCGGCCATGATCGCGGTCAAGTCGAAATTCTTCGGCGTGTAGACCGCCGCGACCCCCATCGCCTTCAGCTCGCGCTCGTCCTCCGGCGGAATGATGCCGCCGACGATCACCGGCACGTCATCGAGCCCGTTGCGGCGCATGCGGTCCATCACGTCGCGCACCAGCGGAAGATGCGAGCCGGAGAGGATCGAGAGTCCGACGACGTGAACGCCCTCTTCGAGCGCGGCGTTGACGATCTCGGCCGGGGTCAGCCGGATGCCCTCGTAAACGACTTCGAATCCGCAATCTCGGGCCCGCACGGCGATCTGCTCCGCGCCGTTGGAATGGCCGTCGAGGCCGGGCTTACCTACCAGCAGCTTTAGCCGTCTGCCGAGCGTGACCGAGGCGGCCTCGACGGCCGCGCGAACCTTCGCGATCTCGCCGCCGTCGCTCGCCTCACGCGCGGCGCGGCCGACGCCGGTGGGCGCGCGGTATTCGCCGAAGATCTCGCGCAGGGTCGCGCCCCATTCGCCGGTGGTGACGCCAGCTTTCGCGGCCACGATCGAGGGCTCGACGATGTTGCGGTCCTCGCGGGCGGCCGAGGCGAGGTCGGCGAGCGCCTTCTCGACGGCAGCCTCGTCGCGCTGGGCCTTCCAGGCCTTGAGACGCTCGATCGCCTCCTCGCCGACATGCTCGGGCACGACCTGGATCGCGCCGGAGCCGGTCGAGAGCGGTGACGGCTCGGTCGACTGGAACTTGTTCACGCCGACGACGATCTGCTCGCCGGATTCGATGGCCGCGAGGCGGCGCGCGTTCGACTCGACGAGGCGGCCCTTCATGTAGCCGGCCTGAACGGCCGCGATCGCGCCGCCCATGTCGTCGATGCGGGCGAGCTCGGCGCGCGCCTCCTCCTTCAACTGCTCGACCTTGGCGTCCATCACCTTCGAGCCGGTGAAGATGTCCTCATAATCGAGGATGTCGGTCTCGTAGGCGAGGATCTGCTGGGCGCGCAGCGACCACTGCTGGTCCCACGGCCGGGGCAGCCCGAGCGCCTCGTTCCAGGCCGGAAGCTGGACGGCGCGGGCGCGCGCGTCCTTGGAGAGGGTGACGGCGAGCGTCTGGATCAGGATGCGGTAGACGTTGTTCTCGGGCTGCTGCTCAGTAAGCCCAAGCGAGTTCACCTGCACGCCATAGCGGAAGCGGCGCGACTTTGCGTCCGTGACGCCGTAGCGGTCGCGGGTGATCTCGTCCCAGAGGTCCACGAAGGCGCGCATCTTCGCGATCTCGGTGATGAACTTCATCCCCGCGTTCACGAAGAACGAGATGCGCTGAACCGTCTGCGCGAAGGCCTCTTCGCTTGGGTTTGTCGCCTTGACCTCGTCCAGCACGGCGATGGCGGTGGCGAGCGCGTAAGCGAGCTCCTGGACCGGCGTCGCCCCGGCTTCCTGCAGGTGGTAGGAGCAGACGTTCATCGGGTTCCACTTCGGCATCTCCTTCGTCGTGAAGAGGATGACGTCGCGGATCAGCCGCAGCGATGGCGCGGGCGGAAACACATAAGTCCCGCGCGACAGATATTCCTTGATGATGTCGTTCTGAGTGGTGCCCTGCAGCGAAGCGCGGTTCGCGCCCTGCTCCTCGGCCTGCGCGACATAGAGCGACAGCAGCCAGGCCGCGGTCGCGTTGATGGTCATCGAGGTGTTCATCTGCTCGAGCGGAATGCCGTCGAACAGGGTGCGCATGTCGCCGAGATGGGAGACCGGAACGCCGACCTTGCCGACCTCGCCGCGCGACAGCACGTGGTCCGGATCGTAGCCGGTCTGCGTCGGCAGATCGAAAGCGACCGAGAGGCCCGTCTGGCCCTTCGCCAGGTTGGACTTGTAGAGCTTGTTCGACTCCACGGGCGAGGAGTGGCCCGCATAGGTCCGGAACAGCCAGGGTTTATCGGGCATCCGTCGCGCTCCGCCTCGCACAGGGAGGCGTCAGCTTCGGCCGCGCCCCGGACAGTCTTTAGCGGACGTGTGCGGCGCCGCAATGAGCCGATCGTCGGACGGAGCGGCGGCCAGGTCAGCCGAACTCCTCCTCCGCCAGAGTGCGGCGAGCCGCCTCGCGATGTCGGTCGTTGAGATGCGTCCGCACCAGCGCGAGCGCCGCGGCGATCACGCTGGCGTCGTCCGCAAAGCCCATCAGCGGCACGAAATCCGGCACGGCGTCGAGCGGCAGCACGAAGTAAGCGAGCGCGCCGATCAGCGTCGCCCGGACATGCGTCGGGGTCTCGCGGTCAAAGGCGCAGTAATAGGCCGCCACCGCGTCTTCAGCGAAAGGGATGCTGCGCGCGACACGCTTGACGGTCGGCCAGAAGTCACGCTTCACGCGGGCCTCGTCGGACGAGGCGCTACCATTAGCCATTTCGGGGTCTCTCCTCGGCGGCTGACCGAAGGTGGCCCCGGCGCGGCGGACGATCAAGTCTCTGCGGCGGCGGCGGCCTCGATGGCTTCGATGTCCTCATCCGACAGGCCGAAATGATGGCCGATCTCGTGAACCAGAACGTGCGTCACGATCGCGCCGAGCTTCTCCTCATGCTCCGCCCAATAGTCGAGGATCGGCCGCCGGTAGAGATGGATGACGTTCGGCATCTGCCCAGTGCGCGGGACGGCGTCCGCATGCGCCATGCCGACGCCGGTGAATAGGCCGAGCAGGTCAAACTCGCTCTCGGCGCCGAGCTCGGCCAGGACATCATCGGTCGGGAAGTCGTCGACCCTGATCACGGCGTGCGCGGCGAGCGCCCGAAATGCTTCTGGCAGCCGCAGAAACGCCTCCTCGGCGAGACGCTCGAGATCGGCGAGATCTGGCGCCAGACGATCGGTCCATTCCAAATCGGCGTTCCTGATGTCGTGACCACAATCCCGTGAGATCACATGGAACTCAATCCTATCCCGGCACGTTGTCGCGGCAAGTCATGCGCCACGCGCCCGACCCGAGGTTTGATCGCCTTTTTCTAAGGCGGGACAACTGCTTCGCCAATGAACGCCACGTGAACGCCGCCATAACGGCGAGTTCATCCCTGCCAAGCGATAGTTCAAGCCTGAGGTCGGCGTTCTTCGGCTCCGACCCGAGGGATAAGGAGACGATCATGAAGACTGCTCTTCTCTCCGCCGCCGCCGTCGCACTTGGCCTCGGCGCATTCGCCGCCGCGCCGGCGAGCGCCGCGCCGATCGCCACGCACGCCACGATCGTGGCTCCTGCGGCCACGAACAATGTGGACTGCCGCACGGTTCGCAAGACCGTCTGGAACCACGGCGTGAAGCGGACGGTGACGACCCGCCAGTGCGATCGGGCTCGTGTGGTCGAGCGTCGTTACCGCCCGGCCCCGCGTTATTACCACCGCCCGGCGCCGCGTCCGGGCATCGGGATTTACGTTCGCTAAGAACGTAGCCCGGCAGTAAATAGAAAAGGCCCGGCGCCCGCGCCGGGCCTTTTCTTTGTTCGCCTGTCTCCATTTTGAATCTCGAAACTATTAAGGCGGTCTGGACTTCAAATTCCCTGCCGCGGCCGAGATTCCGCCATTAAGCCGATCGACGCTGAAGTCGGGCGCGGTTCGCCAGGGGGCGCTCCGCCAAGCCGCAGGCGCCCCGGTCGAGGGCGTCGGTGGTCGGCCTTAGGGGATTTGCCATGAAGGCTCTCGCACTTGCATTCTCCGCCGCCGTGATGTCGACGCTTTGCATCGCGGCCGCGCCGGCGCAGGCCGGCGTCTATGTCGAGTTCAACGCGCCGGGGCGCTACCACCGGCCGCCCCCGTTCTATCACCGCCCGCCGGTCTATTACGGCGCTCCGGCACGGGTTTACTACGCGCCGCGCCCGGCGCCCCGCGTCTGCCGCGTCACCTATGTCCGTGAATGGGGGCCGTTCGGCCCTCACAGCCGGCGCATCGAGACCTGCCGCGAGCGCTGGTGAGCGTCGGCGTCGGAAAGCCACTTCTCCGGCTCGCACAGCGCGCTAGTTCCGAACCGGGTCGGCGAGGCCGCCCGGTTCGGAGGAGCGACGATGAAGCGGTGGCAAGCGGGACTGGCGGCGGCGCTCGCGATTGGCTCGGCCTCGTCCGCCTTTGCTGCGGATCTGCCATACGGGCGCGGCTATCATGAACGCCGCGTTCGCACGGTGATCTCGGACGATTACACGCGCGTCAGGCCGGTCGACTTCCGGCTCGACGTGCGGACCACCCCCTGGCTGCGCTACGAGTTGAGGCCGCAACTCGTCTGCCGGCTGGCGTGGGAGCGCGGCAGGCGCGGCGACCGGCCGGTCGAGGTCTGTCAGCGCTGGTGAGCCTCACCAGGCGACGGATTTGTCGATCCTGATCACATAGTTGCGCCACGGCGCCCGCTCGGCGATCCGATCGTAGAGCGCGGCCGCCGGGTTGGCTTCAGGGACCATCCAGCGGAGATGGACCCAGCCGAGCGCCGCGCCCTCTTCGACCAGGCATGCGATCAACGCCTGCGCCACGCCGCGCCCGCGGCAGGCGGGGGCGACGAACAGATCGTCCAACTGGCCGGCGCGTTTCCCGGAGATAGCCTCGGGAAGGTCATAATAGACGGCAAAGCCGACCAGCCCGCCGTCGAGCTCAGCGCCTGCGACGGCGACCATCGGCTCGCCGATCAGCTTCGCCGCATAGACTTCGTCAGGCGCGCCGGCGTCGCGGCCAAGCAGCGCCGCCGAATACTGAGCCAGCAGAAGCGCCAGACGAGGCGCGTCCTCAGCCGTCAGCCTCGGGATGATGCGCAAGGTCATGGCTGGCCGCCGCGGTCGGCGAGACGCCTCAGACGAAGCGTCTCGCCTTCAGCATTCACCGCCAGTCGCGGATGTCGACGAAGCGGCCGGCGATCGCGGCCGCCGCCGCCATGGCGGGCGAGACCAGATGCGTGCGGCCCCGGAAGCCCTGGCGGCCCTCGAAATTGCGGTTCGAGGTCGAAGCGCAGCGCTCTTCCGGCGCCAGCTTGTCCGGGTTCATCGCGAGGCACATGGAGCAGCCCGGCTCGCGCCAGTCGAAGCCGGCGGCCTTGAAGATCTTGTCGAGGCCTTCGGCCTCCGCCTGCTCCTTCACGAGGCCCGAGCCCGGAACCACCATGGCGTTGACATTGCCGTTGACAGTCTTGCCTTCGACCACCTTCGCGGCCTGCCGGAGATCCTCGATGCGGCCGTTGGTGCACGAGCCGATGAACACGCGGTCGAGCGTGATGTCGGTGATCTTTTCGCCCGCGGTCAGCCCCATATAGGCAAGCGCACGCTTGATCGCGGCGCGCTTGGCCTCATCGGCCGCCGCGTCCGGATCGGGCACCACGCCGGTGACGGCGACGACGTCCTGCGGGCTGGTGCCCCAGGAGACGATCGGCGGCAAGTTGGCGCCGTCCAGCCGGACGACCCGATCGAAATGCGCGCCGTCGTCGGTCCGCAGCGTGTCCCAGTAGCGGCGCGCGGCGTCCCAGTCGGCGCCCTTCGGAGCCATCGGGCGGTCCTTGAGGAACGCGTAGGCCTTCTCGTCCGGCGCGATCATGCCGGCGCGGGCGCCGCCCTCGATCGACATGTTGCAGACCGTCATGCGGCCTTCCATCGAGAGGCTCTCGATGACGTCGCCGGCGTATTCCATCACGTGGCCGGTGCCGCCGGCCGTGCCGATCTCGCCGATGATCGCGAGAATCACGTCCTTCGCGCCGACGCCCTCCGGCAGCTTGCCGTCGACGACGATGCGCATGTTCTTCGCCTTCGTCTGGATCAGCGTCTGGGTGGCGAGAACATGCTCGACCTCCGACGTTCCGATGCCATGGGCGAGGGCCCCGAAGGCGCCATGCGTCGAGGTGTGGCTGTCGCCGCAGACGATCGTCGTTCCCGGCAGCGTGAAGCCCTGCTCGGGACCGACGACATGAACGATGCCCTGCCGCTTGTCGAAGGCGTCGTAGTACTGGACGCCGAACTCGCGCGTGTTCTCGGCCAGAGCCGCGATCTGCGCGGCGCTCTCCGGATCAGGGTTCGGCAGCGCGCGGTTCGAGGTCGGCACGTTGTGGTCGACGACTGCGAGCGTCTTGTGCGGAGCGCGGACCTTGCGTCCGGTCGCGCGCAGGCCCTCGAACGCCTGCGGGCTCGTCACCTCATGGACGAGGTGACGGTCGATGTAGAGCAGGACGGAGCCGTCCGGCTGGCGGTCGACGACGTGGTCGTCGAAAATCTTGTCGTACAGGGTCTTGGGAGCGTCGGCGGCGGGCATTGGGCGCCTCTGGGTCGTTTGGAGCGTCGGGGACTGAATGCGGGATGCGCCGGCGGCGCAGGACGTCAGCTCCCGAGTCGGCTCGCGATCGCCGACAGCCGCGCATGGAAGCGGGACGGCAGGCGCACGTGGTCGGAGCGACCCGCAAAGGCCTCCGACGTCAGCGCTGAAAGTCCTGATCCGCGGCTGCTCATGGCGGTCATATAGGTGAAGAGCCCTATGAGTTGCAAACATCTCAGGCGAGTTCTGGAGCGTTTCGACGCAGGTCCGGCCCCCGCCCGGGCGGCTTGACAATCAGGCGCGATGGCGGACCTTCGCGAACGCCGCTCCCGCCCGTCTCCGGGCCCAGTAAAGGACGACGCCATGAGGCTCTCGCTCACCGCGCCCGCCATCCGCATGTTCGCGGCGCTGATGCTCACAGGCCTTGCGCTGTCGCTCGCCGGCTGCGGCGTCAACAACGTGCCGACTCTCGAGGAACAGGCCAAGGCGCGCTGGAGCGACGTCCAGAACCAGTATCAGCGCCGCGCCGATCTGATCCCGAACCTGGTCGAGACCGTGAAGGGTTTTGCGCGCCAGGAGGAGAAAGTGCTCACCGAGGTGGTCGAGGCCCGCGCGAAGGCGACGCAGGTCAACATCGACGCCAGCAAACTGTCAGACCCGGAGGCCGTGAAGCGCTTCCAGGAAGCCCAGGCGCAGCTCTCGGGCGCGCTGGGGCGGCTGCTGGCAGTTTCGGAGAACTATCCGGACCTGAAGTCCAACCAGAACTTCCTGGCGCTGCAGTCGCAGCTCGAAGGCACCGAGAACCGCATCGCGGTGGCTCGCCGTGATTACATCCAGGCGGTCCAGGCCTACAACACCGAGCTCCGGACGATCCCGGGCCGCTGGATCGCCGCCTGGCTCTATCCCGAGGCCAAGCCGATGGCCACCTTCGAGACGGCGCAGGAGAACCAGGCCGCGCCGAAGGTCACGTTCTAACCGAGGGTGGCGTCGTTCTGGCGGTGCTCGGCAGCAGCGTGCCGCCGGGCTCCCCAGCGCACCGCCGCGGTGGCGACGACGCATTGCGACTTGCCCCCCGTCTTGGCCCGGTAGAGCGCGTCGTCGGCGGTGTCGAGCAGCTCGGAGACGTCGTCGCCATGGTCAGGCGCGAGCGCCACGCCGACGCTGACGCCGACGCGAACCACAAGGCCGCTCTGGATTTCGTAGGGCGCCCCGAGCTCCCGGATGAGGCGCTCTCCGAACGCCGGCGCCTGTCGGCGGTCGACGCCGACCGCGATGATGACGAACTCGTCGCCGCCGATCCGGGCCGCGACGTCGCCGGCCCTGAGCAGCCGGCGCAGGCGATCGGCCGCCGCCTTCAGCAGTTCGTCTCCGGCCGCGTGGCCATGACCGTCATTGACGCTCTTGAAGCCGTCGAGGTCGATGTAGAGCAGCGCAGCCCGACGCTCGCCGCGCGCCTCCATCTCGCGCAGCAGGCCGGCCCGGTTCGAGAGGCCGGTGAGCGGATCGTGGCGGGCCAGGCGATCGTTCTCGCGCTCGGCCAGCATGGTGGCGACCATCAGGGCGTTCAGCTTGTATGCGGCGAGCCGCATGCTCACGAGGTAGAACGGGATCTGGATCAGCGTCAGCAGCATGATCGGCTCGCCGGAGAACGGCGCGGCGAGGACGGTCGGGCCGAGGCTGAGGGCGATCATCAGCGCCGCCAGCCGCGGCGCGCCGAAATTGCGGAAACCGATGCCGCCAATCATCGCGCCGGCGGACATGCAGGCGATGGTGGAAGCCACCCAGTCCCCGCTGAGCAGAGACATGAAGGCGCCGTAACCGACGCTGGCCGCCCACAGGAGGCCGAGGGCCAGATAGGCGTCGGTGGGCGTGTCGCGGCCGTCCTTCGCTCGTGCGAACGCTCTCAGCAGCACGATCAGCCGCGCGCCGCAGATCAGCAGCTCGGACAGGAACCAGAGAATGAACGGAGCGGTCTGAAGGCGAAGCGCCAGCAGCCCGGAAACCAGCAGACTGTTGAGGACGCCGCCGGCGAAGATCGGCAGCGTTCCGAACAGGCTGGCGATCAGCGCCCGCCTGATGTCCTCAGGAACATGCGGACCGGGGTCCGCCAGCCAGCGCGTCAGGCGCCAGCGGGGCAGGCTGTAGGAGGGCGCCTCGGTTCGCATGGCAGGAACAGAGGCGCCCGGGACCGTTAATTCCAGCTTACCAGCTCAGCCGGCTCAATAGTCGATCACGCCGTCGAGGGCGTAGTGTTTCACCGTCTTCCGGTTGGCGATCAGCTCGTCGATGGTCGGCTCGCCCGCCATGGCGCGCTTGATGGCGAGCTTAGTCGCCTCGTAATTGGTGCGGTAGAGGTCCTTCTTGTCGAGGTTCGGGTCCTCGGCGCAGCGCAGATCGAGCCAGACGGTCAGGATGATGCAGATGTCGTCGACGATGTCCTTCGGGATCACGCCGTCGATCACGCTGTCGAGGATCGCGTCGCCGATCGCGGCCTGAACGACGCCGCCGAGCAGATCTACATATTCGGCAGACGGTATCGTGACCTTGCTGGTCATGATCGCCGCGGGCTTCACCGCCTGGTTGAGGTCGCGCACGACGAACATGCGCGTGTGGCCGACCGACTGGCCGAGCATCGAGGCGAAGGCGGTCCCGACCGGCCCGTTGACGGCGCCGATCACGATTTCGGGCATCGCGTCGGTCGCCTGGCCCTCTGCGGCCAATACGGTCGCCTCGCCCGTGCGGAAGATGACGTCGGTCATAAGCTTTTCTCCAAGAGTGCGTCAGTTCGCCGGCACGTCGGCCCAGAAGCCGCGATCGTCGCGGCAACGGAGACAGCCCGTCGCAACGCCGAAATGCATGCCCGTGATGGCGAGTTCGCCCCGCTCGACCCGCTCGCGGATCCAGGGGAAGCCCATCAGGTTCTCGATCGTGACGGCGACGCAAGCCTCTTCGCCGGCGCGCTCGCGTTGGCCGCCCTCGAGCGTGGGATCAACCGTCGCCTTGGCGCGGCTGGCGATCTCCATCCAGTTCACCACGAAGTCCGACGCCTCGGGCGGGGCGCCGTCGAACAGCGCCTTCACGCCGCCGCAGCCCGCATGCGCCAGCACGACGATTCTGCGCACGCCCAGGACGCGCACGGCGAACTCTATCGCGGCGCTGGCGCCGTGATGGGCCTGGTCTGGCGCATAAGGCGGCACCAGCGCGGCGACGTTGCGCAGCACGAAGAGCTCGCCCGGCGCCGCGCCGAGAATTTGCTGCGGGTCGACCCGGCTGTCCGAGCAGCCGATCACCATGACCTTGGGCGACTGGCCGGCGGCCAGACGCTCAAACCGGCGCTGGAGATCCGGCCAGGCTTCCTCTCGGAAGCGTCGATAGCCCTCGAAAAGCGCGTCCAGAGATCCAGCCTGCTTGTCCGCGTCGCTCATGTATCCTCCGCAGCCCATTCGACGCCGCACGGATCATGCCGGCGGCGACATCGTCAACGGCGCAGAGGGTCGCGGGTTTCTCAATCCGCCACTTGGCTAAGTCGGCGCACTGGCGACGGGCCCCGCCGCTGCTATCTGTGTCCCCGAAGGGTCGCGACGCGTCGCCCGATCGAGCGAGAATGCGCATGATCAGTCCGACCGGCCGAGCGGCGCCGCTTGCGCTCGACGAGGCCGCAGCCTGGGATGCGGTCAGGGCGGTGCGGCACGGCGCCGCCATTCCCGCGGCGCTCGAAAATCACCCGCTTTGCCGGATGCTGCTGCCGGTCGCCCGGCCGGACCCCCTCGTGTTCGCCCAACTCGGTCAGTCGCTCGACGGCCGGATCGCGACGCTCGGCGGCGGCTCCGCGTTGATCAACGGGCCCTGCGGGCTCGATCATCTGCATCGTCTCCGGGCGCTTGCAGACGCCGTTCTGGTCGGCGTCGGAACGGTTTGCGCCGACGATTGCCAACTGACCGTCCGCCGCGTCGCCGGACCGTCGCCCGCCCGCGTCGTCATTGATCCGCGCGGCCGGATCCCCGTGCAGGCGCGCGCCCTCGGCGACGATGGGGGCCGCCGCATCGTCATCCGCGCGGAGGGGGCGCCGAATTGCGGCGAGCCGGGCGTCGAGACGGTGCATCTCAGATCGCGCGGCGGATTGATCGCCCCGGCCGACGTTATAGCAGCGCTCGCCCGGCGCGGGTTGCGCCGTGTGCTGATCGAGGGGGGCGCCGCGACCGTCTCGGCCTTCATGTCGGCAGGCGCGCTCGATCGCCTGCATGTCGTGGTGGCCCCGCTGATCGTCGGCTCGGGGCAGGCGGGTCTCAGTCTCCCTCCGATCTGCGATCTTGACCGCGCGGCGCGGCCGGTCACGATCATCCATCCGCTCGCGGATGGGGACGTGCTGTTCGATTGCGACATGCGCGCCACAGCAGCGAGTCGGAGCGGGGGAGGACAGGATGAGCGCGACGCCAGCCCGGGGCGGCTATTCGCGGACGGCTAAGGTCCTGCACTGGGTGATCGCGGCTCTGGTGCTGGGGCTGATCCCCGTCGGCCTGTCGCTCGACCTGCTGCCGCAGGGGCCCATCCAGGACTTCGCATACCTGATGCACAAATCGACGGGCTTCGTCGTCCTGCTGCTGATGATCCTCCGCCTCGGCTGGCGGCTGGCGTGCCCGCCGCCGCCTCCGGAACCTGACATGCCGCGGTGGCAGCAGGCGATCGCCTCCGCCAACCACTACGCGTTCTACGCCATCCTGCTGACGATGCCGTGGCTCGGCTGGGCCGGCTCCAACGCCTTCGGGGCGCCGGTGAGCGTGTACGGCTTGTTCACGCTCCCGAACCTTGTCGGCGAGGACAAGGAACTCGCCAAGACGATCCTTGGGTGGCACGCGGCGCTCGGGATCACGGTGGCGGGGTTGATCCTCCTGCATATCGGCGCCGTGCTGTTTCACCGCTTCGTCCGCCGCGACGCGGTGCTGGCGCGGATGACGTGAGCTTCAGCTCCCTGGCGGCGTCAGCAACAGGTCGACATGCCCGACGGTTGCGCCGCCCGCGGCGGCGCCGAGCCGGAAGCTCCGCCATTCCCCGAGCCCGTCAGCCGGGGTGACGACTTCGGCCGCCGCCGAGGCCATGCCGCGCACCAGCGCTTCAGTGAGGCTGCGATCAGCCGCTCCGAGCCGCCACGGGCTGGCGACTGCGGTCGCCGTATAGCCGCGAATGCTCGCGAGCTCCGCGAGGCGCCGGGCTGCGTCCGGCCCAAGCGCCGGCCCCAGCCCCTTCTCGCTGCGCTGGTGAGCGTTGAAGGCGGCCAGCACCGCCTGGTCGAGATCATGCGCGGGCGCAAACCGCTTGAGGCCGTCATAGATCAGCGGCGCGTAGAGCGTGTTTCGCGCCGCCGCCAGCCGCTCGATGAACGCGGTGAGCCAGGCCTCCCCAGCGAGATCGAAGAACGCCGCCGCGACAACGAGGTCGGCGGCTGCGGCCGCCTGCGGGAAGGGGTCCCGCGCGAGCTCGTTTGCAAGGAAAACCACGTGGATCGTCGCGCCGGCCTTGGTGAGCCTCAATGTCTCGCCCTCGGCTTCGACGGCGTCGGCCCAGGCTATCAGCCGCTGGCGGGCATGGGCGAGCAGGGCGGCGTCCGAGTCGATCAGGGTCCAGCGCTGGGAACCACCGAGCCGCGGCGCCAGCGCGCGTAAGGCCGATCCGGAGCCTGCGCCGAGATCGGCGACCGACACCGGCGCGCCGCCGAACGTCGCCGTAAGCCGTTCCAGAGGGCCGGCGGCGAGCGATCTGTGGTCGACCGGCTCCCTCAGATCGAGCCAGCTGGGATCGAAGCCGCTCACGCGGCCCGGTTTTGGCCGGAGGTCGCCGCGATCAGGCGCTCGAAGACATCTGCGGCATGCGCCCAACGCGGCAGGCCCTGGCCGAGCGCCCAAGCTGCGTCCGAGGCCGCTTTGCGCGCGTTCGGATCTTCGATCAGGCGCCGCAGGGCCGCAGCGATGCCCGGAACATCGTCCGGTCCGACAAGCGCGCCCGCTTGGGGGCGGACGAGCTCGGGGGCCGCTCCGCCGGCGCCTGCGATCACCGGCAGGCCGCGTGCGAGAGCCTCGGCATAGGCCATCCCGTAACCCTCGTGGCGGGAGGGGAGGGCGAACAGATCAGCGTCCCTGTAGGCCTCCTCGAGCTCGCCAGGCGGAACGGCTCCGAGAAACGAGACCCGCTCCACAAGGCCGAGCTCGCGGACAATTCCGCCAAGGCGGCGCGCGCAGGCAGGATCACGATCGTTGCTCCCGACGATGCGCCAGCGCCAGTCGAGACCGCGCAGCAGCGCGAGCGCGCGCGCCAGGTTCTCGTGGTTCTTCCGCGGCACGAGCGCCCCGACGCTGAGAATCACGGCCGGACCGTCGACATTGCCAATCGCGCGTGGGGCGGGATCCACGCCAGGCTCGGCGACATGCACGCGCTCCGGGGCCGCGCGGTAGCGCTCGATCAGGGTCCGTCGCGTCGCGGCGCTGGTGACGATAATGGCCGAGGCCTGCCGAAGAGCTTGCCGTTCGCTGATCTCGAGCCGCTCCGCGTCTTCCCGCGAGAGGCCAGTCTCCAGCGCCAGAGGGTGATGAACCAGCGCCGCGACCGGCCGCCTCAAGGCGCGGAGCTTGTCCGCCGGCAGCGTTCCGAAGGCGAGCCCGTCGACCACCAGCGTCGTGTCGCGGGACACCGCGGCCAGCAATTCGAGGCTCCGTTCGACGGCGCCCGCGCTGGGGGCGGGGAAGCCCTCCGGCAGCGCCAGAGCTCTCGCCGCACGGCCGCGGATCTTGAGTTCTTTCAGGATGCGCGCGTCGTAGAGATAGCCGCCTGTCGGGGTCTCAAGGTCTCCGGGAGCCGCGAGAACAAACTCAGCCACCAACCGGCCCTTCAAACCAGGCGCGGGCGACATGCGACTCTCCCAGCGTCACCCGAATCCGCGTCAGCCCGGCCGCGTGAGCTCCGAGATCGCCCGTGCGGGCGGCGTGCGCCATGCGATCGAAGATGTGCCGACACAGGAACTCCGTGCTCGTCACATGGCCGCGCAGGTCCTCGACCGCGTCCAGGTTCTGGTAGTTCAGCGGCGCGAGCGCGGCTTTGAGAGCCTCGGTCGCGCGTCCGATGTCGACCACGATGTTGTCCGGGTCGAGCTCCTCCCGAAAGAACGCGACGTCCACAACGAAAGTCGCGCCATGGAGCGCCTGAGCGGGCCCGAAGACGTCGCCCTTCAGGCTGTGGGCGATCATGATGTGATCACGAACTTCAACGGCGTACATGGTGGACCTCAGCGATAGCGGAGAACGACGCCAAGGCCGTCCGCGCCGGGCGCGAGAGCCCCGGGAAGCGCGTTCGGAGCGTCTTCAAAGGCGATCTCCGTGTCGAGCAGGAGATCATAACGGTCCTCGTCGGCCAGCAGGGTGAGGGCGGCCGCAAGGCGCCGTCTGGCGCTCCAGCGCGGGCGCCGCGACGGCGCGACCTGGCCGACTTGCGACGACACCAGTTTGAGCCGCCGCGCATGGAACGCGCGGCCGAGGGGCACCGCCACGTCATCCGCGCCGTGCCAACTCATCTCAACCACGGTCGCTTCCTCGCCCGCGGAGGCGAGGGCGGTGGCGAGGCCGGCCGCGGTCGCGCTCGCATGGAACACGACGTCGGCGTCCCGGGGCGCGTCGCCCGGCGCCGCGAATTCCGCGCCGAGGGTCTCGGCCAAGCTCCTCCGCCGCTCGTCGACATCGACGACGGTGACCTCGACGCCCGGCAGCCGGCTGAGCAGCCCCGCCGCCAGCAGCCCCACGACGCCGCCGCCGACCACCACGGCGCGGTCGCAGGGGCCGGCGCCGGAGTCCCACAGCGCGTTGAGGGCGGTCTCCATGTTGGCGGCAAGCACCGCGCGCCGCGGCGGCATTCCCGGCGGCAGAGGGTGGAGAGCTGACGCGGGCGCGGAGAACGCGTCCTGGTGCGGGCTGAGGCAGAACACCAGCCGCCCCTCCAGGTCTGAAGGTCCGGCCTCGACGCGACCGACGGCCGCGTAGCCATATTTCACCGGGCCGGGAAATTCGCCCTCCTGCCGCGGCGCGCGCATCCGGCGCCACTCGCTTTCGGGGACGCGGCCGCCGCAGACCAGACGCTCGGTGCCGCGGCTCACGCCGGAAAACAGCGTGCGGACGAGAGGCTCCCGGGGGTCCTCGCGCGCCACGCGCTCTTCCCGGAGCGCCACGCCGCCATGGCCGTCATACCAAAGCGCTCTGGCGATCAGTGTCTCCGGGGCGTTGTCGGTGACTGTCATGCGCCTAAATTCATGGCAGGTCGTGCCGGCTTGGCGACCGCGGAAGTGATATAGCGGCGCTCCCCCGAGCCGCCACCGTCCATCGTCGGCCCTTACCGAAAGAGTGAGATGCGTTCAGACACCGACCTTCTTCAGGCCGCTCCCCCTCGCCTCGCTTCTTTCCTCGGCCGCCGCGCCGCCGCAACGCCAACCGGCGCCCAGTCGGTTCTGGCCCTCAGGCTGCGGCGGCTTGCGATGGCCGCCCTCACGCTCCTGACCTATGCGGCGCTGTCTCTGTCCTTCGCGGCGATCATCGGAGGCGACGGATGGTCGGCGCCGGAAATCGCGATGTTCGTCTGCTTCGTGGTCTCGGCGCCCTGGATCATCATTGGCTTCTGGAACGCGACCATCGGCTTTGTATTGCTGCGGTTCGCCGACGACCCCGTCGCGACCGTGGCGCCTTGCGTGCTGAAGGCGCGCGCAGACGCTCCGGTTGAGGGCCGGCACGCCATCGTGATGTGCATCCGGCACGAGGATCCGGCGCGCGTCGTGCGTCGCCTGGACGCCATCGTCGCAAGCCTCGAGGCGACGCCATATGGCGATCGCTTTGATCTCTTCGTTCTGAGCGACAGCCAGAAGCCGGAACTGGTCGACGCCGAGGAAGCGGCGATCGAGGCCTGGCGCGCGGGGCTCGACGAGCCCGGCCGCGCCATCTATCGCCGACGCGAGTCCAATGAGGGCTTCAAGGCCGGCAATGTCCGCGCTTTCCTCGATCGCTGGGCGGACCGCTACGAGGTCATGATCACGCTCGACGCCGACAGCGTGATGTCGGGCGCGACGATCCTCCGCCTCGTCCGAGTCATGCAGGCGAACCCCAAGCTGGGCATTCTTCAGACGCTGGTGGTCGGCCTGCCGGCGCGCACCGTCTTCGGCCGCGCGTTCCAGTTCGGCATGCGGGCCAGCATGCGCTCCTATTCCATGGGCGCAGCGTGGTGGGGCGGCGACTGTGGCCCGTATTGGGGCCACAACGCCGCCATCCGGGCGCAGGCGTTCCGCGATCACGCGCGCCTGCCGGAGGTGCCGGGGACGCCGCCGCTCGGCGGGGCGGTGCTGAGCCACGATCTCTACGAGGCCGTGCTGATGCGCAAGGCCGGGTATGAGGTGCGGGTGCTGCCGGAAGAGGGCGGCTCATGGGAGGACAACCCCGCGACCCTGCCCGAGTTCATCAGGCGCAACCTGCGCTGGTGCCAGGGCAACATGCAGTATCTGAAGCTGATCGGCAGCCCGGGCTTGCCCTTTGTCGGGCGGGTGAACCTGCTGATCGCGATCCTGATGTATCTCGGCGCGCCCGCTTGGATGGGCTTCATGCTGGCAGGCGCAGCGCAGGCATGGGGGCCGCCGACGCTGTTTTCGTTCGGGCCTAGCGGCGAGTTCTCGCTCACGCTTGGCATGGTCCTGCTCTGCGTGATGATGCTCGTGCTCTTCGCCCCGAAGATCATGGGCTATCTCGACGTCGTGCTGCGGCCGGACGAAAGCCGCCGCTACGGCGGCGCGCCTGCCTTCCTCGCGAGCGTCGCCGCCGAGATCTCCTTCGGCTTGCTGTTCGCCCCGATCGTCAGCTTCACGGTGACGACCTTCCTGTTCCGGCTTTTTGTCCTGCGCCGCGGCGTCGGGTGGGCGTCGCAGAACCGCGACGGCGACCGGGTGACATGGCGTGAAAGCGCCGCCGCGCTCTGGCCCGCGACCGCGTTCGGAGGAGCCTTGGCGCTGTCGTTTGCGCTTTCGGCGCCGGCGGTTCTGTTCTGGGCCGCCCCGGTGCTGGCGAGCTTCCTGCTCGCCATTCCTTTCGCGGTTCTGACCTCGCGTGAGAACACGCATCTGCGGATCGGCGCGATCCCGGAGGAATCCGACCCGCCCGCCGAGGTTCGGGCGGTCAGCGACGGGTTGCGGCGCAGGCCGCCCCGTTGGGTCCAGCCGCTGTCGCCGTTCCGCTTTGACGAGGCCGAGGAGGAGGCCGGCGGCTACTCGGCTGCAGCGCCCGCCGAGTAGCGCTGCAGCAGCGGGGCCTGCGCCATCGCAAAGATCATCGTCAGGGGCATGATGCCCCAGACCTTGAAGGCCACCCAGAAATCGGTGGTCTGCGTCCGCCAGACGATCTCGTTGACGGCGGCCAGGAAGACGAAGAACCAAGCCCAGCGTAGCGACAGCTTCATCCAGCCCTCATGGGTGAGGTCGAAAGCCTGGTCGAACACGACCTCGAGCAGCGGCTTGCCGAACGCGATCCCGCCGAACAGCGCGCCGGCGAACAGCAGGTTCACGATCGTGGGCTTGAGCTTGATGAACAGCTCGTCCTGCAGCGCGAGCGTCAGGCCGCCGAACACCAGCACCACGGCCCCCGACACGAGCGGCATGATGGGCAGCCGGCGCGTCAGCAGCCACGAGGCCACGAGCGAGATCACCGTGGCGGCCATGAACAGCGCCGTGGCGGTGAATAGGTTGCTGCGCGCGTTCGCGATGAAGAAGACCACCAGCGGTCCGAGCTCCAGCGCAAGCTTTGTCAGCGGGTGGATGGAGCGGGTCGCGCGGCGGGCGGAACTCATTGACTTCCTCTGACTCTACGCGGCGGCGCGATCAAGGGCCGGGAGCCGAAATGACGCCGCTTCAGCCATGTTCGGCGCCCGAGGGCGCATTTCTGCGCCCAAAATCAGGCTGGGCGGTGTCCTGACCCTGCTCGATGATGTCACGCCGGATCGCCCGTGTTCGCGTGAAGAGCTCGAACAGCTTGTCGCCTTCGCCCCAGCGAATCGCGCGCTGAAGCGCCGTAAGGTCCTCGACGAACCGGCCCAGCATCTGCAACACCGCGTCGCGGTTGTTGAGGAACACGTCGCGCCACATCGTCGGATCGGACGCCGCGATCCGGGTGAAGTCCCGGAAGCCCGAGGCCGAATATTTGATGACCTCGGATTGGGTGACCTCCTCGAGATCAGCGGCCGTGCCGACAATGTTGTACGCGATCAGATGCGGCACATGGCTGACGATCGCGAAGACGAGGTCGTGATGCTCGACCGTCATCGTGTCGACGCGGGCGCCCATGCCCTCCCAGAAGGCGCGGAGCGCCGCGACTGCGGCCGGGTCGGTCGACTGCAGCGGCGTCAGGATTGTCCAGCGCCCCTCGAACAGCTCCGCGAAGCCGGCGTCCGGGCCGGAGTTCTCGGTGCCGGCGATCGGGTGAGCCGGCACGAACTGGACATGCGCCGGCACATGCGGACCCATGTCGCGGACCACCGCGCCCTTCACGGAGCCCACATCCGAGAGAAGGGCGCCCGGCTTGAGCCTTGGGCCTATCTCGGCGGCGACAGCGCCGCAAACGCCCACCGGCGTGCAGACGATGACGAGATCCGCGCCAGCGACGGCCTCGCCGGAGCGCTCGCAGACTTCGTCCGCGAAGCCGAGCGCAGCGACGCGTTCGCGTACATGGGCGTCCAGATCCGCGGCCACGATCGTGCGGGCGAGCCCGGCTCTGCGGGCGGCCCAGGCGATGGAGGAGCCGATCAGGCCCGCTCCGATGATCGCGACGCGGTCGAACAGCGGCTCAGCCAAGCTGCGGGCCCTTTGCAAACTCCGCGAGCGCCGCCAGAACCGCTCGGTTCGCCTCCTCCGAGCCCACGCTCATGCGAAGCGCGTTGGGCAGCCCATAGGCTCCGACCGCCCGCAGGATCAGACCGCGCGCCGTCAGGAACGCGTCCGCGTCCACGGCCCGGCGTCCCGGCTCGTCCGGGAAATGGATCAGCAGGAAGTTCGCGACGCTCGGCGTGACCTCGAAGCCCAAATCGCGGATGCGTTCGCCGAGCTCGGCGAGCCAGCGCGCATTGTGTTCGACAGCCCGATCGATGTGCTCGCGGTCGGCGACCGCCGCCGCCCCGGCCGCGATCGCGGGCCCCGAAACGTTGAACGGGCCGCGTATGCGGTTCAACGCCTCGACCACCCCGGAAGGTCCGTAGAGCCAGCCGATCCTGAGGCTCGCAAGACCAAAAGCCTTCGAGAAGGTGCGCGTCATCACGACGTTCTCGCAGGAGCTGACGAGCTCGATCCCCGCGGCGTAGTCGTTGGCGCGGACGTATTCCGCATAGGCGGCGTCCAGCACCAGCAGCGTGTGGCGCGGCAGCCCCGCCTGCAGCCGCTTCACCTCGTCGAACGGCAGGTAGGTGCCGGTCGGGTTGTTCGGATTGGCGATGTAGACGATCCGGGTCCGCTCGGTGACGCGGGCGAGGATCGCGTCCACGTCCGCAGTCAGGTTCGTCTCCGGGGCCACGACCGGCGTTCCGCCGGCCGCAAGGATCGCGATCCGGTAGACCAGGAAGCCGTGCTCGGTGAACAGCCCCTCGTCGCCAGGACCGACATAGCCGAGGGCCAGCAGCGACAGCAGTTCGTCGGAGCCGGCGCCGCAGACGATCCGGTCCGGGTCGAGCCCGTGGGCGCGGGCGATCGCCTCGCGTAGCGCGCGGGCGGTCCCGTCAGGATAGATCTCGAGGTCTCCGGCCGCAGCCCGGAACGCCTCTACGGCTTTCGGGCTGGGGCCGAGCGGCGTCTCGTTCGACGACAACTTGCGCAGCCGGACGCCCGCCGGCGCCTTGCTCTTGCCGGGCACATAGGCGTCGATGGCGAGCGCCCCCGGCCGCGGCGCGGGGGCGCCGCCGGGCTGCTGAAGGGCGGGGGTCGCGGGGCCGCTCATCGGGTGAACGGGGCGGCGTAGCCGCCCAGCGCGCGTGCGTCCGGCGCCGGCGGGCGGTCGCCCGGGACCGCCAGGAGCCGGTTGCAGCGACCGTTGCGGGTGACGCAGGCCAGAACCTCGACGTCGTTGCCGAACGCGTCCTCGCCCCCGTCGGTCGCGCACCAGAGGGTGATCTCGGACGCGGCGGCGGAGCCGAGCGGACGGGCGATGACGAAGGCGTCGAGCGCGGCAGGGCGCTGCGGCCCGGGGAAGAACGGCAGCCGCGCCATCACCTGCGGCCCGTCGCCGCCGAGACCGTCCCACCACGCCGCGGCCGGCGCCGCGTCGATCCGCACGAGCCCGAGGTCGCCGGTCGATCCGCGCACCGCCTCGACCACGCGGCCGGCGGTGCCGTGGCCCTCAAGCGGCACGTCGAAGCCGACGTGAAACCGCGCCAGATCGTGCATCTCGAGCGCCTGCGCGCCCTGCTCGACATGCAGCGTGAAGGGCGCCTGCACATGCGTGAAGGTCGCGATGATGGTGCGCCAGAGATGCTCGGCGGTGGCGAGCGGCAGCCGCCCCTGATGCCGCGCGGCGAGCCGGCGCATCATGTCGGCCTCGCGCGCCGGACGGAAGGCCGAGCCGGTTTCGGAGGTGCGCTTGATCTCGACCAGCCGGTCGATCACCGCTCCGCGCTCCATGAGCAGCAGGTGCATGGCTTCGTCGATCCGGTCGATCTCGCGCCGGATTTCGGCGAGCGGATCTGAGAGCGCGTCGTTCATGAGGACATCGGCCGTCGGTGCAGCCGAAGCGGCCGCGGCCGCCCGGCTCAGGGGCGCACTTCATAGACGAAGCCGGGCCGCGAGGCCAACAGCTGCGGCCCGTTCAGCGGGGCTTGCCGCCGTGATCCGGCGCATGGGCGTCGGCGGTCGCCTCGCCGTCGCCGCCGCCCTTTGCGTGCATGGCGTGGATCCGCGCCTCTATCAGGTGGGCGTGGTCGCTGAGCCAGTCCGACAGCGCGAGGAACACGCCGGAGCCCACGAACACCACGTGGATGCCGGCCATCCACCACAGATCCCGATCGGTGGCCGAGTTCAGGTCCATGAAGGCCTTGAGCAGCTGGATTGCCGAGATCGCGACGATCGAGGCGATCAGCTTCAGCTTCAAGCCGGAGAAGTCGATCTTGCCCATCCACTCCGGCCGCTCGGAATGGTCGTGCAGATCCATCCGCGACACGAAGTTCTCGTAGCCGGAGAAGATCACCAGAAGCACAAGATTGGCCGTCAGCGAGAGGTCGATCAGCGACAGGATGCCGAGGATGACCTCGCTCTCGGTCGCGTGCAGGACGCCCTCGGCGAAGTGCAGCAGTTCCTGGCCGAACTTGATGAGCAGAAGGACCAGGCCGACGACGAGACCGACGTAGAACGGAGCCATCAGCCAGCGGCTGGCGAACAGGCCTCGTTCGAGCACTCTCTCGATCATTTTGCTTCCCTTAGATGCGAGACGCCGCTTCGCACGTCCGAACGGCGCGGGCAAGACGTCTCGCCATTGCGGCCCGTGGCGGCCTCAGGCGACGTTAGGGGGCCACTCCGACGAGCCGCCTGCGCCGGCGGCCGAGCAGCATCAGTAGGACGCCAAGCACGCCGAGCGCGACGAAGGTCGGCTGCGCCGCCACCACGTCGAACGCGCCGCCCGCGTGCAGCGTTTCGTCGAAGAAACCGCGGGTATTTTCCAGCGTCGACGGCGAGGCGGCGTTCCAGCTCGCCTGCAGCGGCGTGAAGCTGAACGCGCCAGCCGCGATCGAACGGGCGCCGTCGATCACCAGGGCCACGAAGCCGCCCGCCAGAATGAGGAAGCCGAGCAGACGGAGCAGGAAACGGATCATGGACGACCTTCTGTGACTTGACCGGCGCGGGGGCGGCTCGCCGGCCGGGCAGAAGATGCGATTTTCGAGCGCGTCCGGCAATCCGCGCGTGGCCGGGAGGCGCCGGCCCGATCGAGCGCGCCGCTTGTCACGCCGCCGCGGCCTTGCTAACTCCCGCCCTACGGAGGGGTGGCCGAGTGGTTGAAGGCGCACGCCTGGAAAGTGTGTATACGGGCAACCGTATCGCGGGTTCGAATCCCGCTCCCTCCGCCATTTCTACCCTGTCGAACGTTCTCCGCACGCGGACGCGGGGCCAAAATGCCAAGGAACCGCGCGGTTCGGGCGCAGACCTGTGGACTGTGACGTCGGCACACTCGGCTCCGAGCGTTCTCTCTCCGACCTTTTTCTCTCAACCTCTGGACTGAACCGACGCCAGTACGGAATTCTATGTCATTGAAATAGAATGTGAAAATGCCTACGTCCCGTCGCGGCGATTGATATCCTCGTCGGCAAGCGATCGGCGCCGAAATCGGACATCAAAGGCCGAGCCGTTCGGCGACATCCTCAAACCCCGGATCCTCGGCATAAATGCGCTCGAACTCGCGTCGGGCCTGTGCTTGGCGGCGCTGGCCATCGTAGAGCAACGCACGCTCATATCGGACCTGCCGCAGCAGCTCGTCCGGGCGGTCCTTGCGCCGCCGGAGCGCCAACGTGAGAACGTCGATCGCCGCATCGGGCAAGCCCAAGCTGACCAGCGCGCGGGCCCGATAGAGCAGCAACGCCGTATGGACCGGCGTCTCGTTTTCGACAGACGCGCTCAGCTCTGCGATCCGTCGCAAGTGCTCGGGGTTCGGCTGATCGAGCGCAAGTTCAGCGAAGGAGAGCAGGACGACGGGATCCGACTTGTCCAGATCGAGCAGCTGATCCAGACGGATCAATGCGTCGCCCGAACGTCCCTGCAACTGGTAGACCTCGACCAGGGCCAGAAGTGTCCCCCGTTCGCGAGGCCGCACATGCGCCGATATTTCGGGAGTGATCGGCAGGCTGATGGTCGCGTTGACTCCGTACTTGCTGAACAGCGAATCGAGTTTGTGTCTCCGTTCCAAGGCATCGAGCAGGCAACGCTCCGCCTGATCGAAGTTCTCACTCTTCAGGTGAAGCATCCCGGCAAGCCATGCGGCGTCGGCCAGAGAAGCCGAACGGTCGAGCAGCACAAGCGCCTCGCTGTCATCGCCCTCATTCAGCGCCTTTAGCCCATCGACGAAGGCCCGCTCCGCCGCGGGTGTGATCAGGCGCTGGAAAAATCCGAGCGTCAGACGATCTCTCGCGCGCACCATTGGTGCGGATGCACCGCGCTCTTGCCCGCGTCCGGCCCCTGGATCGCGCATCGTGTAGAAGAGGCCGGTGCCAGGAATGCCTGCCGTCGCGCGGTTTCCGCGGGGGCTTATCGTGTACTTGGCCCCGCGCGGCCCGAAGGATAGCGAAGCCGCCGATTTCGAGAGGTTCAGCGTGACCCCGGGCGCAAGTCGGATGCGGCGCCAAAAACGGAATGCCATACGCTTGCCTCCCGCGCCCTCTCGCCTATCGCGCCAGATCGTCGAGGAACTCGGAGGCCGGATCGACGCCGGTGATCAGGAGCCGGTCGCGGGCGCGGGTGCAGGCGACATAAAGCAGATGGCGTTCGGTGTTGTAGACCTCCTCCAGATCAGACTCATCGGCAACGGTCTCGATCCGCTCCTGCAAGGGCAGCACCTCGTCGTCGCACGCCATCACGGCGACGGCGCGGAATTCGAGGCCCTTGGCGAGGTGCATGGTGCTGATCGCGACCTTGCCTGCTTCCGCCTCTACCTTGTCGCTCAGCTCGACACCCGACGCGCCAGCGATCTTGATCGCGGCCCGCGCGCGTTTCAGTTGCTCGCCGGTTCGAACGAACAGGCCGACCTCATGCGGCTGGCAACCCTCTTTCAGGCGATCGGCGAGCCAGTGCCCGACGGCTTCGCTCTCTTCCGTGGCCGTATCGAAGGTGCAGATCTCGGGCGCCGGCCCGTTGAACACGGAGATGGTGCCACGGCGGCTCTCGGCATTGCCGTCGACGTCGGAGATGTTCGGCGGCAGCAGCCGATCCGCCTGGGCGCGGATCTGGTGGGAGGTGCGATAGTTGATCCTCAATGTGTGGGAGCGTCCGCGCACGTCGATGCCGAGCGATTTCCACGAGAAGGGCTGCTGGAAGATGCGCTGCCCGAGATCGCCGGCGAAGAACAACCCGTCCGGCTTGTGCGAAACCAGTGCGCCCAGGAAGCGGGCCTCGGCCACGCTGATATCCTGCGCCTCGTCGACGACCGCGAAATCGAACGGCCGCCTCTCCGTCGCGCCATAATGCGCCGCAAGGCGGCCGAACACGCCGGACCATGTCACCGCCTTGCGCTCGGCGAGACCGGCGCGCAACTGCTCGAAGATCGACCAGAGGGATTCCCGCTGCTTGCCGCCGATCCGTGTCTTGCGGCCAAGGCGCGAGACGTCCCGGTACCCCTCCCAGTTCTCGATCTGCCAGGCGTCGACGACCTCCGACCATTCCCCGGCGAGGAAGGGCAATGAGAACTTCTGGCCATCGTCCTGTCCCGCCGCCTTGGTGAGCAGAGTGTGAACGAGGGACGGCGAGGCGATGTTCGGCTGTCCGAAAAGACTGGAATAGAGATCATAGGCGACGCCCGTGATGGACTGCACGGTGATCCGCGCCAACACGGCCGGTTCGTTTCCGGCCAGATGCTGCAGCTTCACCTTCAGCGCATTGGCTAGCGCCTTCGAGAAGGTCGTCAGCAGGATTCGCGCCTGTGGATCGTTGCGCGCCAGATGCACCGCGCGATGCAGCGCGACCACCGTCTTGCCCGTGCCCGCGGACCCCGAAATCCTCGCCGGCCCCGAGTAGCTGCGCTCCACATATTGCAGCTGGTCGGGATGCAGGAAGACCGCCCATTTCTCCCAGGGATAGTCGAGCGCGCGCTGCAGTTCCTCGATGTTGGTCAGGACACGGAAACGCCGCTGCGCATCGGGATGGGCGAACGGATCGGCCTCCACGGGTGCCGTCACCGGCGGCTCCGGCTTCTCGCCCACCGCCAGCTTCAGGAGCGCCTCCTGCGCCTCCTGCGGCAGATGGGAGATGATGTCAAACAGGGTGTCCTCGGTCGCCCGGCGAACGTCCTCCACCCACTCCTCGGGTACCCCGAAGCCCATCAGCTCGAACTTACGCAGATTGTCGAAGAGTTTCGGCTTCGCAGCCGGCGCGGGGACAACCGGCTCTGCAACCTCCTTCGGCTTGAAGATCTCCACCTCTTCGACGCGCTCGCGCACCTCAACGAGCTGCATGGCGCCCGTTGTCGGATGCCGCTCGATCTTGCGCCGCTCGGCCCATTTGTAGGCGTCGTCGTGGTGATCGACATAGACGAGCAGCAGGCTCGATTGCGTGCGGTGGACGATCAGCCGAATGTCGGCGTTCACCCGCACCGACCAGAAATTCGGATCCTTGGCGCGGTCCAGCTTGTGGAAGGAAAGTCCCGGCGCGGAGGCATCGAGTTGCAGGTCGAAGGCAGTCGTCTTCACTGCCTTCTGTTCCTGCGCGGTCAGCCTGGACAGGCTGTCGGTGAACGTGTCGGCGATACGAAACTCCACTTACACGTATCCATACTGCCGAGAGTGCGAACCTCCTGTCCTGCCCAAATGGCCGAACGCGCTAGACTCCCGCAGCCATCTTTCAAATTGACTGGAGCTCTGATCCGCAATCTCAAACTCGAACCGATCTGCGTCACTAGTTCGTTTGAAAAGGATAACTCGGTCTTGGATTGGCTCTCCGCCCATTGTTACCGTTGGCATACCTAACCTCCAGATATCCACGCCAAAGGTGGTCTGTTTGTGCGTGAGGGGCCTTCCTGACCAGATTTTCTTCTTCCTTATCAATGTGAGATCGATGCGCTTTTTCTGGGGCTTTCCAAAGAACGAGACAAGCGAAGTTGGAAATTCGATCTGATGTCGTTCAATCCCAGACGCCTTACCGACCTCAATCCAGAAGGATGTTGCCGCTTGAATATTTTCAGGCGATTCTACCAGGCGCAAAAGATCGGGATTTTTTTTAAACGAGCTGATCCTGATAGACGAATACTGGTCAATAAACTTCGTGTCTACATCACGAGAGCCGCTCCATATCCCCGCCCACCAACCGGAGAACTCTTGTCCAATTGAAGAGTGTGCTTCCAAGGAGGTGACCTGGCCGCACTCATAATTCCTCGAATTCGGTCCAATTGCACCGCCAGTTAGGTTCGCAGATGAAACGATAAATAGCTCCCGGTTGGGGCCCTTGCCCTCCCGAAACAACATAGTCTTAGGATGATAAAGCGGAGTTGCGAATAAAGCCGCCTGAGTAAGCTTATGACCAGGCACATATGCTCGGAGCGATGATTTCGGCTGCGAGCATAACATACGAAGCGCTTGAGGTTCAGTAATGCCTTGATGGACTCCGATCAGAAATCGCTTTTCTATGTTCGTCCAGGCACTACAATCTAGTGCGCTTATTAGAGTATTTACACCTCTTGTTGTTGCATAAGCAAAGCCTGCCAAAAGTAATTTTGGCTTTTCGGTAACTATATAGTCTCGCGCGATCCCAATGAAGTCTTGCTGCGCGCCACCCGGTTCACTGAGAGATAGCTTGATCATGGCAAATCCTCAGTCAAGAATACCTTCATGACCTCGTCGCCGAGGTGGTTGATGACCTTCACCGCGATCCGGCCCGACGCCGGCTTGGGGAAGGCGCGTGACGTGTCACTGTGCAGGCTTTCCCACGCCTCCTGGTCGACGTCGGCCTTCAGCGTCGTCTTCAGCGCCTTGTAGGGGTCGCTCGCGCCGAGGAAGTAGGCGTGGCGGACGAAGAAGCTTTCCTCGTTGTAGTCGGTGTCGAGCATCCAGAGCGCAATGCCATCGGTGCCTTCGGAGACGACTTCGCCCGACTGCGGCTTGAACACGTCGACGCCGAACACCTTCACCCGGATCATGCCGTCGCCCGCGTCCTCGATCTTGATGTCGGGCTCGCCGAAGATGACGAAGAGGTTGCCGGCGCCGGTCGATTTCAGGTCGCCGCCCATATGAAGGTCGGGGTTCATGCGAGCCTTCAGCACGGGCACGCGGCCGAGCTTGTCGAACTCGGCGGAATGGGCGTCGTAGTTGAAGGCGCAGGCGATCAGCACGTCGAAGCCGGCATCGCCTGCCTCGCGTGCGGCGGCCACCAGGTCAGGGCGGCTGACGGTGCCGAATTCGGGACCGATGAAGATGCCGGCGCGCTTCTGGCGATCGCCCTCCATGAAGGCGCCCTCGGCGCAGATGAAACGGCCAGGCCAGCCGGTCAGGCTGGTGAAGGTGATCCGGTCTTCCTTGTGCGCCTGCTGGACGCCGGCGGTCTTCAGGTTCTCCAGGATCATGTGCGCAAAGTCGGTCACGCTCTCGTCGCGATCCGCCGCCTTGCGCTTGCCCTCGGCTGCCTCCAGCACATCGATCAGCTCGTCGTTCCAATCCACTGCGAGTGTGCGGTGGGGCGAGAGGCTCTCGACCGTGAAGGGGCCGGCGACGCGGACCTTTGAATTGTCCGGATAAGGCTTGTCGTAGAGATATTCGAACTCGGCCTTGGCGGCGATGGATGCATCGATCTCCTTCTGCCGCGCGATCCGCGCCTCCCAAAAGCGGGTGAGCGCGGCCTTTGCGGGTTCGGGCCAGCCCTTGGGGGCCTCGCGCGGAATCTCCCACTCCATGAAGCCGCCGGCGGGGGCGGGCTCGCCGGAGGGCAGCGTGACCTCGCCCTCTTCCCGGAAGTCGATCATTTTTCCGGCGCGGCCGCCGGTCTCGACCTTGAAGGGCTCCGGGTGTCTTTTCAGGGCGGCGTTGAGCTCAGCCCGTGCGCCCTCGACGGCGGGCTGCATCCGCTCCCAGATCACGTCGATCTCGGCATTATTGGCGATGGATTTGAGAGTGACGTGCGGTACGCGCTCATAGACGAAGCCCATCCGAATATCGCCGCGGGTCGGCGTCGTCTTCGGGGCCGTGCGCGTGACCTCGCCTTCCTTACGCTGGCCTTCTGGGCTGTCAGCAAGGAGGTAATAAGGATAGCGTGCGCCCATTAGGCGCGAGCGGGCCAAGGCGATGGCGACGCGAGATGTGTCAATAGTGATCCAGCGCCGCCCCCACTGCTCAGCCACATAGGCCGTGGTGCCCGAGCCGCAGGTGGGATCAAGCACCAGATCGCCGGGATCGGTGGTCATCAGGATGCAGCGTTGGATCACCGCGTCCGAAGTCTGAACTACATACACCTTATCTGAAGCAGCAAACGTGTCGGCCCAGATATCGGATATGGCTTCGCTCGGAGCATCATCGTAATAGTACCGCCAACGAAGTGCCGTCTTTTGTGGTTGGAGGCGATCAGCTTTCCTAAGTCTCTCCATCCCATCGGAATGAGTTTTCCAGCTTTTTCCATTGGGGTATGGGAAACTCCTGCCGTGAATGACCGCATTGTACATACAAGACTGTGTGTAACCGGAACTGGCAAGATTTTGCGCGGTGAAGAAGCGGACATCAAGTATTTCTGAATCACTAATTCTTGAACGAGAGATCACATCCCCAGCGGGACTCAAAGCTAACGTGAATTCTGAATGCTCTTCGAGTAATTTTTCTTTCTTTGGCTTTCTAAACTTAAGTCGTTCTTTCGATTTTCCGTACCAAACCAGAAAATCAGTCGTCCTAGCCAGATCGGACACTGAGAGAGGGCTCTTTACCCTCACGGTTATTTGGGCAACAAAATTCTCATCGCCAAACACCTCATCCATCAGCGCCCGAACCCGATGCACGTTCTCATCCCCGATCTGCACGAAGATGCTGCCGCTCTCGTGCAGCAGGTCGCGCGCCACGGTCAGCCGGTCGCGCAGATAGGTGAGATACGAATGGATGCCGTCGCGCCAGGTGTCGCGGAAGGCGCGGACCTGTTCCGGTTCCCGCGTCACATGGTCCTTCGCGCCATCCTTCACGTCGCGCGAAGTGGTGGACCACTGGAAGTTCGAGTTGAACTTGATGCCATAGGGCGGGTCAAAATAGATGCACTGCACCTGCCCGCGCAGGCCCTCGCGCTCGGCGAGGCTCGCCATCACCGAGAGTGAGTCGCCCGAGATCATCCGGTTCGACCAGTGCTGGTCGTGCTGGTAGAACTCGGTCGCCGCTTCCGCATCCCGAAGGCCGTTGAAATCGGCGAAGAGGTCCGCCATCGGCGGCGCAGCCTCGTCGGCACGCGTCTTCGATTCCCGCTTCAGATCGTCGATGATGACCTTGGGGTGCACCTTCTCCTGGATGTAGAGCGGCGGGGCTGAGACGATGAGGTCCGACCAGTCCTGCTCGTCCTTGCCGCGCCAGACGAGCTGCGGATCGAGATCGCGGTTGCGCCGCTCATAGGCGAGCTGGATCGGCGTCTTGTCCGCCTCGCGCATGACGCTCTCAAACTCGGCCGTCGGGATGTTCTTGCGCGTCGCCGCCTCGTGCTTCAGCGCCTCGACCTCGATCGGTTTCTTCGCCATTACGCGGCCTCCTCTGCTTGCGCGTCGGGCAGATCGAAGCCCTCGTCATCCTGGGGGATATCTTCGCCTTCCTCAGGCGCCACGCCGGCCTTGATGACCGGGTGGCCGGTCGCCTTGGCGATCATGGCTAGGAGCCGCGCCTCGCGATCCGCCATGAACCCTTCGAACTCGTCGGCACGGAGAAGTACCGGGTCCATCGCGTGGCTGGCGAGATACTCGTCCAGCGCGTCGGGCGCGATGGGCGGCGTATCCTTGCCGCCCATCTCCAGCCGGGAGAGATACTCCGAAGGCGCGACCCCGCCGAGGATGCGGTTGGTCTTGTAGCTGAGCGGGGTCTTGTTGACGACGGTGTCAAAGACCTTCGGCTCGATCTTCTGCTTCTTGCACCAGTCCTGCGGGAAAATGTGGTGGATATCGACATACTCGTCGAAAAACACCGTCTGGCCGTAGGGCTGGCCCGAACGGAAATCGATCGCGCCCTCGGCCATCAGCAGGGCGTGGATGCCCTTGTAGGCGGCGGAGAGGCGGGTGCGCAGCGTGCGCAGCCGTTCGGGGCGGAAACGCCCTTCGGTGATGGTGCTGGGCTCGAGCCCGCCATCGAGCCAGGCGGGGACTTCGAGCACGTCCTTCGCGAAGCGGGATTCGATGGCGGAGCCGTATAGCTCGCCGAAGATGCCGCACCAGAACCAGCGCGCCAGCCGGTCGCGAACCGCGGCATGGTCGAATTTCGGGCCGATGATCGCGAGGATCGCGGCGAACGGGACGAGCTGGCCCTGATAAGGCAGGTCGATGACGCGGTAGATGTGGTTCTGGCGAAGGAAACGGGCGGCCGTCTTGAACCCTTCCTCGACCGCGTTACGGTGTTTCAGATAGGCCTCCAGCGGCAGGTCCAGCAGCGACTGGCGCGTCGCCCGAACGGCGGAGAGCTCGGACTCCTTGCGGCCCGCGGCGATTTCGGCCGCGCGCTTCTCGACGCCGTGCAGGAGCGCGATCGCCTGCAGGACATCTGTCGCGGCGACCTTCTCCAGAACACCGAACTTCTGCTCGGCCGCGCGGCCGTAGAGTTGGAGGCGGGCCTGCAGCCCGGCCTGGCCGTCGGCGCCTAGCCAGTCGTCACGCAGGCGATGGCCGCGGGCGGCGTACATGGCGGTGACGAGTTCGAAAGCGTCGAGCGGCTTGCCGCCGGTGTTCACCTTCTCGAAGACGAGGCAGACCGCTTCGTGCGAGGTGTCGGGGCCCAGTGCGATGACCGGCAGCTGGTAAGCCTTGAAGTTCTGGAGGACTTCATCCTTGAACGGCTTGAAGAGCCTGCGCGTCTCGGGATCCTTCTCCAGCCAGTATTCGTTGAACCCGTCCTGCCATTCGTCCCAGTCGAAAACCTGGTTCAGCGGGAACATGAGGTTCTGGTATTCGAGCTCGGGCGTGGAGAGATCGAGTTCGATCTTCCGGTCGAAATCCGATTTGATCCGCCGATCCTCCGGCACCGAGACGATGGCGTTCTCGCGATCCTCGGACGGGTTCATAGCCTTGCGGATATCAATATAGAACCAGCGCTTCACGAGCTTGAGCCGCGGCGTGACCGTCTGCACCACCTCGCGGCGCAGGCAGGTCTGGTACAGCGACGTCATGCGCTGCTGGCCGTCGAGGAGGAGCTGGTCGGGGGCGGCGGTCGCGACAATATCGGCGCCCTGGATCGGGCGCCGCGCGAAGGTATCGGCAGCTCCCGGCTTCACTTCGAGCGTCATCAGGGCGCCGACCGGAAAAGCTTGCGAGATCGACGCGATCAGACCCTTGATCCGCTCCTCATCCCAAACCCAGCTGCGCTGAAAGTCGGGAAGCTGGATCTTCCCGCTTCCGCAATGCCGGAGCAGTTCTTCAAGGCTGACCGGATTGGTCTTGAATGCTGCCTGCTTCCCCAAGGTCACACCTCGTGATCGACGACGGCTGCGGCAGCGTGTTCACACTGCGCAGCGATCAGTTTGTTGAACTCCGCTTCGATCTCATAGACGGCGGTGAACTCGGCGAAGGCCCATCGGCCGTATCGTTCGAGGTTGTTGACGCCCGGCACCCAATAGGCGCGCATGGTGTTCGCCTTCTCCTTCGCGTCCTCGCCGCGGAAGCCCTTGATCTCGACGATGAGGTTCAGCGGTTCTGGATGGCCGTCGTCCACCTGGACGATGAAGTCCGGGATGTATTTTCGGGGCGTCGAGCCCATCAGGTAGGGCACGTCGAGACCGAGGTTCTGGTTCTTGACGTAGGCCCGAACCTTGGGGTGCGCCTCCGCCACGCGGCAGAACTCCGCTTCCCAGTCGCTGTCGCAGACGACCCAGTTCACGTGGCACTTGCGCGGGTCGGTCTGCCAGCGCGTTTCCTTCGACGTCGTGAAATTGACGAAGGCTGTCGAGCCGGTGGGGTTGTAGGCGTCGAGGATGGCCTTGACCGGACGATCGCCGGCGAGCGTTTCGGTGATGGCGGCCTTGATCCGTTCGGCCGCCATGTCGGCGATCTCCTTGTAGATCAACTGCGCGGGATAGGTTCCGCCCGAGCACTTGAGATACCCGCCTTCCAGCCATTGGCGCGTGATGCGCTTGAGCTGCCCGAACAAATGGAGCTTCGGCTCCTCTCCCGGATCGCGGTACTTGTTGTAGAGAAGGTGTCGCGCGAGGTGGAACAGGACGGTCGAGGACCGCATGTCCTCCAGATGCGCGACAGTCAGATCGACACCCTCGCCGATGATGCCCTGGTTCTTGGTGACCGACGGACCGACGAGCTCCGGCGTCAGATGGAGGACGTGATCCCGTCCGAAGGCCGCTTCCAGCCGCTCGTCGGGCAGTTCGACGCGATAGCCCTCGACGCGCGGAAAGACGATCTCCAGCGCATCGCGGTCCGGTTTGACGGCATGGACCCGCACCGTCTCGCGCGGCTTGGCGGGTGGGGAGACGACCGGTTTGGCGGCAAAGTCGAACGGAATGCCGAGCACGTCGGCATACTCCACGTTGAACAGTCCTTCCTCGTTGAGGTCATAGGACTGACGACGCAGGCCGCGGCCGACCACCTGCTCGCACAGCAGCTGCGTGCCGAAGGCGCGAACGCCGAGGATATGGGTGACGGTGTTGGCGTCCCATCCCTCCGTCAGCATCGAGACCGAGACGACACAGCGCACCTGTTCGCCAAGCCGACCCTTCTTGCCAACGGTGTTCATGACCTCGCGCAAGAGCGTGGCGTCGTCAATGCTGTCGGCGGCGTGGACGTCGCCGGTACGCTCGATCATCTCTCGGCGGAAGCGCTCGATCTCGTCGCCCGCCATCTCGCGGAAGTCCTTGTCGAGGGCTTCGCCGGATTCGAGCTGGGCCGAGTCGATCAGGATCGTGTTCGGACGAGCGATGCGGTTTCCGTAGTCGTCGTAATTGCGGAACAGCGCCAGGCGGCCGTTCTCCAGCGTCGTGGAGCCGTCGTCGTTCTCGCGATGGAAGCCGGAGACGTACTTGTAGATCAGCTCCGAGGTCGAGGTGTTGTTGCACACCACAATGAAGACCGGCGGCACGCCGATGCCCTCGTTCTCCCAGAGCTCGAACGTTTTCTGATAGTGGCCATAGAGCGCTTCGAGCGCGGTCAGCAGCTCCGCCGGCAGGCTCAGCGGATCGAGCGACTTGCCTGCGCTGCGGCCCTTCTTCGGCAGCTTCTTGCCGATGTGCTCCCATAGATTGCGGAACTTCGGCGTGTCGCCGCCTGGAATATTGTCGGCGACCGGAACGCGCGGCAGCTTCACGATGCCGCATTCGATCGCGTCCATGAGGGAGAAGTCGCTCATGGTCCACGGGAACAGCGTGCCTTCCGCATAACCCGAGCCGCGCAAAAAGAAGGGCGTGGCCGAGAGGTCGTAGACGAGCGATATCCCAAGCTTACGCTTGACCGCCTCGAGCCCCGAGATCCACATCCGGGCGGCCTCGTTGTTTGCCTTGGCCTCGTCCTTATCCTCGCCCTTGAGGTCAGCTTCAGTTTCGCCTTCGGCGTCCTTCACCCGCTCGCGATAGCAATGATGCGCCTCGTCATTCAGAACGACGATGTTCTTTAGCCCCATGAGTTCGGGCATGACTCGCTGAAGCATCTGGCCTTCGGTCTCCAGCGTCTGCAGCGTCTCGCCGCGCCAGCCTTCCAGGGCGGTGCGGGTGCCTTTGGAGACGGAAATGCGCTCGCGCAATTTGAAGGCGTGATAGTTGGTGATGACGATCTTGGCCCGGTCGATATCGGCGAGCATGTCGGGCGGCACGATCTCGCGGTGCCGGTAGTAGCTCTCCGGATCGTTGGGCAGCAGGACGCGCAGGCGATCCTTGATGGTGATGCCCGGCGCCACGATCAGAAAGCCGCGCGAGAACTGCTTGCTGTTCGGATGGCGGACCGCATTGACCGTCTGCCAGGCGATCAGCATCGCCATCACGGTCGTCTTGCCGGCGCCGGTCGCGAGCTTCAGCGCCAAGCGCATGAGCTCCGGATTGGCCTGCGCGTTGCCGCCCTCGATATGGGACCAGAATTTCTTCGTCCGTGTACCGAGCTTCGGCGCGACCTCCGTCAGCCAGATCGCGGTTTCGACCGCTTCGATCTGGCAGAAGAACGGGCGGATACCCTCGAACGTGTGGTGGCGCCAATGGGTCAGAAGGCGTGCGGTTTCCGGCGTGACCAGCCATTGGTCGGGATTGGGCAGCTTGCGCCATTCCTCAACGTAGGTGCGGACCTCGTTGATGATCGGAGTGGGGTTGTACTCCTGCTCCTCCGACGACAGGCCGGCTTCGTCGCCAAAAACCATCTGAGCCTGATTGCCGCGTCCCTGGCGGCGCTTCTTCGGCTTCGGCACCGGGGTGATGAGGTCGGATCGGCGCCGTATTTCAATGACGCGATTGGTCGGCTGCCCGTCCTCGTCGAGTTCCCAATGTCGGCGCGGATACTCGTAGGGTGAGTTCAGGATTGGGCGTTCGAAGAATGTCTCGCTCATACCCGAACCTCTCCATTGTCCTGCCGCGCCAAGCTCGGGCCAGCTGCATCCCGATTGAGCAATACGATCTGTTGATCTTGAGGACGGCGCGCGGCCGGATCGGTATCGAGGCCGAGCCTGCGGAGCGCGTAGTAGAGCAGCGCCTTTCGAACCCGGATTTTCGCTCTTCCTCCACGCATCCCGTAATCCAGGGCGATCACCTTCTTCTGGGTATCTGAGAGATCGGGATGGGGTCCGATCTCAAGCACTACTTCGTCATTCCAATCTTGATCGGCCTCTGATCCCATCTCGCTTGGCTTGGTGCCGCGGGTCTCGATGATCCGCGAAAGCAGGAAGTCCTTGAAGCTTCGGTCGCTGAGACAGAACGCCCGGGTATGCCAGCGGAACCCGTCGAAGCCGATTGCGTGTGGCGCAATCCAACGCCAGCGCGGTTCCGGCCGCGACAGCGACTGATACTTGACCTCGATCGCTTCGGACCGGCGGATCGCAGCGACCACTGCGCGCAGTGTCTTGGCATTGACGCCCCGCACGGGCGTCGGCGCAGCATCGTAGGGGGGAAACTGTCCGATCCACGCATCGGCGCGATCCAGAATTCCGTCGGCGACAGATCTAAGCTGCGCGAGATAGCGGCTCGCGTCGGGCTTCAGGAACTGTGGAGCGAACTCTGCACCGCGGACATAGGCGCGAGCGCTCTTGTCGTAGTGGATGTTCTGCGGCGCCATTCCGATATAGCGGTTCAGATCGGTGGACGCCTGGTTCACCGACACCCCGAACGCCTCCATCAGATCGCCCCGGTTCACATGCCCCTCCCAAAACAGCCGGAACTCGATGAATTCGAGTCGTTGCTCGACCCCCCATCGCAGATCGGCCTTCGCTGTCGCCACCCTGGACTCCCAATGACATGATCCGTCCGTTAACTAGGCATGCCTAGTTACTGGGCTCTTCGATCACGCTAGTGGAGAGATGATCGCCGGGCAATAGAAACTTGACGGGCGCGCGGTTTCGCGGCCGGCAATCGGCGTCAGAGGCTCAGCGCAGCTCGCTGTGCCGCCCACTCTAGCGGCATGGGCTTCAACAGAGCGTCCATCTGCAAGGCGGCCGGCTGCCTTCCGTCGAGAATCGCCTCGACGATGTCCGGGGCCAGCAGGGTCAGGCGCAGGACCCGGCACAGGTAGGACTGGTTGATCTTTTCGGCCTCGGCCAGTTCGGTCACCGAGGCGAACCGGCCGCTCTCCATGAGGCGCTTCCAGCGGTGGGCCCGGGCGATCGCCTTGACCATGGTGTTGTCGACGCGCGGGCGGGGCTGGCCCCAACAGGCCCCCTCGGGCATCACCACCTGCTTGCGCCCGCCACGCTTCCGGAGGGTCAGAGGCACACGGACCGTCAGCGTGCGCCCGTGATCGGTGGTGGCGTCACCGGCTCTCATGCTGCCCTCCGCGGATCGTCGGCCATGCCGCCAAGCTCATGAACCAGACGGGCCAGCCCATCGATACGGAGGCGGATGTCCACGCCCTCCTGTCCAACCTCGACGCACTCGACCAGCAGCTGGACGACGCGCGCCTGCTCGGCCGGGAACAGCTCGTCCCACAGGGGGTCCAGCCCTTCCAAGGCTTCCCTGACCTCAGCCTCGGACAGACCATCGATCTCGGGTCGTGCCGATCGCCATGTGCCGACGATCACCTCCGGGGCGCGAAGGAGGACGCGCAGCTGGTCGACCACGGCGCCCTCGATCTCGGCGGCGGGTACGCGCCCCACCGGGCAGGCATCCGCGCCGCGTTTCAGAACGGACTGACTGACGTAGTAGCGGTAGAGCTTGTCGCCGCGCCGCGTGTGCGTCGGCGTCATGGCGCAGCCGGTCGGCCCGAAGATGAGGCCCTTCAGAAGAGCCGGGGTCGCGGCCCGTGTCCGGCCCGCGCGCATCCTCGGGCTCTCGCGCAGGATTCCGTGCACCTTGTCCCACAAGGCGCGCGTGATGATGGCTTCGTGCTCGCCGGGATAGGCCGTGCCCTTGTGCACGGCGTCACCGATATAAACCCGGTTGTTGATCAGCTTGTAGAGAAACCCCTTGTCGACGAGCCGACCGCGCCGCGTCCGCACACCCTCGGCGGCGAGCGTCCGGGCCAATGCCGTCGCCGAACCCACCTCGACGAAGCGCTCGAAGATCATCCGAACCGTCGCAGCCTCAGCCTCATTGATCACCAGCTTGCGGTCCCTGACCTCGTAGCCGAGCGGCACGAAGCCGCCCATCCACATGCCGCGTTTGCGCGAGGCGGCGATCTTGTCCCGGATGCGCTCGCCGATCACCTCCCGCTCGAACTGGGCGAAGCTGAGCAGGATGTTGAGCGTAAGCCGCCCCATGGACGTCGTGGTGTTGAACGACTGGGTCACGCTGACGAAGGTGACGCCGCCGCGATCGAACACCTCGACCAGCTTGGCGAAATCCATCAGCGAGCGGCTGAGCCGGTCGATCTTGTAGACGACGACCACGTCGATTCGGCCGTCCTCGGTGTCGGCGAGCAGGCGCTTCAGCGCCGGCCGGTCGAGCGTGCCGCCTGAGAAGCCGCCGTCGTCATAGGGCTCGGGGATGAGCACCCAGCCTTCGGCCTTCTGGCTGGCGATATAGGCCTCACAAGCCTCGCGCTGGGCGTCGAGGCTGTTGAATTCCATCTCCAACCCTTCTTCCGTCGACTTGCGCGTATAGACCGCGCAGCGCAGCTTCCGGGTGGGTTTGGCGGATGCGGGCGATTTCGTCATGCTTGGCCTCGCCGATTCTTGAGGCCGAAAAAGACCCAGCCGTTCCAGCGCGTCCCGGTGATGGCGCGCGCGATGGCGGAGAGCGAGCGGTCCGGCCGTTCTCGGTCGCTCATGTCGAACAGCCATGGCGCACACCGCGCACGGTTGGCGATCTGACGATCCGCTGGACACGTCGATCTCGCGCGCTTGCCGCCGACAGTTGGGGCGGGCTCGAGGTGCCGCTGGCCGAGGGACTCGAAGCCTACGAGATCGAGATCCTCGACGGTGCAACCGTGAAGCGCGTCTTGAGTACCGGCACGACGAGCGTCACCTACACCGCCGCGCAGCAGTCCACCGACTGGGGCGGACTGCTAGAGCCCGGAAACACACTCACCGTCCGCATATTCCAGCTCTCGGCCCTTGTGGGTCGGGGTGCTCCGAAGACCGTCACGCTCACGTTCTGAAAGCCCCTCATGTCCGACGCCACGACCCATCTCCTGCTGCCCTACATTCTGGCGGCGCAGGCCCAGAAGCATGTCACCCACAACGAGGCGCTGCGGATCCTCGACGGGCTCGTGCAACTTTCCGTCCTCGACCGCGATCTGACCGCGCCGCCAGGCAGCCCTACGGATGGCGACCGCTACATCGTTGGCTCTGGAGCCAGCGGTGACTGGATGGGCTGGGACCTGAATGTCGCGCTCTGGACCGACGGCGCCTGGCTGTGCCTGCCGCCTCGGACCGGCTGGCGGGCCTGGATCGAGGACGAGAACGTGTTGCTCGTCTATGATGGGTCGAGCTGGATCGGGACCACGCCGACGGCGCTGCAGAACCTGGAGTTGCTCGGGATCGGCACCACGGCGGACGCGGCTAATCCGGTCTCCGCCAAGCTGAACGCCGCGCTCTGGACAGCCAGGACCGTCGGCGAAGGCGGAACCGGCGATCTCTTCTACACGATGAACAAAGAGGTCGCCGGCGGCGATCTCGGGCTCACGCTCCAGACCGCCTATGTCACGAAAGCGCTGCTTGGGCTCTTCGGCTCGGACAAGTTCCGGCTTGCCGTGTCGGCGGACGGCTCGAGCTTCTTTGACGGCTTCATCGTCGACAACGCGAACGGCATCGTCGATCAGCCACGGCTGCCGCGCTTCAAGGGCTACACCAACTTCGACAACTACGTCGCCGTCGACACCTGGACCAAGATCGCGATCAACAACACCGAGATGAACGACCAGAACGCCTTCGACGCCGGAAACAATCGCTTCGTCGCTCCCGTTGCCGGCACCTATCTGTTCGGCGCCTCGCTTCTCTACAAGGTGAACTCCAGCACGGCCGCGCGAATGCGTGGCCGGCTGGTGTTGAACGGCACGACCGAGATCCGGGGCTCGTGCGGCGAAATCTCCGGCGCGCACGTTTCCGAGGCGACGGCGCTGTGGCTGCAGACGATGGCAGTCCTCGCCCAGGGCGACACGGTCGAGCTGCAAGGCTACTTCCGCGCCCAGGACGGCTACTTCGCCGCCGACCACACCACCTTCTGGGGCTGCAAGGTCGGGTAGGCGCCAACGCCGCGCCACAGGCGGCCACACGGCGCGAATTCCCGACTCCCTGGCGTCATTGGTCCCGCTCCGGCTGGACGGCGCCCGTGGGCGCGACATTGGCGCCTGCGGGTGCCTGTCGGGACCGAGCGCCGAGCGCCGGCAACGGCAAAGCCTGAAACCAAACCAAGCCAAGGAAACTGGCAATGACTCCGCCGAAATCAGAGGACGGCTATGTCCGCATGGCCGAGTCCGAGTTCGAGGAGCTGCTCGCGCGCGCCGCCGAGCGTGGCGCACGCCGGGCGCTCGCCGATGTCGGGCTCGAAGGCAAGGAGGCTGCCCTCGATGTCCGCGATCTGCGCTCGCTGATTGAGTGTATCCGCTTCGTGCGGCGGACCGCGGTGCAGACGGCCGTGCGCCTCATCACCACTGGCATCCTCCTCGCCCTTCTCGCCGGCATCGCCATCAAGCTGAAGCTGTTCGGCAACGGCTCCTGATCGCTCCAACCATCGTCCACCGCCAGCCCGCCGCTTCGGCGGGCTTTTCGATTCCGCATCTGAGGCACCATGCAGACGACCAGCACAGACAAGGGAATGCCGTTCATCGAAGCCCACGAGGGCGTCGTCCTGACTGCCTATCGCTGCCCGGCCGGCAAGTGGACCATCGGCGCTGGACTCACCGCGGCGAGCGGCGTGGTCACGCCGCGCGCCGGCATGACGATCACTAGCGCCGAGGCGAGCCGGCTGCTCAAGCTCGCTCTGGCCCGCAACTATGAGCCTGCGGTGCGCCAGGCGATGGGACCGGTCGCGAGCCACGCCTTCGACGGCGCAGTCTCTTTTCATTTCAACACCGGTGCCATCGCCCGTGCGTCGTGGGTCGGTTCGTACAAGGCTCGCGATTGGACGGGAGTCCGGTCACGGCTCGCGCTGTGGAACAAGGGCGGCGGGCGCGTGCTGCCCGGCCTCGAACGGCGGCGACGCGAGGAGGCCGACGTCATCCTGCTCGACAAGTGGCCGCGCGACTTGAAGATCGCCTCCGGCGGCGCACCGACCGATCGGCAGTTCGCGACCTTCGTGATCTCTGTCTCGGCCAGCGAGATCGCAGAAATCCGTGACGCCATGCGCGAGATCGGCTTCCACCCGGGCACCGCCGCCGGCAAGGTCGATCGCCAGGCCGTGCTCGACTTCCAGCGCCATTACGGACTCACCGTCGACGGCCTGATCGGGAAACAGACGCTGTCAGCCCTGCAGCGCGAGCTCGATGCCCGTCGCAAGTCGAAGCAGGGCGGTGCGGGTGCGGCGGGCGGCGCCGCTGTCGCCGGCGGTAATGAGGCTGTGGCACCCGAACCCACGGTCGAGCCGGGCATCATTGGCGAACCGTGGATTACTGCCGGCGGCATCGTCCTCACCGTGATCGCGGTTCTCTTCCTCGCCTACCTCGCCTGGCACTACCGCGACATCATCGCCGCGCGCGTCCAGGGCTTCGCGCCCCGGCTCGCCGGCTGGCTGCGCTCGTTCTGAAAGGAGAACTGACATGTGGAATTCGCTTGCAGGTCCGCTCGCCAATGCCGGCCTCAACATCCTGGGCGGCATCATCGGCGGCAGGGCCGGCCCGATCGTGTCGACCGTCGGCGGCGCCGTGCTCAAGGAACTGGGAGTCACCACGCCGGAGCAGGCGGTGCGGAGGATCGAGAGCGATCCCGAGGCGGTGGCGCGGCTCGCCAGACTCGAAGCCGAGCGTGGGCCCGAATGGGCGGCTGTCGCGCTTGCGGAGCAGCGCACGGCGGCGCTGTTGGCAGACCGGGAAGCGGAACATGGCGGCTTCGCCTATTGGTGGCGGCCGGGCGGCATGTACCTCAATCTCTATCTCTGGCTCCAGAACACGATGCTGACGCCGGTGCTGTTCAACGGCGTGCTCAAGCTGCAGGTCCCGATGATCCCTTGGGAGCACCTCATCGCCTTCACCGCCCTATACTGCGGCCTCTACATGGGCGGGCATACCGTCAAGGCGATCTTCGGGAATCGGTTTGCCGTCCGGTAAGAGACCGCCGAGTATGGGCGCCGTGTCGATGGCCTTCCTGAAGCAGAAGAGCCCGACATCACAGAGGGACGGCACGATCCAGCCATCATGCGGCACGCACCGGCGTTTGGTCAATGATCTCTCAACTTTAGAGACCGAGAAGCGCTCGCAGTTTCTGCTCAATGCTGGCAGAGTCGATACCGTTCTCTTCGGTGGTCGTCACGAGGATTCCCTCGTCGCCTTCTCCCTCATCTTCCGGCAACACCCCCTGGGAGCGATACCAATCCAGTTTCGCTAGCCAGCGGCGGCGATAAGCTGGCTCAGACAGCAGCCCAAGATGTTCCAGAAAGACGCGCCGCCCAGTTTCTGCATCTTCAATCGTAAAGTCAGGATATCGAACGCTGCCGTCCTGCCCAGTGAAGGGTTGTTCGTAGGCGTAGGTGATGCCAAGGCCGTGAAGCAGATTGGCGATGATCACCTCAGATTTTGAGCGGACCAGCTCGCCGCGGGTGGTGCGGTGAATGAGGCCTTCTTCGAGGAACGCCCCGACATACTCGACAGGCTTGGGATCGGAGAACAGATTTGTCAGTCGACGGGCGGTCTCGGAATGCTCGGACAAAGACAGCTTTAGGAGAGCCCGAAGGTCGCCCTGATGAAAAATGACCACTTGTTCACGTTGGCGCGTCAGGGCGGTGTAGAGCAGTTCGCGTGACAGAAGGCGGCAGGGATTCGGGATCACGATGAAGGTCATGCCGAATTCGCTGCCTTGGGCTTTGTGGATGGTCAACGCATAAGCGAGCTCCAAAGGCGCTTCGCCTTCATCGCCGAAATCACCGCCTCCAAATCCAAACTTGAAGCCGAGCTGCGAAGAGAATTCGACCTCAATCTTCCAGGGGAGCCCCTTTGGCTTCCAACTGCTCCCTTTGAACTGGCCCACAACGATCCCGATTTCGCCGTTTGCAAGATAGGCCTTCTCCATTTTCGGGTAGACGTCGTAGCGCCTTGCATTGGCGACATTGATCACTTTGTCGCCGTACAGGACCCCTTGTGCGCCCAACGGCTTGCAGGTCTTTCGCTCCCAATATTTTTCGGGCTCGGCCCAGGCACGTGCTTGCCGTCGGAACGACTTCTGAAGCCATCGATTCAAACCGTCTACGCCGGTCTCGCCAGCGCGCACCGGTGATAGTATCTGCCATGCTTCAGCGTCGGCGCCTCCACCACGACGGCTTTCGACGCCCTTGGCGTCTTTTTCCGAACGCGACAGATTGAAGTAGACCGCATTATTGTATGGACGACCGCCGAGGCTAATTTCGAAGGTGGCGTCGTCCCGCTCGTCGTCGAAGCCTTGCTTGTGCGAAATGGCCCGCGTGGCCGCCTTGATCTCGGCAAGAAGCTTTGCCTGGAGGTCGGTATCGCCTTCCCAGCGAACAGCTCGAATGCCGATCGCCTTGCCGCTGGCCAGACGATCCCAAGCCTCATCAGCGCCGGGATCGGGAGCCTCTCCCCCGAACCACCTCGACAAGATGATGTCGTCACGAGCCGCTGGCGGTTGTCCAGCGGCGACCGATTGCTCGGTCTGCCGGCGCACGATCTTAAGTTCCGCATACCCGGCCGGCGCCTTGTTAACTGCGATCGCATGATCGTCATTCAGGTAGCGGACGATGTCGACAAAGGGGCGACCCGCGCCGATCGGCGGGAGCTGCCTCGGATCTCCCACCAGGATCAATCGCTCGACGGCCGTTGTCTCTATAGCATCAAGGGTGGCCGCCAATTGGTCATCGGTCAGCATCGAGCACTCGTCGATGACCACAGTCTTGAAGCCGCGCTCGCGGTTCGCGTCATCGGTAACCCGATAGGCCCCGGTCAGTGGGTCATAGCGTCCGAGTGCCAACAAGAATTGCGCGAGTGTGTAGGACTGCGCATTGTTGGCCCGCTTTTGCATCTGAACCCGCGCTTTGCCGGTCGGGGCAAGCAGGAGGACACCCCCGGCGGCGACCGAGGGCAACGAAAGGAGGGCCGTCAATAGGCTCGTCTTGCCCGTGCCGGCTGGCCCGATCAGGACCGAAAAGCGAGACCGATAAATCTCCTCCAGGGCTTTGGCTTTCTCGATACGGGCAAGCTCCTCCGTCTCGGGGTCGTTCGCATCCGCAAACGGCGGAAGCTGATTGTCGATCAGGGTTCGCCAATCATGCTCGCCGGCGTGGCGTTTGCCCGCGAGGCGCCGTTTCACACGAGCCGAGATGAGGTCGCGTGACTCTGCATACTCCTGGAGCTGCCATGCGGGGGTGCCATCCGCCATACGGGCGACGGCGATCCTTGCCTTCAAGAATGTGCCAAATGCCTCGATCCAATCGGCGCCGATTGCGCATTGGGGCGAGATGTCGAGGTCGCGGACGCGTTGCACGAGCCAAGATTGGGGAAGCAAGGTATGCCCTTCACCCGCTGCTCGATCGAGCGTGGTGATCATCAAGGCACGGCCGCGACGGGGATCAATCGCCTCCGCACAGCGGGAGGGATCAGGTACGGGCGCCGCTGCCGCAACGGTCGCGTCGGGGAACAGTCCACGATCGATCACTGCTGCCGAAATCGGGTCGATGCGTCCGCGGTCGTCTTCGAAGCAAAGATACGGGTTCGCCAGGATTTCTGCGTCGGAAGCCGTGATGGCTGCCCGCCTGCGTTCCTCGGTTACAAACCATCGGGTCGCCTGATCGGCAGTGATCTCGAATCTGGCAAGCAGCTTCAGCAGCGCCCGCCGTTCTGGCTTCAGGCTGCCCCAAAGTTTTGCCGCCGTCGAACCAATTGTCGCTGCCAAATCGGGAGCGAGCAGGGTCGGCTCGTGAAGCACCTTTTCGACGAGCGGCCAAGGATCGCGCACCTCCTGAGATCCGTCGGCGTGCAGCTGTTGACCAATGGCGTGGGCGACCAGCGTGCCGTGAGTCAATCCGAACGCTGTTAGTGCTGAGCCAAGACCGGGAAAGGCACCCCGAAGGCGCCAGATTCGGTTGAGCTGAGTATCGACCCAACCCCGAGCGGCGGACCAGTTGCCAGGCACCATTTTTTCGAGCCGCTCTAATAGCGACGCGCAGGTGAGCAGAACCGTGATCGCCTGGTCATGTGTCACATGCTCCGTGCCCATCGAGAACGCGTCCCAGTGTTCCTCGGGCGCGTGGAGCACAAGACTCGACAAATCAATGCTCGGGTCTTTTGCGGCTAGGTCAATCAGGTCGTGGTAGGGAAGGAGAAAGCCGTCCTTGATCTCCGGCCGGATCGAGTGATGCAGATTGCGCTCCCACAGGACACAGCGCATGGCGTCCGACGGCGCGCCCTTCTCGTAGATGTATTCGACGGAAGGGTCGACCTTGAGAACTCGACCTATGCCGACGATGACTCGCCGCCCGTCATCGGTCAGCGGCGTGCGCTTGGCGTAGAAGAAGACAAGAGACTCCTCGGGTGTGATGGCGCCGAAGAACGTGTCGAGCATCGCAAGCTGGTTCCGGCGTTCCTGAACCCAGAGCTTATCGAATTCGAGATCGGGCTCGAGTTCGGGTCGGAAGTCGATCTTGTAGGCTTTGGCCCGGTCAGGGATGCCGTCGTCCGAATTCTTCATCATCCAGGCGAAAGGAACAGCCGCAGCCGAAAAGGCCACATGGTGGAAGTAGCCTTCCCGGAAATGTTTGTATCTGGGGTCATGGCTATAGGGGTGGCGGACCCTCCGGGCATAACTGAAGGGCGCCATGAATGCTCCGCGTTCGGCGGCGCATGCCGGTAGCCGAGCGCCGTCGGAATCCCAAGCCGTCCCAGCGAGACTCGTCTCGAAATCGTCGTCCTTGGTTTCTGCCACTCTAGGCAGGATTAGGCAGGATGTGTTTCCCCGCGGATTGGCGCAGATCTTCCCCGCCCAACGGCTGTCATGCCATGGGACGCGAACGGACACGTGCATGGTCGGTAGCTGTCTCGCACCTCTAATCATCCCGTCGATCTCCCCCAGCGCCCGCTTTTGGAAGTTCTACCCGTTCAGATATCATAGTGACATAAGTGGTGCATTTTGCATATGATGCGAAAACCATAGCGGGAGGCCGGGCCGTGGCGTCCAGGTCCAGCAAGAAAGAGTTCCGAACATCGGTCATTCTGACCGAAACGCAGTTCAAGCAGGTGCGGGAGCTAGCACGCGAGCATGATGTCTCCATCGCATGGGTATTGCGCCAGGCTGTAGACCGATATCTGGCGATACAAGGCTCCAAGGGGAGAGATGCGGTCGAACAAGCGCCGGGGGCGAGCGAATAGGCCGACTATTCTGTGGGGGAGGCATGGAGCGGGAAAACGGCACAAACGGCGGATACAGCGTCAATCTCCGGCCAATGAACTCGGTGGCTGCCTCGGCCGCGCGGGTGACGGCGGGTTACCCTGATGCCTGATTTTCGCGTCTCCCCGATCTCGATCGTCAATCAGATCAAGAGCAATCTGCAGGATCGGTACGACTCGGGCTACCCCGTTCTCAAAGAACTGCTCCAGAATGCGGACGACGCGGGAGCCAGCCGCTTCTGGCTTGACGGACTTGAGGGGTGGCCGACGGCATCCAATCCGTTGCTGCGGGGTCCAGGATTGCTGGTCGCCAATGACGGGATTTTCCGTAAAGAAGATGAGCGTGGCATCACCTCATTTGGTGAGAGCAGTAAGGCCACGGACAGCGCCGCTATCGGAAAATTCGGCTTCGGCCAAAAGGCCGTTTTTCATCTCTGCGACGCGTTCGTCGTCTATGCACATGGAGGTGACCGTTCCTTCAGTACGGTGGTGAACCCGTTCCTCGGTGTCGAGGTCAACGGAAACGTCAGCCGTAGCTGGGAACCAGGCAGCGAAGGTCTCGATCCCGCTGATCTGCAGTTACTCAGGCGCGCGGTTGCTTCAGATCTCCCCGATCGTCACCTCATTCTCTGGCTCCCGTTTCGCCGGGACGAGATCCAACCTGCCCCAGGGGTCGGCTTCTCCAGCAACATCCCATCGATTTCGGGAACGATCAGGGATCTCAACAGACCCGATGATTTGCGCGTTCTTCTAACCGCGCTTCGCCACCTGAAGTCGATTGAGATTCGGGAAAGGGGCGAGTCCCGCTGTGCCCTCGAACTCAATGATACACAAGGCCGCCTCCTCGGGCCCAGCCGTTTGAGTAATGGTGCGCGATCCTTCGGCGGTGCAATCCGAGCCGTTGGAGACGGGCCAACTGCACCATTTGTCGGGCGTGAGAGGACGATCCCAGATGGCCGTCTCGCCAATCTGAAACTCACACCGCACTGGCCGCAATCCATCAGCGTCCTCAGCCCAAGGCCTGAACCGGAAAAGGGCGAACCACATGGGGCCGCGACACTCTTGCGCGTTCCTTGGGGCGTGCCCAATTGGTCTGAAGCTGGGCAACTGCGTATTTCCTGGGCCGTCTTCCTACCGATCTCTGATGCCTCCGACGTTTCCATTCCGGTGGACGGGGGCGCGCTCGGCCGGTTCCATCTGTTACTGCACGGCTATTTCTTCCTGGATAGCGGTCGACGCCGCATAGAGGGATTGGAAACTCCTGCGGAAAATAGTGACCCTGCCGACGCTTCGGCGTTGCGTCGTGCATGGAATGCCGAGCTTCGCGACTCCGTCGTGCTTCCGCTCCTGCCAACTCTGCTTAGAGATGCACTCGACTCCGCGATGGTGACATCGGCGGAACTCGGACAGCTTGTCTCCGCGCTCGCAAGGCATGAATGGTTTCGGCAAAATCGGAAGGCCATCTGCCGCGAACGCGTCTTGGCTCGGTTGTTCGAACTATCGAGTGGCATCGTCTGGCGTACTTTTTCGTCAGGAGACGCTCTGCGTCCGCTGCCTGCATCGGTGGCCGATGCTCCCCGACGGATCGAAGAACTGTTCGGCTCCATTAGTGCGTGGGCTGAGGCGAGCAATGTGCGGCTCATCGTAGACGACAGTGCCGCGCTCAGTGCCGAGCCGTTACGCTGGGCCGCTGCGGAATTGGACTCGTTATTTTCCGGGTTATCACCTCGCGCGTTCCAGTCACGCGATCTCGCGCGGCTTCTTGTCGATTTCCTCGACGCAGTGACACCTGGCGACGCTGAAAGTTCAGCTTTCGGACCGCACCTAGTTGCGGCTTTGCGCATGGCGATGAAAGAAACGCCCGCGCTTGCATCGTCCGAACTCATCAAGTCCATCCTCGCTCGTGTGCCGCCCGGTGCGCTGTTTCCGCTGCCGACATCCGTCGAGAACCGGCAAGTCCGCCGTGCGCTGGCATCCGCATCAAGTGATATCCTGCCGGTCCGCAGCGAGTGGCTCGACGATGGTCGACGCCCACCCCAGCTGTCCAACTCTGACCTCAAGGCGCTGCTCGATGCGCTCGAACCACTAATTGACGGCGACCATGCGGATCAAGCAGCGACAGCGGCGTTAGCGCTGCTCGCTCGGACCGAGCGGAGTGTTTCCGAGCTGGCGCGCGACCCTGAGTTCGCGTCCGTAAGGGTTCTCCGGGCGCGGGATATCCGCATCGCCGGCCCGGTCGCCCTGTCGCTCCAGACTCTCGTCGAGCGATCCCAGCAGGGCCTTCTGTTTACATCCTCGCCTCAGGCCAACTCACTGCTGCCGCTTTTAGCGAACGCCTTGCCGGATGCAGCCCCCCTGATCGTGGAGGGAAAGACAGGGGAGTTCCTCCGGGACACCTCCAATTCTGTCCTTCGGCTCCACAGCGCCGGAAATGACTCGATACTTGAGCTTGTCAAAAACGCGTGGCGCTTCGGAACTACCGAGGCCAGACGCAGACTACTGGAGAGATTGAGGCCCACCGACAATGACGACCGGGCCGCCCTTCGACGCCTGTGTGTGGGTGAGCACGGAGCTGGAGATGCCGGCGCCACGCTCCATTTGCTTGAAGGAGTGCCGAAAGGATTGGAGCGAGTTGTCGAGGCAATTCTGCACTCGACCGCAAACGCCTACCTGGTTCCTATCGAGATAGCCGACGAGCTCCCGCCCAGGCTGAGACAGCATATCGGGATCAAGGCACTGGATACGCCGGGATTAGAGGCGTTGCTCGAACAAGATACGAGTGCAATCGCCTCTGCTCAGCCAACGCCCACAGAATGTGAAGCGTTCTTGCTGACGCAGCTCTCAGACCAGTTGTTGCGTCGTCTGCCTATTCACGCTCGATCCGATGGGAAAATAGGCAGCGCTGAGGGTGTGTTTCGTGAGGCCAGTTGGCCGATCCCCGAGGCATTGAGACCGCATGTCCATACGATCTGGCCTTGCAACAGCAAGCAGGCTCGCCAACGGCAGGAACAACTCATTGAGGCATGGTCGCCGCAAAGTCAGATCAGGATCGCGCTGGCTCAGCCTGAGCCGCACCGTTTCTGCAGCGAGATACTCAATGCCCTGGCCGAGTTGGATTCCCCGCCAGACGGGCATTTGCGAGAAGAGCTTAGCGCCCAGCCGTGGCTCCTTGCGGACCAACAGCAATTCAGGCCGCAGGATGTGCTCGCTCTCCCTTCAACAGTCGACGAAGCGGCGCGAGCGCTCCTTCTTAAGCACGGAGAAACGCCTCCTTTTCTTCCTGTAGCCAAACTGGCCATCGCGGTGCGCGAGCATCGGGGGTTCCCCTACCTAGAAAAGTGGATTCTGCCGAACAGACGCTCGTCCTTTGAGGCGCTCGCGTTGATGATCGAGGACGCGAGGGTTATTGGACGTCTCGGACCGGCCAACGATTATCCGATCGACGATTTCACGACCCTTGCCAACGCCGGCAGCAGCCTCGGATTGCCGGGCTGGCCTCTGCTTGCGGCGGTTCTGACATCTGTCGGAGATAGTCGTGAGGACGCCACGAAGACGCTCGCGGCGTTCACGAGTCTCGACTCCACCAATCCAAGACTGGCGGGAGCCCATCTCGACTGTCTGGCGGCGCTCGCAGCGGAAAAAGGGCGAAAAGGAGAGGCCGCGCGTCGAGCGTATCGGCATGCATTTAGTGTCGTCGCAGGATGGCCAGAGAGTGCGCGGCGTGAAGTATTCGTTGGAACCCGGGTCCCCACAGAGGCCGGAAACTGGCGCAGCGGCCGAGAGGTAGTTCAAGACGGGGACGGTCTCGACCCCACGCATGTGTTGGCGCGAGATTTCGCATCCATGTTCGACAAATATGGACCGCAGCATACGAAGATTGCCAACGCGGAAGATGTCCCTCTGGATCCTTTCGCCGCCAGTCCTCTCCGGGGGGAGATCAAGGACGTCGACCTCGCCGCATTGGAAGCCCAGTCTGCAGATCAGCAGCGATCGTTTCTCAGCGCCTGGAAGGGACATATCCCGTCTGACCTGGTGATCCTATATCTCGCGCTCATTGGCCGAGGCGAACTCTTCCGGCACCTTGCACGAGAGTGGGCGACCGACGCGACAGCCGAGGTCGACACCCTTTGGGCCGATCTCGACAACCACTTTCCGAAGGAAGTCCTTTACCCGAATCCGCTGGCGGCTGAAGTCGATCAACGACGTTTCCTCGTCGAGCCGATCGCCGGCGAGCGCGTACAAGCCATTGCACTGTCGGGCGACGAGTTTGATGCGCTACTGGGCGGTCCCGACAAAGGAATCCTCATCGGGAACCTGCATAGAACCAGCGAGGGCATTCGGGATGCTGGCGGCAAAATGCGATCACTGATCACGCTGCCGATCCGGCCGATCGATCCGAGCGGATCCAGTCAAAGGGAAGCCAGTAGGATCTTCCGCCGGTTCGTCGAGACGATCGCAGCGGACTGCCTATGGCTCAATATGGAAGGCCAGCGGGCAGCATTGCAAGCAATGCTGGACAAGGCCGTTGAGGTCGATCAATCAACGATTGAGGAAACCGAACGCCTGCTTCGGGACCGGTTGCCCACAATACTCGCCGAACTGAAGCTTCCCACCGAGTACCGGTCGCAGAAAGCGCTTCGCGACTATCAGGCCGAGGAGAGCCGCCTTCATCATCTTTCCGCGCCGGCGCACAAGATGGAGGAGCTGAAGGCAGAGCTTTTGCGAAAGGTGTCCGATAACGATCTGGCGGCCGAACTGCTATCAGCCGTTCGTAGCAAGATTGGAGAATTCGGATATTCGGCCAGCCGGGTTCTCTTCGAGCTTTTCCAGAATGCCGACGACGCCTACCGACAGCACGGAGGAGCTGCAACGGACGCATGCTTTCGGGTCGAGCTGCTGTCGAACGGTTCAGACGGGTTTCGGGTCGTCCATTGGGGACGCCCGATCAACCATCTGGGGCGCGACGCTGATGAGGGGCGCCGACTCGGTCACGACCGTGACTTGCTCAATATGCTTCTGATGAACTTCTCGGAGAAGCGCCCCGGAGATGATCTGACCGGCAAATTTGGCCTGGGTTTTAAGAGTGTCCATGCGCTGTCGGACAATGTCGGCATAGCAAGCGGCTTCATCGCATTGCGCACGGTTGGCGGCTTTCTGCCCACGCCGTGGCCGGGTGGTATTGAGGTTGGAGAGGATCGAAAGAGCCTGAGCGGCCGAAAGGCTACCGTCATTGAAGTTCCGTTCTCGGCAGAGACCGCCGAGAATGGTGCCGAAGCTATTTTCGCATTCAGGGCCGCCATGACCTGGTTGCCTGCATTTACGCGCACCATCGGACGTGTCGAGATTGAGGGTGATACGTCGGAGAGCGTCGATTGCACCTTCTCACCGCTCCTCAACAATACGGCGATCTCCCTCGTGTGCGTTTCTGGCCGGAACAGGGAGCGAGCGCTACGTTTCCGTCTTTCCGACGGATATTGCCTCCTACTCCGCATCGACGCTGCTGGTCCCAGCGCGTTTCCCGGCGGCCTAAGGAACTTATGGAATCTCGCTCCACTTGAAGAGGAGCTCCGCTCCGGGTGGTTGCTCAACGGTCCTTTCGCGGTCGATCCCGGGCGAACAGGGCTGGCCGGCTCGATTGTCGATCGGCAGCAGAAATTCCGAGAGCTGGGGGCGGCGCTCGGAGACCGCCTTGTGGGATTGCACAATCTCGTGGATTCCGATTGGCCTGTTCTCGCAGAAAGCCTGGACCTCGATGCGTCAGCGCAAATTGCGAGAGATATCTTTTGGTCCCGCTTGTTCGATGTTTTTGCGCCGGATTTCGACGACGACCTTGCCCGACATCTGCATTTCGACGACCGAGGATACGGGCGTCTCGCCGGGCAACGCCCGGTCGTGCCTACCCGCTTGCCGACTCCGTTTGCTTCGCTAATCCGAGCACCGGAAGCAGACCATTACACGGATGGCGCGTTGTCTGACCCCACTGTGCTTGCGAAGGTTCGAGACTGGCCCGCGCTTGCAGGTTTGCGAGATCGGGTCATCGCATCAGACATAGCTGGACAACTGAGAAAGCTGGGCTTCGGAAATGCCCGTCCGCTTCGGTTCTCAAGCCTCCTTCGTCGCCAGATTGGTGAAGGAAAGCGTGTCGATCCGGATTTGGCCCTGGCTCTTGGACGCACTGTCACGTCCCATGCTGTTCGGGAACCGCCCCTCGACAATGAGCTCAGCGAGATTCTCGATATCGCTAGGCACGCGTTATTCCTCGCGCAGGACGGATCTTGGCGGGTGGCGCAGCTTCCTCATCCTGATGCAGCGGACGATAGCGAAGAGCGCAGATTGTGCGGGTTCGCGCCTGCAACGCATATGCTCGACAAGCGATATAGCGGCCCGGCACTGGAGTTTTTCCGGGTCGCCCGCGAGCGATCAGGCTTCGGCGCGCAGGTGCGCGACCTCGCGTTGTGGGCCGCGGAGATTTCTGCCGAGGACGATGCCCGTCAGGCGGCGACACTCAGATACATCATCGAAGGCCGCCAGGGCCGAGAACTCGGTGACGAGATCAGTCGTCACCGGCCGAGTTGGCTGCCTTGGCCGCCTTCGCGGCTCCGGACCAGTCAGTTGCTCGAGAATTGGACCGAAAAGGAAAAAGACGATCTGCTCTACGCCCTTCAGGGACGTGCAGCATTCGAGCCTCCGCAAATCGTCCCGCCACCGCAACCCGAACCCGAAACTGTTCTCCGCGCCATCCATGAGTGGTGGAGCTCCGAAGGGGCTAATCTTCGGGCCTCGTATTCGCGCCGAACCTATCCGGACCTGCTCTCTCCGTCTCAGCTTCGAGAAGCAACCGATCGCGTGACGTGGTTCACCATGTTCGCGCTTGGCTGCTTTCACTCATTCGGCCGGACGCAGGACGGACAGCACAGGAGCTTTATCGAGGCTGGCCATCGAGACGGCTGGTGGCTGGAACTCGCCGAGTCGCGCCCGCCTGGCGACGTCCAATCGTGGCTTGACCGGCTTGAGCGTTGGAGTGCGCCAGAACAATTCGACCAGCGATTCTTACCGTGGCGCCGGGCATTTGTTGATCTGTATACGATCGGTCGGTGGCTCGATGAATATCGAGAGATCACGCTAAAGCTCCCCCGCATTATCGAGGACCACGGGGTCATCTCGCTAAATGGCGCATTGCAACCGAGCTACTGGGCACCTGCCATGCGCCTTTGCATCGATGCCGCGCCGATCAACCGTTCCCTTGGCATCGGCATGAACTGGATGATTCGTGAGATGCTCCGCCACGGTACATACGATTCACGCGATGGCGACCTTATGGCTCCCTACAGTTGGGCGCCCTCTCTGCGTGTTCGCGACCTGTTGAATGACCTTGGCGCCGACGTCGGTGAAACAGCGGACAAAGAAGCGAGCCGGACGATCTACGAGTTCGTTGTAGAACAGATCGGCAGCGATAGCGCTCGCTTCAACGGCGACTTCGACCTTCCCCTCCAACTGATCACCCGTGATGAGCATCGTGCGGCCTTGGATGATTGCTTTGGAGCAGCCGGCCGCGATGCTCCGGATTTCGCAGAAACCGAAGAGGAGGCAGAAGACGCGCCGATATTTGAGGTGGCAGGACGATGACAACAGCAAGGCGATTAGAGGCAGGCACTCCTGTTCACCATCCGCGCCATGGAAACGGGCGAGTGGTAGTGGACATGGGGGCCACGTCGATCGTGCGGTTCGGCGGAGCAGTTGAACAAGTTCTCGCCACCGAAATAATCGAGGTCCCGTCACTTCATTCGGCGCTTCGAAATGGCTCTCTCAGCGACCCTACCGATGCAGTCATTCGAGCGCAGGCACTCGCCATTGGGTCGGTCAATGATCAGTGGGGGGTATTCTCGCGATCACGCGTGCAGTTACTGCCTCACCAATTGTGGGTTTGCCGGAAGGTGAACCAAGAGTGGCCGTTCCGATGGCTGGTCGCAGACGACGTGGGACTTGGCAAGACGATTGAATGCGGTCTGGTTCTAATGCCGTTGATCACCTCCGGGCGAGTGCGTCGAGTGCTGATACTTGCCCCAGCGAAGCTCGTCCCGCAGTGGCAGTTCCGCCTCAAGGACATGTTTGATATCCGGCTCCAACGCTACGTGACGGAGGCAGACACTCAGCGCGGAGATTTCTGGGCGACCGCTTCAATGGTCGTCGCATCCTTTCACACGCTGAGGGACGATCGTCGCGGCGCTCGCCAAAGACTCCTCGACGCCGACCCGTGGGATTTGGTCATCGTCGATGAGGCTCATCACCTAGGCGTGGACGAACGAGCCGGTGAGACCCTAGCTTATAGCCTCGTCTCAGACCTTGAGGAGCGGAGCAAGATCAACTCCCTGCTTTTCTTCACCGGAACCCCTCATCGAGGAAAGGACTACGGTTTTTTTGGGCTGATGCATCTTGTGCGGCCCGACCTTTTCGATCCGGATGGCGACAAGATTGAGCAGCTCTCTCAGCTGTCCAAGGTGATGATCCGAAACAACAAGGCGACCGTCACTGACCTCCAGGGCCAACGGCTTTTCAAGCCAGTCAGTGTTTTCAGTCGCGAATATGGATACAGCACCGAAGAGACACTCTTTTATAGGACGCTTAGCGAATTCATCCTCGACGGTCGCGCATATGCCGGAACGCTTGACGGTCGTGCGCAGACCGCTCGAATGCTTGTGCTCGTCACCCTCCAGAAGTTGGCTGCCAGCTCGATTGCGGCTGTCCGAAACGCCCTTCGTAAACGCCGGGTAATGCTGGCGGACGCTGTCAACCGTTCAAACGGTGATGCTTCGATTGCCCTACCTGATGAAGAGCAGGTGACGTTCGACGACTTGGCGGAGGCAGAAGAGGCCCTTCCCAGTTCCGCGGCCGTGATGCTGATGGAAGATGAGATACAGCGGCTGGATGAACTGGTCGCGCTCAGTGAGGGGGTCGCCAACGAAACGAAGATCGAGCGCCTGCTGGAGATGATTAGCGAGGATTTTGCCGCAGAAGAACCAGTCCTGCTTTTCACAGAGTACAAGGCGACCCAGGCATTGGTCGTGAATGCTCTCCATCGGCAGTTCGGTTTTGGTTCGGCTACATTTATTAACGGTGACGAGCGGCTTGATGGACTGGAGCAGGCGTCGGGGGTGACCAAGACGATCAGCCAGCCGAGAGAGCATGCCGCGGACGCATTCAACGCGGGCAAGGTGCGCTTTCTTGTGTCCACGGAGGCTGGCGGCGAAGGGATCGACCTTCAAGAGCGCTGTGCCGTGCTCGTCCACGTAGATATGCCTTGGAATCCGATGCGTCTTCACCAGCGAGTTGGACGCTTGTCTCGCTATGGCCAAACGCGTCCGGTTTCCGTCTACATTCTGCGGAATCCCCAGACGGTTGAGGCTCGGATCTGGGATCTTCTGAACGAGAAGCTTGAGCGAATTCAGCTGGCCCTTTCCTCGGTGATGGAGGAGCAGGAGGACATCTCTCAGCTGGTCATCGGGATGGCCGGGAACTCGCTTTTCAACGAGCTGTTCTCAGGGGGCCAGGGACTCTCCAACGAGCGCCTAGGGGCATGGTTCGATCAAGCAACCGCAACACTCGGTGGGCGCGACGTCGTCGATACGGTTCGCGAACTCCTTGGCAACGTTTCGAGGTTCGACTTCCAGCAGGTGGGGAAGGATCTGCCCAAGGTTGATCTCCCAGATCTCGAAAAGTTCTTCACTCAAACGGTTGGCCGCCATGGGCGCCGGATTTTCAGACGCGATGAGGGACTGGAGATTAAGACCCCCGATGAGTGGAAAGAACGCAGCTATGCGCTCCGAGACAAATACGAAGGGCTTGTCTTCGATCGCAACCTCCGCGGGACCAATGCGGCTTCACGTGTTCTAGGGGTAGGCCATCTCCTGTTCGATATTGCTCTTGAAGAAGCCCGAAACCTTCCATCGAGCCTAGCCTGCGTAGACGGTCTCGTCGCGCCTTTGCTGGTCGTCACGGTTGAGGATGAGGTCACTGGGACGGGAGCGCTCGTTCACCGATTGATCTTTGGCGTAACGGAGAAGGAGGGGAAGGCCGAAGTGCTTCGCGATTGGGAACTCCTTCACGTGCTCAACACCAATTTGCCCAAGAGCTCTCCGGGTAGCGCAACTGTCGACCTGGAGGCCGCGCCGACGGTCGAACGCCTAAAGAAGGCTTTTGACGCCAATCTCTCCTCGCACGCGCCAACGCTTCACAGGCCGGTCTCCTGGTCTGAGATGTTACTGATCCCAAACTCGCAGTCGGCAAGCGGATAGCTCCCGACCAGGGCAGCTGCGGAGTAGCCTGGTGGTTGGACCAGAGAACGTTGGAATTCCGGTCCTCTCCCTCCGCCACAAAATTCCGTTAAGTTATTGATGATTTTGAGTTTTGGCGCATATACGAAATGCGCTGCCCGCGTCCCGCCCCGCATCGTTGATCGAATTGTGCTGGACGAATTCAGACAGCGATTGCTCTGAGGACGTAAGAAGCGCGGCCTCCCCGGTGAGGCTGAAGACGGCGTGACGGCTGCTGACCCATGGCTGTCCCTCGACTGCCCTTTCAGCGAGGTCCGATTTGCGCCCCAACAGTCGTCATCCTGCTTCCCAGTGGCTGATACTCGCCCCATGTGGTGCAGATCGGCACAATTTGTCGGAATCGGCCTGTCCGCTCGGGAGATAAGCGCCGGAATTTCGGCCATCCGGTCACACTGTGACGCCGTACTGTACTTGTGCAGGTCGAAATGGCGCTTGACTTGTGCAGGTCGAAATGGCGCTTGGCCGGTGACGCCATCTCCGATCCTTCCGGCGGAGGAGGCAAGCTGGGCTTCGGGGCCGTCCGCCTCACCGGCTTCGGGCACGCGCAAATCTGCAATGGCATCCAGGACGCGCCTGATGGTCGCAGCTCCCTCGGTGGTGTGGTCCCAGATCCGACGCAGGCTGGCATGCGCCTTTGCAGGCTCAGTTATCCATCCGGATCTATTCGTCGACCTTCGGCACGTTTACCTTGGGGTCGCTGCAAATCTGCAAGTAGTGATTGAAGCGGAGCGCCGACCTCGGCGGTCCGCTGCAGCCCGGCACTGTTTTCCAGGGCGTCATGGTCGCCCGCGCCCGGACGACCATGACGCCGTCCGTCTAGGGGCAGCGGTAGACGGTCTGACCGTAGGCGTTCACGACGCGCGTGCAGCCAGGGCGGTAGTAGTAATAGTACGCGCCGGCCGCTCGGCCGCGCCCACTGCGGCGGCTCTGCGCGTCGTCCGCCGGGCGACGCCGGCATAGCTCATCGGCGTAAGCGGCCGGCCGATGCGCGCCTCCGCCCGGCTGACGAAGTCGCCGAGAGAGGTCGGAGGAGATCCGCTCCAGAACAGCGCCCCTCCCGCCACAAGGAAGGCCAAAGCGGCCGTGACGGCTCGTCGCTTGGCGGTCATTTCACGCGCTCCTCGTCCGCAGGGGCGGGCACCTCATCGAGGTGAAGCGCCACGACCTCGACCCGGCGGGCGTCGCCCGACGGGCTGAACTTGAAGTCGTCGGCGGGCGCGGCCTCGCCGCTCTTCCAGTCGCGCAGACGCAACGTGTATTGGGGCGCGCTCGCGACCGTCTTGCTTGTGATCACGTATTTCCTCGGAAGCGGCCGCTCGCCGCTGTCGATCCAGATCTGCCAATCCGTCTCGTCGTTGCGGAAAGCGAGGTGATCGCAGAGCGCGCCGTCGACGACGCCCGAGCCGACGACTCTGCCCTCGACCACGCCCGCGGTGAGCTCCTCGAAGGCGTTGGACAACAGGAGGTCCGCCCCCGGGATTTCGATCATGTTCTCGGCGCGGAGCCGGTCCACCATTTCGTCGAAGCCGCCGCCCTCAGACTTGACCTCGGCGAACTGCTTTTCGTCCAGATCGTGCAAGACGATGGTGGAGCCATCCGAGATGATCTCGAGGTTCGCGTAACCTCCTGTGCGGCTCGCCCGGAACTTACCGGGGCGACTCAGCTCGACCTCTCCCGAGGCGCTGAACTGTATCTTCTCGAGGCTCGGCGTCACGACCTCGACATCGGAATCGTATTTCACCGAAAGGTTCTGCTGCTTCGAGATGTAGTCCGTCATGGCCCTCAGGAGATCGCGCGCCGGGTCTTCCTCGGCGGTGACCGTCTGGCCGGTTAACATCGTCAGCACGCATGCTCCGCTCAGCGCGAGTCTCCAGCGGCGTGTCTTGGTCATAGCGACGCCCTCCTCCCTGACGCGCGAAAGCATGAGCCCTGCCGCGCGCAGCGGTTTTGACTTTTCGCAACCGCACCCCCCGGGCGCCCGCCACGCTTCCGCTCGCCGAAGCCGCGACGCTTCGGCCGCCGACTCGTTCATCGTGCCCAAGGGTGAAGCCTCATGCTGCGCCAGATGCTGCTTGGACTGACCATCAGCGCGGTCAACATCGTCATCCACGCGCTGGTGATGACGCTCGTGCTGCAGGTGACGCTCAAGATGGAGGGTTTCGCCAAGGGGCGGCTTTCGATCATCCTCAGCTCGGCCATGACCGCCACGGCTCTCGTGTTGATGGCGGCGCATGTGGTGGAGGTCTGCGTCTGGGCCGCGGCGTACGGCGTTCTCGGCGTCACCGCGTCTTCCGAGCGGCTGATCCACTTCGCTTTCGTCAACTACACGACGCTCGGCTATGGCGACCAACTCCCTATAAAGCGCTGGGAGGTGCTAGGGCCGATTACGGCGATGAACGGCGTTCTGCTGTTCGGGTGGTCGACCGCCGTCCTATTCGAAGTATTGCGCGCGGCGCTGACGCGCGCCGGCCGGAGCCTCGGGCGGGCGCCGTAGGGCGGTGCTGACGGACCCTAGAGGGCGCAGCCCCGATCGGGCGGGACTGCAAGCGACGGCGCCACAGGCGCGGGGATCAACCCGTCCGAGGTCATCGCCGCGATCACCCGCAATTCGCCAATCCGATCCAGAACGATCCGGTGAGGCCCCTTTGTCGAGATCACGCCGCGCCGCCTCAGCTTCGAGAGCTCGCGGGAGATGGTTTCGACCGTCAGCCCGAGATAGTCGGCGATGTCCAGGCGTCCGAACGGGACCAGAACTTCGATCGCCGCGGCCGGGGAAGCCGCCGAGCGGGGGCGCGCCATCTCGAGAAGAAAGGCGGCAAGGCGTTCGTCGGCCCCGGTCCGGCCGAGACGGACGATATGGTCCTGCGCAGACCTCGTCTCCCGACAGATCTCGGCGTCCATTTGCCGGCGCAGTCCATGATCGGCGTCGATGATCGCGTCGAAGCGGCGGCGCGCGATGCGGCTGAAGCGCGCCAAAGTCACCGCCTCCGCCGTGAACAGGTATGTTTCAGAAGCGGCGAGGCACAGAATGTCGCCCGCCTCGGCGAAACGGAGAATGGCGCGCCGGCCGTCCTCCACCGTTCGGTACACGCGCAGGCAGCCCTCAAGCAGATGAAAGACGTGACTGGCGGGCTCTCCCTCCCAGCATATCGGCCGGGGCGCGGGGTAACGCTCGATCACCTGGCCCGCGAAAAGAGCCTGCAGCGACCTCGGGGCCAGAGGGTCGGCGGGCGGCAGCCGAATACCTCGATCGCGCGCGAAGTATCGGCTTGTTCCCGCTAAGGTTAACGCCGCCTTGTCTTCCATGTCCGCCTCCCTCGCGATCCGGAGGTTGAAGATGGCGACGATATTAGACCCTGCCGTTCTGCCGCTATTGCCCTCCCGGACATTGTCTCTAAGGACGAGGTCTCCGACCAAAGTCGGTTTGGCCGTAGGTGGCGACCGCCGTAGCTTTGGGGACCGCCGGCATGGGCGGAGCTTGCTTCGATTGGTGACGAGCGATGGCCGTGGGTGTCGCGGCGAAGAGCCGGAGCGGCCTCGCCACCGGCGTCGTTCACGCGCTCGCTCTGACGTGCCTCTGGATCGCCGTGGCGTGCGGGGCGGTGAGGGCGGAGCCGCCGCTGCGCTCGGTGCTGGTTCTCGACCAGTCCGAGACAACCAGTCCGTTTTACTTCGCGATCTTCTCCGGCATCCGCTCCGTGGTGACGGCGAACCGTAACCCGCCAGTTTCGGTCTACCTCGAGAGCGTCGATCTCGATCGCTTCAGGGGCCCCCTCTACGAAGCGAGCCTGACGTCGCATCTGAGAGTGAAGTACCGGGATCGCGTCCCCGGGGTGCTCGTGGCGGTCGGGGCGCGATCTCTGGAGCTCGTACTGCGCCTGAGACCGCAGCTCTGGCCCGAGGTCCCGATCGTTTTCTGCATGGTGGACGAAGCGACGCTGGAGCAGTCGAACCTTGGTTCCCGCGTCACGGGAAACTCGCTCCGGCTCCACCTGTCCGATATGATGACCGTGGCGCGGACGCTTGTTCCGAACCTGAAGCACGTCGCGCTGGTGGGAGACGCCTGGAACAGGCAGACCGTTTTCCAGCACTTTGAAAGCGAAGTGCCCAAGGCGACGGCGGGCGTCGATTTGATCGATCTCGTTGGTCTGCCGCTGGCGGAGGTGCGCACACGGGTGGCGTCGCTGCCGGGGGATACCGCGATCCTCTACACCGCCATGTATTCCGATGGTGCCGGCGCCTCTCTGCTCGCAAGCGAAGCGCTCGCCCGGTTTGCAAACGTCGCCAACGCGCCGATCGTGGGCGCGGCGGAGACCTTCATCGGAGTTGGCGCGACAGGCGGCGTCGTTATGGCGCCCGCCGCCATCGGCGAGGCGGCTGGGAGGCTCGCCGTGCGCATTCTCGCCGGCGAAGACGCCTCTCAGATCCCGGTCGCCATGGTCGACGCGCTGCGGCCGGTCTTCGATGCGCGGCAGCTTGAGCGATGGGGCGTGAAGGAGGCCAGCCTGCCTGGCGACAGCAAGATTCTGTTCCGGGATCCTGGGGCTTGGGAGCGATACCGCTGGCAGATGATCGCCGTCGCGGCCGTGACCCTGATCCAGGCCATGTTGATCGCAGCGCTGCTGTATCAGCGCTGGCGCCGCAGGAGCGCCGAAAGCGAGGCCCGGGCCCGGATAGCGGAGCTGGCGCATATGAACCGGCGCACCACGGTCGGCCAGTTGACCGCGTCGATTGCGCATGAACTGAATCAGCCTCTGGGCGCCATTCTCAACAATGCGGAGGCGGCCGCCATGCTGATCGACGCTCCCTCGCTCAATCGGGAGGAGCTGAAGGCCATACTCGCCGACATCAAGAAGGACGACCGGCGAGCGAGCGAAGTGATCAAGCGCCTGCGGCGTCTCCTCGCGCGCGGCGCCACGGACCGACGGGATGTCGACCTGAACGAGGTGGTGCGAGAGGTCTTCACGATCCTGACCCCTCAGGCTGCTGCCCTGGACGTCACGCTCGTCAGCGGCCTCGCGCCGGGGGCGCTGTGGGTTAAGGGGGACAGCGTGCAGCTGGAGCAGGTGATCCTGAATCTGGTGATCAACGGGGTGGAGGCCGTCGCGGCGGCGTCGGACGGCGTGCGGGAGGTGTCATGCCGCTCCTGGGGAGCGGACGGCCGGGCGCTGGTTTCGATCCGCGACTCCGGCCCCGGGATCGAGCCCGAACAAAGCGACCGCCTGTTTGAGCCGTTCTCCACCACAAAGCCGGACGGCATGGGAATGGGCCTTTACATCGCGCGCACCATTGTGGAGGCGCATGGCGGCACGATCACCGCCGAAAGCAGGCGGCGCGGCGCGGTGTTTCACATCAGCCTGCCTTTGGCGCGCCGGACGGAGGTTTGAGGGCCATGTCGGCGATCGTCCACATCGTCGACGACGACGCGTCCTTCCGGATCGCGACCGGGCGATTGCTTCGGGCCTTCGGCTATCGGGTCGAAGCGTACGGATCGGCGGAGCAGTTCTTGACGCAGCCCCGAGGCGCACCTGGCGCAGCCTGCATATTACTCGACATCCGGATGCCCGGCATCGGAGGTCCGGAACTGCAGAACCGTCTGAAAGACGAAGGCTTCAGCTTGCCGATCATCTTCCTGACCGGGCATGCCGACATCTCGACGACGGTGAACGTCATAAAGGCCGGCGCGGAGAATCTGCTCACCAAACCCGTCGACAAGGACACCTTGATTGACGCCATCGAGCGCGCTCTGAGCCGTCTTCATGCATCCGAGGCCTGCAACCAGCAGCTCGGCCCCCTCCAAGAAGCTGTCAGCCGCCTCACGCCGCGGGAGCGACAGGTGTTCGGCCATGTCGTGCGGGGCAGGACGAATCGAGACGTCGCACACTTGCTGGGCACCAGCGAGCGGACAGTCAAGGCTCACCGCCAGCAGGTCATGAAGAAGATGGAAGCCTCCTCTCTGGCGCAGCTCGTGATGTTCGCCGAGCGGCTCGGCATGCTCGCGGCGGAGGGAGCGTCCCCGGAGCGGGGCGTCGCTTCGGCCCAAAACTGAGCAATCACATTTTCTGATCCGAGCAGTCTGCCATGCTCCCGGACAAAGAGACGGCAGGCCGATTGACGTCGCAGGGCCTTCCATCAACCGCGGCTGGGCGCTGATGACCGGGCGACCACGAATTATAATCCTCGACGACGACGCCAGCATGCTCGGGGCGCTCACGCGCGTGCTGAGGATCCACGGCTTCGAAATTGAGACGTTCGACTCCGTCCAAGATTTTCTGGCGGGCGCTCACCTTGAAGGCGCCCGTTGCCTCATCCTGGACGTCAATCTCGGGGGCCGGTCCGGCATCGAACTGCGCAAGCAGCTGGCGAGCCAGGGGGTATCGGCGCCGGTCATCTTCATCACCGCCATCGAGAGCGACTCTCTGAGGACGGAGGCCTTGCAGGCGGGATGCGTCGCTTGCCTGAACAAGCCTTTCCCCTCGAGCGATCTGATCGACGCGCTTGAACGGGTCGCCTGAGCGGGGCGGCGGGCCTGCGCTGAAGCCGACGCTAGCTGAGCGAGCCGGATTGATAAAACGCAATGTTAGGCCCTCCGGGCGGGTTTCTCCTCTTTCAACGCCGACGATGATGGAGGAGCGTCTTGAGAGACTCGCTTCACCCCGCCGCGACCCATCACGTGCCCGGCTTCATTCCCGGACCGGGCGAATCTGATGTCCTGCTGATTGCGGTCGGAGGCTTCCTGGTCATCGCCGTGCTGGCGCTCGGCATCCTGTTCCTGCGCCTCCACACCATGCCGGAGCGTCTGGCGCACAAGGGCCAGAAGCTTCAGTTCGAGGTCGTGGCCGTGCTGGGTCTGCTGGCGCTGTTCACGCACATGCACATCTTCTGGGTGGCCGGCCTTCTGCTTGCGTTGATCGACCTTCCGGATTTCGGAACGCCGCTCCGCAGGATGGCGGGCGCCCTCGAGAAGATCGCGCGCATCCGTCCGTTCGCCGCCGACGAAACTTCGTTCTCTCAGCCGGAGGAGACCACGCCGGCTGCGGAGGAGCCAAGGACGGCGGAGCGCGCGCGGCACGTTCTGACGCCCGTTGACACGAAGGGGCTGACCCGTGCTTGAGCTTCTTCTCTGCTCTCTTCTGACGATCGTCCCCGACTATCTTTTTCGCCGTTACGCTCAGGGTCGGCGTCTCGGTCGGGAGATCACGTTCTATTCCGTCTGGTTCGAGCTGAGGTGGGGGATCACGGCCTGCCTGATGTTGACCATCAGCGTGATCACGCTGATTTTCTACAACCATCCGTCCAGCAAGAACGTCACCGCCTTCTTCCGGACCGTTCCGATCGTGTCGGAGACGAACGGTCGCGTCGCCGAGGTCTTCGTCGGGTTCACCGGTCGCGTCGAGAAGGGGGATCCGATCTTCCGGCTCGACAGCTCGACGCAGGAGGCCGCCGCCGCAGCGGCCCGCAAGAAGATCGCGGAGGTCGACGCCCAGACGACGGTCGCCCAGGCCGACGTGGCCGCCGCAGCCGGAAAGATCCAGGAGGCCGTCGTCGCCCACCGACAGGCCCTGGACGAGCTTGAGACGAAGCAGGAGCTGCATCGGCGCAGCCCCGGCATCGTCCCGGTCCGCGACATCGAGAAACTGCAGCTCGCCGTTCAGGGTCGGGAGGGGACGATCCGATCCGCGACCGCGGCGAAGGAGGCGGCCGAAGCCAGGATCTCGACGCTGCTGCCGGCCGAAAAGGCCAGCGCAGAGGCGATTCTCGCCCAGGCTCAGGTGGACATCGATAAGACCGTGATCCGAGCTGGCGTCAGCGGTCGGGTGGAGCAGTTCGCTCTCCGGGTCGGCGATATCGTCAATCCCTTCATGCGGCCGGCCGGCGTGCTGATCCCGGAGGCCGCCGGTCGCGAGCGGCTGCAGGCCGGCTTTGGTCAGATCGAGGCCCAGGTCATGAAGGTCGGCATGATCGCTGAGGCGACCTGCGTCTCCCGGCCCTGGGTCATTATCCCGATGGTCGTCACCGGGGTGCAGGATTTCATCGCCGCCGGTCAGTTCCGGGGCGGCGAGCAACTCGTGGATCCGCAGCAGGTCGTCCGCCCCGGCACGATCCTGGTCATCCTCGAGCCGCTCTATAAGGACGGTCTCGACGGGGTCACGCCTGGAAGCAGCTGCATCGCCAACGCCTACAGCAATCATCATGACGAACTGCAGGCGCCAGGAATCAGGGCCGCGACAAAGATCGCGCTTCACGCGGTCGACGCCGTCGCCGTCGTGCATGCGATCATCCTGCGGATACAGGCCCTCGTGCTTCCCATTCAGACCCTCGCATTCGGCGGCCACTGAGGCCCCTCGAACATTCCGACGCATGGCGAGGCCGGCGGCCTCGCTCCGATCGCCTGGTGTAACGTGGATCGCCGAAAGCTCAGGCCGCTGCAGGTGGCTCTCCGGGCGGCCGCGGGCGCCGGCATCGCCCTGGCGGCGGCGCGCGTTCTGGATCTCGACCGGCCGGTCGTCGCCTTCACCGCGGCGATCATCGCGACCGACCTTTTCCCGGCCCAGTCCCGTGAGCTCGGCCTGCGGCGTCTGGGGGCGACCGTGCTCGGGGGCGTCGTCGGCGCCGGGCTCGGCTCTCTCCTTCTACCGACCTCCTGGACTCTCGCGGCCGGCGTACTGGTCGCAATGCTGCTCGCGCACCTGTTCAGAGCGAGCGAGGCCGCGAGGGTCGCGGGTTACATCTGCGGCCTGATCTTGATCGACTCCAGCGCCTCGCCTTGGCGCGACGCGCTGTTTCGAATGATCGAGACCGCGCTCGGGGTCAGCGTGGCCTGGATCATCAGCTACGTTCCGAAGCTTATCCCGATCAGCGTCGCCGACCGCGCCAGCAAGGACGCGCCGCCTGGCCAGTGATCGCGGCCGGAGGACGCGGACACGTCCGCCCGCTGGACCGGCGCCCCTTGAGAAAAGTCAAAACGCTCCTGAGCCGCCGCTCCTATGAATGACGTGTTCCGCTTTTTGCGGTCGTCGGGAGGAGAGGGGCGGGCGGGAAGGATCGGAAGGCTGCTGGTCGCGTCTTCCCGCCATGCCCAGTCGGAAGAAGGCGACGGAAGCTCTCCGCAACGCGACGTTCCACACACCGGGGGCAGGCTATGTTCGAATGGTTCGCCAATACGCTTCGAACTTACCCCGAGATCGCAATCTTCCTATCGCTCGCATTCGGCTACTACTTCGGATCATTCAGTTACAAGGGGCTCGGCCTTGGAGCCGTCACGTCGACGCTGATCGTCGCCGTGATCATCGGCCAGTTAGGGATCAGCGTCACTGGGCCCCTCAAGCCGTTCTTCTTTCTGATGTTCCTCTTCGCGATCGGCTACGCGGTCGGCCCGCAGTTTGTTCGCGGCATCGCCAAGGACGGGCTGCCGCAGGCGGTCTTCTCAGCCATCGTCTGCGTGTTCTGCCTGCTTGCGGGTTATCTTGTGGCGAGAGCGGCGGGCTATGACGTTGGCACGGCCGTCGGACTCTACGCGGGGTCGCAGACCATCTCAGCCTCCATGGGCCTGGGCACGGACGCGATCAACCGCCTCGGCCTGCCGCCCGAAGAAACCCAGAACCTTCTCGACGGCATGCCCGTCGCCTACGCCATCACCTACATCTTCGGCACCGTCGGCTCCGCCGTCGTGATCGCGTTGCTCGGGCCGCTCCTGCTCGGAATCGATCTCGAGAAGGCCTGCAAGCGCTACGAGGAGCAGCACGGCGGGGCGAAGGCGGTGGGAGGGCCCGGCACGGCCTGGCACCAGTTCGACCTCCGCGCCTACCGGGTTCACCCACAGGGCCGCCTGGTCGGTCTCCGCGCGGAAGAGGCCGAGCGGCTTGCGGAGGGACACCGCCTCTACATCACCCGCATCCGACGCGGCGCGGACATCATCGACGCGACCGCCGACACGGAGATCGCCGCGGGCGATATCGTGGCGGTGTCGGGCAGGCGCGACGTGCTGACCGAGCTGATCGGACCTGTCGCGACGGAAGTGGACGACAAGGAGCTGCTGGCGGTTCCGGTGGAAGGCGTCGACGTCTTCGTCACCCAGAAAAACGTGGACGGAAAGCGCCTCGGAGATCTGGCGCAGGCGCCGTGGGCGCGTGGGGTCTACTTGCGCCGGATCAGGCGCGGGGCGACCGCGGTCGAGATCCCGATCCTCGCCGACACGGAAGTCCACCGCGGGGACATCCTCACCCTGGTAGGTCGAACCCAGGATGTCGCCGTCGCCACCAAGGCTCTCGGGCATCCGGACAAGGTCACCGACATGGCGGACGTCGCGTTCATCGGCGGCGCAATCGCAATCGGCGCGCTGGCGGGCGCGATCGTCTACAAGGTCGGCGGCGTGCCGCTGACACTATCCACCTCCGGCGGCGCGCTGATCTCCGGCCTTTTCTTCGGATGGCTCCGCTCCGTGCGGCCGATGTTCGGCCGGATCCCCTCGCCGACGGTCTGGTTCATGAATTCCGTCGGCCTCAACGTCTTCATCGCCATCGTCGGCATATCGTCAGGGCCGAAATTCGTCGCGGGTCTTCAGCAGCTCGGCTTCGGTCTGTTCCTCTGGGGGATAGTCGCCACAACCATCCCGCTGATCCTCGCCATGTATATTGGCAAGTACCTCTTTCGCTTCGACGACGCGATACTTCTCGGCTGCGTCTCGGGGGCGCGCACGACTACGGCGTCGCTCGGCATGGTCAACGACGCCGCCAAGAGCCAGATCCCGAGCCTCGGCTACACGGTGACCTACGCGGTCGGAAACACCCTCCTGACGATCTGGGGCATGGTGATCGTGATGCTCATGACCTAGCCAGAACGCCGCACGAGGGAAGGCGAGAAATCAAGAAACACAGGAGGAAGAGATGGCTGAACTCTCCACGCTGAAGCAGTTCGAGGCCCTTAGTCCGTTCGAGATCAAAAACGAACTGCGCAGTCTCGCCAGAAAGGCCTCCAGGACAACTCAGTCGGCCTTCCTCGACGCCGGGCGCGGCAATCCCAACTGGATCGCGACGAAGCCACGGGAAGGCTTCTTCCTGCTCGGTCAGTTCGCTCTGGCGGAGAGCATGCGCGTCATGGACGAGCCGCCCGGGATTGGCGGCATGCCCAAGGCTCCGGGGATGGCGGAGCGCCTCACCACCTGGCTCGCCATGCACCAGGACATGCCAGGGGCCGCCTTTTTGTCCGAGATGGTGGCGTTCGCAATCAAGAAATTCCAGTTTGAGCCTGACGCGTTTGTTCATGAACTCGTCGACTCCATCATCGGCGACAACTACCCGGTTCCTGACCGCATGCTCGTCCACAACGAGCGCATCGTGCACGAATACCTGATGTGGGCGGTGTGCGGCGAGCCGCGGCCCGAAGGCAAGTTCGACCTCTACGCGGTCGAGGGCGGCACCGCCGCCATGTGCTACATCTTCAAGTCCCTCAAGGCGAACCGGCTGCTGTTCCCGGGCGACACCATCGCCCTCGGCACGCCCATCTTCACGCCCTATCTCGAGATGACCCACCTCGAGGACTACGACCTCAAGGTCGTCAAGATCGGTTCTCCGCAGGAGAGCCGCTTCCAGTTTACGGACGAGGAGCTCCGGAAGCTCGAGGATCCGAGGATCAAGGCTCTTTTCATCGTCAATCCCGGCAATCCCAGCGGCATGGCGATGGATAAGGCGACGATCGCGAAGCTCGCTGACCTCGTGAAGACGAAACGGCCTGACCTGATGCTGCTGACGGACGACGTCTACGGCACCTTCGTCAACGACTTCCGCTCAGTGCTGGGCGAGCTCCCCCGCAACACCATCGGCGTTTACTCCTACTCGAAGTATTTTGGTTGCACCGGCTGGCGGCTCGGAGTCATCGCGATCCAGCAGGACAACATCTTCGACGAAATGATCGCGAAATTGCCGGACGAGCACGTGCGGGCTCTCGACAAGCGCTACGGGCCGATCACCCTCGAACCACGCAAACTGAGGTTCATCGACCGAATCGTGGCGGACAGCCGCGACATTGGACTGAACCACACCGCGGGCCTGTCCCTGCCGCAGCAGGTCATGATGACGATGTTCTCGCTCTATGAGTTGATGGACGAGCAGAAGCTGTACCAGAAGGCCTGCATGAACATCGTCCAGCGGCGCGCCAAGGCGATGATCGACAGTCTCGGCCTGCAACTCGCGCCCAACCCGAACTTCGACTCGTATTACGGACTGATCGACTTCGAGTTCTGGGCGAGGAAGAACATCGGCGACGACGCGGTCGAGTTCCTGAAGAAGAACATCCATCCGCTCGACCTCGCGTTCCGCCTCGCGGAAGACCACGGCATCGTTCTTCTGAACGGCGGCGGGTTCGAGGCGCCTCAATGGTCGCTTCGGGTCTCGCTCGCGAACCTGCCCGATGAAGCCTACGAGGCGATCGGGCGCGGCGTGCGTTCCATCGCAAGGGGATACCGCCTGGCGTTTGAGGCCCATCAGGCCGCGAGCAACGGCTCACAGGCAAACGCGCAAGCGGCGGGCGTCGGTCAACCGGCGACCGCCTGAAAGTCGGGCAGGGGCTCGGTTTGGTGAGCCCCGGCCCGATCCGATGAGCGGCTTTGCGGGCGATGATCCTGCCACGGCCGAGGTGCGGCGGTGTTCGAGGTCCAGCGCCTTCCTGTGCTGCTTCGGCGGAGTCGCCGCCCGCAGGCGACGGCGGCGTGGACGGCGTCATCAACGAGGACCGCCTCGACCTCGACCGCGTCTATGTCCAGGCCAAGCGCTCGCCCCGGCCGGCGGCCGCATGGCGCTTCGCAACAGGCGCCTTCGTTCTCGTCGAAAGAGGTAGCGCCGGTCCCGTAGGTCGAGATCGCGATCAAGGGAGAGCTGGCCGACACATCAATGTGGGCCGGCCATCTGGGAGAGCGTCATGGAAGAGCGGTTCCTGACCGACGGCGACGACTACTACCTCGACGAGGCGAGCAGGTTCACCGGCATCGTTCACGGCCTCGCCGGCGACGACGAGATCCACGCGACCTCGGAGCGCGAGATCTACGGTGATGAAGGCAACGACACGATCTTTGCGGCTGACGCGGGCACAATCGCGCGCGGTGGGACGGGCGATGACGTGCTCCATGGGAGCATCGCCGGAGGCGTGCTCTACGGAGACGATGGTGACGATCTGCTGATCGGAACCGATCAGCGCAATCGGAACACCAGCAACGCCATGTTTGGCGGCTCAGGCGACGACCACATCATCCAGGGCGGAACGCCCGCGGGCCTTCATGGGGAGGACGGCGACGACCTGATCGAACTCACCGCGATGAGAGCCACCGTCGACGGCGGAAGCGGCGACGACGTCGTCAGATATTTTCGTCAGCCATCTTATGCGATGTTCCTGCAGCCGATCTTCATCGAGCTCGGCGACGGCGACGATTTCGTGGATGGCGCCCCGAGCTTTCCCAGCCCCTACGGCGGCGGCACGACGTACGTCGTTCAAACGACCGGGGGAGCTGGGAATGACACGGTCGTCGCCGGTTCGGGCCAGGATCGCTTCGATGGCGGTGAAGGCGTGGATGGGATCTCATACGCCTTCGAGACCGCGGCTGTGTCGGTCGACCTCGCCGCCGGGGTGGCCGCCGGCGCCGCGGCTGGAGATCAGTGGACCTCCGTCGAGAATGTGACGGGGACGGCATACAACGACGCGATCACCGGCGACGGGGCGGCGAACCGCCTCAGCGGCAGCCGAGGGACGGACGTTCTGTCCGGAGCAGCGGGCGACGACACCCTGGACGGCGGCGTCGGCGCCGACACGATGCAAGGCGGCCTTGGCGATGACGACTACTACGTCCAGCACGCCGGCGACCGGGCGCTGGAGGCGGCCGGAGAGGGCGACGATCGCGTCCTGAGCTCCATCAGCTACGCCCTGACAGGCCAGTACGTCGAGCGGCTTCGTCTCACAGGACAGAACGACGCCGACGCTCTGGGAAACACGCTCAAGAACAAGATCGCCGGCAATGACGCGGACAATGTGATCGACGGCTGGAAAGGATCCGACCGCCTCGCCGGCGGCGGGGGCCATGACACCTTCGCGTTCACGTCCGCGCTCGGCGCCTCGAACGTCGACACCATCACGGACTTCAGGGCGGTCGACGACGCCATCCGGCTGGAAAACGGCGTGTTCACCGGACTTGCGGCCGGCGCGCTGACGGCCGGCGCGTTCTACGCCGGAACCGCGGCGCACGACGCCGACGACCGCATCATCTACGACCAGGCGTCGGGCTCGCTGTTCTTCGACCGCGACGGAACCGGCACGACCTACGCCGCGGTGCGCTTCGCCATCCTGGAAAACCATGCGGCGATTACGGCAGACGACTTCTTGGTGGCGTAGCGCCGACCAATCACTCTACTCTCCGTCGCCTGGCGGCTCTCGAGACTCGTTGGAGCTTCTACAGCGGCCTCGGCCGCTTGTCGGCCCCGCCGACATGTTCCGACGAGCCCGTGCAATCGGCTCAGAACTTGACCGGCGGAGACGGATTGTTCTTCGCCACGAGCCTACGCGATTCCGAGTAAATCTCGCGGTAGCGAAACGGGTCGAACAGTGAGAGGCCCAGTTCATTCACTTGAGCGCCAGCCCCCGGCGCGAAATAGAACATAGTCACAATTGGTCCACAGTCCGGAAGATCGAATGGAAGCTGTTCGAACGCCGGGATCGGTGGCGTCTGCTTGAGGAAATCGTATTCAGAGATCCTGGCGAGAGGGGCGGAGCCGTCGAGCCAGCCTTGCGAGACTGCGTTCGTGCCGGCCACCCGGCTGGTCGCGTCGCAGCTTGCGGAGCTGTTGGTCGGCCAGACGTAGACCTTGTTCGCGGCGAGCGACACCGTCGAGGAGCCCCAAGTCTGTTTGCCATATTTCTTTTCGATCGAGCCGAAAATTTCCTCGTTCGGCACCGAGAATGGCTGGATGAAAAGCATCCGCCACGCCGCGACGACGCGGCCCGCTGCGGCCGGCGGCTCGTCGATCAGCGCGAAAGCTTCCCGTCCGTCTTTGGACACGAACAACTTGCCAGACGACAGCGGTCTCGCCGCTGAGATCTGCAACGCAGAGCCTCGTGCTCCGACATAAACATGACCGACTTCGAAAGCGCTCCGCACGATAGCCTCGGCTTCTTCGAACGACATGCCGAGGCGAACTCCAAGCAGATCTCGCTCCGCTCTGGCCGGTAGACTGGCCTCTGTCGGCGCCGACACGTTCGCGAAGGCCGCAGCGAGCCGATCAACTTCGGTAGTCGCCGCGGGGCGGGTTGTCGCGGTTCGCAGGTCCTTTGGATCGATGAAGCGAGCTTCTTGAAGCCGCGCTTCGATCGTCACGTACTCCTTGCCCTCGGCAGTCGGAGCGGGGCCGACCCCAAGCGCCGCGCGCATGGGCCCGGGGAGGGCGTCAACCGCGCGAGGGGGCGTCCGCGATACGCTGACGCTGGCGACCTCGAGGGTCGCGGTCAGGTCGAAATCCGTGGATGTCTTGCCGAGTTCGGGTCTCGCAGTTGGCGCGGGCAAATCTTGAGGCGTCCGCACGCTCAACACGAGGGGATCGGGAAATCCGAGGTTGACCTCACGGACGCAGCCGACGCCATTGAGGTGGCCCGCCGCCGCGAGCGACGCCTCGACGGCGATACAGCGGCGCTCATCGACCGGCTGCCCCTGATCCCTCTTCTGCTTGCACGAGCCGAGTTCTGAGTTGGCGCCCATCGTTGCGTTCACGTTCGTCATCAGTTCGGCGACGCTCCGCTTCAGGCACGAGAATGCGGCCCATGGCACGATCGTTTGATCCCTTGCGACTGTCACACGATCCGAAATCGTGAACTGAACTGGCGGCGCCTTGCCCTGCGCTTGAGCCCACTTGACGAACTGGCTGGCGAGCTCAGCAGCTTCGTTTGGGGTCGGTTTGCGCTTGCCGATCTGGAAGAAGCGGTTTGTCCGGGGGCCGGGCGAGCCGTTCTCCAAAACCCATCGGCGCGTCACCAGATGCGCCAGAGCCTCCTTGGAAAGCCGCTCGCCCACGGCCGCCGCCGTCAGCAGGTCGAAGGCGGCGGCGTCGAGAACGCCGGGCGAGCCGACATCGCCGGCGGCTGGTGCGGGCGCCGTTTCGTTCGCGACGAAGGAAGCCTGATTGAGCGCCGGGATGTCGTCGAAGCGTCGCTCGGCGAGCCTCTCGCTCCCGCTCGAGACGGTCGCCGACTTGGGCGTCAAGCGAAGCAGCAGGACCGGCTGCCGACCAGTCTGGAGCAGCTTCGCGGAGGTCAGATGAAAGGTGGAATTCATCGTGATGAAGGAGCGCGCACGCTGCTGGATCACGGATCGCTCAACAGCAACCGAGTAGAGCGCGGCGCGGTTCGGCGCCGCGCCGAGGATGGCCACCCCTCGGATGTCGCCAAGACTTGCAACCTGGTCGTCCTGAAGGTCCTCCGTGTGGATCAGCCTGCTCGTTTCCTCCTGGAAACTGGAGGCCTGCAACGCATAGGCGGTCACCTGATCCGCTTTGTCGTCTCCGCGGGACACGTCGCTGACGCGACTGAACTCCGCGCCGAGCAATCCGGCGGTGACGGCCTGCGCCCATCGTACGAATGCTGCAAGGCCGTCCGGAGACATGTTAGCGCCGCCGCGCGGGAAAAACGGACGCCGCGCGTCGTCCGGCGCAAGCGGTGTCTGGCGCCCAGACGAATAGAACTTCGCGTCTCGGTCGCCGACGATGTTCCAGCAATAGGTTAGGGTGTCTTTCGGCGCGCCAGCCCCGAGCGCAGCAACCGCCGCCGCGCAAAAGGCGAGGTCATCCAACGGGGCGGGAGAGACCGTGGTGAGCTTCGAGGGCGGCGACGCAGACAGAAAGGCGGGGGCGTCGTTGATCACTGGGACCTTCGCCAACAACCGCTTGAGATCGGGCGTGTAGATGTCGAGCGAGGTCAGCCGATAGCGAAGGGCATCCGGGGCGACGCTCGTGACGATGACCCTCTGGACTACCGCAACCGCACGATGGTCGAGACCGCGGAGAAAACCTGCGGGATCGTCGCGAACCGTCAGCTCGAGCCTTGGCGTCTGAAAGTCTGGAAACGCGCTCCGGAAGCCAGCGCGACGAAGGGCCTCCTGAAGCTCCAATCCCCCTAAACCGATTGGAAACGCGCTCCTCGCCTCGTCGTATGGGCGGAGTCTCGCCTCCGAGAGATAGCCGAATTGGAAAGGCGCCTTCGGTGCGATCTCTCGAAAGGCCTTGCTGTATTCGTCGTGGAACCGCTTTCGGCGCTCGGCCAGCACGAACTCGTCGCCGCGCCCCCAATCGCCTTCATACTCGCGATCGCCCAGGAGCTCGATGCGAGCAGCCTTTGTGAGGTACTCCCTGATCAGCGAGGGAGCGAGTTCGTCCACCAGATCCGCTCGCGTGGTCAACGCAGCCAGCCGTGCAAGGCGCGTGGCGGCTTCTCCCTTCAGGAGGGGAACGCCCTCTATTGTGGGAAAATTCCATGGCTCGAACCCTGGCGGCGGATTCGCAAGCTTCTCCGCGAGATCCGACGAAGCCGCAGTGGGACGGCCTGGCGGCCCGTCCATGAGAGGCTTGTCCTCAGCACCTTGGGCCGCCCTTGGAGCGAAGGCTCCATGCTCATCCGCCGCTGACGTCCGAAGCTCCACGATGCGGCCCTCCATTGACGTCCGGATGCATGCGACGTCCGTTCGGCAAGCGGCGCGCCGAGCGAGCCAAGCCTTTTGTTCGCGTGAAAGACCTTTCTGGCCCTCGGCCGTCATCCGCTGCAGGGCCGCGACGAACGCGTCCGCAAGTCGCCTGTCGAGCGCCGCGAGTTCGGGAGTGGCGCAGATTGTCCGGGTGTCATCTCGCGCCGCCCGACGACAATCGAAGCTCGGTCGATCCGAAGGTTCGACCGCATGCCCGACGCTCGGACTGGACGAGCCCAGTACGGCGACCGTCAGCGCCCAGAACGCCATCTGAGTAAGGAAGAACGGTTGATCAGCGCGCATGAAGAGCGCCCTCGCACCGAACATACGAACGCGACTCGCCGTCTGCGAATTCATGGAGTCGCCCATCCGCAGAAACGCGCCAACGGACCGTCCGGCGTTCCTCATCGCCCTCCGACGCACATGACATGGTGGCGGTCCAACCCGGCGACGACGCGACCACACTCGTGATGTCGCAGTGCCATTCGTGGCCGTCGACTGCCCTGCGGGTGATGTTGATCGGTGAATCGAAGGTCCAGTTGCTGTCGTTCTTGCAATATTCCACCTGGCTTGCCCACGAGCCAACATAGGGAGGCTCGCTCGCCCAAACTGACGAGACGATCAGAGCTGGCCACAGCGCAATTACTTTTCCCACGCTTATACTCCGGCTCGCGGAGAAAGCTTTTATGGGCCGCAAGCGCCTCGTGAGATCGACGCAAAATAGTGCATGGCGTTCCACCTAGGACTTAGGAAACGGCGATCGAATAGAGCAAAGGGGGTTACTTCGTAAGTTATGCCGCAATGGTTCGACGTCATGGGCTAGAACGCCTACGCCTATAAGGTGTCCGTCCATTCGAAGCAGACCGCGCGGCTAGGGCTCAGTATGGCCCTCAGGCCGGGTTGAGCGGCGCTGGGTTCGAACAAAGCTCTCCCGTTCGACCCCAGAACGAAACCCGAAAGGTCTGCTGCTCAGCAGCCTTTTAGCCGCGCATGGCGCGGATCGCGGCGCGGCTCGCCTTGCCGGTCGCGCCGAGCGGCAGGGCGTCGGCGAACGCGATCACATCGGGAATCTTGAAGCGCTCGATGCGCTGGGCGGCCCAGGTCCGCAGATCGTCGGCGGTGGCGGTGGCGGCGGCGCCGCGCTTGAGCACCACCACGGCGTGGATCGCCTCGCCGAGGCGCTCGTCAGGCACGCCGGCGCAGAGCGCCGCCGCGACGTCGGCGTGGGCGCAGAGCATGTTCTCGATCTCGAGCGGGGAGATCTTGTTGCCGCCGCGGGAGATGATCTCCTTCGACCGCCCGACGAGCTCGACCCGGCCGTCGGCCCGGAGCCGCGCGAGGTCTCCGGTCCGGAAGAAGCCGTCCGCGAAGGCTTGCGCGGTGAGGTCGGGGGGGGCGCCGAGATAGCCGTTCATGCCGAACGGGGTGCGGATGCGCAGTTCGCCGGTCTCGCCGGCCGCGGCCTCGAGGCCGTCGTCGCGGATGAGCCTGTAGTCGACGCCTTCGGTCGGAACCCCGATCGATCCCGCGCCTTCGCGGCTCGCCGCGGGGGCGAGCACGAAGTCGCAGGAGCCCGTCTCGGTGAGGCCATAGAGGTCGAACACGCCCGCGCCCGGCCAGGCGTCGGCGAGCCGTTCGCCGAGCGCCGGGCCGAGAACCTCGCCGCCGGTCAGTATCGTGCGCAGCCGCGGCGCGGGGCCGGCGTCGCCCGCCAGCAAGGACCGGATCATCGAGGGCACGGCGCCCAGCACCGTGGCCTCCTCTGCGAGCAGCCTGGTCATGGTGGGCGTCGTCAACTTCTGCACCAGCACGAGGCGGGCGCCGGCGCGGATCGCAAGCAGACTCGCCCAGACCCCGAAGATAAAGATCAGCTGGAGCGGCAGCGCCACGACGTCGTCACGGGTGAAGCCGATCAGGCGGTCCAGCGCCTCGATCTTGCCCGCCAGCGCATCGTGTCCCAGCACCACGCCCTTCGGGGCCCCGGTGGTGCCCGAGGTGAAGATGATGAGCGCGGCGCCGGCAAGTTCCGGGCGCGCAGGCGGCGCGGCGCCACCGATGCGCGCGAGCTCGGCCTCGTCGAGCCGGAACCGCGCGCCGGTGGCGGCCGTCAGCGCCGCGACGGTGACGGCCGCGGCGGATTGGTGAACGGGAACCACGACGCCGCCGGCGAGCCAGACGCCGAGGATCGCGCCGATGTCGCCCGGGCGGTTGGCGATCGTGACGTGGACCGGCTCGTCCCGCTCGAGTCCCCCCGCGCGCAGCGCGGCGGCGGTGCGCTCCGCTAGAGCGGCGATCTCGGAGCCGGCGAATGACGCGCCGCTCGTCGCTTCCGCGATATAGCTGGGCGAGGCGAGGAGCCAGCCGTGCAGCAGGCCGGCCAGCCTGCCGCTCATGCGCCTGCTCCGGGGAAGCGTGCGTCGCGCCAAGCGAGGGCGGCCTTTAGCCCCTCCGCGCGTGCGATGTCCATGAACTGCTTCTTGTCCGGCGAGCCCGCGCCTTCGATCTGCACGTCGATTTCCAGCGCGGCCTCGAGCGCGTCGATCATGCCGCGCGCCTCGATTGCCCGGTTGATCGCCCGCTTGGTTTCCTTCACCAGGTTAGGATCGATGGTTGCGATGTGGCGGGCCATCCGCAGGGCCTGCGCGTCGAGCTCGTCGTTCGGAACCACTCGGTTCACCATGCCGATCTCGTAGGCCCGGCGCGCGCCGATGCGGTCCTCGCCCGTCAGGATGATTTCCTTGGCGAGCTTGGGGCCGACGATCCAGGGCAGGATCATCACCACGACGCCCGCGCCGAACTTCAGCTCCGGCTCGCCGAAAAACGCGTCCTCGGCCGCGATTGTGATGTCGCAGGCGAGCGCGAGCTCGCAGGCGCCGGCGAGGCAGGGCCCGCGCACCGCCGCGATCGTCGGCTTCCGGCAGCGCCAGAAGCGCATCGGCACGTCGAAGTCCTTGCGCAGGATCGGCCGCCACTGGGTCACGCCGGTCGGGCGCAACTCCATCTGGTCCTTGAGGTCGAAGCCCGACGAGAACGCCGCCCCGGCGCCGCGGACGATCACCGCCCGCACCGCGTCGTCAGCCTCGATCTCGTCCATGGCCCGGGCGAGCTCGTCGAGCATCGTGGCGCTGATCGCATTCGTCCGGCCGGGCCGGTCGAGCGTGATGCGGGCGACGGCGTCGATGAGCTCGACCCCGATCGTGGCGTAGGTCAAGACGCGGCTCCGCTTACAGGCTGGCGATCGAGGTGCAAGCCCTCGGACAGTCGAGACTGCCAGCAGTTATACGTGCCGCTTCATGAAATTCTCGACCAGCGTCGTCAAATAGATCGGCGTCTCCTGCATCGGGCAATGGCCGCAGTTGCGGATGACGACCATTTCGGCGTTCGGGTGCCAGACCATGAAGGTCGACTTCAGGTCGTCCTCCAGGAAGCTTTTCTGGTCCCACTCGCCGGCGACCACGAGCAGAGGCGTGTCCGGCCGGGCGGCGGCGATTTCCTCGGAGAAGTCGTCGAGCGTCCACATGTCGAGATACTCGCGGACCGCGGCATGGTCGCGGGTGGTGCGGGCGAGCATGAGCTTGTGCTCCGACCACTCCTTCGTCAGACGGTGATCGGTGATGCGGGAGGCGAGTTCGCGCACCGCGTCGTCGTCGACAAGGGTGCTCTCGAAGAAGGCGCGCCGCTCCGGCTCCATCTTCACCGCGGCGGCCGAGACTGGACCGACGGCGATCTCAGACTTGATCCGCGATGGGTCGATCAGAACCATCCGTTCGACCACCATGCCGGTCATGGAGAAGCCGATGATGTGGAAACGGCTCCAGCCCAGCGAATCCGCCACCGCGAAGGCGTCGATCGCCGCCTGAGTGGATGTGTGCGCGCCCGGGATGTCGATCGAGCGCCCATATCCGCGGATGTCCACAAACGCGTAGGTGAACGTGTTCTTGTCCAGATAGAGGTGCATCGGCTTCCAGCTGGTGCAATCGGCCAGCCAGTCGTTGAAGACGATCACGCCCTCCGGGCCCGAACCCACCAATTCGTAACCGAGCACCACTTTGTCGCTCTGGTCGTCCGCGGTCGCCGCGACATTCATGGCGTCACCACCTTGATCTGGGAGAGGTCGGGGAAGTCGCCGGCTGCGATCGCGGCTTGCGCTTTGGAGGCGGGTCCCATGTCGAAGAAGGACTTCGCTTCAATCTTTGTATTGAGCAGCTTGTTGGCGAGCAGGAAGTCCATGACGCCCTGGGTGCTCGCGATATCGGCGTCCGAGAGCGTGACGTCGATCGTCTTGATGTCGGTCACGGGCTTGGCGAGATACCGGTCGAAATCTGTCGCGATTTTGAGCAGGTCGGGCGGCAGCCGCGACGTCTTGCCGAACCAGGCGTGGGCCTGGTCGATGTTATGCGAGGCCCACCAGGTCGCCATGATCCAGGCCTTCAGGAACCGCACTGCGCCGTCTTCGCCGTAGGTCTCCAGCCATTTGCCGGTGAAGCCCTGCATGCCCATGTTCTCGCCGCGCGGCGCGATCCAGATCGGCTTCGCCAGCTTCTGCTGGATCAGGCGCTCCATCGTTGGGTCCCAGGTGGTCACCGCGTCGACGAGCTTCGCCTGCATGGCGTTCGTCTGCTCCGCGACGTCCTGATTCACGATCGTCATCTGCTGGAACGGCTTGTCGACGCCGGCCGCGACGATCGCCTTCATGGCTCGTGGGAAGGTCGTGGTGGCGAACGGGGCCGACAGTTTGGCGCCCTTGAGGTCGCTGAGACCGCCCTGGAAGTCCGGGCGCACCAGCACCCCGAACCGGGAGTCGTGGGTGAACTGCAGCACTTTTGAGCCCGGCATCCGAGCCATCGCGCGCAGCACGGGCGCGTCGGCCGCGAACACGTTGTCGATCTCGCCTGCGACAGCCGCCTCCGCGAGGGGGCCGCCGAAGGTGAAAGTCTTGAACTCGGCCTCGATGCCGTTGAGCTCAAGAATGTTGGTGTGACGCAGCACCTCGACGATTTCGCCGCCGCCCGCCCACAGCGACTGGTATCCAATCCGGACCTTGACGGGTTCGGCCGCTCCGGCCGGGACAAGCGCCGCCAGCAGCAGGGCGGCTCCCCCCAGCAGCGCCCGGCAGTATAATTTCGTGCTCATCGGTTCGACCTCTGGGATGCGGCGGGATCAGCGGGTGCGGGCCCACGGGATGAGCTTGCGCTCGAGCGCGAGCATCGCGGCGTTCATAGCGAAGCCGATCACGCCGATGACCACCATTCCGGCCATGACCTTCTCGGTCTCGATCATCGTGCGGGCGAGCTGGATCATGTAACCAAGGCCCGAGGTGGCGGCGATCAGTTCGGCCGCGATCACGCAGGTCCAGCCGACCCCGAGACCCACCCTGAGGCCCGCGATGATGAAGGGCAGCGACGACGGGAACAGCACCTTGCGGACATACAGCCAGCGGCTGGCGCCGAAGCACTGCGCCACCCGCAGGTGGATGGGGGCGACCGAGCGGGCGCCCAGATAGGTGTTGGTGAAGATCGGGAAGAACGACCCGAGGAAGATGATGAACCAGGCCGATCCATTGCCGAGGCCGAACCACATGATGGCGAGCGGAATCCAGGCCAGCACCGAAATCGGTCGAATGAGCTCGATGACCGGGTTCACGTAAGCGGCGACGCGTGTCCAAATGCCGAGCGTCAGCCCGAGCGCTATCCCGGCGGAGGCCGCCAGGCCGAAGCCGACGCTGACCCGCATGACGCTCGCGAAGGCGTCGCTCCAGAGCAGGCCTGCCTCCGAAAGGTCGACCAGCGCGGCAAGGATCGCGGAGGGCGCCGGCAGCACATTGCCGTTGACCCAGCCCAGCGCCACGACGGCCTCCCAGATGAGCAGCAGGATTGGGATCAGCGCGAAGTGGCGGAGACCTGCGAACGCTGACCAGAGAGCGAGGGTCCTACGCGGCCGTACGGCGGCCGCTGGCGCGTCCAGTGCGACGGTCGCTCGCGTCATGCTCTGGTCCTCCCCGCTCATCAGGCTGCGGCGGCGCGTGCGACTTCGTCGCGCAGCAGGCCGCCAAGCTCTTCCTTGATGGCGAGGAAGCGCGGATCGTGGGTCCGCATCCGCGGATCGCGCGGGCGAGGGATGTCGACGTCGATCAGCGCCTTGACGCGACCCGGCCGCGACGTCATCGCCATCACCCTGTCGCCGAGGAAGATCGCTTCCTCGATGTTGTGTGTGATGAGAACGAAGGTCTGGCCCGTCTCACCCCAGATCCGAAGGATCTCCTCCTGAAGAAGGTCGCGCGTCAGCGAGTCCAGGGCCGCGAACGGCTCGTCCATCAGAACGACTTCCGGCTCCGGCGCGAGCGCACGCGCGATGCTGACCCTTTGCTTCATGCCGCCGGAGATTTCGTGAGGATAGCGATCCTCGAAGCCCTGCAACTTCACCAAAGCGACGTAGTGACGAACGATCTCCATGCGCCGCTTCGCGCCCAATTTCTTGGCGAGCAGGCCGAACTCGATGTTTTCGGCGACCGTCATCCAGGGATACAGACCGTATTCTTGGAAGATCACGATCCGGTCGGGCCCGGGGCCGGTTATCCGCCGCTGGTCAAGCAGCGTCTCGCCCGACGTGGCGTTCTCGAAACCGGCGATGGTGTGCAGCAGCGTGCTCTTTCCGCAGCCCGAGGGGCCGATGATGCACAAGAACTGGCCGGTCGGGATGTCCAGCGAGACGCCGTCGAGGGCGAGCACACGGGATACTGCGGCGGGGTCACCGAAGACTTTTCTGACGTTCCTGACGCTGATGTCGCCCACGTCGTCCTCGACGTTGCTGATTGTCGACAATCAGTTCAGAACAAGCCGAGCGGGTCAAGGCGTATTTGGCGGCAGTATCGGCTTATCTCTTGAGCGCTAGGCCGCCGCGGCCGCGCGCGGCGCGAAGTAGCTCCCAGCTCCTCCCAGCAATGCTGAGCTGTAAGCAGGAGAAGAACGTCATCTCTTACTGCAGCCAATTGAACATGCCGCAGGTTCTCTGGATAGCGAACGCGCGCTCCACGTCCTGATCAGGCGACGCGGTATCGCTCAACGACGGCCGGGTCGGGCTCGAGGCCGAGCCCGTAACCCGTCGGGATCGACAGCTTGCCGTTGCGAGGCAGCATGGCCTCTCCGTACAGCTCGGCTTCAAGATCGAAGTAGAGCCGCTCGAACACCGGCGGTCGCGTCTGGGCGGCGCAGATGTGCAATGTCGCGACCGCCCCCGGGCCGAACAACGCACAGTGCGGCACGAACTCGATGGCGCTTGTCTCGCAGAGCGTCGCGATCTTTCTCAGTTCGCTCACGCCGCCGGTCTTCGCGACGTCCGGTTGCGCAATGTCGATCGCGCTCGCCTCCACCATCGCGACGAAGTCGTGCAGCGAACCAGCGTTCTCGCCGGCGGCGATGCGGTGACGACCCTTGTTCCGCAGCCGCGCAAGCGCACGGTAATTCTCTGGCGGCCAGACCGGCTCCTCAAGCCACAGCAGATTGAGGTGCGCGAGGCGCGCGTCCATGGCGAGCGCTTCAGCGACCGACCAGGGGCACTGCACGTCGAGCATCACGGCGGCCTCGTCGCCGGCCGCCTCGCAGGCGGCGGCGATCTCCGGATAGGTGATCTCGTGAAGCTTGATGAAGCGGTAGCCTTCCGCGATCGCCCTGCGCGTCGCTTTGACGACCCCCTCCTGCGAGCCGTAGCGGGCTAGGCTGGCGTAGACGTCGAGCTCATTGGTGAAGGATCCGCCGAGCAGATCGACGAGCGGAGCGCGGGCGGCCTTGCCGGCGATGTCCCACAGCGCGATGTCGACCGCCGAAACGCCGTACATGGTCGGCCCGACGCGGCCAAAATTGTGCAATCCGAACTCAAGCTTGTGCTTGATGCGGGAGATCTTGTTCGCCTCCTCGCCGATCACGATCGGGAGGATGCGGTTGGCGATCAGGCCGCGCTGCGCGACATCCTCGCTGCGCGAGAACGCCTCGCCCCACCCGACTAGGCCGGTGTCGGTCTCGAGCCGAACCAGCATGACGTCGAACGAGTTCTTGGGATCGCTGGTAAACGCCCAGACCGGCAGCCCGCCGCTCTCGAAAGGGATCGACAGCAGGATGCACTGCGCGTCGACGATGCGACCTGCGGCCGATGCGGCGATCGGTTCAGAAGTCAGGCGCGGCTCGGCGTTCAACGGCGTCTCCAGAGCTTACGTGACCGCGCAGCCGGGCGGCGGCGAAAAAAGTGCGGAAAGACGGCGACAACTCATGATAGATAATTGTCGACAATTGACGTCAGCCGATCATGGCTTCACAACCGCGTCAAGTGTGGACGTGACGCAGGCGACTCTCTTGCAGCGAGAAACGATGCTCGGAATCGAGGCTCTCGAGCCCCCAAAGAAGCAGAGCCTGGACCGTGCGGCGGCCGACAGCCTGCGTCGCGCGATCGTTAGCGGCGCCATCCCGCAGGGCGCTCGCCTCACGGAGATGAAGCTCGCCGAGCAGTTCGCGTTGTCCCGCGGCACGGTCCGCGCCGCTCTTCAGCGGCTCGTCGCGGAGGGTCTCGTGGTGCAGCGACCCTACAGCGGATGGGACGTCGTGGCGCTCAGCATGGACGACGCTTGGGAGCTTGCGACGTTGCGCTCAAGCCTCGAGGCGCTCGCGGCCAGGCTCGCGGCGGAACGGATAGATGACCGAGGGCGGGGCGCCATCGCGGATGCGTTCGAACGGCTGAAGGAGGCTGCAGACGCCGGTCGGATGGACAACATCGTCGCCGCCGACATGGCGTTGCACCGCACAATAGTTGACTTGTCGGGAAATAAGCGGCTTGGCGGCCATTACGACCTCATCGCCAATCACATCCGGCTCTACATCGCGTCGTCCACCTTGGTGGTCGAGCAGATGGCGACGGTGATCGAGCGCCATCACGAGCTGATCGCGCCGATCGTGCGGGGCGATGCGCCGGCGGCCGAGTCCGCGGCCCGCGCGCACAGCCTAAGAAGTGGCGAAGAGATCATGGACTATCTCCGCGAGAAGCGAGATGGCGATGCGCCAGCGGGCGCCCCTCTGCCGTAAAATCCTGGGCTCCTCTCCGGCCAACTTGAAGGATTGACGATGCGCGTTCTCGTGGTCGGCGCCGGGTCGACAGGCGGCTATTTCGGCGGCCGTCTCGCCGAGGCCGGCCGCAGCGTCCAGTTTCTTGTACGAGCGGCCCGCGCCAGTCGGCTAAAGGCCGACGGGCTTCGGATCGTCAGTCCCTATGGCGACCTGACGCTCGCGCCGGACGTGGTGGTCGCTGGCGAGATCGCCGGGCCTTTCGACGTCATCCTGCTCACCGTGAAGGCGTTCGGCCTTGCGGTCGCGCTCGAGGACATCGCGCCGGCGGTCGGTCCAGAGACGATGATCCTGCCCTTCCTGAACGGAATGCGGCATCTCGACCTCATCGCCGGCCGCTTCGACAGGCGGAACCTCGTCGGCTGCGTCTGCAAGGTGGCGACGACGCTCGACGGCGACGGCCGCATCCTGCAGCTCGCGGCGGTGCAGGAGATCGCCTACGGGGAACTCGACGGAGCTTTGTCGGACCGCATGGTCCGGCTCGACGAGACGATGCGGAACGCAGGCTTCTCGGCGCGGCTGTCGACCGACATTGAACGCGAGATGTGGGAGAAATGGACGCTGCTCGCGACGCTTGCGGCCTCCACCTGCCTGCTGCGCGGCAGCGTCGGTGAGATTCTCGCCGCGCCCGGAGGAAGAGAAACCGCCTTCAGCCTGCTCGACGAGGTGGCGGCGACCGTCAGCCGCGTCGGCCGGGCGCCGAGCGAGCGCGCGATGGCGGCGATCCGGGCGATGCTCGGCGAGGAGGGCTCGTCGCAGACGTCCTCGCTCTACCGCGACCTCACGATCGGCGCGCCGCTCGAGGCCGACCAGGTGCTCGGCGATCTCTTGGCTCGCGCCCAGGCTGCTGGCGTTGCGACGCCGCTGCTCACGGCAGCCTACGCCCAGATGTCGATCTACGAAGCCGCGCGACACAGCTGAAGCATAGGGCTCCGGCGTAGCAGCTGTGTAACCCGTCGACTGCTCCTTGCCAGTTTAGGCTCTCTAGCGTCGCGCTTTCTCGAAAGCTGCGTACTTCACGGCAGACGTACGCAACGCGCGGCAGCTAGGTTCTTTAGGCCTCAGCGATCAGCGTGTCTTGGTGGTTCGAGCCGGTGCGTTCGCAGGGCGAAGCCAAGATCCAACACGTCGGATTTCGACCCTCAGCGGAACCTAGCTACGTCCGGTTTCCGACGTGCCGAGCGCGCGATCCAGATAAGGCGCGGTGCGGCTCGCCTGACAGGCGGCGACCTGCGCCGGCGGGCCGCTCGCGACGATCCGCCCGCCCTCGTCGCCGGCGCCGGGGCCGATGTCGATCACCCAGTCGCTCGCCGCCGCCACCTTCATGTCGTGATCGACCAGAATGACGCTGTTGCCGGCCTCGACCAGGGCGCGGAGCTGGCCAAGCAGGCGCTCGACGTCGGTCGGATGAAGACCGGTCGTCGGTTCGTCGAGCACATACAGCGCGCCGCCCCGCTGGGAGCGCTGCAACTCGGCGGCGAGCTTCACCCTTTGCGCCTCGCCGCCCGAAAACTCGGTCGCGGGCTGTCCCAGGCGCAGATAGTTCAGCCCGACCTCTCGGAGCACCTCGAGCGACCGGCGGACGTTGGGCGCGTCTTCGAAGAACTCCCAGGCGCTCTCGACAGTGAGCGCCAGCACCTCGGCGATGGTCTTGCCGCGATAGCGGATCTCGAGCGTCTTCGGGTTGTAGCGGGCGCCGCGACATGCGGGGCATGGGGCGTAGACGCTCGGCAGGAAGAGCAACTCCACCATCACGAAGCCTTCCCCCTCGCAGCGCGGGCAGCGGCCCTTGGCGACGTTGAACGAGAAGCGGCCTGCATCGTAGCGGCGTTTTTTGGCTTCGGGCGTCGCCGCGAACAGGGCGCGGACATGGTCGAACAAGCCGGTATAGGTGGCGAGGTTGGAGCGCGGGGTGCGCCCGATCGGCTTCTGGTCGACCTCGATCAGCCGCCTGATCCCATCAAGCCCGCCGAGGATCCGGCCTTCGGTCGCGCCGGCGAGCCGGTCCTCCAGCGCGGCGTCGCCATTCGGCTCCTCTTCGGCCGCGAGCGGGCTGCCGAGAGCGGCGGCGACCAGTTCGACCAGCGCCTGGCTGACGAGGCTCGATTTTCCTGAACCGGAGATTCCGGTGACGGTCGTCATCACGCCGAGTGGGATCGCGCAGTCGACCTGCTTCAGATTGTTGCGCGAGACCCCCTCCAGCCGCAGCCAGCCGGTGGGCTCGCGCTTCCGACCCGGCGTCCCGCCGCCTTCGCCGAACAGATGGCGTCTCGTCTCCGACGCGGCGACCTCGCGCAGACCCTCGATCGGGCCGCTGTAGAGGATCTCGCCGCCATGCTCGCCGGCGGCGGGCCCGACATCGACGATCCAGTCGGCGCGGCGGACGACGTCCATCTCATGCTCGACCACGAACAGCGAATTGCCGACCGCCTTCAGCCCGTCGAGCGCTCGGAGCAGCGCCTCGGTGTCGGCGGGATGAAGCCCGGCGGACGGCTCGTCCATCACATAGACGACCCCGAAAAGGTTGGAGACGACCTGAGTGGCGAGCCTCAGCCGCTGCAGCTCGCCTGGCGACAGGGTCGGGGTGCCGCGTTCGAGGGTCAGATAGCCGAGACCAAGGTCGAGCAGCACCGCGAGTCGGCGGCGCAGATCGCCGGCGATGCGCTCGACGACCAAGGCCTTATCCGGGTGGCTCTTGCGCAGCGCTTTGAGCTTGCCGGCCTTCGCTTCGGCATAGGGGGCGAAGATTTTCGCGACCCGAGCCATGGGCTGGCGGCTCATTTCGGCGATGTCGAAGCCCTCGAAGCGGACCGACAGGGCTTCCCGGCGCAGCCTCTTGCCGTCGCAGACCGGGCAAACTCGGGCGATCATGAAGCGCGCGGCGCGCTTCTTCATCATCGCGCTCTGGGTCGTCGCATAGCTGTGCGTGACATGGCGCTTCGCGCTCGAGAAGGTGCCCATGTAAGCGGGCTCCGTCTTGCGCCGGACGGCGCGCTGGATTTCGTCGCGGCTCCACCCGGGATAGACCGGAACCTGCGGCTGCTCGTCGGTGAACAGGATCCAGTCGCGCAGCTTTTTCGGCAGGTTCCGCCACGGCGTGTCGACGTCGACGCCGAGGCTGATCAGGATGTCGCGCAGATTCTGGCCGCCCCAGGCCGTGGGCCAAGCGGCCACCGCGCGCTCGCGGATCGTCTTGGACGGATCGGGGACCATCGAGGCCTCTGTGACCTCATGGATGCGGCCGAGGCCCTGGCAGCGCGGACAGGCGCCCTCGGTCGTGTTGGGCGAAAAAGATTCGGCGTCGAGATGGGCTTGGCCGGGCGGATAATCGCCAGCGCGCGAGTAGAGCATCCGCATCAGGTTCGAGATGGTGGTGACGCTGCCGACCGACGAGCGGGTGGTCGGCGATCCGCGCTGCTGCTGCAGCGCCACCGCCGGCGGCAGGCCCTCGATCTCGTCGACCTCGGGGACCTCCATCTGGTGAAACAGGCGACGCGCGTAAGGCGAGACCGACTCCAGATAGCGGCGCTGCGCCTCGGCATAGAGCGTGGAGAAGGCCAGCGACGACTTGCCCGATCCCGACACGCCGGTGAACACCACCAGAGCGTCGCGCGGGATGTCGACATCGACATTCTTGAGATTGTGCTCGCGCGCCCCGCGCACGCGGACGAAGCCGGAGGTCTTCATGTCTCGCATGCGAACGCCCTTACGCCCGCGCCGCGAGCTTTTCCATCAACGCTCTGGCTGCGGGCGCTGAGGACGCCGGGTTCTGCCCGGTGATCAGGAGCCCGTCTGCGACCACATAGGGCTGCCAGTGCATCACCTCTGGTCCGCCAGTCCGATGGAACCCTGGGCACCCATGTCATGGTGACGTGTCCTGCATTGCTACGCCGGAGAGCCACGTACGCTTCACCCTCACCAAAACGCTCGTCGCCGACGCGACGGCAGCTACCGCCGCTTCAGGTCGCTTGCGCCGCGCGTCCTCCCCGTCTCCCGAACAGCTGGATGTCTGGACGGAAGAAAACGGCTGCGAACTTCGGTCCGCCGACATCCGAACCGGGCGTCGAGACCCTGCGATGTCGCCTCCTGCGCATCAGGTCTCACGCGCCAGCACGCAGCCCTGTCGATCGTCAGTTTTGCAGACGTTTTTCGATACTCGCCGATCGCGCTGAGGGGCCAGGCGGCGATGGGTGAGTTGCGCGTCTGCGACGTGAGCGGTCGCGCTGCGGCCGGCTTCCTGACCTGGCCTACTCCGCCCGGCGCCGAAAACAGCGACGCCTCCTCGGTCAGCGCTTGTCGGGTCGAGGAGGACGAGCGGCGGGTGACCGGTCGCGCTGGATTCCTGACGCTTGTCAATGCCGGACCAGCGCCAGTTCGGTACAAAGCCTCGCAGATCGCCGGCAAACGGGCCGCCGGCCGGCTGCGACCGCGCTGGGTCCGTTTAGTCCCGGAGACGACGAGGGATTCATGCTGCTCCGAGTCAAAGCGACGGTAGAGGCCGTTGGCGAAGCCGAGGAGTTGGTCGACATTCGCCGCACGCACAGGATCGGCGCCGTGATTGGCGCACTGATCGAAGAGCTCGAGCGCGCCCATCCGGGCGTGTCGCTGCTGGAGCATGCCATAACCATTCAAAGCACGCCGACCGAGGGACAGCCAGACGAAACGGTGATCATCAGGTGATGCGGCGGCGACGAGGATCGCGTCGCCCGCAGGCCGCCTACGTCCTTGGTCATCGCGGAGGCGATCGCCCCCAGGAGCGCCTCTCGTTGAATACTGGGGGGCGCCTCCGAGTAGAGATTCGCTAGAGCCAGCGCTGCTGCGACTGCACCCAGCCCGCCGCGGCGTGGCAAGGAGACCCAGATGTCCGACCCGACCGCCGACCGCCGACAGGAAGCATCTGCCGAGATGCTGTTCGTCGCCTGTCCGGTCGATGCATCAGTGAACCGCGTCCCCCGCGCAAAACTCGACCGCAGCCCGAAATGTGGGAAGTGTCATGCCCCGCTCTTCGCCGGCAAGGTCGTCGATCTCACCGGGGCCACCTTCGATTCGCACGCGCTCAGGAGCGACCTTCCGGTCGTGATCGACTTCTGGGCGGAATGGTGCGGTCCGTGCCGGACGATGACGCCCAATTTCGAGAGGGCGGCGCCGCAGCTGGAGCCGCGGGTGCGGCTCGGCAAACTCGACACCGAGGCGGAGCCCGCCATTGCGGGGCGCTACGGGATTCGCAGCATTCCGAGCATGATCATGATCAGGAAAGGCGAGGAGATCGCTCGCACGTCAGGCGCGATGCCGACGGCGGCGATCGTCGATTGGGTCGAGCAGGCGCTGAAGCGGGCCTGACAACTCCCTTGCACCCGCTCTGTCAGTGACGAGAACCGGCAAGGGCCGCTCTCGGGCATCCGCTCCCGTCGATCTGCCGAGCACGGATGCGCCTGCCAAAAATCATCGGCGGCGTGGTCTTCGGATCGAGCGGCGGCGGGCCGCCCTGACGATCGTCAAGGCCGGGGTTGGACGGATGGCGTACATGTCCGGCCGTCCAGCATGGGAGGCGCGCGATGGCGACCGTTCATAGGCTAGAGAAGATGTTTCGGCAGGAGAGCGCTCTCGCTCTCGACAAGAGCGACCTCGAACGGCTCGAGGGTTTCGTTCGTCAGAAGGTCCAAGACCTCGTCATTCGCGGCGAAGCGAACGCCAAGGCCAACAACCGCGACGTGGTCGAGCCTTGGGATCTTCCGATCACAAAGGGCCTCCAGGAGACGATCCACCGGTTCCGGATGGTCAACGCGGAGCTGCAACTCACGGATTACCTCGGCGGGCTGATAGCGTTGCCGCAAACCGATCTGGCGATCGGCGACGAAACCGAGGCGCGGTTTCCCGAAGTCGCCGGAGGACTATGCCTCGCGCTCTCGGATACGTTCAAGATCATCGAACCCGATCTCAAGAATCCCCAGACCAAGGATTGGGACCGGGCGTATCGCCTGTTCGACCTGCTGCTCTAGCGTGCGGTCGCCGCTTCGAGGGGCGGCGTCCTCCCGCCTTCGCCCAGGCGCGGGATCACCTCTCGGCCGATCTCCTCCAACACCTCGGCCGCATCGCGCCGACCATATTTGAGGTTGAGGATTACGTGATTGACGCCGGCGTCGGCGAGCTCGTTCAGGAAGGCGAGAATGAAGTCGCGGCCGGCCCGGAACCCGAGGTGAATCGGTCGGGGCGGCTCGGATGGCTCCTCGACCAGGTCGACGTAGAGCGACTGCACGAAGGGCTTGAAAGCGCCAGGCGACCTGACCTCCACGGCAGCGCGCCATTTCGCGACCAGCTCCGCCTGCCGCGCGAGGCCGCGTGGATAGGTGATCCAGCCGTCCGCGTTTTCGGCGATCCACTCGAAGCTCTGGCGGCTCGAACCCGTGATCAGGATCGGCAGGCGAGAGACCGGTTTGGGCACGAGGTCCGCCGTCCCCGCCAGCGCGCCATAGCTCGACTGGACGCGTGGGAATTCCTCGGTGAGCGCGCGGCGTATCGTGGACAGGTTCTCGCGGAAGAGCACGTCGCGCCGATCAAAGTCGACGCCGAACGCCGGAAACTCGACGGGGCGGTCGCCGGAAGCCACGCCGAGGACGAACCGGCCGCCGGTCAGCTGGTCGACCGATGCGGACGCCTTGGCGGTGTGGAGCGGGTGGCGCAAGGGGAGAACGATCGATCCGGTCGCAAGCGCGATCGTGGAGGTGTGCGCGGCGATAAAGCCCAGCCACACCCAGGGATCGTAGATCTGGCCGAGATCCCCGAAGCTCGGATCCCGCAGAGGCACGTCTCGCGCCCAGAGGCCGGCGAAGCCGAGTTCCTCGGCGCGCCGGGCGAGCCGCGGCTGATCGCGCATGCTGGGCTCGTCCCTCTCGAACGCCTCGATCGGGAAGAACAGCCCGAGCGACAGCCGGCGAGGCGAGAACATGCGCCGGAAGCCGGCGGAAACGCTTATGAACGCAGCTCTGTTGACCTTCAGCATGACGCCTCATCCTGAACGGGGAGCGCAGCCGCGCCATGACAATCGTCAGTCGTTTCAAGGAACGAGAGAGGAAGCTGCGGCGTCGTGACTGGCGACCATCCTGGGGCTCTTCGCCTTTTCACGTTTCGGCGCTAGCGCGGGCGGAATCACCCAACAGCGCGTCGCGCGGTCGCAAGACGGCGTGCGATCTCTTCGACCCGCAGCCCGATGAGATCCTTGGCGATCGATCGCGCTTGCAGCCTGATCTGAACAGGCAGCGCTTCGCGCAGGAACGCGAGGAAAGCAGGCGGCGCCACGAGCGTCAGCTGATGCGCCCCATGCGCCGCCTCGATCTCTACAAGCGCGGCGGCGATCTCATGCGCAAAGCGTTCCTTGCCGAGCCGATGCCAGTCGGTCTGCTCCATAGCGCTGCGTTGACGCCCAACGCTTTGAAAAGTGCGGCCGGGACGGTCGGCGCCCTGTTTGCCGGTGGGCGGGTTGTCGGGCGCCTGAAGCACGCCGCGCACTCGCAGACGCGGTCGAAGCAACGAGCCGAAATCGTCGAAAAGCAGGGCTTTTCGGCTGTCGCAGACCAGAATCGTCTTGCCCTTTTTCATCATCGCTATTGTGACGTGAGCTTTCGAACCCGCTCTGACGGTCGTCAATTTTGCCGGCCGAGGCGCCAAAATGGCTGGTTTCGCCGCACCGGCGAGCTGGCTTTGCCGCCGCCGAGCATGTTCACTGGGGAGCCGGCAGGCTGCCGCTCATAGGAACATGTCGCTGATGAGTTTTCTTCCCCATGTGTCTGAGCTGACGCGGGAGCACATCGCCCGCGAGTTCGATGATCTTGGTCCCGACGCCTGCATGACGGAGATCGTCGAAGCCATGCGGCGCGACAATCCGGAGCTTTTGGAAATGGCGCAGAAATGCGCAGAGGATGTCGGCGAGGCGCCAAGGGTGATGGCCGGCTTCGGCATGTTCTACAGGGCGCTCTCGTTTGAGGCTGCCGTCGCACTGGGACATCAGACGATGAGCGCGCTCCCGCGGGTCGACCCGCAGACGCGGGAGCAGATCGTCTTGGAGATCGACGAGCATGGCCCCGAGGCGTTCACGCTCCGCTCAGTGGATAGCCTGGAGAAGTCTAATCCTGAACTGATGCAGATCGCGCATCAATTTGCCGCTCGAAACCCAAATTATCTTGGCGTCATGCAGGGCTTCGCTCTGTTGCACCGGAGCCTCGTCGTCCAGTCCAGGGCAGACAGATCCAATCTGCACTGAACCTCCGTCTGCGCCGGGTCATAATCAGCGCGTGACGGCGGCGTCTAGCGATGGATCGACGTCACTTCTTGTATTTGAATTCCGGCAGCTTCCCGAGGGCCTCCTTTGAGCCGCCGCCGAGCGTGATCTTGGCGCCGTCATCGCTGATGTTGAGACTGGTGTAGGGAACCGCGACCAAGTGGCCGCCCAGCCCCAGGAAGCCGCCCACTTGGAGAATGGCGAACAGCTCGCGCTCCTTTGTGATGATGAGATCGTCCAGCGACCCAATTTTTTCGTTCTTGTCGTTCTCGACTTTCGCGCCGATGAGCTCGGACGCCTGATAGCCTTCCGCGACGGTTTTCACGTCGACTGCCACGAGGCGAACGGCCTGCGCCTGGACGGAGCCCGCGGACCCCGCAAATAATATGGCCGCTGTCGACAGGACATAAGCCGATGCGGCGCGACGATCTAAGCTGCGACCGCAGAAGGATCTGCCTTCGCCCGCTTGATCGGCACGTGACGATTGTTTGGTGGATGACATCGTGTCCTCCTGTCTCAGGGGATTGGCGCTTCCGAGAGGAGCCGACGTGATCATTTCCGAAGGCGGTCTGCGTTGACGACCGTCAGTTTCTCGAGACGAGTTATCGGGTCGTCGCCGGAAGAAGCCGATCGATGGCCTCGCCAAGTCCAAACAGCCCGCTAGGGTCGTCATAGCGCGCGCCGGGGATGAAGAAGGCGGGCGTTCCATCGACGACGCTGCGAACGCCGCCTATGAAGTCGGCTGCATGCGGATGCATCTCGGCCAGAGGTGAGCGCCGGACGGCTACGCGAGGTTCGCGGCTGAAGCACTCTAGCGCCACCCGGCGCCGGCGAATTCGTCGAAGCGTTCGTTGCGCGGATCCGCGCCGCGGCTGGACGCCACGCCTGGCGTAACCCGTCGCCGACCCTACGTCAGACGGATGCAGCCAGTCCGACGAGCGATCAGAGAACAGGTCCACAAGCTGGTCGGCGCGGGCTCGAGAGAGGCGCCCGCGGGAGAGCCCCGCAGGGACGACGGCATCTTCGGGCCGGACTCGGTCGCCTGGCGGGTTCATCGCGATTTTACGTCGATGATGATCGGCGGCGTCGGCTCGCTGCTTCTCCAGATGCTTCATCCCGCGGCGCTCGCCGGCGTATGGGATCACTCGAATTTCCGCCACGACATGCCCGGCCGGCTGCGACGGACCGCTCAGTTCATTTCCGTGACGACCTATGGGTCGACGGAACGAGCGCTCGAGTTGATCGCGCGCGTACGCGACATCCACGATCGCGTTCAGGGCGCGCTGCCCGACGGCGGGACCTATAGCGCGAACGATCCCGCCCTGCTGACCTGGGTGCATGTCGCCGAGGTCCGCTGCTTTCTGAGCGCGTACCTCCGATACCGGAACCCCTTCCTCTCGGTCGCGGAACAGGACCGCTACTTCGCCGAGACTGCCATCATCGCCGAACATCTCGGGGCGACGTCGGTCCCGACGACGCGGTCGAGCGTGGACGCGTATCTCGAAGCGATGCGCCCGGAACTGAGGTGGGATCGGCGGACCCGCCAGGTGGCGGGCGCGCTTCTGTCCCAACCCGCGCCCAGCCCCCTCATGGCGCCGTTCAGCGAGCTTGTGCTGGACGCCGGCATCGACGTTCTCCCCGCCTGGGCCGCCGAGATGCACGGGTTCCGGCTCGGGCCACGCAGAACACGAGCAATCAGAGCCGGGGCCTTGGGCGCCGGCGCTCTCGTCCGGTGGGCTCTCCACGATACGGCGGCGCCGGTGAAAGCCTAGCTTTCGGCACGACGATCGGCTGCTGCATGCAGAGCCGGAGCGATCAGCTCCCGATTGCGCGACCGACGTCGACCGGCCGAGTCAACAGGCCCTCCACCGTAGCTTCCGCACCCTCGTGGCTCTCGAGGATTCTCTCGATCATCGCCGGTCCCAGCAGCGTCAGCCGGAGGAGGCGGCTGAGGTATGAGAGTTGACCTTCCGCGGGGGCGGTCGACGCGCATTTCGGAGCTCGTCGGCGTCCACCTGCGGAAAGGCCGCAGCCGGCGCTGGAAATGGCGGCTGCTCCTCCGCCAGAGTAGGAGACGAGCGCCGATAGGCGATCGCGTGCAGCGGTTCAGGTCGTGCGAACGACCTGAGGGTCGAGAAAGAGGACATCAGTGCCCGAAGGTCCCGATTGCATCCTGTTCATCAGGCACGGTGAGCATCACAGCCAACTCGGCATCACGGAAGACGGCATGCCGGACGATCAGAGCCTCAACGCACGAGGATGGCAAAGAGCCGGCGCGCTCATCGCTCGTTTCGCGCGGTCTGATGACGATCAGAGCCCGCCTGACTCGATCTACGCCTCGGCGATCACGGAAGACGGCCAAAGCCGGCGCCCACAACAGACGGTCGCGCCCCTCCTAGCGTATTTGCGGGCGCAGGGGCATGTGACCTATTGCGACGCCTTCGCGAAGAACGCGGTCGACGAGTTGGCTGATGATCTGATGACCCGCGATGGCGTCGTCTTGGTGGCGTGGGAGCATTCGGTGATCCCGAAGATCGCGCGCCGGCTCGGAGCTGAAGACGCGCCGGCGGATTGGCCGACCGATCGCTACGATCTGATCTGGCGTCTGGACCGGAGCGGGAGCGGCTGGAGCTTTGCGGAGGCCAATCAGAGTCTGCTCGCCGGCGATCGGTGACAGCTGAACGAACGGCCGAAGCCGATGTGCAATCTCTACAGCGTCACCAAGGGCCAGGCGGCGATCCGCGAGCTGACGAAGGCGCTCGTCGACCGCGCGGGCAACCTGCCGCCGATGCCGGGGATCTTTCCCGACTATCCGGCGCCCATCGTCCGGAACTCGGATGAGGGCCGCGAGCTCGCGCTGGCCCGCTGGGGCATGCCCTCGTCGAGCCGCGCGCTTTTCGAGGCGGCAAAGAAGCGCGCCGCGACCCTCAAGAAGAAGGGCCAGCCCGTCGACTTCCCGGCGCTGCTGAAGGCGGAGCCGGACATCGGCACGACCAACATCCGCAACGTCGCCTCTCAGCACTGGAGGCGCTGGCTTGGCCCCGCGAACCGCTGCGTCGTGCCGATGACGAGCTTCTCGGAATATGAGCGCGGGCCTGACGGTAAGATGCAGCCCGTGTGGTTCGCGCTGGATGAGAGCCGGCCGCTCTGCGTGTTCGCCGGCCTGTGGACCAACTGGACGTGCGTCCGGAAGAAGTCCGAAGGCGAGGTGACCTGTGACGTCTACGGCTTCCTCACGACGGAGCCGAACGCGGTCGTGGCGCCGATCCACCCGAAGGCGATGCCGGTGATCCTCACCACGTCCGAGGAGGTCGACGTCTGGATGCGCGCGCCCTGGGATGAGGCGAAGGCGCTGCAGCGGCCGCTGCCGGACGATGCGCTGGTGATCGTGGCGCGGCGAGATAAAGAGGACCGGGAGCAAATGAGGAGTAACCGATCCTGACAAACCTCATCTAGGGGGCGCCAGTCCTAAGTCGCTGCAGGAACTCGCTGTTTACACGGTATTGCCTAATGACTTCCAAGTTCCCTCAAGCCTCAACGAAAGCAAGCCCATCGGGATTGATTTCGAATGTACAGCCCGCCTCTACCTCGCTTTTTCCGAATATGCCTGTGTTCTCATAGACTGTGTTAAATATAACGAGCTCGTTGCCGTGTTCTCCTCTACGATCAGATTGATAGAATGCCTTATAGCTAAGCTCAGGATCGGCCTTCAGCTCAAGTTTTTGCGTCTGTAGACCATGCTCACGAAGCTCTCTGCTGCAACGTTCCTTGTTGGCTGCGGTTACAAGGGCCTCGGCGCGCGCCGCTCTGTCGGACATCGCTACCATCGGAACGCTGTCCTTCGGCGGAACGCAGCCGGTGAGGATTGTCAGCAAAAGAGCGATAGGAAAGAGTGCGAGGCGGCCCGACATGGCGATATTCCGAGGTGCATGAACAGCACCGCTACCGGTTTGGTTGTCGAATGGCAACTTGCAACCGCGGAAAGCGGCGAGGCGCGGGGTCCAGCACGCCCTTCAGCGCAGGGCGCCGCCGGTTGGCGTGCGGCGTCGGTATTCAACGTGGACCATCACGCGCTCGCCCGCATCGATGCGGGCGCCGCAGCTGCCGGCTGAGAGCGATCGCCAGACCTGACCCGAGCGAAGCGGCCGGCGTGAGGCCTCTGCGGCAAGCTCAAGCGACCGAACGCCCGTCGTCTCATCCGGTGAAATGCTCCCGCATGCCAACCTGTCGGATCTTGAGCCGGGACGTCTCCCGAATGACAGGATCTGGGGGGAGTCTGGATTCTGAGAGAAGACACAGGACGGCCGCCTTGGCCGTCCTGTGCTGGGTCTCACGCCCGATACTATTCGGCTGCGATCTTGCCGTACTGCTCGAAATTCGAGGCGGTCGTGCGATCGTCCACGCTCTCCTTGCCGGCATAGGCGCCGTGATACTGCGCGGCCGGGTGGCTGTTCTCGACGCGGCCGTCGGGCGTGCCGAGCAGCTTCTGGCGGAACGTCCCCGGCTGATACTCCGATTGCGCCCGGCCGCGCTTGCGAAGCTCGGGCACGACGTAATCGATGAAGTCGGTGGTCGTCGCCGGCGTCACCGCATAAGCCAGGTTGAAGCCGTCGATGCCGCCTTCGTCGACCCAGCGCTCGAGCTCGTCCGCGACCTTCTGCGGGCCTCCGACCAGCACCGGACCGAGACCGCCGATCGTGCGGTCCTTGATGACATCCTGGACCGTCCACTTGCGGCTCTGGCCGTGCGTCAGCGACTCGAGCGTCGTGCGCAGGCTGTCATTGTCCATCGCTTCGAGCGGCTGCTCGGGATCGTATTGCGAGAAGTCGATCCCGGTCCAGCCGCCATAGAGGGCAAGCATCCCCTCCGAGCTCGAATAGGACAGATACTCCTGATACTTCTGCTCGGCCGCTTCGTCGGTCGCGCCGGTGATGACCGTCAGCAGCGTGAAGATCTTGATCGAATCGCGCGAGCGGCCCTGCTTCTCTGCAAGATCGCGAATGTCCTTGGTGACCGTGCGGGCCTGCTCCGGGCTCGTCGTCAGGACGAACATGCCCTCGGCGTTGGCGGCCGCGAACTGCTTGCCGCGCCCCGAAGCGCCCGCCTGGAAGATGAAGGGCGTCCTCTGCGGCGACGGCTCGCAGAGATGGAAGCCGGGCACCTTGTAGTACTTGCCGTTATGCCCGATCGGGTGGACCTTCTTCGGATCGGTGAAGATCCCGGTCTCCTTGTCGCGATGAACGGCGCCGTCTTCCCACGAACCTTCCCAGAGCTTGTACATCACCTCCATGTATTCATCGGCGATGGCGTAGCGCTCGTCATGCGCGATCTGCTTCTCCAGCCCGACGTTCAGCGCCGCGCTGTTGAGATAGGACGAGACGACATTCCACGCGACGCGGCCCTTGGTCAGATGATCGAGAGTCGAGAGCCGGCGGGCGAGCAGATAGGGCTGCTCGTAGGTGATCGCGGCCGTGACGCCGAATCCGACATTGCTGGTGACCGCGGCCATGGCCGAAATCGCGCCGAACGGATCGTTCACCGGCACCTGGTCCGCATCCCTCAGCGCCGCCGCGGCCGTGCCGCGATAGACGTCGTAGACCCCGACCACGTCGGCGATGAACAGGCAGTCGAAGCAGCCGCGCTCAAGTTCGCGCGCCAGATCTGTCCAGTACTCGATCGTGTTGTAGTTCCACGCCCGGCTGGACGGATGCCGCCAGGTTCCCGAGGACTGATGACTGACGCAGGTCATGTCGAAGGCGCTGAGCAGAATGCGCTTTGCCATAGGAATCCCTCTCCCTTACTGTTCTTTGTTGTCGCCGCCGTCGAAGAGCTGAGCCCCCTGGGCCAGCACGTCCTTGAGCGGCGGTTCATCTCGTTGCGGCCGGGAGACGCAGCGAAGCGGCCGCGCCGCTCATCTCGGACCGCTATTGTTGTACCGACCGGTCCATTTAGGCAGCGCCGCCGCCATTTTGCAAGCTCGAAGCGACGGCTGCGCTTGCCTCCGACCGGCGTCGGCCGCTATGCGCCCTTGCGGGCGATGACCTCCGCCGGGTGAATCTTGGGGTCGCCGCTCAGAAGCGGGGGCACGGTGCGGAAGATCTGTTCGGCGGCCTTGCCCGTCATGTGAGCGTCGAGCGCCGCGTCATTCGTGAAAAGATCGACCAGGAATACGGCCTCGGGATCCGCCTTCGAACGGATCACCAGCCAGAGCGGCGTTCCGGTTTCCGCCTCGACATGCGGAAGCGCGTCGGCGATGAGCCGTGCGACTTCGGCTCCGCGTCCCGGCTTCGCGTTGAATTCGATCACGCCTGCCACGTCGCTCATGCTGGTTCTCCGATACAAGGGGGTGTGTTTCGGCCGCCTGGCGGCCGATCTACTTGAGAGCGCTCAGTGTCGTGTCGAACGACAGGCTCAGCACGTAACGGTCGCCGCACCAGCCCCGGTCGTTGAGGAAGAGGCCGCACTGCCGGCGCGACAGCGACGTGTCCCAGTAGCGCGCGTCGAGCGTCATGGCCTTGTAGGTCAGGCCGACGCCGCCGTTCCAAACGAGATAGTCGGGGAAGTTGAAGCCGGCCTTGGTCTTGCCGATCCAGCGGTGGCCGAATTCGCCCGAAACATAGAGGCCGAGATCGCTGTTGTTGGTGAAGTTCGGCAGCTTGATCTTCGCGTTTCCGAGGAGGTAGAGCTCCTTGGCGCTCAGGTTGACGAAGTTGTCGGTGGCGCGGACGAGCCCGCCGACCGTCAGCCAGTCATTGACCTGGTAGGTCGGCCGAAAATAGGGCTCCCAATAGTCTGTGTTCGCCCCCTTTTCGCCGGCGTACCAGAAGTAGATCACGCCGCCGTCAAGCGTCAGCCGATCCCAGGTGTGACGCAGGCCGATATAGGCGTCGACTTCGAGCGCGGGATCGGTCAGCCCCTTCGAGGCCGGGAGATCCAGGCTCGCCGCCCAGGCGCCGGCGTAGAACCAGTCGAACAGGCGGATCTCTCCGTAACCCTGAATGCCGGGATGTCCGGCGGACTGCGCCACCCCTCGCGCCACATACTGGCTCGCGAGAGTGACGCCGAAGGCGGCGTCGATGTTCGGCGTCGTCGGGACCTCCGCGAAAGCCGGCGCCAAGGCGAGATCCGCCGCGCTCGCCGCCACCGGCGCGGTCGCGAGCGCCGCAATCCCCAAGATCGCGCCTAGGGCGCGCCCGCTAAAGGCAGTCATCGTGTCCTCCCCGTGTTGGTGGCGGCGGTCCGAGCTGTGGAACGACAGGGCGCGAGCGCCCGCCCGGGCCTGACCGAACAGGTCCGTCTTCCACGTCCCGGCCCGACCGACGCCCAAATGCGCGTCGTTTCCTCGGATGTTCTTATTGCGACGGCTCCGGCGCTGACGCCGGCCGGCCGCCGCTATTTGCCGTTCTGCACTGCGTAGGCCGAGAGATCAGTCGCCCGGCCGTCATAGAACCCGTCGGCGTTCGGCATTCGGACCTTCGGGAGCGTCTTGGCGTCGAGCGTGGTCCCGGCGTCGATGACGCCGCCGCGCTCGAGAATGTAGGCCGACACCGCGTAGACGTCGTCCGGGCTCAGCGAGCCCGGCGCGTGGAACGGCATGGCGCGCCAGACATAGTCGTAGAGCGTCGTGGCGTAAGGCCAGTAGCTCTCGACCGTCTTCACCGGCTTTGGCGAGGCGAGGGTGCCGCGGCCGCCGATGAGCGCCGGACCACCTGCGGTCGGTACGCCCTGGAGCTTGTCGCCGTGGCACATCGCGCATTGTGATCCGTAGACCTTTGCGCCGGCCTCAGGCGTTCCGGACCCGGCCGGGAGTCCATCGCCCGCCGGCTGGATCGCGAAATAGCGCGCGAGCTCCGCAGGCGCGATCGGCGCGCCATAGCCGGACTCATCGGCGAGCGCCGGAAAAGCTGCGGTTGCGGAGAGCAGCAGCGCGGAGGCTAGTCCGTTACGCATGGACATTGCTGATCCCTCCGTCGGCCGCGACCGCCCAGCTCTGAATGGCGTTGTAGTGGTAGACGCTGTTCAGGCCGCGCCGACGGACCAGGTCCTGGTAGGTCGGCTGGACGGCGCCGGTCTCGTCAGTGCACCGGCTCTGCAGGGTCGCCGGACGGCCATCCCACACCCAGGGCAGATTGAACCGGACTGTGCACATCGGCTCTGGGGCGTTCTCTATATTCGCAGGGCTCCAGCTCTTGCCGCCGTCAGTTGACACCTCGACGGTCTGCACGCGTCCACGCCCTGACCAGGCGATCCCCCGGATCTCGTAGCGCCCCGGCTTCGGCAGCATCATGCCGACGGAAGGGAAGGTGATGACCGATTTTGCGTCCATCTGAAGCGTGAACAGCTTGGCGCGACCATCCGGCATCAGGTCTGAATATTTGGACGTCTCCTCGCGGGTCATGAAAGGACGGTCGCTGACCTGCAGCCGCCGCAGCCATTTGATGTGCGTGTTGCCCTCATAGCCTGGCAGCAGCAGGCGCAGCGGGTAGCCCTGCTCCGGGCGTAGCGCCTCGCCGTTCTGGCCGTAGGCGATCATGCCGTCGGAAAGCAGCTTCTCGATCGGCACGCTGCGCGTCATCACCGCGGCGTCGGCGCCCTCGGCCAGGACCCAGAGCGCGTTCTCCTTGAGCCCAACCTCGCGGGCGAGCGTTGAGAACAGCACGCCGGTCCACTCGGAAGTCGAGAGCAGGCCATGCGAGACCTGGACGCTCTTCGCCGTCGGCTTCGCCCACTCGTAGAGCGTATTGCCCGAGCACTCGATGAAGTGCTTGCGGGTGACCGACGGCATCCGCTTCAGATCGGCGACGGTGAACTTCTTCGCCGTATCCACGAGGCCGTGCAGGATCAGCTCGTGGCGCGCGGGATCGATGGTCGGAATGCCGCCGTGATGGCGCTCGAAATGAAGACCAGACGGCGTCAGGTTGCCGATCTGCGACGCGAGCGGTGTGAAGGTCCAGGACGTGATGTCGGTGGGGTTCGGCGCCTTGACCCGCACCTCCGTCTCGAACTGCGAGCGCGTCCCGTAGCCGCCGTCCTCGAACAAAGGCCGCCCGGGGATCTTGGTCGGATCATCGGGGACGTCGTAGCGGACTGCGCCGGGAGGCGCCGCTTCGCCGGCAGCTCGCGCCGAACCGACTGCAAGCGCGCCAGCTCCGAGCACCGCGCCGGCGCCGGCGAGGAGCCGGCGGCGAGGCATGTCGACCTCGGGCCGCATGCCCTCCTGACAGGGACAGGGCTCGGCATCCGCCTGGCGTGGGTCTGTGGCTCGAGAGCGGCCCGGCCCCGATACGCGTCCCACTGTCAAAGCCATGCCCTCCGAGAGTGGCGCCTCTTGGATCAGGCGCGCTGTATGTACCGGTCGATACAAGATGGTTGTTGAAGATCTGTCAAGAGTGGAGGCGGGCGCATTCGTCGCTTTTTCGCCATTTCTGCCCACGACGCAGGCGGTCTGAGCCGCGTCGCATCAGGATATTGGCAGACATGCCGCTCAGCCTGGAGCGGCTTGAAAGTGGTTTTCTCCGCCGTCCTCGGCTGAGGAACTCCTCTGAGGAGCCGAAGTCTTCGTTTGCGGCCGTCTGAAGGTATCAAGATAGCATCAAATCTTGAAGGTAGGCAGGCGTCCCGCGCAGCTCTACTCGAGCGACGCGGGACGCCGACGAAGAGAGAGCGGGTCGACTAGGCGACGTCGTCCCATCCGCCCGCAGTCTTCTGTCCTCGCCAGAGATAGGGCTCGTCGAAGCCGACGCCGAACACCAGCGGAAGCACGAGCGACCAGTTGACCCCCATATAGGCGTAGGTGAGCAACGCCTCAGTGCTGCTGAACACCGAGCCGACGAGGCTCAGCAGAATAGACGCGACCACGACGTCCAGCGTCAGGTAGAACAGACAGGCCAACAGGCCGCCCCACGGCATCCGAATGTGTGTGAACGGCCAATTGTAGGTGATGATCGGCATCGCGTAATTGATCGACGTCGCGACCATAAAGCAGACCAGCCAGCGATTGTCGGGCGTGAAATGCCCCATCGACCAGAAGGCCGAAATCGGCGACGCGTCCGGCGTCCAGAAGCCGGTCAGGATTGAAATCTCGACGCAGGCCGCCACGGTCGCAAACAGGATCGCCAGGATCGCGAAGGCGCGCCCCGGCTGCGCCATTCCGCGGGTCAGATAGGTGAGCGTCCCGGTGGAGAGGCCGATCAACAAGAAGGGGAACCACCAGGCCGGAACCCAGACGATCGCCGAATGCGTCACCAGAAAGGTGCAGCCGGTGATCAGCAGGAGAAGCAGCGCGAACTGACGCGCCGGCGGCATGCCCGCCACCAGCCAGTTGGCGCCGGCGAAGCAGAACAGCGCCAGGAAGAACCAGGTGGTGCCGACGAGCGGAAAGATGCCGCTGACTCCAGGGCCGACCTCCACGATCAGATAAGCGCTTAACCAGCCGAGCGCCCAGGAGACCACGGTCACCACGATGCCGCGGGTGAAGCGGCCCTCAATGCCGGAGAACGGCCAGAGTCCACAGACGGCGAACAGGCAGGCCCACCAGGCGGCGAAGATCTGCCAGCTTACATTGTCCAGCCAGAACGACTTCTGGATCTCCTCGCCGCGCCAGGGCCCGATCGGGTGCTGGGTGACGAACAGATTCACCAGATAGCAGGAGAGAATCGTCAGCGCGTAGATCGCTACGAAGGAGCGGACGGTCTTGAGCGGGCGAAAGGGGGCGATTGCGACGGACATCGCATCAATCTCCACAAGGATTTCGGGAGCGCCGTCGCCGCACTTCGGCGGACGAAGGCGACAGCTTCGGCCGCCGCTAGATCAGAGCGGGGCGCGCATAGCTCGCATTGTGGTAGATCAGCGGCGCGCCCGGCTGCGCTCCCGCGCCCACGACGCGGCCGATGAAGATCGTGTGGGTGCCGACGTCCACCCGCTGCGTGACATGGCACTCGATGAAGGCGGCTGCGCCGTCGATCACCGGCACGCCGCTCGGCGTCACCGCATGGCTCACGGTCGCGAACTGCTCGGGATTTTTGCCGGCGAAATGGGTCGCGACGTCGACCTGGTCCTCCGAGAGGATGTTGACCGCGAAAGCTCCCTTCTTGTCGATGTGCGGATGCGTCCGGGTCGACCTGTTCACGACGATCAGGATGGTCGGCGGCTCGGCGCACACGCTGCAGACCGCCGTGGCGGTGAAGCCATGGAGAGCGCCCTGGCCCTCCGTGGTGATGACGGCGACGCTGCCGGCGAGTTGTCGCATGACCTGCCGGAAGACCTCGCCGTCAACGCGCTCCTCGCCGACCTCGATTCCGGATCTGCCGTGACCTGTGTTCTGCTGGACGTTCATGTGGGTTCCTCCCTCGGGCGGGATTTCGCTCCCGCCTTTCTTTGTGCTTGTCATTGAAGGGCCGCCGCGACGTGCTCGACCACGTTGAGGCCGTAACCCTCAAGTCCAATGAAGTTTTGGTTGGTGTCGGAGATCACCACCATGTCAGAGACGCCAAGATCGATCAGGATCTGTGCCCCCACGCCGTAGTCGCGCAGCGACTTACCGGGGCGTGAATGCGGGCTTCCGTTACGGATACGCTCTGAAAGCGCGTCACGCCGGGGATCGTTGAGGATCACCACGACGCCACGACTGCGCCGGGTGATCTGATACATGGCGCCTTCGAGCGCTCCCCCGGAGCCCGCAAGCAGCATGTCGCCGACTGGATCGGCCATGTGTATGCAGACGGGCGTGGGCTCCGGGCGTCGGAGGTCACCCTTCGCCAGCACGATGTGTTCGCCGCCTTCGACGGTGTCGCGATAGATCATCATGCGCCACTCGCCGAACGCCGGATGGTGGAGGCCGGACGTGACGATCAGCTCGACGAGGCGCTCCGTGCGCAGCCGGTAGGCGATCAGGTCGGCGATCGTCCCGAGCTTCAGCTCGTGGCGCCGCGCGAACTTGAGGAGCTGCGGCAGCCGCGCCATCGAGCCGTCGTCGTTCATGATCTCGCATATCACGCCCGCGGGGTTGAGCCCTGCGATCCGCGCCACATCGACCGCGGCCTCGGTGTGGCCGGCGCGGATCAGAGTTCCGCCGTCGCGGGCGATCAGCGGGAAGATGTGCCCCGGGGTGACGATGTCGTCTGGGCGGCTCTCGGGATTGATCGCCACGGCGATCGTGCGCGCGCGGTCGGCGGCGGAAATCCCGGTCGTCACCCCGGTGCGCGCCTCGATGGACAGCGTGAACGCCGTCTGGTGGCGGCCGGAACGGTTGGACTGCGCCATCGGCGCGAGATGGAGTTGAGAGACCCGCTGCTGGGTCAGCGCCAGGCAGACGAGGCCGCGCGCATGGCGCGCCATGAAATTGACCGCCTCGGGCGTCGCGAACTGCGCCGGAATGACGATGTCGCCTTCGTTTTCCCGGTCCTCGTCGTCGACGAGGATGAACGGGCGCCCGGCGCGCGCCTCCTCGATGATTTCCTGCGCGGTGTTGATGTCAATCTGTCGGGCGAGCGCGGGCATGTAGTTCATCTGCCTGCTTCCTCCGTACACAGGCGGCCCGGCCGGATTTCCGTCGAGGCCGGAGGTAAAAAAGCGCGAGCCAAAACGAGGGGATGATCGAGGCTCGCGAAGCGGTTCAGGCGGCTCTCAACTCACGGACCGGATCCGCCAGCTCGAGCTCTCTGACGAGCGGGATCACCCGTTCGCCGAAGTATCTTGTCTCTTCATGGAAATGCAGGAAGGCGCACAGAACGAGGTCGACGCCGATCTTCTTCAGGTCGTGGATCTTCGTCGCGACCTGCTCCGGCGTCCCGATCAGGCCGGTCCTGAACCCGTCATTGTACTGAACGAGATCTTTCTCCGACGAATCCACCCACATGCCCTTCTTGTCTTTGGTGGATTGGCCGGCCTCCTTTACGGCAGCCTTGAAGCCTCTGACGGCCTCGTCGTCCGCGAACCCGACGATGCGGCGAAGCTCGTCCCACGCCTCATCTTCGTTTTCGCGCGCGATGACGAACGCGTTCGCCCCGAACTTGACGCGCCGACCCTGCGCGGCGGCCAGTTTCCTGACCGCGTGGATCTGCTCTTTATGCGCGTCGAGGCTGTTGCCGTTCATGAGATAGTAGTCGGAAACGGCAGCCGCCATGCTCTGGGCGGCGAGCGAGTTTCCGCCCTGGAAGATCTCGGGCATCGGCCGCCCCGGCAGACGGAGCGGCTTTGGCTTCAGGTTGTAGCCGTTGATCGTCCAGTACTTGCCGTCATAGCAGAAGTCGTCTTCCGACCACGCGCCACGCAGGATGTCGATGAATTCGCGGGACCTGACGTAGCGCTCGTCATGCTCGAGCCATTGCACGCCGAGCGCGTCATACTCGGCGCGGAACCAGCCGCTCGCGACGTTGATCGACCAGCGACCGTTGAAGATCTGGTCCGCCGTCGCGCCCTGTTTCGCGACCACGCCGGGGTGGCAAAGCCCCGGCAGGATGCCCGTGATCACGTTGAGCCTGTCGGTGTTCGCAAGCAACGCCGCAGAGAACATGACGGAGTCGTGCTGGTATTCCGCGCCGTAGCTTCCCATGAAACGCACCTGCGTCAAGGCGTATTCGAACCCGACCGCCTCGGCGATCTTCGCCAGCTCGATATTATAGTCGAGGCTCCAGTCCGTGCGTTGCGGAGCCTTGCTCACCACAAGGCCGCCACTGACGTTCGGGACCCAGTGCGCGAATTTCATCGGCGGCTTCGATTTCTTTGACGCCAACTCTCTGCCTCCCAACTTTTATTATTGTGTCTAGGCGCTTCGTAGTGAGCTGAGCCGCACTCCTCCCGACCCGTTTCTTGCGAGCGGCATCCTCAGGCAGCCTGTTCCTCGACGTCGGCCCCGATCATGAGCGCGCTCACGGCCTCTCGCGCCGCGCGAGAGACGCGTGCGCGCAACGCCGCGTTCGCGATACGGCCGCCCGAAAAGTCCCCGTCGACTGCGTAGATGGTCGTCGGCGTCGTCCACATGCCGAAAAAGCCCATCAGCGGACGCAGTTGATGTTCAAGCATCAAGGCGTGGAAGGGCGTTCCTCCGGTCGCGACCAGGACCGATTTGCGGCCGCGCATCGCGCCGCGGTCGAGAAGATCGAAGAGATGCTTCATCACGCCCGGGTAGCCGGCGCGGTAGACGGGAGCACCGACGACCAAGAGATCCGCGCGCTCGATAAGTCTCAGCAGGTCGAGGCCGCGCTCCGACAGGCGATCCCTCATCATTCCCGTCAGGAACGCGCCGCCGTCGTCGGCGAGCCGGACATATTCGCGCTCGACCGTCGTCGACGCTGCGATCGCGTCGGCTACGGCGTCGATCACGATGCCGGTGCGCGATTCCCGCCGGGGACTCCCGTTGATGCACACCAGCAGCGGCATGGACGATCCTCTGTATCGATCGGTCCATAGTGATGCGGTTATGAGGTTAAATCAAGCCTGTTTTGCGAGGAAAGCGAACGCGAGATCATAAGGCTTTCGTTCCGTTCAACTGCTGGTAACGCCCAGAAATATGAGACAAATCAGCAATGCCCTGAGATGGCCTGGTCGCGTCAGCTCCGCCGTGGTCTTGGCCCGCGCCAGCGACTTGGGCGCCAAGTCGCCGTGCGAGTTGTACCCATCGATACATAAATGCGCGCGTCAGCGTCTGCCTTGGGCGATCCTGAACGCGTCCGGGGTCTTTCTCAGCGCGAGCATGGCCCAGACGCCGATGAGCGGCCCGGGAGCGAGCGTCACGAACGCCCATTGCCAGCCGACCAGATGGGCGAACGCCGGCGCCGCCGTGATCGCGACCGCCGTCAGCGCGAAGCCCAGTCCGAGTTGCAGCGCAAGCGCCGTGCCGACAAAGGCGGGGTCCCCGACCTCCGTGACGATCGCGGAGAACTGCGCGGAATCCGCGATCACCGAAATTCCCCAGACGAGGGCGACGAACAGGAACAGCCAGAGCGGCCCGTGGAAGGTCAGACCGATGAGGATCGAGCACGCGCCCGAGATCGCCATCGCAAGCGCCGTCGTGGCGGTGCGGCCGATGCGGTCGGCCAGCAGTCCGCCGCCGACGCAGCCGACCGTGCCGACGGCGATGACCGCGAAGGTGATGAGCGAGGCGGACGAGGTCGCGTCGGCGCCGTTCTGCAGCCGGTAGGCCTGCGCGAAGGCCAGGAACCAGCCCCACATCGCATAGAGCTCCCACATGTGGCCGAAATAGCCGAGATTGGCGAGCGCCACCGGGCGGTTGCGGAGGACGCGGCCGATCTGGCGGGGATCGAAGGCAGCGCGCGGGTAGGGGTTCGGCCCCTCCGTCGCGTAGCGCGCCATCAGCAGCGCGCCCCCGAGCGTCATGACGGAGGTCGCAGAGACCACCAGCCGCCAGTCGAGGTTCGCCGTCACGGCGCGCAGCAGGTGTGGAAAGGCCGAGCCGAGCGTCAGCGCGGCGATGACGCAGCCGAGCGCGAGGCCGCGGCCGCGCACGAACCAGGTTGACACCAGCTTCAGGGCCGGCGGGTAGATGCCGGCGAGCGCCATGCCGGTGAGGAAGCGGGCGAAGATCGCGATCTCGGCGGTCGGCGCCACGAGCAGCGCCGCGTTGACGACCGCCGCCAGAACCGCCGCCGACGCCATCAGGACCCGCGCCGGAACCATGTCGGGGAGGTTGATCAGGCTGGAGCCCAAGGCGCCGAACACGAAGCCGATCTGGACCGCGTTGGTCAGCCAGGCCGCCGCGACGCCGTCGAGGCCCCAGACCGCCCTGAGCTCGGTCACGATCGCGGTCGCCGAGAACCAGGTCGTCATGGACAGGACGAGCGCGACGCTCAGAAGCCCAAGCGTACGCCAGGCCGCAGCGTCGGCCGGCGCAGCGCGATCTGCGGCAGCCATGCAGGCGTCGGTCTGCGTCACGCCACCGCGCTCCTCTTCTGTTCGGCGGCGGACCGCAAAGCGGCGACGTAGACGGTCGCCTCCCCGGTCAAGCAGTCCTCGCCCTGGGCGTTCACCACCTTGGTCTTGAGCTGGCAGATCGGCTTGTCGTCGCGCACGCCGATCACCTCCACCTCACCGGTGATCTCCTCACCGACCCCGACGGCCTGCACGAAGCGCCAGGAGACCTGCAGGAAAACCGTGCCGGGCCCGGGAAGATCCTCTGCCACCACGGCGTTCAGGATCCCAGACGTCACTCCCCCCTGGACGATGACGCGTCCGAACACGGAGCCCGCCGCAAGCTCTGCGTCGTAGTGAAGCGGATTGAAGTCTCCGGTCATCTCAGAAAAGAGGTCGATATCCCGCAAGGTCGTGCGGCGCGTTCGTCTCGCTACGGCGCCGATTTTCGGCTTGCCGTTGACTGTGGCCGCCCAGACGTCATTGCTGCTCTCCGGCATAGCCGCCCTCCTGATCGTTTCCTTGAGCTGCGCCGCCCTTCCATCGCTGGTCTTTCTGGCTCGGCGTCGGGCTCGCGTTCTTGCTCTTGTAGCGCCGGGCCTCGAAGCTGGCCGGCAGTTGCGCTAGATCGAAATCGTCACCAAGGATACGCCGGTCGCGGCTCTTGGGTTGCCCCTGCCGCCCGTCTCCGCCTCCCCCCGCTGGGCCGGGCAGAAGACGTAATGGTCCAACGGCCTGCGTGGCGGCTGGAATTCCTCCGCAAGGCGGCGGCCGCCGGCAATTCGAAGCGCGTGTTGGACGACCTTGCTCCGATAGCCCTTGCCACAATCGCGCCTCCGCCGGAAAATGTCGCCTGGAACCTGTGAAGGACGTCTCGTGCCCCGCACTCGCACTAACCTCACCGCCAGCAAGCCGCGATCGCGCCGGTCTGGCGAGGAGACAAACGTTAGCCCATCTGTACCGACTGGTCCATACGCTAGTGATGCGAGCGTGAGCGCCGCCGCGCGCTTAGAGGTGGCTCCGACGGCGCCTGCCACCCAGCAGCGGGAGCGCATCCAGCACATCGCCGCGAAGCTGTTCGCCGAGCGGGGCTATCGGGCGATCGGCGTCGCCGAGATCGGCGACGCGGTCGGGCTCGGGAGAGGAGCGCTCTACTATCACATCAACAGCAAGGAAGAGCTGCTTTTCAATATCGTCGTGCGTTACATCGAGGATCTGGTGATCTTCGGCCAGGGCACTCTGCAGAAGGAGCCGGATCCGCGCCAGCGCATCCGGCGGCTGAGCCGTTACCTGATGCGTGTGATCGCGCAGAACCTGCCGGAAATGACCGTCTGCTTCCGTGAGGCGGACGCCCTGACCGGACAGCGCCACAAGCTCGTCTCCGACCTGCATCAGCAATATCAGGACGTCTGGCATCAGACGTTCAAGGACGGGGAGGCCAAGGGATACTTCAAGTCGCTGCCCCTCGTCGCCCTCAAGGGCATACTCGGGATGTATTTCTACAGCTTTCTCTGGTTTAAGCCGAGCGGGAAGCACACATCTGACGAAATCGCCGATATTTTTGCCGATATGGTTCTGAAAGTTCTGGAGCGTAACCGGTCAGCCACTGACTAGATGGCGATGAGAACGATGCTTCTGGGCGATCTCATTGCTCGCCTAAGCGGCGGCTGGAGGAGACTGCCCGGGCCTTCAGCAAGGAGCAATCTTCCCGCCTCCAAGGATATCGAGTTTCGATTTTCCGGATCGCCCTACGCATCGGAACATCGCTAGGGCGCGCAGGACCAAGCCGAACCGGCGATGGCGAGCAGGACCCAGAAGCCGCTGTCGTCAATCTCGTGCAGCCGCCGCACCATCATGGAAGCCTGCGCCACGGGGTGGATGATGCCGAAGATGCGGTGGGTCCAGCCGGTCTGCTCGAGCGAGACGCCGAACAGCACGCCCTCAAGGACGATGGCGATTGCGAGCGCGACGACGAAGCCGAGTTGGAACAGCCGGAACTCCGATCGCGGGCGCGGCCGTCTCCGATGGCGAACTTGCTCAGCGGGGTGAAGTGGCCGGGTGTCGTCCTGGTTCGAGCCAGTTCGTTCGAAGGGCGAGTTGAGGCTGGTGGCCGCGATGTCGCCAGCGGGCTGGTCTGCAAGCCTCGCGGTCTTTACGCGGGTTGGGCCGGGACGGCTTGGCTAACGACGGTCGCGACGTCGCTGAGCGGCGCAGACGGCGAGGCCGATCGCGCAGCCGCCGGATATCGCCGCGAGGAGCGAGAGGTGCGTCGCGCCCTCGCTGAACAGCCGGTCCGTCAGCAGGCCCACCAGAGGCGGGCCGAGGCCAAAGCCGATCAGCGTGTTACAGCACAGGAAAAGCGCGCTCGCGCGGCCGCGCATCCGGCGCGGCGTCATTGTCTGGACGCCCGAGAAGCCGGCCGGCGTCGCGAGCCCGAGCGCATAGGTCAGCGCCGCGAGCCCCGCGAGCGCCGGCGGCCCTTCGGTCAGGCAGAACAGGAAGCCGCTCGGAAGCGCGGCGGCGAGGCTGAGCGCGAGCACGGCGTAGGGCGCGTGGTGACGCAGTCGGCGGCGGAAGGCGTCGAGCAGCGCGCCGCCGGTCAGGTGCCCGGCCGGGCCAGCGACGAGGACGACCGCGCCGAAGACTGCGCCCGCGTGCGCGATCGCGTACCCTTCGCGCCTGACGAGCACGATGATCGTCCAGGCGGTGACGGCCTGGATCACCATCGTCGCCGAACCTGCCGCCGCGATCAGCGTCGCGTAGCGGCGCCAGCGCCCTGCAAGCCATTTCCGCCACGCGACGCCGGCGCTGTCCCGCCTCAGCGGCGATCGCGGCGGCTCGGGAAGCGCGAGCACGCAGAGGATCAGCGCGAGGTTCGGTATGACGGCCGCGACGAACAGCGCGCGCCAGGCTTCGGGCAAGCCCACAAAGGCCAGCGGCGCGGTCGCGCCGAGCAGCGGCAGCAGCGCGCCGCCGCCAAGGAAGGCGGCGCTGCGGCCAAGCGTCGATCCCGCCGTGTAGATCGACACCGCCTGCCCGATGCGCCCGCGCGGCGCCGTCGCAGCGATCAACGAGAGCGCCGCCGGAGACAGCGCCGCCTGGCCGAGGCCCAGCGCGACGCGCGCGCCGAACATCTGGCCGAAACTCGACGCGAAGGCGAAGGCCGCGCTCGCCGCGCTCCAGCAGGCGAGGCTCGCCGCGATCACCAGCAAGCGGCGCGAGCGATCGGCGACCGGTCCGAAAGCGAGCGCACCGACCGCATAGACCAGCACGAAGGCCGCGCCCTGCAGCAGGCCGAGCTGGAAGTCGCTGAGGCCGATATCGGTCTTGAGCGCGGGGGCGGCGAGCGCGAGCAGATAGCGGTCGGTGAACGCCGCCAGATGCACAAGGCCGAGAATGACGGCGGCGCTCCAGCCAGTCCTCGCCGCGGTCATGCGCGCCACGGTCGGCAGTCGCCGGTCAGCGCATGTCGTCCCACCAGCGGGCGATCTCGGAACGCCCGCCCGACGGCGCGTTTGCGCCTCTCCGGCGCGCGGCGCGATACTCCCCCGGCGTCACGCCATAGGCGGCGCGGTAAGCGCGGGACGCGTCGCTGTCGCTCGCAAAGCCGCACGCGAAGGCGATCTCGCTGATCCGCCGGGTGTCGTCCGGCCGCCCGAGCAGGGCGCGCATCTTCGAGAGCCGCCGCGTGCGGATGTAGCGCGCGACGCCGCCGCTCCCGGCGAAGACGCGGTAGAGCGAGGAACGCGAATGGCCGACCGCGCGCGCGACGTCGTCCGGGCCTGCGGCTGGATTGGCGTCGATGAAGCGCCGCGCGCGCTCGCGGGCGGCGCGATCAGACGCCGAAAGCGCGGTCGCGCCTTCGCCCTCCGGGCGGCCCGACAGCGCGAGCGACAGAAGCTCGGTCGCCACCTGGGCCACCCGGGCGCGGTCCGTTGGATCCTGCTCGTCGGGAAACCGCAGGAAGGAAGCAAGCAGCCCGCCGAACATCGCCGCCCGGCTCTCGGGGACGACCGCGCCGTGCAGGCCGTCGGCGCCGGCGCTCAGACGCTCCACGACCGCGCGCGGCGTCGAGAGCGTGAGCACCCGCGCGTCGGTCGCGGTCGTCGCCATCGGGCGGGTCATGTCGATCATGACCATCTCGCCCCGCTTCACGACGCGCTCGCTCTCGTCCACCTTGACGGAGAACGCGCCTTCGAGCGCGAGTTGAGCGGTGAAGTGGTCGAAGCCGTTGCGCGCGACCCGGCGCGCGCAACGGACGTGGCGGACGCTGCGCAGACGGCGGTCGAACAGGATCATCTCGTCGAGGCGCTGCGCCTCGACCGAGACCCCGAAACGACCGTCCAGCCCCACGACGTCGGCGACCGGACCGTAGAGGTCGTGATAGGCCTCGAACCCACCTTGCCCGCCTCCGCCGGCCTTCGCGGTCGAGAAGCTGACAACCGACCGGGCCGCCGCTCCTGATGCCATCGATGCGCACTCACATGCATGCCAGGGCACGGAGTTAGCTGGCCCTGTCTAGAGCGCGCAAGCACGTAAAACTGCGTACGGGCCGCAACAGCCAAGCGGCTGCTGGCGCTACACCACCTGGAAGTCGCTGAAATTGAGCCCCGGATGGTCGTTCAGCGTCGCGAACTGAATCTGGCCATATCTATCGCCGCTGCCGTCTCGATCGAAGAACAAGGCGCCGCTGGCCGAGTCATAGATGATCCGGTCGTCCGCATCATGGGCCGCGAGGCCGATGTGGAAAGCCTCCTCGGACAGCCCGCCGGCCGTAAGGCCGGAAAAGACCGACGCGTTCAGCTGGATCTTGTCCACGCCGGTCGCGAAATCCCAGATCGTGTCGACGTTGGTCGGGCCAAGCTTGGTCGAGAACACGAAGGTGTCCGCCCCGCCTCCGCCGAACAGCGTGTCCATGCCAGACCACCCGTCGAGGATGTTGTCCAAAGAGGTTCCAGTGATGCCGTTGTTTAGCCCGTTGCCGACGCCCCTGACCGCCTCGTCGGTCAGCACCAGTTCCTCGATGTACTGGCCGGTAAGGGCGAAGTCGACCGAAGCAAAGACGATGTCGTAACCGCCCTCCTTGCCCTCGATCACCCGATCGCCCACGGAACGGATATCATAGTGATCGTCCCCGGCCCCGCCCTCCAGGGTGTCGGCGGCGCCGAACCCGCCATCCAGCGTGTCGTTGCCTGCGCCGCCATAAAGATGGTTGGCGCCGTCGTTACCGCCAAGGAAGTTGTCAAGGGCGTTCCCTGTGGCGTCGATGTCGGCTTCTCCAGTAAGGAACAGGGCCTCGACATGCTGACCCTGCACTGAATAGCTGACGGTCGAGTAGACCGCGTCGTAGCCCTCGCCCCTGTTCTCGAGGACCACATCGCTCGCATTCTGGACGTAGTAAGTATCATCGCCCTCGCCGCCGGCGAGTACATTGACGCCCGCGTTGCCGGTGAGGACGTTGGCGAGATTATTGCCCGTGGCGTTGATGTCGCCGGAGCCTTCCAGCGTCAGATCCTCGACATACTGGCCTCTCAGCGAATAGCTGATGGTGGAGTATACCGTGTCGTGGCCTTCGCCTTTGCCCTCGAGGACACGGTCGCCGATCGTCTGGATGTAGTAGACGTCGTCGCCCTTGCCGCCTGAGAGAATGTTCACCCCGTCGTTGCCGACAAGGGTATTGGCGAGGCCATTGCCTGTGGCGTTGATGTCGGCCGGTCCGGTCAACTCAATGCGCTCGACGTGCTGCCCTTGCAGGGAGTAGCTGATGCTTGCGTAGACTGTGTCGTAGCCTTGATCTCTCGCCTCGATGACGCGGTCGCCGGGATCGTCGACCCAGAACCTGTCATCGCCGGCTCCGCCCGCAAGGGTGTCGGCTCCGCCTCGGCCGTTCAAATCATCTGCGCCATCGCCGCCGCTGATGCGGTTGCCGGCTCCGTTGCCAAAAATGCCGTCAGCGCCTTCAGAGCCATCTACGTTGACGAGACCATTTCCGGACAAGCTCACGACCTGCCCGTTAACAGCCAATGATATCGTGAACAGGCTTGGATCATTGTAATATAGGTACAGCAAATTTCCGGAATAGGAAGCTGTTGTTCCACCTGCAGGCGAATAAAGAGCGACATCCGCTCCATTGTTAATATGAGAGAGATCTGAGAAAAACTCCCTTTCCGAAAAATACTCTGTTGTTCCGTTCGTCGAAAAGTCTTGGATTGTTGCGTAGAATGCCGCCACCATAGCTCGCGCCCGCCTGAGAGGTGTCGGACGCGCCGCCAGGGCCGCGTCACGCTGGGGCAGCGTGCGGGCTGGACGAAGAGCCAGACTGATGGGCGCCAGTTTAACATCCGCACAGGACGGGTTTTGACGGAGCGTCCCAATCTCTTGACGGAGCGTCCCAAATGAACGGAAGACCGGCGTCGCGGGACGCGCATCTGAGGGGCTCATCGAACCACGTGGCGGTTTCGGTTCGGCGTGTCGCCGCCTGCGCCCGAGCGGCGCTTCCATGACGGCCTCGCCGTAGATCATGGCGCAGGAAACCGGCGACTGCTCGCGCGCGGCGGCGATCGCCGGCGCGACCACGGCTGATCAGCCATCGCGCCAGGCTGGCCGGTCTGCGCGCCGCAGCGGAGCGTCGGCAGGGGCTAAGCGTCCCTTCGCGGGCAAGCTGCGCGCCGACGTATTGCCGCCACCCAAGACGGGCGAACGAGTGATGCTCGGTTTGAATAAGGGTGTTCTTTCGACCCTTGAACGCACCCCCAAAAGTCTGCTGCTCGGCAGCCTTTTGGCCGCGCATAGCGCATAGCGCATAGCGCATAGCGCAGATCGCGGCGCGGCTGGGCTTGCCGGTGGCGCCGAGCGGCAGGGCGTCCGCGAATGCGATCACATCCGGAATCTTGAAGCGCTCGATGCGCTGGACGCCTCCGGGGAGAACGCTCGCTCTCTTGCCGCAGCGTCGCCGCTGACGGCCGCTCGTCCGACGTGTCGACGCTCGCGTCGTGAGCCCAATTCGCTCAACCCTCGGGATGTTCCCTAGGAACTATCCGGGCGAACAAAGGTCGCGGTGCGGAGCTTATAGGAGGCATCACGACCGAGGAGACCGGTATGAAAGCCCTCGTCTGGCACGGCAAGGAGGACATCCGTTGCGATACGGTGTCCGATCCCGCGATCGAGGATCCGCGAGACGCAGTCATCAAGGTGACGAGTTGCGCAATCTGCGGCTCCGATCTTCACCTCTTCCACAACCTCGTTCCCGCGATGTTGCCCGGCGATATCATGGGCCACGAGACGATGGGCGAAGTCGTCGAAGTAGGCAGTGCGGCAAAGAGCAAGCTCAAGAAGGGCGACCGCGTCGTCATCCCCTTCACCATCCAGTGCGGAGAATGCGACCAGTGTCGGCGGGGCAATTTCTCGGTCTGTGAGCGGACAAATCGCAAGAAGAAGCTGGGCGACAAGGCCTTCGGCCACGCGACCGCAGGCCTGTTCGGCTACACGCATCTGACTGGCGGATATCCGGGCGGCCAAGCCGAATATCTGCGGGTGCCGTTCGCCGACACGACGCATATCAAGGTGCCGGACGGCATCAGCGACGAAAAACTCCTTTTCCTGTCTGACATCCTACCGACGGGCTGGCAGGCAGCGGTTCAGGCGGACATTCAGCCAGGCGACACCGTCGCGGTCTGGGGCTGTGGACCGGTTGGACAGATGACGATCCGGTCCGCTGTCCTGCTCGGCGCAGAGCAGGTCATCGCCATCGATCATCTCCCCGAGCGGCTCTCGATGGCTGCGGCGGCGGGGGCCATCACCATCAATTTCGATGAAGAAAGCGTCGTCGAACGGCTCAATGAGCTGACCGGAGGCAAGGGGCCGCACAAGTGCATCGACGCGGTCGGCGCCGAGAGCCACGTCGGCGTCGGCCAGCCCGACACGCTGTTCGACCGCGCCAAGCAGATGCTGATGATGGAGAACGATCGGCCGCACGTCCTTCGTGAGATGATCTACGTCTGCCGCCCGGCCGGCGTCATATCGATCATCGGCGTCTATCTCGGTCTGGTCGACAAGCTCCCGATAGGGCAGGCGATGAACAAAGGCCTGACCTTCCGTATGGCGCAGGCGCACGTCCCGCGCTGGACAGGCGACCTGCTTCGCCGGATCGAGGATGGGCAGATCGACCCTTCGTTCGTGATCACCCACAAGGCCGATCTTTCCCAAGGTCCCGAGATGTACGCCAAGTTCCGCGACAAGGCGGACGGCTGCATCAAGGTCATGCTCCAGCCCTGAAGGAGGCGCTCCCATGCTGCTCACCAAACTCACTGGGATCGCTCGCTCCGAGGGAGACCCGCGCGTCGAATACAAGGGGCCGAGTTCTCTGACCGACGCCGACCGGCTTGCGCGAGCTCTCGGCTGGTTCTCCGTGGGACTCGGCGTCGTCGAACTCGTGGCTGCGGGACGCATCGCCCGCGCCCTCGGGCTCGAGGACAAGGAAGGGTTGATCCGAGCCTTTGGCGCGCGCGAGTTGGCGAGCGCCGTCCCTACGCTGTCGGTGGACAAGGCCCCCGGATTGGCGGCGCGGATCGGCGGCGACGTGCTCGACCTGCTCACGCTGTCGACGGCGCTGCATCGCCATAACCCGCAGCGGAGCAACGCCGCGCTCGCGACCGCCCTGGTGCTGGGCGTGACCTTGCTCGACCTTGCGGCGTATGCGGGTGTCAAGGCTGCGCACCAACGCGGATCGGGCAGCCGCCGCGATTATTCCGGGCGAACCGGGCTCCCGCGGGGAGCGCAAGCCTCCCGCGGCCTCGCCCGCAAGGACTTCAAAATCCCGCCAGATTATCGGGCGGAAGGCACAGTCGCGGCCGCGCTTCCCGCGTCCGCGCCGTCCTGAGATCTGGATCGAGGCAGGACGTCGGCGATGCTCCACGAGGAGGGGTCGTCGTAGACGTCCTCGCTTTGCCGCGACTTCACGATCAGCGCGCCGCTCGAGGCCGACCAGGCACCCGGCGACCTTCTGGCGCGCTCAGGCTGCTGGCGTTTCGACGCCGCAGCTATCGGCAGCCTATGCCCAGATGTCGATCTACGAAGCCGCGCACCGCAACTGAATTTGCGGATTGCCGGCTTCCCCATCGCCACGACCTCCGGGCATCACTGACCATGCAGCGTCCGCCGCGCGGCGCGATCTGCGGCAGCCATGCAGGCGTCGGTCTGTGTCACGCCGGAAGCGGCTTGTCTCAGTCCGGCATCCGTGAGGTTCGCCGAGCGTCCATCCAGCCCTTCAACCAGGCATCGCGCCGAACAGCGTCCCTGTACGGACAGCGCCGGAGATCAACGCCGATGGCGAAAGCCTCGCGGCCTTCCTGTTCGATCGCCTGCATACGCAACCTTCTCTCTGCTGGAGATCGCTTAGGTGGGGCGTCAAACCCCCGCCGTCCAGCCGGGCGGCGCTCCAGCGCCTCCGCAGGCGTTGCTATGTCGCAGGATCTCGCCGCCAGCCGTCATACTCGTGCAGGACCCAAAATCTAAAGCGGCCTGGAGGCGCCGAGATGCTCAGTCTGCGGCGGCACGCGATAGCCTGGCGTTTTGGAAGCCTGCGCCGTCACGTCTGCGATCAGCTCGGCAAGGGCGGCTTCAGGCAGGGTCGCGATGCTGGCGAGATAGTAGGTTTCCCAGCCGAGCGGCAGAAACTCCAGGCCGAAACGCTCCGCCGCGCTCCGCGCCGCCAAGCCGGCGTCGGCCGCGCCTGAGGCGATCACCGCCGCGACGGCGTAGTGGGTGAACTCCTCCAACTCGTAGCCGGCGATCTCGGAAGGGCCGATCCCCGCATCCCTCAGCATCTGATCGAACCAGATCCGCGTGCCGGAGCCCGGCTGGCGGTTGACGTAGCGGGCGCGGCGGTTCGCCAGATCGGCGAGCCCCGCGATGCCGAGCGGATTGCCGCGCGCGAGCAGCAGCCCCTGTTCCCGCATGAAGAGCGGACGCACCACGAAGCCTGGGTCGCTCATGAGATCCACGAACCGCGGACCCGCCTGCGCGAGATCGATCGGCCCGCAGTGGAATCCGGCGGCGTCGGCGCGTCCATGCGCAAGCCGCGTCAGCGCCTCGCCGCTGCCCACCACCGCCGCATCCGAAAGCGCGCGGCGCGAGAGCGCCTCCATGAGCAGGAGGTCGTGGCTTACGGCGAATGTCAGCTGACGCGGCGCCTGCGCGAGGACCGCGGCGACGCTCTGGCCCAACGCACGGGTCTCGCGCGCAAGCGAATCCTCCAGCGCTGACGCGGCTCGACTGAGCGCCTCGTGCAGGGCCGTGCCGGCCGGGGTCAGCCCGGTGCCGTGGCCACGGGTCTTCTTGACGAGCGGTCTTCCGGCCGCCGCCTCGCACTCTTGCAGCCGCGCCCAAGCCGCCCGGTAGGACAAGCCCAGCCGCTCTGCGACCCCCTGCACCGAGCCGGTGCTCGCGACCGCGTCGAGCAGCCCTTTTAGCTCGGCCACCGCGATCCGCCGCGGGCCGATCTGGATCATGCCGCCGAGATCCAGGGCGACCGACACAAGCCGCTCATTGGCTGCGTCCTTCATATTGATCGCTCCGTAACGCTCAACTACGACGTTTTTAGAACGTTGCACGTCGCCTGCCGAGCAGCAACGAGGGACGCGGCGCGCGCCGCCACGCGAACGTCAGGATCATGGACAGAGCGCTCGCAGCCGATCTCGGAGTTCCGACTGCAGGACTGTCGGACGCGGTCGACGAACGCTGGTCCTTCTCCATCCATCCTCACCCGGTTCCGGCAAGCGACCCTGCCGCAGGCCCCGAGCGGATGGGCGGCGGCGCAGATTGGTCGCCGTTTCCAAGCCAGTGGATACTCGACGGCGGGCTGAGGTCCTTCCGCGAGGAACTCGCACACGCGGGACGTTCGATCGCGGCGCTGAAGCTCCTGGCCGTCGTCGCCATCGCGGCCAGCAGCGCGAGGTTCAGGGCGCCCGGCGACGGACTGGCCGCGCAGATCTCGCATGACGAGATCAGCAAGCTGGCCGGGCTGTCCCGTCCGCTCATCGTGGCGGCGAAGAAGTTCCTTGCGGGGCAGGGCGTCTGCGACGTGGTCCAGGACTCTCCAAGCGGTCGGACGGTCTATCGCCTCGATGCCCGCTCTTCCGCTTACGGCAGCATCCACCACACGGCCGCGACCTTTCAGGGATCGACGTCCGGCATCGCCGGCCTTCGCGGGCTGTCATGCCGGCATACGAGCGGCCTCCGCGCGATGAAGGCGTACATGCTGCTGAGCGGCCTCAGGCGTGAGAATGCGCAAAGCGTCGTCACGAGCCGGGCCGAGATCGCTCACCTGACAGGCCTTCGCGACAACCAGGTCATCGGCGCGCTGGAGGAGCTCAGGAGGCGCCGGATGATCGCCGCGGATCTCCGTGCGGTCCGCGCCAGCGCCGACATGGGCCGCTTGACGCTGCAGACATGCCCGTTGTGAGCAGGCCTGAGCAGCGAGGGCGACCGATGCTGGACGCGCCGGCGCGCCGGCCGTCTCCGGTCGCGCTGGCCGGCCGACATGTCCGCATTGGGCCGACGGTGCCAAAGCGCGATGCGGCCGACCTTTTTCCAGAGCTCAGCGGGCCCTCGGCCGAGCGGCTGTTCCGGTACCTTCCAACTGGGCCGTTCGCGAACGAGGCGGCGCTCCAAGCTGATCTCGCGGCGGCCTCGGCTTCGCTCGGAACGGTCACCCTCGCGATCCGCGACGCCGTGCAGGGCCGCACGATGGGGCGCGCCTCCTATATGCGGATCGAGCCGGAGCATCGCTCGATCGAGATCGGCGGCGTCCTGTTCTCGCCGCTGCTTGCGCGCACCGCCGGCGCGACAGAGGCCATGTATCTGTTGGCCCGCCACGCTTTCGAAGACCTCGGCTACCGGCGCTACGAGTGGATATGCGACGCGCTGAACGCGCCCGCCCGGACGTCCGCGCTCCGCATCGGCTTCCGTCTCGAAGGCGTCTTCAGGAAGCACATGATCGTCAAGGGACGCAGCCGCGACACCGCGGTGTTCGCGATCGTTGACGATGAGTGGCCGCGGGTGAAGGCGGCGCTCCAGGCATGGCTCGACCCCGGCAACTTCGACGCCGACGGCGTCCAGATCGCGCGGCTCGGCGAGATTAGGGAGAAGCTCTGAGCCCAGGGCGGCCGACGTGGCTCACGACGCCCGCCGCAAAGGTTCAGGCTCTCATGTCCGAGCCTGGCGCCGCTGGCGCGCCGCAGCAGCGTCGCCTGCGGTCTCGCAGCTCGGCGCTCTCGCCTGCGCCGGACGAACTTACGCGGCTGACGTCGCGAGGGTGACCTTGCGCTTCAGCGATCCCGGTCGGAAGGCGTCGTTGCCGAAGGACGCGCCCGCGCCTTCGCTCTGCGTGGTCATGATCTCTCCCACCGTGCCAGCCAGCCGAACCAGGCTGCCGGCCTCGCAGGAGGCGGCGATCGTCATCGCGACGTCCCGCAGGTGGCTCCGGCTGTAGCAGAACAGCGCGAGGCGCGCGCGCTGGCCCTCGGAGAATGGCCGGACCATCTCGGAAATCAGTGACGGGTCTGCACGGTGAAGCCGCCCGAGCAGTTCAAGCGACACCGGGCATTCGATGTCGGCGTCGGCGTTCGCGTGCATGAGCGGACCTCCAGGTTTCTCAATCCACTGATGCGGCCGTGAAGCTAACGGGCGGTTAACCATGGCGATAAAAGGCCTCACTTCCATACCTCGCGGCATGGGGGGCGCCGCAGAGCGGCGAGACCGCCAGCAGTCCGCCTGATGAGGGTGCGCCGAGCCGCCTGCGAGAAGACAAGGCCAGCGATCCAGGTCCGGCGGCGGCTTTCGAGGAGATGATGGTTCGCGAGGCGCGGCTTCGAGCCGAGGCCGCTCCACCGGGTGGCGCGAGCCGGGGCCGGAATGCCGGGGACCGCGGTCGCTTGCGTCGGCGGGGATCTGTACGGCATCCTCCGTGATAGCCGTCGTCCCGCCGGCGGTCCGGCCGCAGCGGCGGTTCGCGCGTGACCGGAAAATCGCGGTGATCGTCCTGCCGACCATTCAAGCGCCTTCGAAATCTACTGGCGCGGACGTCGAACAGCCGGGCTTACGACCCGGCGAAATCGCGTGGCGCTACACGCTCGAGGAGCTCTGGGCCGACGGCGTCGTGCATGCCGCGGGCCTGGCGTTCGTCACCGTCGGATCGATCGCCCTGGTGGCCGCGTTGCGCCACGCAACCAGCGCCGCGATAATGCCTACGGTGATCTACCTTGTGGCCCTTTGCCTCTCATTCGCGGCTTCAGCCGCATACAATATCTGGCCGCCGTCGGCGACGAAGTGGGTCTTGAGGCGGCTCGATCAGTCGGCGATCTACCTCCTGATCGCCGGGACCTACACGCCCTTTCTGGCGACCATGAGCGCTTGGGCAGCGCTTGCGGGCGTGTGGTCTGCGGCCGCGCTGGGCATGGCGCTGCGGATGTGGCGGCCAGGTCAGTTCGATCGACTTTCGATCGCGCTCTATCTCCTGCTTGGCTGGAGCGGCGTCCTCATGCTCGACCAAGTCGTTTCGCAGCTGCCGCCGGGCGTTCCTTGGCTGATCGCCGGCGGCGGCCTCACCTATTCTCTTGGTGTCATTTTTCACGTCTGGGGGCGGCTCAGATTCCAGAACGCCATCTGGCACGTCTTCGTGCTTGCCGCCGCCTCGATTCACTACGTCGCCGTCTGGTCGACGATGATATCGGCCGCTTAGCCGGGGAAGAAGCCGGCCGGCGCGGGACTCGGTCCGTCGGACGCACCCGTTCGTTGCAGCCAGCGTCGTGGACCGCGCGCGCTCTGGAGCGGTTGTCGAGGCTGCTCCTCTTCCCTCGAAAGAGCAGAGCGCAATATGCCTCCTCAAGAGGTCAGCGACTCCGCCGCGGCCAGAGCCACAGGTATGTCATGAACAGGATTTCGACTCTGATCGTCGCGGGCGTTTGTTCGCTGGGCATGGCTTTCGGCGCGTTGCCGGCCGAGGCTGCCTCAACCTCCGTTCCGACGGTTGGGGGAGTCCCCATGGACCAGATCCAAACCGTCGGCCATCGCGGCGGGCATGGCGGTCATGGCGGGCACGGCGGAGGCCATTGGGGCCATCGCGGCCACGGCCATGGGGGTTGGAATCATCATGGCGGCCGTCACTACGGCGGCTGGAACCGTAGCCATCGGGGCTATTATGGCCGCGGCTACTATGGCCGGCGCCACCACAGCCACACTGGCCGCTACGTCGCCGCGGGCGTTCTCGGCCTCGCCGCCGGGGCGGCGATCGCGAATAGCCATCGCGGCCACAACTGCCGATACGTCCGCAATGGGCGCGTACATTATCGGCCCTGCTGAACAGGGCCGCTTTCCAGGAGCTTCGGTTCGGCGATTTACGCCGGAGGCGCCAGAGGAGTCCCTCGTCCCTCCGGCGGCAAATCGGCAGAGACCATTGTGAGGCGGGCGGCCGCGCAAAAGCCGCTGGCCGCTCATTGCCCGCGAAGAGAATTCCGGATGGGACTGAACACCGACGACGGCTTCTTTATCGAAAGTCGCCTGCCTGATGACGTGGCAGGAGCGACGGACGGCAAGCCGCGCGTCTTCCGCTGGATAGCGCTCGCCGCCTCAGCCGAGGAGGCCGTGTCGCTCCTTGACCGGGATTTTCCCGGCGCTGAAAACGCCGTGGTCGACAGCGGCCGCGAGATCCGCGCTCAGGCGGCGCGCCTCGGTCTCGTGCCGGGAACATATCAGCGGGCTTGAGGCCCCGCGGCCCTTACGTTGGATCAGCGCGAGACGTCGTCCGCCTTGATGAGGATCAGGCCGTCCTCCTCGATCTCGCCTCGGTCATACTTGGCGTTCGCCGCCTCGATCAGGACGACGTCGAACGCGCGGTCGGGCGCTGCGATCGCGACGGCTCGGCGTATGGCGTCGCGCGTCGCGAAGGCTTTCACGATCGCCTTCGTCTCGACGTCGAAAAGATCGAACTTGTAGCCGGCGGAACTCGCCGCATCGTCGATCACCTCGGTCAATCGCATGATTTTTTCCTCCGCAGGGGGCGTCGGCGGGCTCACAGATCTTGGGAGCGGATCATCGGTTCGAGACGAGCGGCGCTCGACATGGATGCGTGAAGGGGCGCGCGTCAGTCGCCGCTTCGATGCTGTTCCCGCTTCCGCTCGATCTCCTCTGGCTCTTCCTCGTCGATCCGGGTCAGCCCGCTCTCGGCCGCGCCCTCGGCGTGAAGAAGCTCGTCGAGCTTGGCGTGGATCGCCTGTGTGTCCCGATGCTCCGATCGCTGGATGAACAGCGTCATGAGCCAAGTCGCCAGGGTCGCGATGCCGTGCCAGTCGAAGGTCTCGCGTTCGAAGAGGAACCAGAGCGTGCCGTAGATCGGCACGACCAGAAACACCAGCGGCCGTGACGTCAGTGATCCCAACTGGGTGATGCGAGAGCGGAGCGCGAGCTGTGTCATCCCGACCAAACCTCGCGTGCGGCCGCGCGGTTCCGAAAGGAGCAAGCCAGCGCGGCAGGCTCAAGCCGGCGCCCTCCGGGCGACAGTCAGCCGTGCACGCGCCGCATCACTGCGATGCGGACCAGATCCTGCAGTGTCGTCGCCTTGAGCTTGTCTTTCAGGATGGAGCAGGTGTTGGCGACCGTCTTGTAGCTTACGCCCAGATCGTCCGCGATCTGAGCGTAAGCCTTGCCCTCGCCGAGGAGCGCGAGCGTCTGCAGCTCGCGGGCGGTGAGGTCAGTCTCGTCCTTTCGGCTGCGGGAGCCGAGGAGGGCGACCTGCACCGCCATCTCGTGCCCGATGTAGGGCTGGTTGCGCCGCACCTTTTCGACCGCCTGAAGAAACGTCCTGGGGCCGGCGTCTTTCGCCACAAAGCCGGTCGCGCCGACATTGAGGGCGCGGCGCGCGATGATCGGGTCGCCGTGCATGCTGAGGACCAGGACCGGCGTGCTTTCATCATGCCGCCTGAGGCGGCGGATGAACGACAGGCCCGCGAGGCCTTCGCCGCGGATCGCGAGATCCACGACCAGCAGGTTCGGTCGGCGGCGGCGATAGAGCTGATAACCCGCCAGCGGGGTCGCGGCCTCCAGCACTTCCGCGAAGCCGGCCTCCAGCAGGATGCTGCGGCACCCCTGCAGAACGATCGGATGATCGTCGATCACCAGGGCGCGGCTCACGCGTCCGCCCTCCGCCATCGCGTCGTCGGCGTTTCCCGCGGAGGGACCATAGCCGGCGATCGCGCCGCCTGATCGCTGCGGAGCGCCGCGATCTGTCTCGCTACGAGCGCCCAGATCATCGTTCGTCGCCCGCGGCCGGACCGGGCAAACCTTTGCGTTTCAGCAGCGCAAGCGCGTCCTCGCGCGTCGCGCCCTGAAGCCTTGCCGTGACGTAATGCTGGCCGGCTTCGCCGAAGCCGGCGTGTTCGCCGTCCGGGGCGATGGAGGTGAGCTGCTCGATGATCGTGCGCGCGTCCTCGTGGACGCCGTTCTCCCTGAGCATCTCCTCGAGCTGGACGGCGCGGTTTGCGATCATCCGGCGGCCTTCGTAGAAGCGCTGGTCGGCTGCCGCGAGAACAGTCTGGATGCGCCGCGTCGCTTCGGCGGGCGCGGCGGAGTCGCCGCCGCTCTCCCGGCGCGCGAGCCATTCGGACGGCGAGATCGCGTCCCCGACCTGAAGCCAGTCATGCGCCGCGCCGGGCGCCGCGCGCCGCAGCGGCTGAACGTCCTCCGACCTTTCGGTGGAGGCGTCGTCGCAGGCCGCGAGCGGGTATAACAGCGGGCTGAAAATGGCGAAGATCCAGATCAACTTAATAAGTTTATATTTATACATTCGAGGCGCAGGCTCCGCTGCAATCCGCTTGTCGATAGTACAAAAGGATCGACGTGACCAGCGTGCGTCGCCGGCCCGCGGCGATTGCCCCCGAGGCCGCCGCAGCAGCTGGCATGTTCGCCTAAGCAACTAAAAAGTCTATGAGATTTTCATGAGAATGGCATGCCAGCGGCGACGCCGCGCCGTGGTAGAGCGATGGGGAGATGTTCCCGTCTGGTTTTTCTACTCTCCCCAAAGACAGCTTTCGGTTGTTCGTTAAAAGTCCCTCCGCTGCAGAACGCAAGAAGCGCCGACGCGCAGATCAATAAAAAGGTTCGGCGCACCGCCCTCCGGACCATCGCGTCTCAGCGCGTCGCCAGAGCCAAGCTCCAGCGCCGCCGCTTCCACGAACCGGAAACGCAAGGGGATCCACATGACCAGTCTGAGAACTTCCGTGTCGGCGGCGACGCTTGCCGCGGCGGCCGCGCTGGGGCTCGCCGCCACGGCGCTGCCGGCGCACGCCAACGACAAGCTCGTCGAGCTCTCGAAGAGCAACGAGAACTGGGTGATGACTGGCCGCACCTACAGCGCCCAGAACTACAGCCCGATGACGCAGATCAGCACGGAAAACGTGAAGGATCTGAAGCCGGCCTGGTCGTTCTCGACAGGCGTGCTGCACGGCCATGAGGGCACGCCGCTCGTGGTCGGCGACAAGATGTACGTTCACACGCCGTTCCCGAACATCACCTTCGCCCTGTCGCTCGACGAGCCGGGCAAGATCCTGTGGATGCACAAGCCCAAGCAGTCCCCGACCGCCCGCGCGGTCGCCTGCTGCGACGTCGTCAATCGCGGCCTCGCCTACTGGCCGGGCGACGGCAAGGCGCCGGCCGAGATCCTGAAGACGCAACTCGACGGCCACATCGTGGCGCTCAACGCCGAGACCGGCGAAGAGCTCTGGAAGATGGAGAACTCCGACATCAAGGTCGGCTCCACGCTCACGATCGCGCCCTACGTCATCAAGGACACCGTGCTCGTCGGCTCCTCCGGCGCAGAGCTCGGCGTGCGCGGCTACGTCACCGCCTATGACGTCAAGACGGGGGCGCAGAAGTGGCGCGCCTACGCCACTGGTCCGGACGAGGACATCAAGCTCGCCAAAGACTTCAACATGGCCAACCCGCAATATGGCCAGTTCGGTCTCGGCACGAAGAAGACCTGGGAAGGCGACGCCTGGAAGATCGGCGGCGGCACCAACTGGGGCTGGTACGCCTTCGACCCGGAGACGAACCTCTTCTACTACGGCTCGGGCAACCCGGCGCCGTGGAACGAGACGATGCGTCCGGGCGACAACAAGTGGACGATGACCATCTGGGGCCGCGACATCGACACCGGCGAGGCCAAGTTCGGCTACCAGAAGACGCCGCATGACGAGTGGGACTACGCCGGCGTCAACGTGATGATGCTGTCGGAGCAGAAGGACAAGGACGGCAAGGAGCGTAAGCTTCTGACCCATCCGGACCGCAACGGCATCGTCTACACGCTCGACCGGACCAATGGCGACCTGATCTCGGCCAACAAGATCGACGACACGGTCAACTGGGTGAAGCAGGTCGACCTGAAGACCGGCCAGCCGGTGCGCGATCCGGAATTCGCGACCCGCATGGACCACAAGGCGACCGAGATCTGTCCGTCGGCCATGGGCTACCACAACCAGGGTCACGACAGCTACGATCCGGAGAAGAAGCGCTTCTTCCTCGGCATCAACCACATCTGCATGGACTGGGAGCCCTTCATGCTCCCGTACCGGGCCGGCCAGTTCTTCGTCGGCGCCACCCTGTGGATGTATCCTGGCCCGAAGGGCGACCGTCAGAACTACGAAGGGCTTGGCCAGATCAAGTCGTATGACGCGATCACCGGCAAGTTCGACTGGGAGAAGATGGAGCGCTTTTCGGTGTGGGGCGGCACCATGGCGACCGCGGGCAATCTCGTCTTCTACGGGACGCTCGACGGCTTCATCAAGGCGCGCGACAGCCGCACCGGCGATCTGCTCTGGAAGTTCCGTCTGCCTTCCGGCGTGATCGGCCATCCGATGACGTATGAGCGCAACGGCACCCAGTACGTCGCGATCTACTACGGCGTGGGCGGCTGGGCCGGCGTCGGACTCGTGTTCGACCTCACCGACCCGACCGCCGGTCTCGGCGCCGTCGGCGCCTTCAAGAACCTGCAGAACTACACGCAGATGGGCGGCGGCGTGATGGTGTTCTCGCTCAACGGCAAGAACCCGTACGACGACCCGAACGTCGGCGAGTACAAGGGCAAGAGCCTCTGATCGCAGGCTGCGGCCGCCAGACGATCCCGCCGGCCTCGGCCGGCGGGATCAAGAATTCCAACCGCCACAAGACGTCTCGCGAGCGCCCCCGCCCTTGGCGGAGAAGAGTCGCGCCGGGATCGGGAGAGCCGAAATGATCTCGAGGAACTGGAGCGCTGTCGCCGCCGTGCTGGTCGCCGGCGCATCGGCCCTCGCGGCGCCTGGCGCCTGGGCGGCTGAGACGAAGAGCGCCCCTCAGGACGGAAGCGTTCTCCGAGTCTGCGCCTCGTCCGTCGAGGCGCCTTATTCGATGAAGGACGCCAAGGGCTTCGAAAACAAGATCGCCATGGTGGTCGCGGAGGCGATGGGCCGCAAGGCGCAGTTCGTCTGGTTCGACAAGGCGGCGATCTATCTCGTCCGCGACGGGCTGGACAAGAACCTCTGCGACGTCGTGCTCGGAGTCGACGAGGGCGACGAGCGGCTGCTGACCACCAAGCCGTATTTCCGCACCGGCTATGTCTATGTCACGCGGCCCGACGAGGGCGAGGTCGGCAAGAGCTGGGAAGCCATCCGCAACCCGGAATTCAACAAATTCGCCGTGCGCTTCCAGACGCCCGGCGAACTGATGATCAAGCAGGCAGGCAAATACGAGGGCACCGTCTCATATCAGCTCTCCTTGGTGAACTTCGAAGACAAGCGCAACAAGTATACGCAGGTCCCGGCCGACAAACTCGTCAGCGAGGTGGCGTCCGGAGAGGCCGACATCGCGATCGCCTTCGCGTCGGACGTCGCCCGCTACGTCAAGGCGTCCTCAAAGCCGCTCAACGTCACGATGATCGACGACGACTTCGCGCTCGCCGACGGGACCAGGATTCCCCTGCATTACGACCAGGCGATGGGCGTGCGGAAGGACGACAAGGACCTTGCCGCCGCGCTCGACGCCGCGATCAGCAAGGCCCAGCCGCAGATCGATCAGGTGCTCAGGGACGAAGGCGTCCCGCTGCTGAAGCAGAACACGTGATGCGACGAAGCCGGTTCAGTAATCCGAAAGCGATTGGATAGTGATGACCAGGAAGATTTGGATCGCGGCGCTGGCTTCGGCGGCGGTGATGGCCGCCATCCCGACCGTAAAGGCGGCGATTGAGCTGCACAACACGATCACAGGCGAGCCGCTGAATCTCGAGGACGCAGGGCCCGAGGGCAAGGACGTAGCGGCGTTCAAGGAGTTTCTGGAGACCGGCCGAAACCCCTATCTGGACCAGCCGAACTGCCTCGCAAAGGGCCAGCAGCTGTTCCTCGGCGCCTGTTCGGGCTGCCACGGACACGTGGCGGAGGGCAAGATTGGCCCAGGTCTCAACGACAATTATTGGACTTATCCGGACAACAACACCGACAAGGGTATGTTCGAGACCATCTTCGGCGGCGCGAGCGGCCAGATGGGTCCGATGTACAACGTCGTCAATGTAGACGAGATACTGCTCGTGATGTCTTGGGTTCGGCACATGTACACCGGACCGAAGGAAGACGCCAAGTGGTTGAACGAGAAGCAACTGGCGAACTTCAAGACCTATGACGGCAAGGATGCGCCAAAGCCGCAGGGCGACACGCTGCCGGAATGCAAGATCGACTGACGGATCTCCGCCGCGCAGCCGGCGCGGGAGACGGGGCCGGCGCGTCCGCCGGCTCCGGTGACGAAACCAGAGCGCTAAGCGTCAAGGAGGAATGCCCATGTCCAAGATCAAGAGCATCTGCGGCTTTGCGGCCGCCGCGGCGTTTGCGTCGGTGGCGCTCGCCGCTCCGGCTCTCGCCTATGACGGCACCAACTGCAAGGAGCCGGGCGTGTGCTGGGAGCCGAAGCCCGGTTACCCGGCCAAGGACAAGATCGTCGGCTCCAAATACGACCCGAAGCACGACCCGAAGGAAGTGAACAAGCAGTCGGAGTCGATCAAGGCGATGGAGGAGCGCAACCAGAAGCGCGCCGACAACTACGCCAAGACGGGCAAGTTCGAGTACGACGTCAAGAAGATCGGCGCCAACTGAGCCGCCGCGGCCGGAAGACCGTGGCAGGCGGGCCCGGCCGCCTCTCCATCCCTGGCGATCCGAGCGAGCTTCGGATCGCCTCTCTTGTCGCCGGGGGCGGGCCTCTTCCGACCGTCCCGCGGGATGGCGACACGCGCCTGGCGGCCGCCCGACGCCGGTTCATCGCCCGATGATCCGCGGCGGCGGCCGCCCTTTTGAGACGAGAGGCGTCGCATGAGCATGTCCAGTGCCGCTGAGCTGCGCGCCGGCGAGGGCGAGACGCCGTGGGCCGAGCTGGCCCAGTGGCGCGAGAAGGCGATTTCGTTCGAGCGCGAAGTCGGAAAGGCGGTGGTTGGGCAGCCCAAGGTGGTGCGGCTTCTGACCGTCGCGCTTTTCGCGCGCGGGCATGTCCTGCTTGAAGGCGACGTCGGCGTGGGCAAGACGACCATCTTGCGCGCCGTCGCGCGGGCGCTCGGCGGCCCCTTCGAGCGCATCGAGGGCACGGTCGACCTGATGCCGACCGACATGCTGTACACCGCCTTCGTCGACGATGACGGCAAGCCGCGGGTCGAGCCCGGGCCGGCGCTGCATCACGGCGAAGAGCTCGCAGTGTTCTTCTTCAACGAGATCAATCGCGCGCGTCCTCAGGTCCATTCGCTGCTGCTGCGGTTGATGGCGGAGCGCAGCGTCACGGCCTTCGGCAGGGAGTGGTTCTTCCCCCACCTCCAGGTGTTCGCAGACCGCAACCGGGTCGAGAAGGAGGAGACCTTCGAGCTTCCCGCCGCGGCCCGCGACCGCTTCCTGATGGAGATCCCGGTCGAAGCCCCGGCCGATCCTGAGGTCCGGCGCGAACTCGTCTTCGACCCGCGTTTCTACGACGTCGATCGGCTGATCGGCGCCGTCGCGGAGGGGGTGATCGACCACCGCCAGCTCGGGGAGGTCGGCCGGGCGATCCAGACTTCGGTCCACGCCAGCCGGACGCTCGAGAACTACGTTCTGGCGCTTTGGGACGCGCTGCGCGCGCCGGCGGCCGCGGGCGTGGAGATCGCTGGCGTCGACATGGGGCGGCTGCTGCAGGGCGGCGCAAGCCCGCGCGGCGTCGGCGCCCTCGTGCGCGCGGCCCGGGTGACGGCGTGGCTCGAGGGCCGCGACATGGTTCTGCCGGAAGACCTGCGGGCGGTGTTCGGCCCCGTGATGGCGCATCGCGTGTTCCTGGACCCGATCTACGAGACGCGCCGCGAGCGCATCGTCCCGGACCTCTGCCGGCAGGTCTTCGAGCGGGTTCCGGCCCCGTGACGCCCCAACGCGCCTCCGCGCCGCCTGCGCCTCGCGATCTGCCCTACCGGCTGTTCGGCCGGGCGCGAGGCGTAACCGCCGGGGCGCATCGCGCGGTCGGCTCGGGAGGGGCGGGGGCCTTCCTGCGGCATGCGTCCCTGCTTGAAGCGCCCGACGCCCGCCGGATCGACATGCGCGCCTCGCTGCTCGATCCCCTCGGCGGACTCAAAGTGCGCCGCTTCGAGAACCGCGCCCGCATCGACGTCTTTGTCCTGCTGGATCTCTCCGGATCGATGAGGTTCGGTCGCGCTGGCGAGGGCGATCCGGTTGCGGAGCTCTGCGCGACGATCGCCCACGCGGCGGCGCGGGGGCAGGACCGGTTCGGGATGATCGCCGCGGGGCCAAGCGCGCGCGCTGACCTCGCCATCCGGGCGACGCGGCGGCGCGGCGTGCCTGAGGAGATCTGGCGCGCGCTCAGACGGGAGCCGGGCGAGGGGAGCGGCGTCGCGGGACTGCTGGAGAGTCTCGACCATCTCCCGACCCGCAGATCCCTCGTGTTCGTCGTATCGGATTTTCTGCTGCCGACCGAAACGACTGAGTCCCTGCTCGGCGCGCTGTGGCGGCATGACGTGGCGCCGGTCGTGGTTCGCTCCAGCACGGTCGAAGGCAGGCTCCCGGCGTTCGGACTGGTCGAAACGCGCGATCTCGAGACGGGCAGGCGGCGGCTCGTGCTGATGCGAAAGGCGCTTCGTGAGGCGTGGCGCGAGAAGGCCCGGCGGCGGCGGGAGGAGCTGGACCGGATCTTTCTCAGCCACGGCAGGCCGGCTTTCGACCTCGTGGACCGGTTCGATCCCGCCGCCTTCGCGGATTACCTGCTTTCCGGAGGCGTCTAGTGCGCCGCCTCGCCTTCCTCGCTTTCCTTGTCCTGTTCGTCTCCGCTGGAGCCGCCGCGGCGCAGATCCGCAGCGTCCGGACCGACGGACCCCGCCCGTTCGGCGTTCTGCTCGGCGACGTGCTGAAGCTGACGACGACGGTGGATGTCGACGCCCCCTTCAGGCTGGACCGCTCGACGCTGCCGCAGCCGGGGCCGCTCACCTATTCGCTTGAGCTGCGCTCGATCGACGTGACGGAGCAGGCCGCGCCGGGCGGCGGAACGCGCTACCTCATCACGACCGAATACCAGACCTTCTATTCGGCGCTCGAGACCGGCGAGCAGACCATCCCCGGCTATACCGTTGCGGTCTCTGACGGTTCGCGCCGGGCAGAGGCCCAAGCGGGCAAGTGGACCTACCTGACGTCGCCGCTGCGGCCGATTCAGGGCCAGGCCGGCGACAGCGACCAGCGCTTGAGGCCCGACGTTCGCCCCACAATTCCGGCCGTTGGACCTGCGCGGGACCGAATGATCGCGGCTCTCGCGCTGGCCGCGCTGTTGCTCGTCGCGCTTGCGTGGAGCCGCGCCTGGCCGCCGTTTCACAGGCGGCGCGCGAGGCCGTTCGCCGCCGCCGCGCGGGAAGTCGCGCGGCTCGTCCGGCGCGGCGAGGAGGGACGGCGCGAAGCGCTGCTGCGGCTTCATCGCGCCTTCGACGCCGCCTGGGGGAAGCGGATGCTTGGCGAGGACATCGGAGCGTTCCTGCGCGACCGGCCTGCCTTCGCTTCGCGCGCCGACGACATCCGCACGTTCTTCGCCGCTTCGCGCCGCGCCTTCTTCGGACGTGATCGGGCGGACGTCCTGGCGCCGGATGCGCTGTCGCGCTTCGCACGCGATCTCGCGCGGGCGGAGCGCGGCGCGTGAGCTGGCTCGACATTCTCGGCGTCGACCGCCCGTGGGCCCTCCTGCTGGCGCCGCTGGCGGCGCTGCCGCTTCTGTCGTCGCCCTTGCGGCTCTCCGGGACGCCGTCTGACGAACTGGCGCCTCACGATCCGCTTTCGGCGGGGCTCTCCGTGGCGCTCGCGGCAGCCGGCTGCATCGCGCTTGCGGGCCTCGCGCTTGGCGTTGCGGGACTTCATCTGCGCGAGCAGAGCGTCGAGCGCCGCGGCGTCGGGGCCAACGTGGTTCTGCTGATCGACCGGTCGAGCAGCATGGACTCCACCTTCGCCAACCGCCTTCCCGATGGAGCGGAAGAGTCGAAGTCAGCGGCGGCGCGTCGGCTGCTCACGGACTTCGCGTCTCGCCGGCCGGCCGACCGCGTGGCGGTCGCGGCGTTCTCAACATCGCCAATGCCGATCGTCCCGATGACCGACGAGCACGAGGCGGTCCGCGCGGCGATCGCGGCGATCGACCATGAGGGATTGGCGAAGACCGACGTCGGGCGCGGTCTGCTGCTGGCCTTCTCCATGTTCGACGCGTCATCGAGCGAGAGCTCGCGCGCGATCGTGCTGGTCTCGGACGGGGCGGCGGTGATCGACCGGCGCGTGCAGGATGCGCTGCGCGCCGCCGCCGCAAGCTCGCCCGCCAGCCTCTACTGGCTGTTCCTGCGCACCGAGGGCTCCAAGGGCATCTATGACGCGCCGGCGCCGGGCGAGGAGGACTCGCCGTTCTCCAATCCCGAGCGACACCTCAACATCTTCCTCAAGAGCCTCGGGCTCCCCTACCGGGCGTTCGAGGCGAGGAGCGCCGGCGACGTCTCCGACGCGATGCGGGAGATCGACCGGCTCGAGCAGCGGCCCACGGTCTATCGGCAGAAGCTGCCGCGGCGGGACCTCGCCTCCTGGTGTTATGGGCTCGCGAGCCTGGGACTCGCTCTGTTGCTCGCCGCCAAGCTGCTCGAACGTCGCCTTGAGGAGGCGCCATCTGCGCCAGGCGTCGCGGAGCCCGCGCGATGAAGGTCCTCGGCAGGTTCCGCAACGCGGCGCTTCCGGCCGCTTTGACCATCGCGCTCGCCGGCGTCGCCTGGTCCGCATGGGCGCTCTACGGCCGTCTGCACGACCGCCGCGTCGTTCAAGATCTGATGGCCAACCGGGACGTCACGCCCCAGCCGGGCGCGAGCGCCGACGTGCTGTTCGCCCGCGGCTACTACCTCTTCATCCGGGATCGCATCGATGAGGGGCAGGGCTATGCCCAGCCGATCGCCGATCAGGGCGCCCGGCTGCTGCTGGGTCGCTTTTACTACGACTTGGGCAACGCCCGGTTGAGGCGAGCGATCGCGCATGTCGAGGCCAGCAAGATAGACGCGGCGATCCCCGAGATCCGTCTCGCGAAGGCGGCCTACAGGTCCGCCCTGCTGGCGGATCCTGAGCTCTGGGACGCGCGCTACAATCTCGACGTCGCCATGCGGCTGGTGCGGGACTTCCCCGAGCTCGAGCGCGGCGACGAGGAAGCTCAGGGTCAGCCGAAGAAGCTCTGGACCGATCTGCCGGGCCTTCCGCGAGGACTGCCGTGAGACCCCGGCCCGATCTGCGCCTCTGGGCGCTGGCGGTCGCGCTTCTGCTCGCTCTCGCAGCTCTTTGGGGGCCAACGGCGAAGGTCGAGCGCCCCGTCTACAACCTCATGGCCTTCATCGACATCACGATGAGCATGAACGCACGCGATTATGCGCGCGAGGGGCGGCCCCAGAGCCGGCTTGACGCCGTCAAGGAACGGCTGACCGCCGCCGCCGCCCGCCTGCCTTGCGGGACCAAGATGGGGCTTGGCGTCTTCACCGAGCGGCGTTCTTTCATGCTGCTCGCCCCGCTCGACGTCTGCGAGAACTTCACCGCCTTCGCCGGCGCGGTGAGCGGCGTCACCTGGCGGATGGCCTGGGAGGGCGACAGCCGCGTCGCCTCCGGTGTTTTCGAGGGACTTCGGCTGGCGCGTGAGACCGGCGCCGATCTGCTGTTCTTCACCGACGGTCAGGAGGCGCCGCCGCTGCGCGCCGATGTTCCCCTCACCTATGAGGCCGAGGGCGCCGCCGCGCGTGGCCTTCTGGTCGGGGTCGGCGGCGATCAGCCTACGCCGATCCCGAAATATGACGATTTCGGCCGTGAGGTCGGGTTTCTCGCCATGTCCGACGTGCCTCAGGAGTCGCGGATCGGCCCGCCGCCGGCCGACGCAGAGTCACGTCCAGGCTATAACCCGCGCAACGCGCCGTTCGGCGAAATGCCGGCGGGCGAGGAGCACCTGACCTCGGTGCGCGAGCCGCATCTGAAGGAACTCGGCCGTCTCACTGGCCTCGGCTACGCCCGTATGGGCGACCCGGACGCTCTCGCCGCGGCGATCGCGGCGAACGCCCGCGCGGAAGAAAAGCCGGTCCGGATCGATCTCGCCGCCATTCCGGCGGGGCTGGCGCTCGCCATCCTGGTCGCGCTTTACGCCGCTCCGCTCGCGGCCCGCCGCGCCCGAACAGCCTGAAGGAGAAATGCTTCCGATGAATATCCGCGCGCCGCTCGCCACAGCCCTCCTGCTCGCCGCGATCGCCCCTGCTTTCGCGCATGGACCGACGCCGCAAAAGGTCGACGAGAAAATCGAGATCAAAGCGGAGCCGGCGAAGGTCTGGTCCCTCGTGAAGGATTTCGGCGCGCTGCAGAGCTGGCATCCGGACGTCGCGAAGAGCGTCGTGGAGGGCCAGGAGCGGACGGTGACGCTGAAGAAGGGCGGCGAGTTCAAGGAGGGGCTCGACGTCGCCGACGACCAGCAGATGGAGCTCGACTACCGGCTTTCCGGCGACGCCGGAGACGCGCTGCCGGTGAGCTCCTACAGCGCCGCCATCAAGGTCGCGCCGAAGGACGGCGGCTCCGAGGTCACCTGGGAGGGGCGCTTCTATCGCGCCGACACGGGCAACGAGCCGCCGGAAGGCAAGGACGACGCCGCCGCCGTGGAGGGCATGACGTCCTTTCTGAAGAACGGGCTGGAAGGCTTGAAGAAGAAGTCGGAAGCCGGCGGATGAGACTGGTGCTTGCGACGGCTGCGTTCATCGTCGGGATCGGGCTGTCCGGGGCGCGGGCGGAGGAGCCCGCCTTCGCGGCCGTCTCGCAGGCTGGCGCAGCGGTGTCGTTTCTGAGTCGATCGGGCCTGGAAGGCGCGTCCGTGAAGGTCGACGACGCGCCGGCCTCGATCGCCGTCGGGCCCGACGGCCGCACGCTCTACGTGACGCACCCTGATCGCAGCCGCGTCACCGTGGTGGACGCCGTCACCCGCACCGTGACCGAGAGGTTCAACGTGGCCGGCAGCCCGTTCGGGGCCGCCGCCACCGAGAGCGACCTCTACGTCACGGACTGGACCAACGGCAGCCTCATTCGGATCGACGCTCTGACGGGCGCGACCACCGGGACGGTCTCCGTGGGCAAGTCGCCCGCCGGGCTCGTTCTCGACCTCAAGCGGGGCCGCGCCTACGCCGCCGACCGGGAAGGGGACGCGGTCAGCGTCGTCGATCTCAAGGCGATGCGGCGCGTCGGCCAGGTGAAGGTCGGCCGGGCCCCCTTCGCGCTCGGTCTCTCGCCCGATGGCGCGCGGCTGTTCGTCGCCAACGTTCAGAGCGGCGATCTGTCCGTGATCGACACGTTCCGGCTGACGGAGATCGCGCGTACGCCGGTCGGCCGCATGCCCTATGGGGTCGCGGTCACGAGCGACGGCGAGCGCCTCGCGGTCACGCTCCAGGAAGAGGCGACGCTCCTGGTGATCGACGCCGCGAAGCTCACGCCGCTCGGCCGGATCAAGGTCGGCAAGTACCCGGAGGGCGTCACGATCTCCGCAGACGGCCGGACGGCGGCCGTCGCCAATTGGTTCGACGACAGCGTTACGCTCGTCGATCTCGCCTCCATGACGGCCTTGAGCCGCATCACGACTCCGGCAGGCCCCCGCTACCTCGCGGCGCTCGCCCAATGACAAAGACAATCAGGGAGAAAACCCATGCGTAACGCGTTTCTCGTCGCAGGCAGCCTTCTGGCGAGCGTCGTCGCCAGCCCGGCCACGTCCCAGTCCATTGCAAATGTTCCGGCGCTCGATCTCGGCGCGACGGTCGGCGACCCCGGCGCCGGATGGCGCAAGCACTCGTCCGGCGAGGAGAGCGTCACCTATGTGTGCGACGCTGACGCCTGCGGAGGCCGCGGCGTGCTCGGCGTCAGCCAGGCCAGCGCAACGTCCGACTACGTCAGGGCCATCATCGCCGATCCGCAGAAAATGCTGCAGAGCTACGAATACGGCTCTGAGGAATCGATGAAGCCTTCAGGCTGCGCCTTCACCTCCTATGCGGTGAAGCGGATCGGCGAGCAGCGGGTCCAATACACGAGCCTCGGAACCTGCCCGCAGGGCGGCCACGCCGCAATGGCGACGATCTTCGACGCCAACCGCCCATACATGCTCTCGGTTCAGGTTCTGACCGGCTCGGAGGTCGCCGCGGTGAAGCTCCGCGACAAGACGGCCGACAAGCTTCTGGAAGCGCTTTGAACGTGCGCCGGAAGCCGTCCATCATGATCCGACGGGTTATCGTTCCGCTCGCGGCGCTCGGCGCTCTCATCGTCTCTCCGGCGGCTGCTCAAAACCCTCAGCCGCCAGCGGCGGAGTCTGCTCCGCCCGCCGAGGCCGCGCCCCAGGCGCCTGGTCCGGCGACGGAGATTGTCGGTCCCGACGGCGCGTTTCGGTTGAAGCCGGACGGAGTCGAATGGCGGCGTTTCCAGACCGTCCGGGCCATCGGAGTGGCGTGCGGCGACGAGGCATGCGGCGGCGATCGCGTGTTCTGCATGGTGCAGGTCCGCAGCGCGCCGGAAGCTAGGCCCGGCGACCGACCCTCAGCCGAGGCGGCGAAGCGCCTCGGCGATGGGGTCGCGGCGAACGCCCCGAAGGAGATGAAGGCGGAGTACCTCGCCCCATTCGCAGCCAAGGATCTCGGCGGCCATCCTGGCCAATGGGCCGAGTTGAAAGCGGAAGGCGAGCCCGGCGCGGTGCGCTTCGGCCTCTTCCTGCTGGAGGCGAAGGCTCAGGAGGTCGCCTTCAACTGCGTCGCTCCTGCTGCGAAATGGGATGAGCACCGATCCCGGATCGAGAGGGTGATCGCGTCGCTGAAGATCGAGCGCTGACCTCTCAAGCGCCGCGGCGTCAGGCGCGGCGCGTCAGTCGCCGAACCTGATCCGGCTTGAGGCGTCATGAGGGTCGCGGGATCGGGCGCCCATGACCAAACGGCGCATGGCGCGCTCGACGAGCCGCTCAGCTCCGGTTAGGCGTCGTAGGCTACGCGTCTGCCGGAGCGCGGAAATCGGCTCAAGGCGATAACAGACATCTCTGCCGCTGGTGTTCCGAATGGAGCCACCGCGGCAGTCTCCACCTGACCTGCCTTCGAGCCGACGAATTGCATGATGGCCGACCGCTCGATCCCACTTGGCGTCAAAGCGGCGCGCAGCGCCTGGCTGAGGGCGCAGAGGCTCGACGAGGACACGCCGTTCGGCGACGGCCCCGAGGCGGCGCGGCGCGCGGTGGAACATCTGGGCTATGTCCAGATCGACACGATCAACGTGATTGAGCGAAGCCACCACCACATCCTGCACACCCGCATCCCCTCCTACCGGACGAGCGACCTCGACACGGCGCAGGCGGCCGATAAGTCAGTCTTCGAATACTGGACCCACGCGCTCGCCTACGTGCCAGCCGTCGACTATCGGTTCTTCGTTCCAGCGATGGACAGGTTCAGAGCGGCGCCGCACAGGATGTTCGCGTCGGTCCCGGGCGAGAATTATGCGGCTCTGCTGCGCCGGATCGCGAAGGAAGGCCCGCTGTCGATCCGCGACGTCGGCGACGACGTGCTGGTCGAGAAGACCCATCCTTGGGGAAGCAGGAAGCCTTCAAGAGCGGCTCTGCGGTTCGGATTTTTCGCGGGCGATCTTGTGGTCAGCCGCCGCGACGGAATGCTCAAAACCTATGAGCTGACCAGGCGCCATTTCGGCTGGCGCCGGCGTCCCGCGCCCGCGACCGAAAAACAGTTCGCCGGCTACCTGCTCAAGCGCGCCCTCCGCGCCCAAGGCGTCGTCAGTCTGGAGTCGATCTGCTACGGCGACGCGTGGGCGAAGCCTCTTGTCGCCGCAGCGATCGAGAGCGAGGTGAGGCGCAAACGCCTCTTGGCCGTGACCATCGAGGGTCTGGAGAGGACGCAGCACTGGGCCGCGCGCTCGGTGATCGAGGATCCCGCACTTTCCGAACCCGATCAGGCCCGCGTCCATATCCTGTCCCCCTTCGATCCGCTCGTGATCCAGCGCAAGCGGCTGAAGGCGTTCTTCGGTTACGAGCACCGGTTTGAGGCTTACGTGCCGGCCAAGAACAGGGTGCTTGGCTATTTCGCGCTCCCGGTGCTCGCTGGCGATCGGATCCTCGCCGCGATCGACCTCAAGATGGATCGTCGAGCCGGGCGTCTTCTGGTCCAGAAATGGACCTGGTTCAGCGAGCCCGACGCTGGTCTGAAGGCTGCGATCGACAACGCTCTCGAGCGCTTCGAGCGCTTTCAGGCCGGTCGCTTCTGATGCTTATCGAAATTTCCGGATCATCAGTCTCGAATGCTGTAAATGGCGCTCGCGGCGCCGGCTACGTCAGCGGCTGGCTCGTGCGGCCGGAACTCGGCCCCGGAGAGCGAGCAACTCGTCGATCGTCAGGGGGCGATGGAACAGAAAGCCCTGCATGTAGGTGCATCCGGCCGCCGCCAGAACCCTCAGTTGATCGGCGTTCTCGACCCCTTCGGCGGTGATCGACAGGCCGAGCGCTTTGCCAAGGCCGACGATCGCCCGCACCACCTCATCGGCCTCTGGCCGCGACTGCAGGCCGCTGACCAGCGACCTGTCGATCTTAACCTTCGTAAACGGGATCTGCGTCAGATAGGCCAAGCCCGCATAGCCTGATCCGAAGTCGTCAAGCGCGATCCGGAAGCCGAGCTTCATGAGGCTCCGCATCTGGTCCGCGGCTTCTTCGATGTTGCTGATGAGCGTGGTTTCCGTAATTTCCAGCTCGATCATCTTCGGGTCGACGCCGATCTCCGCCGCGAGAGCCGCGATGCGCTCCACGAAGCCGGGCGTCTGAAGCTGCGCCGGGGAGAGATTGACCGCCGTGACGATGTCGGGCCAGTTCCGCGAGTCCGCAAAGGCCCGCCGGATAACCCAGTCCCCAAGCTCGTGAATCAGCGTTGATCGTTCCGCCACCGGTATGAAGACCAAAGGCGGCACCATCCCGCGCGTCGGGTGCTTCCAGCGCAGCAGGGCCTCGACGCCCTCGATGCGGCTGCCGTCGGAGGAGACGACCGGTTGGTAATGAAGCGAGAGCTGCTCGCCGGCCAAGGCCTCAGCGAGATCGGCGGCGATCGATTGGTCGCCCACGATGTCGCGCTCCATGGAGGGGGCGAACTCCCTCCACACGCCGCGGCCTGCCGACTTCGCGGCATAGAGCGCGATGTCGGCGCATCGCATGGCTTCGAACAAGCGGTCCGAATGTGCGATCCCGATCGAGACGCCAACCTTCACGCGGTGCGTCGCAAGAACATAGGGCTGGGAGCACACGTCGATGAGACGCGCCGCCAGACGCCGGGCCTTGGCGGCGTCCGTGCAGATCACGGCGAATTCGTCTCCGCCCAGCCGCGCGGCGAAGCCATCTTCCCCCGTCGCCTCGACCAGGCGAGCCGCGAATGATCGGATCAGTTCGTCCCCGACCATGTGGCCCAGCGAGTCGTTGATGTCCTTGAAGCCGTCGAGGTCGAGATAAAGAGTGGAGATCGCAGCTTCCGAGGCGTCCGCCGCGCCGAACCGCTCGCTGAGGCCGGAACGGTTCGAGAGGCCGGTGAGCGCGTCCAGCAACGCCGCCTGCCGCGCCCGCGCTTCACTCGCCGCGAGTTCGACGTTCAGCTGCTCCAGCTCCTCAATTCGCTGGAACAGCTCGCTCTCCATCGCACGGTCGCTTACCCAGCGGTCCGCGAGCGATGACGCGATCTGGCGCAATTCATCGACGTCGAACGGCTTGGCGAGGTAGAACAGCTTGCCGGGCACGCCGAGCGCGTCAGAGATCGCTGCGGGCTTGTGATCCGAATAGCCGGTGACGATCACGACGCTGACGTCTGGATCGACCGAGCGGATCCGGCGGGCGGTCTCCAGCCCATCGATCCCGGGCGGCATCCGCATGTCGAGGAACACCACCGAGATCGGCCTGCCTGAGTCGCGACTTGCCGCGACCTCAGCGACGGCCGCCTCTCCTTGCCTGCAGTAGAGCACGTCGTTCAGCGCCGGGCTCCCGCGTCGCGCCGTGGCCGGATCGCCGAACAGCTCCGCAGACAGCTCGTCGAAACCGAAATTCTCGTTGTCGGCGTCCGCGACAAGCGGTTGGAACACGCGCCGGTAGGCGCTCAGCACCTGCTCGTCATCATCGGCGACCAGCACGCGCTTCATGGGCGACGCGAAGCTCATGCCGCGCTCCTGGCGTCGGCGGCGGCGCGAGGCAACACGAGATGGAGGGTCGCGCCTTGCCCAGGCCCGGCGCTTTCCGCGAAGAGCCGGCCGCCCATCGCGCCCGCCGCCGTCGCGCACCAGTGCAGCCCTAACCCACCCGACCGCTCTCGGCGGGTGGAAAAGCCCTTCTGGAAGATCTTCTCAATGTGATCTGCGGCGATTCCGTCGCCATCGTCGATGACCTGCACGTCGATTGCAGGCGTACCGTCGAGATCAGTCTCCGCCGCGCGAACGCGTATGCCGCCGCCGCCGCCGTTCGCTGTGATCGCCTCGGCGGCATTGATCAGCAGGTTGCCCCAGATCTGTTCGAGCGGCATGCGGTGTCCCCACGCGCACATGCCGCTTGGGATATCCACCTCGACGGCGATGCCGAACGGGCGCGTAGCCACGCGGGCGACACTCTCAACCTGCCGCCGCAGGTCGACCGCCTCGACGACGCGAGCGCCCTTCGATGTCGTCTCCTCTTCCCTGAGCACGCCTTCGATGTGCCGGACGAGGCCCTGGAGCGTCTTGATGTCGGTGCGGCGCCTGCGTTCTTCCTCCAGCAGACGACCTGCCGAGAGAGAGACGAATTGCGTCAGCTTTCCCTGGCGTTCGATCGGAAGTCCGCCCTCCTTCAGTTCGGCGAGCGCCTTCTCGAGGTTGCCCTTCCAGTTTGTTCCTTCGTCCGATTCGATGTCTGAGATGATGGCCCCGATCGGGCTTATCGCGTTGCGGACGTTGTGCAGGATGTCGGCAGCCTGATCTGCCGCCCCATGCTGGTAATCCTGGCGTCTCAGTTGCTCCCGGAGTTGCTCCAGCTGAACGGTCATCTCGTTGAACGCGAGCACCATCTGGCTCAGCTCGTCCTGCCGCCGGTCGCTGGGGAGCGGCTCGAGCACGCCCGTACTCTTGATCCGCACGAGGTGGCCCTGCATGCGTTCGATCCGCTTCAGCGCGATCCTGCGCAGGATGAAAGCCAGCGTCAGGATCAGCGCGACGCCGCCGAGCGCCAGCAGCGCGAGCGCCGCCCAGATGGCCTGTTCGCCAGCAGCCGAGACGGATCTATCCGTCCTCGAGACCAATTCCGCGATCGGCCTGCCTTCGATGTCCTTGAGGGTCGTTGCGACCTCGATGGCGCTGTCGCCGTGGGTCATGGCGTTCGACAGGAAGGTCTCGCCGGACGGTCTGAGTTGGAAATCGACCTTGGTGGTCGCGCGCAGCAGGTCGAGATCGAGGAACTTGCCGAACAGCAGCGTTCCAGCGGCCGGTCCGTTGCGCTCGGAGTCCAGGATCGGCGCATAGCCGACGGCGACGACGCCGTCGCTTGTGTTGACGAGCCCGGCGCGGGAGCCCGGCTCGGGGAAGGCCATCCGGAGCGGGTGGTCTTCGGGGAGCGCGGCCTCGGAAAGCAGCCGTATCGGCTTCGGGTCGTCTGAGGAATAGATGAAGCCTTTGTCGATCTTCACGCGCCCGTCCGGCTCGATAGCCAGATAGAAGTTGACGTTCAGGGCCTTCAGCGACTCTGCCTGAACGTTCTTCGCCTCATAGGTCTCGCTCTGCCCGTGCATGTAGGCGAAGCTGTCGTCCCAGAACGCATAGTCTCGCGCCGAGGCGGCGACTTGATCCTGTTGAAGCTGGATGGCTTCGAGAACACGGTCCTGGTTTCGGAGCGCGGTCTCATCCTCGATCTGCGAAAAGCGGGGCGTCACGGTCGCCTTGAGGGCTGCAAAGTTCAGAAGCCCCGAGACGGCGACGACCGCCGCAAGGGCCAGATTGATCTTCGTGACGATGCGCATCGCATGCTCCGTGGAGGCGGAGCTTGGGACAATCCTTATTAAGATTCGGTACGTGAGTGCCCCGCCAAGCGCGTTGCCGGGCAGGCTCGCGCCTCGGATGGTAAATCGGTGCTCCAGCCGAAGCCGCTTCCAGGACGGCATGCGTCCTGCCGGGCCGCGTGCCCCGGCTTGATCTCCCGACGCCAATCGGACGCTGCGGCGCGCTTTGGCGGCAGCTGCGCGGCCGTTTCTGGCCCCTCCAGGAGCATCGGGACGCTCGGCCCGCGCCCCTGACATGAACCTCTCCGGAAAAAGGAACGAATTTCTCGGCAGATTATAACTATTAAAGCTTCAGAGAGCGCCGGGAATCCTCAAGGAGAAATCAAAAAAACAAAGTAGAAAAATTCTAATGTTATGGTGTCGCATGTTTATTTTTCATCAAGACGCTTGCCATGCCCGGATTTCGCCGCCAAAACGCCCCAAACAGCCTCGGGGACCCGACATGATTGTGCGCGCTTCCATCTCGCTTCGGCCGAAGATGTCGAATGTGGCGTTGACGGCGGGCGCCACGCTCGCTGCAGCGGCGGTTCATCCTGTGGCTGCGCTGGCGCAATCGGCCGAGTCCGAGTCCACTTCTCTTGATCCCATCCTGGTGGAAGGCGCGGCGGCGGCCTACGGCAACGCCAATGACGCCTCGACCGGCATCAGCCGGCTTCCGGCGACGGTGCGGGAGATTCCGCGCGCCGTGACCGTCATCCCAAAGGAGCAGCTCGAGCAGCAGGGCGTCACGAGCGTGGAGCAGGCGCTGAAGAACGTGCCCGGCATCACCTTGTCCACCGGCGAGGGCAATGGCGGCACCAATGGGGATCAGTTCCGCATCCGGGGCTTCCAGTCGAAGGGCGACATCTACATCGATGGGCTGCGCGACTTCGGCGCCTATGTCCGTGACAGCTTTGACATCGACAGCATCGAGGTCATCAAGGGCCCAAACGGCGAGAATTTCGGCGTCGGCACCACCGGCGGACTGATCAACCAGACCTCGAAGAAGGCGCATCTCGGCGACGCGCTTTCCCTCGAAGGCCAGATCGGCAGCGGCCCGCTGAAGCGCGGCACGGTCGACTACAACAAGCAGATCAACGAGACGACGGCGATCCGGCTCAACGGCATGGTCCATGACCAGGACGTGGCGGACCGCGACCATGTGAAGACGGATCGGCAGGGTTTCGCGGCCGCGCTCGGGTTTGGCCTCGGCACGGACACCACCTGGTCCATCAACTACATGTACCAGCACAACAACCGGAAGCCGGATTACGGCGTGCCGTTCATCGCCCACGCCAACGGCCGCTGGCGGCCCGCCACCGAACTCGGTCTCAGCCGCTCGACCTCCTATATCCGCGCGACCGACAAGGACGTCACCAACGCGCACGTCGTGACGTCGCTGTTCTCCAAGGAGGTCAACGACTGGCTGACGATCTCGAGCGACTCCCGCGTCGGCTTCTACGACCGGGACTATTCGTCGACGCCCCCCGGCTGCTCCAACGACGCCAGCAGCGCGACGCCCGGGGTGCAATACGCCGGAAGCTGCTCCCAGCAGTTCCTGGCCGGCGGCAATCCGCTCGTCACCTATGGGGCGGGCGGCGGCCTCAGCTACAAGCAGAAGACCTGGGGCCTTGAGAACACCACCACCGCCAAGGCGGAGTTTGAGACCGGAGGCCTCAAGCACAAGGCCATCGCCGGCGTGAACGTCTATCACCAGGACGACCATCGCGAGCCGGCGAGCTACGGCCAGACCCGGGGCAATCAGACGATCCGCGACCCGTTCTACAGCACGCCGAACGCGGTGCGGACGCGCGTGGTCGGCAATGACCGCGACGCGACGGCCTCGGACGTCGCGCTGTTCGCCAACGACCGGGTCTGGTTCACGGACCAGATTTCGGTGATGGGCGCGCTCCGTTGGGACAACTTCAAAAGCAGGTTCTACAGCTTCACGCCGGCAGCCGCGGACACCAGCGCGCCGTTCGAGAACACCAAGATCAACGGCAAGCAGTCGGACAGTAAGCTCAGCCGGTCGGTCGCGCTGATGTTCGAGCCGCAACCGAACCAGACCTATTACGTCAGCTACGCCCGGTCCTACACTCCGATCGGCACCAACGTCGCGACCCAGGCGGCGAACGCCACCAGCGAGGTGCCGGGCGGCGCGAGCGGGAACCTGAAGCTCGATCCGGAAAAGGCCGATCTCTACGAGTTCGGCGGCAAGATCGATCTCATGGAAGGTCGTCTCGGCCTGTCCGGCTCGGTCTTTCAGATCGACAAGAGCAACGCCTACGATGTCGACCCCTCCACCGGCGACGTCATCGGCGGCTTCTCCGACGCCAGCCAGAAGCGGCGCGTGCGCGGCTTCGAACTCGGCGCCACCGGCGAAGTGACGCCGGGACTGACCGTCCAGTTCGGCTACGCCTATCTGGACAGCAAGATCCGCGGCGAGACTCCCGGCACGGCGGCCGCGTCATCCGTGAAGGGCAATGACGTTCCCTATGTGTCGAAGCACAACGCCGCGCTGTGGGCGACGTATGAGCTGTCGCGTCACTTCGCCGACAAGATGCCCGGCAAGCTGCTCGTCGGCGGCGGCGTACAGTACGCCAGCGCGTACTGGGCCGATCCCGCGAACAAGGCGCGGGTTCCCAAGTCCTTCTCGCTCGATGGCCTGATCTCCTACGAGTATGAAGGGGTGCGGGTCGCCCTCAACGGCTACAACCTGACCAACGAGCTGAACTACACCTCCGCGCAGGGCACGGGCCGCGTCGTTCCGGGCTCCGGCCGGACGGTGCTGCTCTCCCTCGGCTACAAGATGTGACGCACGGGACGATCTAGTCGTGCTGGTGCACATCAGCGGCGTCCTGACGCCGGACGAGGTCGCGTTCTGCCGCTCGATCCTGGAGAGCTCCTCCTGGATCGACGGCAAGGCGACGGCCGGCGATCAGGCCGCCAAAGCGAAACGCAACATGCAGGTTCCGGAGGATTCCCCGGAGGCGCGCCGGCTCGGCGAGCTGATCCTGACAGCGCTTGCCCGCAATCCGGTCTTCAACTCCGCCGCGCTGCCGCTGCGCGTGCTGCCGCCGATGTTCAACCGCTACGACGAGGGCATGAGCTTCGGCGCGCATGTCGACGGCGCCATCCGGGCGATCCCCGGCGCCGGCGGCATGCGGATGCGGGCGGACGTCTCGAGCACGCTCTTCCTCACCGACCCGGACGATTACGACGGCGGCGAGCTTCTGATCGAGGACAGCTACGGCGCGCACGCCGTCAAGCTGCCCGCCGGCGACATGGTGGTCTACCCGGCCACCAGCCTTCACCGGGTAGAGCCTATCGTCCGGGGCAGCCGCTGGTCGTCGTTCTTCTGGACGCAGTCGATGGTCAAGGATGACGGCGAGCGGACGCTGCTCTACGACCTCGACCTCGCGATCATCGAGACGCGGGCGCAGCTCGGCGACCGAAGCCGCGCCACGCTCGGCCTCGTCAACCACTACCACAACTTGCTGCGGCGCTGGGCCGAGCTGTGAGGGCGGCCGGTCCGGGGATAGCCCGCGCGATCACGCGGGCGCAGCTCGAATGGGCGCAACTGCACCTCGATGGCAAAGGGGCGCAGCCGCAGGACCCCGCGGCCGCCTTCGCCTGGTATCGCAGCGCGGCCCGGCTGGGCGACGAGCGGGCGATCAATATGCTGGGGCGCGCCTATGAGCGCGGCTGGGGCGTCCGGGTCAATCTAAAGGCGGCCCTCCGCTGCTATGAGCGCGCCGCGGCGCTCGGCGACGCATGGGCGACGTTCAACCTGGCCGATCTTGCGCTGAGCGGCCGGGGGCGCCCGGCGGACGCCGCCGAGGCCTATGGGCTTTACGAACGTGCGGCGGCGGCGGGAATCGCCAAGGCGTTCAACATGATGGGGGTGCTGCGCGAGAGCGGCGAGGGCGCGCCGCGCGACGCCGCGCTCGCCAGAACCCTGTTCCGCCACGCGGCGGAAGGCGACGACTGCTGGGGCTGCTTCAACTACGCCCGACGGCTGGTCGACGACGATGGCGACGTCGAGGGCGCCGAGACCTGGCTCCGGCGCGGAATCGAACTCGGCTTTCCGGACTTCTGGCGGGTCGTCGGCGACGCGCTGGAGCGGCATCCGGACGCCCGGCTCGCGGCTCTCGGACGCGCCGCTTCCGGGCGTTGCGCGGATTTCTCCCGGTCTTCCCGCTGAAGGGCGCAGCTTTGAAAACCCTGATCCATCGCTACGGCACGCCGCTCACTACCGGGCTCTTTCTGGTCTCGGCCGTCTCGGGCGTCGCGCTGTTCTTCCGCTGGCAGCCAGCGGCGTTCCACATGATGCATGAGTGGCTGAGCCTCGTCCTGCTCGCGCCATTCGCGCTGCATATCTGGAAGAACTGGAAGCCGTTCGTCGGCTATCTGAAGCGCAGGACGCTGATCATCCCGCTTCTCGCTTCGATCCTGGTGGCGGTTCCGTTCGCCGTGAACGGCCTGATGCAGTCGCGCGGCGGCAGCCCGGGCTTTCGCGTGATGTCGGTGATGACGAAGGCCCGCCTGATCGACCTTGCGCCCGTCCTGAACGTGTCGCCCGAAGATCTGGTCAAGCGGCTCCGCGATGAGGGGCATAAGGTCGATGCGCCGGAAGCGACCCTTGAAGGCGTCGCGGCGTCGTCGGGCGTGCGCCCGTCCGAACTGCTCCTGAAGCTGATTCCTGATCGGGCCTCAAAAAGATGAGCGCGTCGCAGAACGCGCTCGCCGGGCGAACTTGAAGCCCGACGAGCGCACTGTCAGTTCTCTCCGCGTCGAAACTGGTTGGACGCGACGCAGCCGCCTCAGGGGCAGAACCAGACCGGCCCGACCACGATGCAGCCACGGGTCCGCCAGTTGCGCGGGCGAGCGCGGTAGCTGCGCCAGCCATGCGGCGCCGAACGGTAGCGCCCACCGGGCCTGTAATGGGAATGGCCGTGGCGACGGTGGTGGTAATCGTGGCGCGGACCGCGATGGTGGTGGCGTCGCATGTCGACGAGCTGGATCGGCTCGGCTGCGGAGGCGAACCGGGTCGACGGCGTAGCAGGCGTCGCGACCGCCGCCGAGGCAGGCAACATCGCCGCGAGGGCGATCGGGAGGAGGCGCTTCAGCATGAATTCTCTCGCTCTTCTCTTCCAGTGAATATCTTCACGCGCGCGGATCGAAGTCCCTGCGCGAGTGGTGCGGGCCGACCAGGTTCTGGAGCGAAGCGGCGATAGGGTCACGCTGTCCTCGCCAGAACGTGACCGAGATCCGGAGATATTTAAGAGACTGCTCAGCCGAGATCGTTAGTCAGACCCCTCCCGCCTCGACCGGCGAAAGGAGGTCATAGATGAAGAAGCTGCTTCCCGCTGTCATCGCCGCATCGGCTGTGCTGTCGCTTTCTCCCGCTAAGGCGGCCGAAAAGAACATTGGGTTCTTTGGAAGCTGGAGCGTTTGGAAATATAGCGACTCAAGTGGGAAGGGATGCTTCATCTACGCCAATCCATCCAAGGCGGAACCTGCCCGGCTCAATCACGGACTGGTTTCCTTTTTCGTCAGAAAAAAGGGTAAGTCGCCGCTCCGCACGGAAGCCAGCCTGCAGTTCGGCTACGCCCTTGATCAGAATGGTCCTTCATGGCTGAGCGTGGACGGCAAGAAGTTCCGTCTGCAGACCTACAAGAACGGCGCCTGGCTGGCTGGCGGAAGGCCACGCGAGCAGGACCTCCTTAAGGCCATGAAGAGCGGACGCTCCATGCGGGTCTCGACCGCCTCCAAGCGCGGCAATGAAACGCGCTATGTGTTTCCGCTGAACGGCGTCACCCGAGCCATGGGACTGCTGCGCCGCCGCTGCTCGTGACGGCGTCGTTCAGTCGGGGGCGCCGCCCGGCGCCTCCGAGGAGGAGCTCCGCCTGTGGATCAGCCACGGCATGGTGAGCCCCTGAACGAAGATCGAGAACGCGACGACGGCGAAGGCGAACACCACGATCTCCGCATGCTCGGGAACGCTGCTGGGAACGGCAAGCGCAAGCGCGAGCGCCAGCGCGCCGCGCAGGCCTCCCCAGAACAGCACATGCTGATCCGATGCGGGGATCCGGAGCGGGGTGAGGCCGAGGATCGCGCAGAGCGGGTAGACCGCGACCGCCCGCCCGAGCAGCACGAGAAGGATCGCGGCGGCCGCGCCCCAGCTGAAGAAGCTGCCGGGCTGATGGGCCTCATGCGCGCCGATCAGGATGAAGATCACCGAGTTCGCCAGGAACGCGGCGTATTCCCAGAACGCCGGGACATGGACCCGGCCTCCTTCCGAGATCGCGCGTCGCCAGCCGAGGTTCCCCACGAGCAGGCCGGCGGTCAGCGAGGCCAGCACGCCGGACGCATAGAAGCGCTCCGCCAGTAAAAAAGAGCCGTACGCGGCGATGGTGGTGAGGGTGATCTCGACCAGATGGTCTTCGGTGCGCCCCGCGATCAGCAGGACCGCGCCTGCGACCGCCGCGCCGGCGAGCACGCCGCCAGCCACCGTCCAGAACAGCGACGCCGGGATCCATGCCGGGGAGCCGCCGCTGCCTTCCGCAAAGGCGAGCAGCACGCCGAAGCCCACCGCGGCCGCGCCGTCGTTCAGCAGACTCTCTGATTCCACCAGCAGGCTGAGGCGCGGCTCGACCTTCATCTCCTTGAACGCCGCGATGACGGCGACCGGGTCCGTGGCCGCAATCAGCACGCCGAACAGGCCCGCCCCCAGCCAGCTCCAGCCGAGCCCAAAATGCAGCCCCGCCGCCACCACGCCGGCGGCGATCGTCACGCCGACGAAGGCGAGCAGCGCTGTGGCGGGCAGTTCACGGGCGAAGGGCCGCCATTTTAGCTGAAGCGCCGCCTCGAAGACGAGCGGCGGCAGGAACACAGTGAAAATCAGGTCGCGGCTCAGCGGAGCCTCAAATCTGAGAGGCAGCGCCGCCAGCGCGAGGCCGGCGACCACCAGCCCAACGCTGTAGGGGAGGCGGAGCCGCCGCGTGATCATCGCCACCAGGCAGGCGGTCAGGAGAATGAGGCCAAGGGTGACGACCGAAAGCTGAGCCATGCGCCACATCTAACGGCGCTGCCGGCCAGGGCGAGGGCTTCATCTCCGCCAGCCTCGGGAGACGAGCGATCTTCCGCTGGCGCTTCTGATACGTCACTGATATATTAGCTCCAACGCAGCCACATGACAGCGCCATGGGAGGACTTCATGGAACTCGCGCAATCGCCCATGTCGGAGCGCCAGCGCGCATATCGCGCCAACTACCGTCAGCGCGTCGCCGGCTGGTACAATGGCCTTCTGCACATCGCGATCATCTATGTGATCGGCTTCACGGCCCTCTACGTCTATCTGTCGAACGTCGAGGCGCCGAGCTGGCTCGAGCTCGCGACCGTTCCGGTCACCTTCCTGTTCTGTAACTTCTTCGAGTGGTGGATCCATCGCTACGTGATGCACCGGCCGTCGAAGAACCCCGTGGCGCGCGCGGTCTACAACCGCCACACGCTGCAGCATCACCAGTTCTTCACCGAGCACGAGATGCGTTTCGCGGATCACAGGGATTACCGCGTCACGTTCTTCCCGCCCTATGCGCTTGCGGCCTTCACGCTGATGTCGATTCCGGGGGCGATCGCGCTCGGTTTCATCTTCTCGCCGAACGTCGGCTGGCTGTTCATCACGACGACCACGTCGATCTACATGATCTACGAGTTCATGCACTTCTGCTGCCACGTGGACGAGAACTGGTTCGTGCGGAACATGCCGTTCATCAACACCAACCGGCGCCACCACACCGCCCATCACGACCAGTCGATCATGATGGAGCGCAACATGAACCTGACCTTCCCGATCATGGACTGGCTGTTCGGCACGTCCGATCTCGATCGCGGCTTGGTCGGGACGCTGCTCAACGGCTACGACACGCGCTTCGTCAAGAAGAACATGCGCAAGACGTCGCGCACGCCGGGCGCCTCGGCGCCGGCGGGAAGCATGCAGCCGGCGGAGTGAGGAGATGGGGGCGATCGAGCCGAACGTCGCGGCGCTCTGCTGGTTCGCGCTGTTCGCGGCGGTCGCCGGCGTCGAATTCTATGTGCTGGCCGGCGCCTTCCCGCTCACGACGCGGGACGATCTGACGGCCAAGGGCGCGGGGGTCACGCTCGCCGCGCTCAACGCAGTGGCGTTCCTGGCGCTCGCCTATGGCGCGCTCGCCTATGGCTTCGCCGAGCTTCGCTGGACAAGCGTGGTGATCGTCACCGGGCTCGCCGCGCTCTTCACGCCGGGGTTGTTTCATCTCTGGCCGGAGCGCTGGCGGGATGGCGCCGCGGGCCTCGCGATCCTGCTTGCGGTGACGGTCGCGGCGCTCGCCGCGCTCCAGTCGGTCGGCGGCGTCTTCGTCGCCTGAACGTCATCAACGAGAAGAAAAGGGGAGGGACATGCCGTTCAAGATCAAGATGGGGCTCACCATCATCGTCGGCCTCGCGGCGCTCGCCGGCTTCTTCTTCATGGGCCATCTCGGCAAGATCGGGCCGCAGATCGCGCTGCTGTTCCTCGGGCCGTTCACGATGGGCAGTCTCTGGATTTTCCCTGAGGTGATGAAGACGGCGGCCGACAAAAAACCCGCCACCCGCCGCCGCGCGCTTGAGGGGCAGCCGCGATGACCGTCTATGTCGGTGACCGCACCATCGACGGCATCGCGGTCACGGCCGACGGCGAGCCGCTCGACACCTATGAGGACGTGAAGACCTTCTCGCCCAACGGCTTCGAGTGGAGCTACGAGGGGCCTGAGCCGAGTCAGCTCGCCTTCGCGCTGCTTGTCGACCATCTGGGGGACGCCCGCCGCGCGGAGGCCTTGGCCGATCGCTTCATGCGCGACGTGGTGGCGAATTTCCAGAACGAGTGGGAGATGTCGTCGGCCGACATCGATCGCGTGCTTGAGGGCTATGGCTCCGCGGCGGCCTGAGCGGCCGCTCGTCATCGCCTGCGCCGGGCAGAGATCCGCCCAGTTTCCGAGACGCCGAGCTGCGGACAAGTGATGCTCCGGACGAGTCCGGCGCCACGCGGCTGATGCGCCCAAAGCCATAAGGCAAGCTATGAACGACGTTCCTGCGCCCGCTCCGAAGCGCGAGAAGCGCACCATCGGCGAGATCCGGGACTCCAAGACCACCGGCGAAAAGATGGTCTACATGTCGGTGCCCGACTACACCTCCGCGAAATGGGCGGAGATGGCGGGCGTTGACGTGGCGGTCGTCGGCGACAGCCTTGCGATGATCGCGCATGGCCACGCCAACACGATCCCGGCCACGATGGACATGATGGTGATGCACGCCCAGGCGATCCGCCGTGGAGCGCCGAACACCTTCGTGCTCGGCTGCATGCCCTATCAGAGCTATCACACCGTCGACCGGGCGCTCGCCAACGCCACCCGCTTCATGCAGGACGCGCTCACCGACGCCGTGAAGCCCCAGGGCGGCAAGAGCCAGGCCCACATCCTCAAGGCGCTGGTCGACGCCGGCATCCCGACCGCGTCGCATATCGGGCTCACGCCGCACACCATCGCGAATTTCGGCGGCTTCAAGATTCAGGGAAAGACCGCCGACGCCGCCTTCAAGATCCTTCAGGACGCGCTCGCGATCGAAGATTCCGGCTGCTTCATGCTGGAGTTCGAGGCGGTGCCGGCCCGCATCGCCCAACTGATCTCCGAGCAGCTGTCGATCCCGACGATCGGCATCGGCGCAGGCGTGGGGACCGACGGACAGATCCTGCTCTGTCATGACCTGCTGGGCGTCTTCACCGACTTCAAACCGAAGTTCACCAAGCGCTACGCCAAGCTGACCGAGGTCGCCGTGGCGGGCATTCGCGAGTATGTGCGCGAGGTCAAGGAGGGCGCGTTCCCGGACGACGACCACTCCTATTCGGTGAAGGACGAGGAATACGAGAAGTTCGCTGCGATGGTGGAGAAACGGCGGCAGATCTGACCGTCGGTCAGACGTCCAGGGTCTTCCGGGCGAAGCTCTCGATGTAGTCCATCAGACGGTCCGAGGCTGCAGCCGCCGCCGCGGCGTCGCGCGCCGCGATCGCCTCGGCGACTTCTGCGTGAAGCTTCGCGGACAGCCCGAGGTCGCCGACCTCCCGATAGTGCTGGTACCAGAAGCGGCGTGACAGCGCCGTCATGTTCGCCATGGCGCGGGCGGCGAATTCGTTGCGCGCGGCTGAGACCACAAGCTGGTTGAAATCACGGTCCAGACGCATGAACGCGATGTCGTCGGACGCGTCGGACGCGGCCCGCATGCCCCGGGCGAGTTCGGCGAAGCGCGCGCGCTCTGCGGCGTCGCCGCGCTCGGCCGCGAGGCGGGCGAGCAGCGATTCCAGCACCCGCCTTGTCTCCAGCAGGCGCAGCTGCGCCTTGAGGTTGATCTCCGAGACCAGGATGCCGCGGCGCGGCGCGACGACGACGAGCCCGTCGCGCGCGAGCCGCTGCAGCGCCTCCCGGATCGGCGTGCGGCCGAAGCCGAGCTGCTGCGCGAGCGCCATCTCGCTTAGAAAGGCGCCGGGCGGCAGCTGGAGCGTGCTGATCAGTTCCTCGAGCTCGACATAGGCCTGCTCGGTCAGCGTCAGTCCGCCAGAGGGACGACGCGCGGCCGGCTTGATCTCGGCCTTGCCGCCGGCGCGGCTCGAACGGGCGCTCGTCACGTTCATCGTACCCCAGGCTCGCCGCGGTCGAGGAGTGAACTCCGCGCCGCGCCTCAGTGGCTTAGCACGGCGACCAAACGCCACAAAGACGCCCGGCCGCCTGGAAGACGACTAATATATCAGTTGCATCTCTGGTGGTCGCCGACTAGCCTCCCGCTCAAGAAGCCCAGAAGGGCCCGACTGGGGAAACGCGCAAGCGGGAGGGATTCATGACAGACGTAATGCTGCCGTCGGGCGGCGTCGCGACGCATTCCGGCGCGACGTCGCCCTCGGCGGCGGCAGGCGCAGACGTCGCCATCGCCGCCCGCCTCGATCGCCTGCCGATGACCGGCTACCAGAAGATGATCTTCTCGATCATCGCGACCGCGTGGCTGTTCGACTCGATCGATCTTGGGTCGCTGACCTTCCTGCTGGGCTCGATCAAGACCGAGTTCAGCCTGACGGCGGTCCAGACCGGCTTGATGTCCTCGATGAGCTTCGTCGGCATGTTTCTGGGAGCGGCTCTGTCGGGCATGCTCGCCGACAAGATCGGCCGCAAACTCGTGTTCCAGATCTCGATGATCTTCTGGGGGGCCGGCAGCCTGTGGTGCTACGCCGCGGGCGACGCGACCTCGCTTGGCTATGCGCGGCTGCTGCTCGGCTTCGGCATGGGCATGGAGTTCCCGGTGGCGCTCGCGATCGTCTCGGAATTCGTGCCGACCGCCAAACGCGGCCGCTATCTGGCGATCCTCGAGGGCTTCTGGCCGATCGGCTTCATCGTGGCCGGCCTAATGAGCTGGTTCTTCCTCGCGCATTTCAGCTGGCGCGAGATGTTCCTGGCGCAGGCCGTCCCGGCGCTGTTCCTGCTCGTGGTGCGGTTTTTCGTGCCGGAGAGCCCCCGATGGCTGGCGGATCAAGGCCGCAACGAAGAGGCCGATCGGGTCATGTCGGGCATCGAAGCCAAGGTGCTGGAGCGGCTCCCGGCCGGGACCCAGCTTCCCGAGCCGCGTCCTGCGCCCGCGGTTGCGCGCGGCGCCCGCCGGTTCTCGTTCCTGGAGCTTTGGGCTCATCCTTATGCGAGCCGGACCGTCATGATCTGGCTCGTCTGGTTCTTCGCGCTGCTCGGCTTCTACGGCCTGACCACCTGGCTCGGCGCGCTGCTCCAGGCCTCTGGCTTCGCCGTCACCAAATCGGTCGAGTACATCGTGCTGATGGCGCTCGCAGGCGTGCCGGGCTTCATCACGGCGGCCTGGCTCGTTGAAGCATGGGGCCGCAAGGGCACCTGCGCGCTCATGCTGATCGGCTCCGCCCTGTCAGCCTTCGCCTATGGGCATGCGCCGAACTTCACCATGCTGATTGTGTTCGGCCTGATCATGCAGTTCTTCCTGTTCGGCATGTGGTCGACGCTCTACGCCTACACGCCCGAGCTCTACCCGACCCGGGCGCGGGCGACGGGCGCGGGCTGCGCCTCCGCAGTCGGCCGGATAGGATCGCTGATCGGCCCGTCGGTGATCGGCGTGGTGCTGCCGTCGCTCGGTTCGGGCGGCGTGTTCGCGCTCGGCGCCGGCTCGTTCTTCATCGCCGCGCTTGCCGTTCTGGCGCTCGGCGTCGAGACGAAAGGCCGGTCGCTGGAGGAAATCTCCGCCTGAGGCTCGTGCTCGCGCGCGGCGGCCGACGCCGCGCGCGAAAAACGTCACTGCCCGGGACCGGCGCGGTCGTCCGGCTCGCCGCGCCAGTCTTCCGCCTTCGGCTCCTCGCCGTCCTTGTCCGGCCGCTCCACCGGCCGCCCGTCATTCTTCGGGATCGCTCCGGCGCGGCCTGCATCTTTTGAGCCAGGCTTGCGAGAGCCCTCGCGCTCCTCGCCTTGTGACCGGTCTTCCGAAACGCCGTTCTCGGCGGACGTCGCGCTCATCGACTGCCTCCCTGCGGTGGTTCCCGGGCTCAGGCGCCGGCTTTCGACGTCCACCGCTTCCTTCTCAAAGAAGGAGCGGCCTTTAAGTTCCAGATGCGCCGCGGTCGCCGATTCGCGATCCCACCGACGGCCGCCCAACACGATCTTGAGCCTGCGCGCCGTCCCGGCGCCTGCGCGAACTTCTCTCGGCCAGGCTGTAACCGGCCGGCGTGAGCTCCCGAAGAGAGCATCGTGCGTCAGGTGACGCACAGCTCGATCCACCGGGAGACACCCATGTCCGCACGCACCAGAATTTCCGCCGCCGTCCTGGCGAGCGCCGTCACCTCCGCGCTCGCCTCCGCCGCGTTCGCAGCGCCCTTGACCAAAGCGGAAGGCCAAGCGGCCGTCGCCGCCCACAAGGAGAAGTGCTACGGCGTCGCGCTCAAGGGCCAGAACGACTGCGCCGCTGGTCCGGGGACCACGTGCCAGGGCACCTCGACCGCCGACTTCCAGGGCAACGCCTGGAAGTTCGTGCAGGGCGGCACCTGCGCCAGCATCCAGGTGCCGGGCGGCGGCCATGGCTCGCTGAAGCCCATCAAGTCCTGATCCGACAGGCCGGGAGCGGAGGCGATGATGGCTGAGGTCATTCGCATCGGCGATCGCGATCCAGCGCGACCGCTTCGGTTCCCGGCCTATCCGGTCGCAGGGCTCGCCGGAACGAGCCTGAAGCACGAGCACCTGCCGGCGATCGAAGCTGACCCGCCGCATGGCTTCTTAGAGGTCCACGCCGAGAACTACATGGGCGCCGGCGGCCCGCCCCACCGCGTGCTGGAGCGCATCCGTCGAGATCACCCTTTGTCGCTGCACGGCGTCTGCATGTCGATCGGCGGGCCGCAGCCGATCGACCGTACGCATCTCGATCGTTTCCGGGCGCTGGTCGAGCGCTACGAACCCGCTCTGGTCTCGGAACATCTCGCATGGTCGAGCCATGACGACACGTTCTTCAACGATCTTCTGCCGCTTCCCTACAATGAGGCGACGCTCGACCACGTCGCCCGGCATATAGACGAGGTTCAGCAGGCGATCGGGCGGCCGATCCTGCTGGAAAACCCGTCGAGCTACGTCGCATTCAGCGATGCGACCATGAGCGAGACAGACTTCATTCGCGCGCTGGCGCGCAAGTCCGGCTGCGGTCTGCTGCTCGACGTCAACAACGTCTTTGTCTCTGCGGCCAATCAGGGCTTTCCGGCCGTCGACTGCCTGGCGGCGTTCCCGCTCGAGCAGGTGGGCGAGATTCACCTCGCCGGCCATGCGCGGCAAGCCGACGACGAGGGCGGCCTGCTGCTGATCGACAGCCACGACCGGCAGGTGGCGGACGAGGTTTGGGACCTCTACGAGCTCGTCATTGGCCGCCGCGGGCCGGTCCCGACGCTGATCGAATGGGACAGCGACCTTCCCGAGTGGGCGGTGCTGCAAGCTGAGGCGCGGGCCGCCCAGAGGATTCTCGACCGGCATGCGGCTTCACTGGGCCCGGTCCATGCGCTCGGCTGAGCCTTCGGGCGGAGAGCCGTCGCCGCCGTCCTTCGCAGCCGCCTTTGCGCCCGGCCTGACGGACCCCTGCCGGGCGCCCCCGCCGAATGTCGTCGGGCCGTGCGGCAAGCAGGCCGGCAAGCGCTACGACGTCTACCGCAACAATGTCACCGTCAGCCTGATCGACGCGCTGGCCGCGATCTTCCCCGCGACTCAGCGCCTGACGGGCGTGACGTTCTTCCGGGCCATGGCGCGCTTCCACATACGCGCGACGCCGCCCCGTTCGCCGCTGCTTTTCGAATACGGCCGGGACTTTCCGGCCTTCGTGGCGGACTACGAGCACGCGCGGAACCTGCCTTACCTGGCGGACGTCGCCCGGCTCGAACGCGCATGGCTCGACGCCTACCATGCGGCGGATGCGCCGCCGCTTTCAGGCCCGGCGCTTTCGGATGTGCCGGCCGCCGCGCTTGAGGGCATCCGCTTTGTGGCTCATCCGGCCGCGCGGGTCGTCTGCTCGCGCTTCCCGGCAGTGACGCTGTTCGCCATGAACCGCAGCGACGAACCCGTCGGGCCGGTGGAGTTCACGCCAGAGGACGCGCTCGTCACCCGGCCTGACGCCGAGGTCGTGGTCCGCAGCTTGCCGCCAGGCGGCGCGGTCTTCCTCACGGCGCTCCTCGAGGGGCGGACGCTGGCCGAGGCGGTCGACGAGGCGTTCCGGTCATCCGCCGCTTTCGACCTGCCGTCGAACATCGCCGGGATGGTCGATGCGGGAGTCTTCGCCGCGATCCGTTCTGGAGATCACTGATGCAGTTAAGCCCCTATGCTGCGCCCGCGCTTCAGAGCGCGCGTCCCGGCGTCATCTCTGTGTTCGACCGGGCCATAGCGCTGATCAAAACGGTCGCGCGACCATCGCTCGCTCAGCTCGCGCTGCGGCTTGCGCTTGCGACGCCGTTCTGGAAGTCCGGCATTCTCAAATGGGACGGCTTCCTGCAGCTCAACGACACGGCGGTCGCGCTGTTCACGGACGAGTTCCAGCTGCATCTGCCGGGCGGCCCCTACGCCTTCCCCGCGCCTGAGGCCATGGCGTTCCTTTCCGGATCGGTCGAGATCCTCGCGCCGGTCTTCCTGGTGCTCGGTCTCGGAACCCGCTTCGCCGCGCTCGTTCTGCTGGGCATGACCTGTGTCGTTCAACTGACGGTCCCGGAGGGCTGGCCCATTCACGTCACCTGGGCGGCGATGGCGCTCGCGGTCGCGAGCTGGGGGCCGGGATCGATTTCGCTGGACCGGCTCATTCAGCGGGCGATCCACGCAGGCCGGGACTGAGAGCCACGCCCAGTCGCCGTCGGCGCAGGCCCATTGGCCACCACGTCTTCGCAAACAACAAGGCGGCCGCGCTCAGCGCGGCCGCCTTCGTCGTTCTTCAGGCGGCGGACGCCGTGGCGACGTCGCGATCAGCATGTTCGCGCGCGCCGCCGCGTCCTTCGGGGATCAACTCACCAGCGGGCGAGGCGGGGCAACACAAAGCGCGCGAACAGAGTGACGAGGCTGCAGCCCACCGAGTACCAGACGGCGACATAAAGCGGGTCGTCGAACGGGCAGGCGAAGACGAACACGAAAGCGCCCCAGGCGGCTGCGGCGGCGCCGGACGCCAGCGCGGTGCCGATGCGATCGGTCGGCGCGCCGCGCCGCATCAGGATGCAGAAGGCGACCACGGCCGGAATCGAGAGCGCGACCATCTTGCCGACGCATTGAAGCCCGCTGGTCCAGTCGAGACGATCAACCAGGTTCGCCACGCCGTCGCGGGACGCGTCCAGAAGCCATCCGGCGGCGAGCGCCAGAGCCACCAGGACGATCACAAGCTTCAAGCCGGTCCGCGGAGACCTGACGGGATCGAGAGACAGCACCGCGACACAGCCGCTGACCGCGGCGATCATCCCTAGGCTGGTGAGCTTCCACCAGAAGGATGGCGCATGCATCGCCATCGGCATGTCGTCGCGCATCATTCCGAGCGACAGGAACAGCGCGACTTCGCCGGCGCAGAGGCCGAGAAGCAGCACAGCGTCGCCCCGCGCCGTGCGCCGTCGCACCGGCTTCAGATCGCTGGAGAGCTGGTCGATGAGCGGCTCAGTCCGCATGGGCTTGCTTCTGCAACAGGGAGGTTAGCCGCCGGAGGCCGCGGTGGATGTTGATCTTCACGAGCGAGGCCGACTGGCCGGTCGCCTGAGAGGCTTCCTCGACGCTGTAGCCTTCGATCTTGACGAGGCGGATCACGCTCGATTGCGCCGGCTTCAGCGTCGTCAGCAACTGTTCGAGCGAGGACGCGCTCACGACCGCCTCCTCATGATCGCCCGCCGGTATCTCGTCGTCGAGCGCGACCGTGGGCTTGGCCTTCAGGTGCCGGAGCGCGTCGATCCACTTGTATCTGGCGATCGCGGACAGCCAGGCGCCAAACGGCCGGGCCGGATCGTAGGTGTGGCGCTTCTCGTGAACCGCCATCATGGTTTCCTGCACAGCGTCGTCGACCATGGCAGGCGGCAGCCGTCGCGCGAAATAGCGGCCGAGCCAGAGCGAGATTTCCGAAAGCAGCCGACGATAGGCGACCGCGTCGCCGCGTTGGGCGGCCGCCATCAGACCGTCCCAAGCGACCTGCGCTTCGGCGCCGCGCGGCTTCGCCATCGGCGCGTCGACCCGGCCCGCCCATCGGCGCAACGCCACCACCGCTCGCGGCAAGCTTCGCTCCTGCATCCTGCAGGACAGAGTTCGGGCGTCCGGCGACTTCCGTTACAGGCGTTGGCCAAGCAGGCGCGGCCCTCAGCGCATCACCGGATCGAAGTCGGTGCCGCCGCTCATCGCGAGCGACAGGACCACATAGGCGGCAGCCGCGACAATCAGGACGGCGATTGCAGTAACGATTGGGTGGGCGCGCGCAAAGGACAGCATGGAGCACTCCTGAGCCTCAAAGGCGGGACAAAAGGAGATAGGCCTCAGCTGGTCTTCCGTACCGGCCGCGCGGCAGTCAGCAGATCGACGACCTCTTCATCCGTCGTCTGTCTGAAATCCTCATAGTGCAGGCCAACGGCGCGGAAATCCGGTGGAGTTTCGAGGCAGACGACGGCGTCGGCCTCGCGTCTCAAGTCCGCAATCGCGTCCTCGGGAGCGACCGGAACTGCGACGGTGAGCCGTCGCGGGCTAAGCCGGCGGAGCGCCCGCAGCGCCGCCCGGATGGTGCCGCCGGTCGCGATTCCGTCGTCGACCAGAACGACGCTTCGATCCGCCGGGGAGGAGGGCGGCCGGTTTCCCAGATAAGCGTTTCGGCGGCGTTCGACCTCCTTGAGCTGCCGCCTGATCTCCTCCTCCACATAGGCGGCGGAGGGCGCGACATAGCGCATGACGTCGTCGTTGAGGATCACCTGAGGGTTTGAGCCGTCGACGACGGCGCCCAGGCCGTATTCCTCCTGGCCCGGAGCGCCGATCTTGCGCACGAGGAGGACGTCCAACTCGGCGCCGAGCGCGCGGGCCACCTCGAAGCCGACAGGGACGCCGCCGCGCGGCAGCGCAAGCACAAGTGGATCCTGGCCGCGCAGGAACTCCAGCGCGCGCGCAAGCCGCCGCCCCGCGTCCCGCCGATCTGCAAAGACGGGCGTCTTCGGCGTCATCGCGCGCGTCTCCTTGAATGGCGAACAGTCGGGCTTAGCCGGACGGTCATCTGGTTCCACCTGGCCCTCCGCCAAGGCGATCCTACGGCGTCGGCGTCCAAGACAGGCTTCGCGACCTTCAAGGCCTCGTCGGATTTTTTTTACGCCTCCGGAACAAGACGTACGCCTTACGGCTTATCGCGATCAAAGAAGAAGAAGCTGGGAGGCGTGAATGCCCTACAACGTCATCGCGGACAGCGAGGGCCGGTCGGAAATCATCTTCTGCGAAAGCGCCGGCGAGGCGAGCTTTCGCCTGAGGCTGTTGACTTCGAAAGGCGTCGGGCGCGCCCGCGCGATGTCCACGGAAGGCATCGACGTGCCGCTTGACCGGCTGGAGAGGATCGCGCGCAGCGAAAAGGACGCTGGCGCGGGCCGGCGGACGCTGGCGAACGTTCGGTCGTCGCCGTCGGCGGCCTGACAACGGGACGGCTCGCTCGAGGCAGTTGAGGCGCCTCTCTGCCGTCACGCGCCGACACGGCGCATGACGGCGATGCGCACGAGGTCCTGCAGCGTGCTCGCCTTCAGCTTCTCCTTGAGATTGGAGCAGGTGTTGGCGACGGTCTTGTAGCTGACGCCGAGCTCGTCCGCGATCTGGCTATACGCTTTTCCCTTGCCAAGCAGCGCCAGCGTCTGCTGCTCGCGGCCGGTCAGCTCGGACGGGCCGCGTTGCGCCCGACTGCCGAGCATCGCGACCTGCATCGCCATCTCATGGCCGATATAGGGCTTGCGCTGGCGCACCTTCTCGACCGCCTCGAGGAACGTCCCCGGCGGGATGTCCTTGGCGACAAAGCCGGTGGCGCCCGCTTTCAGCGCGCGGCTCGCGATTACCGGGTCGCTGTGCATGCTGAAGACCAGCAGCGGCGTCACGTCGTCATGCCGCCTGAGGCGCCTGATGAAGGACAAGCCGGCGAGGCCAGCGCCGCCGATCGAAAGGTCGACCACGATCAGCCCAGGCTTGCTGCGGCGGTAGATGCGGAAGCCTTCGAGCGCGGTGGTCGCCTCAAGCACCTCGCCGAACCCGGCCTCGAGCAACATGCGACGGCACCCTTCCAGCACGATCGGGTGATCATCGATGATCAGCGCGCGGTTCAACGGAGCCTCTCCTCGACCTGGGGAAGCGGGACGACGACCTCGAGCGCTGCGCCATCCGGAGTGGAGCGCAGCCGGACCCTGCCGCGCAACGCCTGGATACGCTCGCCGAGCCCAAGCAGGCCGAAGCCGGAGGTCGAGCCAGCGGCAAGGCCGGCCCCGTCGTCCGTCACCTGGATGACCAGTTCGGTTCGGTCGTCGGTGATCTGTTCCTCAACTCGCACCTCGATGGTCGTGCAGACCGCGTGCTTCAGCGCGTTCGTCACGCCTTCCTGGACGCTGCGATAGACGGTGAGGTCGATCACCGGGCCGTAGCCCCGCTTCAGGTCTGCCGGCAGAAACGCGAAGGCGTGGTTTGGGTGGCGCCGCTCGAATTCGGCCATGAGGCCGCTCAGGACTTCGGCCAGCGGCGCCTCGCCCAAGGCGATCGGCTTCAGGCGGCGCAGCAGTTGCCGATTGAGGGTCTGCAGGCGATGCGAAATCTCTATCGCGGTCGCGAGCCGCTCGCGAGCCGGCGCGTCCACGGCGTGGTCCGCCGACAGGCCGCTCTTGAGCAGCCCCAGATTGGCCTGCAGGCCGAACAGGCAGGGGCCGAGCTCGTCGTGGAGCTCCGCCGCAATCTGACGGCGCTCGTCGTCCTGCAGGGAGACCATCCGGTGGGAAAGCCGGGCGTTGGTCTCGCGCTCTTCGCCGAGCGCGACCGCAAGCGTGTTGAACCGCTCGGCGAGAGCCGCAAGCTCCTGAACGTGAGGGATCGGCAGCGGTCGCTCGAACCCGCCTCGCCCGAGCGCCGAAAGCCCCTGCGCCAGTGCGCCGAGGGGGGACAGAATGCGGCGCAGGAGCAGCGCGAACGCCACCAGGCCGAGCGCGTTCAGCACCGCGAGAAGAGCGGCGAGGCTCGTCATGTCCTCCCAGACTTCTGCGATCTCGTCCGCAGGTTCGCCCTGGATCGCCACCGTGCCCTGCAGCTCGCCGGCGGCCACCACGGGGATCTCCAGGCGCGCCAGAGACGTCTCGATCAGGCCGGCGAACCAGGCGGGCGCCGGCGAGAACGCCGACGGCCGCACGGGCTCGCGCGACGACACCAGCGAACCGTCCGGCCGATGCACGGCGATGCGCACGTGGCGGACGCCAGGCAGCGAAAACTGCAGCCCTGCGATGTCTTCCGAGGTCTCCCGCTGAAAGCTCGCGATCGTCTCTCGCACGAGCGGCTCCGCCATCTCGAGCGAGGCGCCGACCTCGACGCGCGTCGCCTCGCGCGCGTTCAGAATCTCGACGACCGTCGCGGCGAAGCAGCAGCACGCATCGATTGCGATCACCGCAAGCAGGATTTTCCGCCTGAGCGTCTGGTGAGATCGCCGGGCGCCTGCGGCCCCCGCGCGATCTTGTCGGGCCGCAGCGGCCGGAACGGCTTCGACGAGACTCATTTCTCCACGCCTCACCGCGGCGGCGAGCTCCCTGATGAAACAGCGTCGAGGCGTCTTAGCGCATGAGCCTCAGGACGGGCGGCGACGGCCTGCCGCCTACGCCGGAGCCGGCATGCTCGCCTTTCCGGGCGATCGACGAAAGGGCTTCGGTGAAGGCAGGCGCAGATTTGCGCAGGGCGTCCCTGCCGAGCCTCACCTCGAGCGGAGCGCTCGCCGATGATCTGGCCCAATGAGCGCGGCGGCCACGCGGAGGGCCGGCAGGCGAGGGCGCCCACCTCACCTCAATAATGCGGCGGCGGCCTGTCAGCGGGCGGAAGCGCGCCGGCTGCGTCCTCAAGGCGTTCGCCGAGTTCGGCCACTTGGCGCTTGAGGGCCTCGATCGCCGTCCACTGCGCTGTGATCGTCTGGTTCAGCGTCTCGATCGCCTCGTCCTGATAGGCGATGCGCATCTCGAGGCTGTCGAGACGCTCCGTGAGTTCGTCCGCCTGGCTCATACGGAAATCTCCAGCCTCGAGAGGGAGGGGGCGCTTCCTTGCCGTAGAACCGCGAAGGCGTCCAGCGGCGGTCTCCGGACCCTCAGTCCACTTCACAAGTGCGGTTGGCCCTGTCCGGGCGTCTCTTTCGATCACGGCGGACTCACAGACTTGTGAGTGAAGAATTCAAGTAACAATTCATGCCCTCGAACAAACCTGCACGGCATTTGTCTTCAGATGATCACTTTATGGGTCGAATCGTGCGGTTGCAGCGCAGCATGCGCGTTTCATTGAAGAATATCGAAGAAAATGAGGTTTCCTGCTGGCGATAAAACGCCCCCGGCGAGGGCCGCTTCAGCGCGCTTGCACTTCCTGTTTCGGCGGTGCAGCGAAGACGAGAGCCCGCGTTTCCGTGTCCAGTAAGGCGGCAAACTGTCGGGCTGATCTCAATGTCGTGATCGGCCTGCCCCTATCCCGACGTTTCGCTGGGATGCCAGATTTTGCATGCCAGCTATGCGCGAGGTGGGCGGCTCCGTGTGTCCACCCGCGTCCGGCAACGAATTCATAACGGGCCAAAGAGCCCACCAAGGGGCAGGGAAACGCCAGTGACAACACTCTCAACGGCTGCGCCGCAGCCATCCGTCTCGGATTCCAAGCGGTGGATCCAGCTCCTCGTCGGCGTCATCTGCATGGTCGCGACCGCGAACATTCAGTACGCTTGGACGCTGTTCGTGCCGGAGATCAAGGAGACCTTCGGCTGGGACCGCGCCAGCATCCAGGTGGCGTTCACCATCTTCGTGCTGGTGCAGACTTGGCTGACGCCCGTCGAGGGCTACTTCATCGACAAATACGGCCCCCGCGCGATGGTCGCCTTCGGCGCGCTCTTCATGGGCGCGTCCTGGGTCATCAACTCGCAGGCGACCTCGCTCTGGGGCTTCTATCTCGGCGCGGCGGTCGGCGGCATCGGCGTCGGCTGCATCTATGCGACCTGCATCAACAACGCGCTGAAATGGTTTCCGGACCGGCGCGGTCTGGCGGTCGGCCTCACCGCCGGCGGCTACGGCGCGGGTTCCGCGGCGACCATCCTGCCGATCGCGGCGATGATCGAATCGAGCGGCTTCCAGTCGACCTTCCTGGTGTTCGGCCTGCTGCAGGGCTCGCTGGCGTTGCTGGCCTCGATGTTCCTGCGCGCGCCGCAGAGCGGCGAGGTCAGGTCGTCCACCAAGCTGAACCAGAGCCGGCGCGACTACACGCTGAAGGAAGCGCTTTCGACCCGGCTGTTCTGGCTGATGTTCCTGATGTTCATCTGCGTCGTCACCGGCGGCATGATGGCGGTCGCGCAGCTCGGCGTCATCGCGCAGGACCTCGGCGTCAAGGACTTCAGCGTCAACCTCTATTTCATCACCATGGCGGCGCTGCCGTTGGCTCTGATGCTCGACCGCATCATGAACGGCGTCTCGCGTCCGCTGTTCGGCTGGATCTCGGACAACATCGGTCGTGAAAAGACGATGCTCGTCGCCTTCTCCCTCGAAGGCATGGGCATCATCGCGCTTGGGTACTTCGGCTCCAACCCCTACGCCTTCCTGATCCTCTCGGGCGTGGTCTTCCTGGCCTGGGGCGAGGTCTACTCGCTGTTCTCGGCGCTCGCCGGCGACGCCTTCGGCACCAAGCACATCGGCAAGATCTACGGCGTGCTCTACTGCGCCAAAGGCATCGGCGCGCTGTTCGTGCCGGTCGGCAACCTGCTGATGGAGGCGACGGGGACCTGGTCGACCGTGCTCTACACCGTGGCCGCGATGGACCTTTTCGCCGCTTTCCTGGCGATCGTGGTGCTGAGGCCGGTGCTCGCCGAACATGTCCGCCGCTCAAGCGCTCCGGCGCCACAGGCGACCGCGGCGGCTGAAGTCAATCCGGCGCTCGCGCGCGCCTGACCAGAACTACCCCGCCTCGCTCCCTCGGGAGCGAGGCCACCTCGCGGGCTTCCTCGGAAGCCCGCCTTTTCCGCTGGAACGGGATCGCTCCGGCGGCGTAGGCAGGTTCACCGTTCCGTCGCAAAAACGGCGACCTCGCGCAGCGCGCGCCGCCCGGCGGGCGTCACGATCCAGCCGTCGAACGACGCCTCGACCAAGCCGCGGCGCGCCAGGCCGAAAAGCAGACCGCCGTCGAAGATCAGGCGCGGGTCTCCATGCGCGACCTGGTCCAGAACCGCGCGCTCGTTTTGCGAAAGTTCTCTCGTGGCTTCGTGCATGTCACTCTCCCGACCGTAAAGCGCCTGGAGCGCGCGGAATGTTCCCGCGACCGCACCCGGGCTCGCGCGCGGAACGAGCCTGATCGTTCGCGAGTTGGCGTCTGGACCAGTCGCCACTGAACCACCCTGAGCGGCGCCTCGCCGCAAGGATCTGGCGACCGGTCTTGGGGTCACGCCGACCCCCAACGAGGGGAGATCAGAATGAACGTTCCATTGGAGATCGCCTTCAAGAATCTTCAGACCTCCGAAGCTCTCGAAAAGCTGATCCGCGACCGCGTGGCGCGGCTCGAGCAGAGCCATCCCCGTCTCATGAGCTGCCGGGTGGTGGTAGAGACGCCCTATCGCTCCGCTGCGGGCGGCAAGCAGCCGCTCGGCATTGCCGTGGAGGTGACGCTCCCGGGCGCCGGGCCGGTTGTGGCCAAGGACAGCCAGGAGCGGCGCGATTCCAAGGGCGACGAGACCGCCTTCGTCACCCGCGCCTTCAAGCGGATCGAACGTCAGCTGGAGGACGAAGCGGAGATCCGGCGTGGCGACGTCAAGAGCCACGGCTCGGAGGCCGCGCTCGGCAGGGTGGTGCGGCTGTTTCCGGAGCAGAACTACGGCTTTGTCGAATATGCCGGCTCGCCCGATCTCTACTTCACGCGAAACGCCGTCAGCGGCGATGGCTACGACCAGCTGAAGGTCGGCGCCATGGTGCGCGTGACGGTGGCGTCCGGCGAAGGTCCGATGGGTCCGCAGGCGAGCTCCGTCCGCCCGGTCGGGGACATGGCGGACGTCTCCTGAGGTCGGGAAACGCGTGACCGTTCAGGACGCGCAGGCGCACACTGTGTCGTAGCGCCGGCCGACATAGACGAGACCTTCGGTCGGCGCGCCGTCGCCCACCGCGACGACTTCGCAGAAGAGCACCGCATGGGTGCCGACCTCGACGGCGCTCGACACCCGGCAGTCGAAAGAGGCGAGCGCCCCCGCGAGCACCGGAGCGCCGGTGCTCGCCCGCGACCATTCGGCGACCGCGAAGCGCTCGTCCGCCGGCGTCTTTCCTCCGAACAGGGCCGACAGCGTCTTGTGCTCCGGCGCCAGCGTGTTCACGCACAGAACGCCATTCGCCCGGAACGCCTCGCCCACCGAGCTGTCGCGCCGCACGCAGACCAGCAGCGTGGGCGGCTCGTCGGTGACGCTGCAGACCGCGGTCGCCGTGAACCCGGCGCGCCCGGCCGGGCCATCCGTGGTGACGATGTTCACGGCCGCGGCGAGGTTCGCCATGGCGTCCCGGTAGCGCTGCTTCGTGAGCGGCGCACCCTCGTCGAGCTCGGCCATAGCGCGCTCCTGTCCCACCGGCCCGTCAGAATTCCAGAAGGTTGTCGCGGAGCTTCTCGTGCGCATAGGAGGTGCGCGCGAGGCCGCGCTTCTGCAGCGCCGGGACGAGCCCGTCGGCGATCTCGACGATGAAGCGCCGGCTGACCCGGAGAACCGGGGTGGTGATCAGGAACCCGTCGCCGCCGACCTCCTCCATGATCTCGCCCATCCGGTCGGCGACGGTGTCGGGCGTGCCCACGAGCTCGACGGAGGACACGAGGCCGCCGCCGCCGTCATAGACGAGCTCGCGCAGGGTCTTGCCGCTGCCCCACTGCTGGAACTTGTCGAGCGTGCCGGACTCGCCGTTGGTCACGAGCTTCTCGGGCAGCGGCTTGTCGAGGTCGTACTTGGCGAAGTCGATCTCCGTGATGGCGGCCAGCGAGGCGAGGGTGTCGACGATGAAGTGCTCGGAGCTGAGCATCCGCTCGTATTTGGCGCGCGCCTCGGCGTCGGTCTCGCCGAGCGTCGGGGTGACGCAAAACATCACCTTGATCGAATCCGGATCGCGGCCCGCCTTCTCGGCGCGGGCGCGGATGTCCTCGCGGAAGCGCTTCATGTCGGCGACGCCGCTCGCGACCGAGATGATCGAGTCCGCATGGGCGGCGGCGAAGTCCCGGCCCTTGGGCGAAGCGCCGGCCTGCACGTAAAGCGGTTTGCGCTGAGGCGACGGCACCGTGTTCAGCGGGCCGCGCACCTTGTAGTACTTGCCCTCGAAGTCGATCGTGTGGACCTTGGTATCGTCGGCGTAAACGCCGGCGTCGCGGTCGAGCACGACGGCGTCGGGCTCCCAGCTTTCAAACAGCTTGCCGACGACCTCCATGTACTCGTCCGCCATCTCGTACCGCTGGTCGCGCGGCGGCAGCCGGTCCATGCCGAAGTTCTTCGCCATCAGGTCTTCGGCGCTGGTGACGATGTTCCAGCCGAAGCGGCCCTTGGTGAGGCTGTCGATGGTCGAGCACAGCCGCGCGAGCAGGAAGGGCGGGTAGGCCATGGTGGACATGGTCGCGATCACGCCGAGCCGCGACGTCGCCATGCCCATCGCCACCGCAAGAGGCGCCGGGTCGTGCTTGGGAACCATCATGCCGTGGTTCAGCGAGGCCTTGGACGAGCCGCCATAGGTCTGCGGCACCATCAGCTTGTCCTCGATCATGATGTAGTCGAAGCAGGCGCGCTCGAGCGTCCGCGCCATCTCGACATAGAACTGGCCGTCCCAGGGATCGCCGCCCTGGCCGAACGGCTCGCGCCACTCGTCCGGCGTGAAGTTCATGAACCAGGCGAGGTGGAAGCGCTTGTCGGCCATCATCCTACTCCGTTGCGTCCGCCGCCCGGCCCGTATGGGTCCAGCGCCTCAAGCTCGACGCGCTATTGAACATGCGTTTAATATGACGGATCGCAGGTTGTTTGTGCAGCGCAAAAGATGGGCGCCGGGGAATGCCGAAGAGGCTTGAATCTTCAGGGGCGGCGCCCGCCGCTGAGGCGTCCGGTGGGCAGCAGACGGGCGCCGCTCCAAAGCAGCGCGCCCGCGGTCCGCGCCGTCGCATGGCGCCGGAAGTCCGCTCTGACCTGATCCTTGACGAGGCGCTGCGGCTGTTCGCGGAGCGGCACCACAGCAACGTCACGATGCGCGACATCGCGTCCGCGTGCGGCGTCAACGCCGGGCTGATCTACTACTACTTCGCCAACAAGGAGCAGCTGTTCGGTCGCGCCCTGGCGCACGCCATAGACCAGCTCGACGCCGGCTATGCAGCCCTGCGCCCAACGGCTTCCGATCCGCGTTCCGAGATGATGGCCTGGCTCGACATGCACGTCTCGATCGCGCCGACGCTCGCCCGCATGACGAAGCTCATGGCCGACTATGCGGCTTCGGCTCCGCAGGATCCGCAGGTCGGCGGGTTGATCCGCGACTTCTACGCCCGCGAGCAGGCGCTGCTCGAGGACTGCATCTCCCGTGGGATCGCGGCCGGTCTGTTTGGGGAGGTGGACGTGCGAAAGACGGCGCGGATCATCAGCCTTCAGCTCGACGGCATTTTCTACGCCACCGGCAGCCGCGGCGACGACAGGGTCGCGGCCGACATCGAGGATCTGCGGTCGCTGGTCGACAGCCTGCTTCGCGCTCGTGACGCGGGAGAGCGCGCATGATCGTCGCGGCCTACCAGATGATCGCCGCAGCGGGAGACGTCGCAGCCAACCTCGCTGCGATCGAAGACGCAGCGCAACGGGCGGCGGCGCAGGGCGCACGAATCCTAGTGGCGCCGGAACTCGCGACCACCGGGTACGGCGCCGGCGAGGCCATCCGCTCGCTCGGGGAGCCCGTTGATGGACCGCAGCTCTCCGGGCTCTCGGCGGTCGCCAAGCGGCTTGGGCTTGCGATCGTCACGGGCTTCGCCGAGCGGGATGGCGGCCGGCTCTACAACGCCGCGGCGTTCCTGTCGCCTGCAGGCTGGACGAGCATCCACCGCAAGCAGTTCCTGTACGGCGACTATGAAAAGGCGCTGTTTACGCCCGCGGACGGGCTGTCGGAGCCGTTCCGCTTCGAGGACGCGACCATCGGCATGAGGGTCTGCTTCGACGTCGAGTTTCCCGAGGCCGTGCGCCCGCTCGCGCTCGCCGGCGCCGACCTCATCCTGGCGCCGACCGCGCTGCCGGCGAGTCCGGGCTCGGATTTCGTGGCACGCACGCTGATCCCCGCGCGTGCGTTCGAGAACGCCGTCACGCTGGTCTATGCCGACCTTGCCGGCGGCGACGCGGCGTTCCGCTACGCCGGCCAGAGCGTGATCGCGCGCGCGGACGGCGGAGAGGCCGCGCGCGCCCCAGCCAAAGGCGAGGCGCTGCTCGTGGCCGCGATCGACCCCGAGGCGGCGGCGCGGGCGCGCGCCGAGAACGATTACCTCGGCGAGCTTCGGGCCCGGCTCAAGAGCTGACGCGCTAGAGCCTTCCTGCTCCGACACTTTCCTATTCAGGCGCGGCGGAGAGACGTGAACGTCCTCTTGCGGCGGGCGGGGCAGGTCTGCGCGATCCTCACTTGAAGCCGCGTCAAGAAAATGCATATTGACCTTGGACAACGTATAATAAAACAAAAAAATTACGTGCAATAGGAAGCGCCAATCAGCGCGCGGGGCCGTCAGGAGCCTGCATGTCAGCTTCAGAATTTCCCGGACCGGGGCTCACCCCCGACCAGTGGGAGCACATCCAGTCGCTCGCCAAGGCCATCAGCCCCGAGCAGGCGCTCTGGCTGAGCGGCTATTTCGCGGGCGTGCGCGACGCCGAGCGGCGCGAGGCCGGGCGTCCCGCGCTGACGCCGAACATCCCCGTCGGCCGTCCTGCGGCTGCGGCCGAAGCCGACCAGCGGCGGCTCACCATCCTGTTCGGCAGCGAGACCGGCAACAGCCGCGCTCTGGCGCAGGCGCTTTCGGGCGCGGCGCGCGAGGCAGGTCGCCAGCCGACCGTGGTCGACATCGCGGACTACAAGGCGCGCGCCCTGCGCGACGAGCAGGATCTGCTGATCGTCGTCAGCACCTATGGGGAAGGCGATCCGCCCCAGGGCGCTGCGGATTTCTTCGAGTTCCTCGACAGCCGCAAGGCCCCAAAGCTCCCAGATCTGCGCTTCGCCGTTCTGGCGCTCGGCGACTCGACCTATGAGCGCTACTGCGAGGCTGGCAAGCGGCTCGACCGGCGGCTCGAGGAGCTCGGCGCCACCCGGATTCAGCCGCGGGTCGACTGCGACGTCGACTATGACGAGCCCGCCGCCGCCTGGACGGCGGACATCGTCGCGAAGATCGCGAAGCAGGGCGGGGCCAATGGGGCGGCGGCGACCGTGCTGGCCGACGCGCCGCATGTCGCGGGCCCGGCGTCGCCGGCGCTCTATGACAAGCGCAATCCGTTCCCTGCGACGGTCTTGGAGAACCTCGTCCTGACCGGCCGCGGCTCGACGAAGGAGACGCGGCATGTCGAGCTCTCGCTCGAGGGGTCGGGCCTGATCTACGAGCCCGGCGACGCGCTTGGGCTGATGCCGAAGAATGATCCTCAGCTGGTCGAGAGCCTCCTGGCTGCGCTGAAGCTGGACGAGTCCGCTCCGGTCGAGATCAAGGGTCGCGCCTCCACGATCGCCGAGGCGTTCGAGAACGGGTTCGAGATTTCCGCCGCCACGCCCCGCTTCCTGGAGCATTGGGCGAAGCTGTCGGGCGCGGACCAGCTTGCGCGGCTCGCCGGCGAGGAGGCGACCGCCGAGAGGACGGCCTTCCTGCGCCAGAACCACGTGGTCGATATCGTGCGCGCCTACCCGGTCGCGGGCCTCGAGGCCCAGGCGCTGGTCGCCGGCCTGCGGCCGCTCCAGCCGCGGCTGTACTCGATCGCGTCGAGCCTCGCCGCCGCGCCCGAAGAGGCTCATCTGACGGTCTCGACGGTGCGCTACGATCTGAATGGCGAACCCCGCTCCGGCGTCGCCTCCGGTCATCTCGCGGCGCGCGCCACGCCCGACGCGACGCTCCCGGTCTATGTGCAAGCCAATCCACATTTCCGGCTGCCGACGGACGACCGCCCGATCATCATGATCGGCGCCGGCACCGGCGTCGCGCCCTACCGCGCATTTCTGCAGGAGCGCGAAGCCCGCGGCGCGGAAGGCCGCAACTGGCTGTTCTTCGGCGAGCGCAACTTCCGCAGCGACTTCCTCTACCAGACCGAGTGGCAGGGCTGGCTGAAGGACAAGCTGCTGACCCGGATGGACGTCGCCTTCTCGCGAGACCGCGCCACCAAGGTCTACGTGCAGGACAAGCTCCGCGCGCAGGCCAAGGAGGTCTTCGCCTGGCTTGAGCAGGGCGCGCATGTCTACGTCTGCGGCGACGCGGCCCATCTCGCGCCGGACGTTCACGAGACCCTCATTGGGGTGGTGCAGGACCAAGGCGGGGTCGCGCGCGACGCCGCGGAGGAGTATGTCCGCAATCTCCAGCGCGACCACCGCTACCAGAGAGACGTCTACTGAGCCCCGACATGACCGAGACCAGCCATCCGGCGGTCGACCGCAGCCGCGACATCTCCCAGCCGCTCGACCGGCTCGGGCCGGACGAAACCCTGAAGGCGACCAGCGACCAGCTGCGCGGCACGATCGCGCTCGGGTTGCTCGACGAGATCACCGGCAGCGTCACGCCGGAAGACAACAAGCTGATGAAGTTTCACGGCATCTACATGCAGGATGACCGTGACATCCGCGACGAGCGCCGGCGCCAGAAGCTGGAGCCCGCCTACACCTTCATGATCCGGGTGCGCATGCCCGGCGGCGTCTGCTCGCCGGCGCAATGGCTGAAGCTGGACGAGCTCGCCCGAGCCTATGGCGGCGACACCATCCGGCTGACCACGCGCCAGACGGTGCAGTTCCACTGGGTTCTGAAGGAAAATCTCCGGCCGACCATCCAGAAGCTCCACGAGGCGCTGCTCGACTCCATCGCGGCCTGCGGCGACGTCCCCCGCGGCGTGATGTGCTCCGTCGATCCGAGGCTCTCGAGGCTGCACGCCCAGGTCTACGACGCCGCCAGCCGCACGAGCGCGCACGCGATCCCGAACCAGCGCGCCTATCACGAGATCTGGTACGGCGAGGAGCGGGTCGCGACGTCAGAGCCGGAGGAGCCCTTCTTCGGCAAGCAGTACCTGCCGCGCAAGTTCAAGATGGGCTTCGTGATCCCGCCGTCGAACGACATCGACGTCTACACGCAGGATCTCGGTTTCATCGCGATCGCCGAGGGCGGCGAGCTCAAGGGCTTCAACGTCTCGATCGGCGGCGGCATGGGCCGAACCGATCAGGCGCCGGAGACCTACCCGCGGCTCGCCGACGTCGTCGGCTTCATCCCGGCCGACAAAGTGCTGGCGGCGACCGACGCCGTGATGAGCGTCCAGCGCGACTATGGCGACCGCACCAACCGCGCCCATGCGCGCTTCAAATACACCATAGACGACAAGGGCCTCGGCTGGATCAAGGACGAGATCGAACGCCGCATGGGTTTCGGGTTTGAGCCCGCGCGGCCGTTCTCGTTCCGCTCGAACGGCGATGAGTTCGGCTGGGTCGAGGGCGAGGACGGCCTCTGGCACCACACGCTGTTCATCGAGAACGGGCGCGTCATAGACCATGGCGAGAAGCGCCTGATGGACGGCCTGCGCGAGATCGCGCGGACGCATAAGGGCGCTTTCCGCCTGACGCCGAACCAGAACCTCTGCATTTCGGATGTCGCGCCGGAGGATAAGCCTCGGATCGACGCGCTGCTTTCCGAGTACGGTCTTGTGGAGATGCGCAGCGCGCTGCGGCTCAATTCGATCGCCTGCGTAGCGCTGCCGACCTGCGCGCTCGCCATGGCGGAGAGCGAGCGCTACCTGCCGACGCTGATCGACCGGATCGAATCCATTCTGGACGCGCATGGTCTGCGCGAGGAGCCGATCACGATCCGTATGAGCGGCTGTCCCAACGGCTGCTCGCGGCCCTATGTGGCGGAGATCGGCCTCTCGGGCCGCGCGCCCGGCAAGTACAACCTCTACCTTGGCGGCGGCTTTCACGGGCAGCGTCTCAACAAGATGCATCTCGAGAATGTCGGCGAGCAGAAGATCCTCGAGACGCTCGACGAGATCATCGGCCGCTACGCCGCCGAGCGCGGCGCCAACGAACGTTTCGGTGACTTCGCGATCCGCGCCGGCTACGTGCCGGAAGTGACGGAAGGCCGTTTCTTCAACGCCTGAACAAGACAGCTTCTCGAAGGGGGAACGCTATGTCGCTGCAACTCGGACAGATTGCGCCGGATTTCGAGCAGGACAGCACCGAGGGCCGCATCAAGTTCCACGATTGGCTGGGCTCGTCCTGGGGCGTCCTGTTCAGCCATCCGAAGAACTTCACCCCGGTCTGCACGACTGAGCTCGGCGAGGTCGCGCGGCTGAAGCCGGAGTGGGACAAGCGGAACGTGAAAGTGCTCGGCCTGTCGGTCGATCCGCTCGAGGCGCATGGCGCCTGGAGCGCCGACATCGAGGAGACGCAGGGCCACGCGCTGAACTTCCCGCTGCTGGCCGACGCGGACAAGAAGGTGTCTGAGCTTTACGGCATGATCCATCCGGAAGCCGACCCGACCGTCACCGTCCGTTCCGTCTTCGTGATCGACCCCAACAAGAAGATCCGGTTGACCCTGACCTACCCGCCGAGCGCCGGGCGCAATTTCTCCGAGATCCTGCGCGTCATCGACAGCCTGCAGCTGACCGACCGCGAGAAGGTCTCGACGCCGGTCAACTGGGAGAAGGGCGAGCCGGTGATCATCGCGCCGAGCGTGTCCAACGAGGACGCAAAGGCCCGGTATCCGCAGGGCTGGAAGGAGCTGCGGCCTTATCTGCGGGTGGTGGAGCTTAAGGACTGAGCTGTCAGGGTTCAGACGCGGCCGCCCGGATACGGGCGGCTGTGAGACGGGCCGTCACCAGTTCTCGTCGCGCTGGTGTTCCTTGCACGTGTATCCGATGAAGCAGTTGCGCTTGTCGGACGTCGGGATCCAGGCGGCTTCGGTGTCCTCGGTGGGCTCGCAGTAGCGTCCGCCGCTGACGAACCGGTCATAGGTCGAAGGACCGGTGCTGATCACGGCCGCGCCCCGGGCGCTGATCAGCTCCTGTACCGCGCGGCACGCCATCCCAGGCGCGTAGGGTCTCGCGGCGGCTGCGCCGGACGCCCCGCACGCGAGCAGGAGAGCGACAAGCGCTGTGACGGGCGTTCTCATGGCTGCATAAGCCTGGCGACGCTCTGCGGGTTCCTGATCCGTTATCGTGCGACTTCTGCGGTGGCTAGAAATCCCGGCTTTTCGAGTTGGCGACCAGCGGAAAGTCCGAGCCACATCACGATCGCGAGGCTCTCCGTCGCGTAAAGCGATTTGCCCTCAGCGCCAGACTGTTTAAACGGCGCTCGAGCGTCGGCGAGGGCGTCTCCCAATTGTTTTCGCCCCGTCCGGCGGCGTGCTACACGCCCGACCGGGAGTCACGGCCGAGGACGCATGCCAAGAACGATCCTCGACATCACGCGCCTCCTGACGCGCGCCGGCCATCCCGTCGCCACCGGCGTGGACCGGGTGGAGCTCGCCTACGCCAAACGACTGCTGGCCGCGCCAGAAGGAAGGCGCGGCTACGCGGCGATCGTCGGCGGCAGAACCGTCGCGCTGCCGGCGGAGGCGGTCCGTCGCTTCATAGAAGCCGTGGATACGAAATGGCGCGTCGGGGCGGGAGATCCGGTCGCCGCGCGTCGCGTGGCGGAATGGCTGGGGGCGCCGTACGCCGAGCAAGCGGCTGAACCTTCGCAGGCCGGAGACGCCGGCAAGCGGGCGCTGTGGCTTCGGACGAAGGCGGCGCTCACGAGACAGCCCTCGGTCGGCGCCGGAGATGTGTACGTCCATGTCTCGCACCTCCGTCTCGACCGCCCCGAGGTGTTCGCGGGCGTTCGAAAGACCGGCGCCGCGCTCGTCATCATGGCGCACGATCTCATCCCGATCCGCTTCCCGGAGTACGGCCGGGCAGGGGAAGCGGAGCGACACGCGCGCCGCATGACGACCGCGCTCCAACACGCCAGCACGCTGATCGCCAATTCCGCCGAGACCGCGCGCGACCTCGCCGCCTATGCGGCGGAGATCGGACACGCCGTTCCCCGGATGGTGACGGCGCCGCTTGGCGTGGAATGCGGCTTCGCGCGCACCGCTCCCGCGCTTGAGGCTGAGCGCCCGTATTTTGTCGCGCTCGGCACGATCGAGCCCCGAAAGAACCACCTCCTGCTGCTCCACGTCTGGCGGCGGCTGGCGGAGCGGCTGGGCTCAGCCACGCCTCGGCTGGTGCTGGTTGGGCGCCGGGGGTGGGAGAACGAGATGGTGATCGATCTTCTGGAGCGCTGCCCGGCCATCCGCGCCCATGTCATGGAGGTCAACGACCTTCCGGACGTCGCGCTGGCGTCGCTGGTGCGGGGAGCGCGCGCGCTGCTGTTCCCGAGTTTCAGCGAAGGGTTCGGCCTGCCTCTCGCGGAGACGCTGGCGATGGGGGCGCCGGCGATCGTCTCGGATCTGCCAACCTTCAGGGAGATCGCGGGCGATCTTGCGCTGCGGCTCGACCCGCTGGACGGTCCCGCCTGGGAGAACGCCGTCCTGACCTATGCGGCGGAACCCGCAAAGCGCGAACAGGGCTCGGCGCACTATCGGCCGCCAAGCTGGGACGACCACTTCCGTCTTCTGGAAGCCGCGGGCGTGCCTCTTTAGGCCAATGTAGCGAGGCTGAGACGCGGCTTGGCGGAAGCCTTCGCCGCGTCTCGTATGACGCGCCTCAGGCGCTATGGTCGCGGATGCCGTAGAAGATCAGCGCGCCAATGGCCCAGGCGATGGTCGAGCACACCAGGACCAGCAGGATCATCTGCAGACGCGCCGGATAGAGCGAATCTTCAGGAAGATACGGCTCGACGAAGGTCGCCAGATAGCGCGACTGGCGCTCCGCCGTAATGCGCGCGGCGTCGACCGCCTGGCTCGCCTGCTGGTAGGCCTTCTGCGCGAAGTCCCGCTCCATCGCGAGGTTCTCGAACTCCGCCATGGAGGCGGAGATCAGCGGGCTTTTAGCGCCGCCGGTTTGGGGCTGCACCGAACCGATCTTGGCGCGTTCCGCCGCGATCCGAGACTTCAGCGCGTCGACGTTCTTCTGCATGAAGCGGATCGTCGGCGCGTCCTTGTTGAGGAAGGACAAACTGGCCGAAAGCTCCGCCTCTTGCTTCGCAAGCTGACCTTCGAGATCCGCGACGATCTTGCTTTGCCCTTCGACGAGGGTCTGCGCGTCAGGCGCGCCTTGCCGGTCGCGGTAGTCCTGGATCGCCTTTTGCGCGAACTTCAGCCGCAGCTCGGCGCGGGACTGCTCCTGCTTGGCGAGCATCAGGGCGTCGTCACGCGCGCGCGCCGAGAGTTTGTTGACGAGGTTTTCGCTCTCGCGAACCGTCTCCCGCGCCACCTTGAGCGCGTCGTCCGGCGTGAAGGCGCGAACCGTGAAGGTGATGATCCCCGTGACAGGCTCGTAGTAGACCCAGGAGACGGAGTTCCAGTACCGGGTCAGATGCTCGACCGTGTCGTCGAAGTCATAGGGCCGGTACTTGGCGACGAAGTCCGCGTTCTCGTTCGTGTAGATCGAGCGCAGGTCGAGCGCCCGCTGCATATTCGCGACGATCTGGCCGCTCTCGATATATTGCGCGACGATGAAGCTGTCGGACGCCATCCCGGCCATGTTCGTGCCGAGGCCGGTCATCGCGGCGATCGCGTCGCCGCTGCCGCCTCCGACTTCCGCCGGCCCGCGCACCGCGAAGCGCGCCTCGGCGACATATTGGGGAGCGGCGATCAGCCCGTAATAAAGCGTCGCCAGCGCCGTCGGCAGAGCGATGCACAGCCAAGCGGAAATTTTGACGACGTTGCGCTTCCGGCGGACGCCTACCGGTCGTGCGGCAGGAACAGTGGCCTGACCGGGCTCCGGAACCGGCGCGCCGCGCTTCGGAGCGCCGCGCCGCGGCAGCGGGACGACCGTGTTCGACTCAGGGGCCGCCGGAACCGGATGGCCAAGCTCAGCCGTCTTGCCATTCTCTTTAGGCTCCGAGCGCGCCGCGCGCTTGGCGGCCCGAGCCGCCTTGGCGCGCGCGCGCGGGCTGAGCGTGTCGTCCTCTGCAGGTTCAGGACGCCGCGCCGGCTCGCGGGCCGACAAGGAGGGCGCCGCGAGCAGCCGGCGCGCCGCGGGATGCGCCGTGAGCGCGCCCGGAGCCGCGTTCGACAGGGTCTTCAGGATCGAACGGGCTCTGGCGCCAAGTTGAACCTCGACCCCTGTCTTGGCCATCGTCTCGCTCATTTGCGCTTGCTCGCCCCGCCGGTGGTCAACTTCCGGTACGCCTCAGACGCAGCTTCCAACGTATCATAGAATGTTAGAGCTCCTTGGTCGAGGACCAATCCTGCATCGCAATATCCTGCGACGGTTTCGGGCTTCGTCGTCGCCCAGATCACCCCTGCTTGGCTGAGCCGGTGTGCGATCACGCTGTCCACCTCCGCGACGCGGGCCTTCGCGACCCGCGGAAGGCGTTCGTCGATGAAATACCAGTCGAACTGCAAAGCGAGCGTCAGTCCGAGCGCCAGCTGGCGCCGCTCGGACAGCGGATAGCTCTTGAGCGGCTTCCCCTTCCGGAGCTTGACGCCGCTGAGTTCGGTCGCGATGGCGGCGACGTCGCCCCCATCGACTCCGTAGATGTAGCTCAGGAAGTTGGCGTTTTGACGAAGCGTGCCGGCGACATCGAGGAACTTGCGGTCTCCGAACGGCCAACAAGGCAGCCCGACCCGGCGCACCGAACCTCGATCGGGATGATCGACGCCCGCCAGTACGTGCAGCACTGTTCGATTGTGAGCGCTATTGGCGCCGAGCAGCGCGACGCGGCGCCCCGCAGGGACGGCAAGACTGGCGCCGGCGAGCATCCAGCGCTGCTTGCCCTTCGACTTGGCGCCCTTCCAGACGTCGCGCAGTTCGAGCATCAGCGCTGCTATCGGACGCGGCGGAGCTTGTTTCGAAAAGCCCGCTCTCCGGCGAGGCCGACCAGAAGGAAACCTAAGGTCATCATGAAGAGATAGCCTCGATCCAGAGACGCGCAGACATAGCCGGGATAGAAGCCCTCCCGGAACCATTCGACGCAGTGCAGCACCGGATTCCAGAGGAAGATCTCGCGCAGGCGCGGCGGGACCCTGTCGATCAGCATCGAGAAGCCGGAGGTGAGGAACAGCGTCAGCATGATGATGTGCTGAAAGTGCCTCAGCCCCGGCGCCAGCGTCATGACAAGCGCCAGCATCAGCGAAAAGCTAAAGGTGTACAGCGCGGTCACCCCGAACGCGGCGAGACAGATCAGAGGGTGCGCAGGCCGCGTCTCAAAGCCGAACAGGCCGAGACCTGCGAGCACGACGATCATCGCGACGCCGCCCGTGACCATCTCGAGGATCCAGGTCGCGTAGGCGGCGTCCAGACGATGGAGGGCGGGCAAGGTCCGCTTTCTCCGGAGCAGCACGCCGGCCGTGCTTTGCGACACGGTTCGCCAGGTGCGCGCGACGATGACGCCGGTCGCGAAGAAGACCTCGTAGCTGGTGCCGATCGGCGGGTGGTGGGCCGCCTTGTCCTGAATGGCGAGTTTCAGGATGAAGACCCAGCAGATCGGCTCGACGATCGCCCAGATGTAGCCGGCGCGCGACGTCGCGTACTTCGTGCGGATCCGCCGGAGGATCAGCGCGAAGATCGACCGCATCTGCAGAGAAACCGACCCGGCGACGTTCAATCCCGTTTCCTTTGCGGCCTCTGGGAGGACCTCGAGCGGTCAGGCTGCCTGATCTCCCCGAGATCATGACCGAAGCCGCGGCAAGGTTGAAGCCTCCTTGTGGGGCTTCCGGCTATGGCGCCGTCAGGCGCTCAGACGCTGTCCGCCTGCATCGAGCGCGTCCGCCACGGCGTCGCGGATCTGGCTCAGCGAAAACGGCTTCGTCACGACGTCATGGATCAGGGCGTCGAGCCCGGAGGCCCGTTCGCGCTGATCAGCATAGCCGGTCATCAGCAGGATCGTCACGGCCGGAAAATCACGCGCCGCCGCGAGCGCCAACGCAATGCCGTCCATCATCGGCATCCTGATGTCCGTCAGCAGGAGGTCGAACGCGCCGTTCTCTTCGTTGAGCTTCTCGAGCGCATCCGCTCCGTCGAAAGCGGGCGTGACGTGATGTCCGTCCATCTCGAGCGCGCGCTTGACGAAGCCGCGAACTGCTTCTTCGTCGTCGGTCAGAAGGATACGAGCCACGAGCGGCCTCCCTCAGTTCGATGCGGCGTCGACGTCGGCCGAGAGCACGCCGACAAAAGGCAGTTGCCGGTATGCGTGCGCGGCGTCCATGCCATAGCCGACGACGAACAGGTCTGGACAGGTGAAGCCGACGAAATCCGCTTCGAGCGGCGCCACGCGCTTTCCGGGCTTTTGCAGCAGGACGCAGGTCAGAGCGCGTCGCGCGCCCCGGGCCGCCATCAGCTCCTTGGCGAACGCCAGCGTGCGGCCGGATTCGAGGATGTCGTCGATCAGAAGGACGTCGCGGCCCGCGACGTCGCTCTCGACGTCGTGCACGACGCGCACCGCGCCTCCGGACACCTTCTGGTCGCCGTAGCTCGACAGCGTGATGAATTCCACCTCGGGTTTGAGCCCGACCGCATGGAGCGCGCGGATCAGGTCGGCGGCGAACACAAAGCTGCCTTTGAGCACCGCCAGCACCAGGAGGCGCTGGGGCCTGGCGGCCGCGATGGCGGCCGCGAGCTCGGCGTTGCGCTTTGCAATCTCCTCGACCGAGAACAGGACTTTGACGTCCTCGGCGTCGGAGGCGGGGGTGGGATCAGCGGAGGGCATGAGTGGCGAGATCCTGCCTTCCAAGAAACCGCACCGCAACCGTCCGTCCTTCCGCGGGCGGCGAGGCCAGCCGGGCGCGGAAGGTCGTCGCCTCGCCGCGCGCCAGCTTCGCCCGGGCCGCCATGGTGGTCCAGGCGTAGAGTTCGCGCCCGTCCGCGGCGATCACCGCGACCCGCAAACGCGGCACGTCGACAGGCGTCTCGGAGAGGCTTGTGATTGACCCCTTCACCAGCAGCAGCGGCGCGCCTTCCTCCGTCTGCTCGGATGAGCTGACGCCGTGGATCGTCAGCCCCCGCACGTTCACTTGGACGCCGACCGCCGCATAGAGCGAGGCCAGAGAAGGCGCCGCCCGCACGACCGGCACGGGAAACAGAGCGAGCGCCGCCAGGACGACGAGCCCCGCGAGGGCGAATAAAGCAGGCGCCGCGGCGCGTGAGCCCCGGCTCGGCCTGTATGGGAAGGGCTTGGGTCGGCTTGCGCGCGGCGGTTTCCGGCTGCTGCGGCGTCGGCGCCCGAGGCGCCATCGCGACCGCCGCTGCGGCTCGACCCGGCGCGGAATGGGGACGGCCTCGATGAGCTCCGAGGTCTCCACGACCTCAACCGCCGCCGCATCCTCAAGGCCGAGTATCGGCGGAAGGGGCTCGTCTTCGGGGGCGGCCGGAAGCGGCAGCTCCGGTTCAGAGGCCGCAGCTTCTGCGGCGAGACGAAGCGGCGGCGGCTCTGCGAGCCATGCTGTCCGGCACCGGGCGCAGCGAAGCTTGCGGCCGGCTTCCAGCGCCTCATCCGCTAGCCGGTAGCTTGACTGGCAGGAAGGACATGTGACGAGCATAGGGTCCAATCGCAGAGCGGGCGCGCCACGACGCGCCGGGCCAGGGCGAGCGGGTTCTCCGAGACGACCTCGCCACTTTATCGTTAATGGCCCGTTAAAACGTCCGGCGGCACAACGGGCCGCGATCTCCGAGACCCGTTGGAAGGGATCCGCTGATGTTGCGTTTCGAGAATGTCGGCCTGCGCTATGGCCTTGGGCCGGAGGTCTTGCGCGACCTGACGTTCGCGATCGAGCCCAACTCCTTCCAGTTCCTGACCGGCCCCTCCGGCGCAGGAAAGACCTCGCTGCTGCGCCTGATGTTCCTCGCCATGAAGCCCACCCGCGGCCTCGTCAGGATTTTCGGGCGGGACATCGTCACCCTGCCGTCGCGGGAGCTGCCCTCGCTGCGGCGGCGCATCGGCGTGGTGTTCCAGGACTTCCGGCTGCTCGACCACATGACGACCTATGAGAATGTCGCGCTGCCGCTTCGGGTCGCGGGCAGGGACGAATCCAGCTATCGGGCCGAGGTGGTGGAGTTGCTCGGCTGGGTCGGCCTGGGAGAACGGCTCGACGCGCTGCCGCTGGTGCTCTCCGGCGGCGAGAAGCAGCGCGCCGCCATCGCGCGTGCGCTCGTCGCGCAGCCGGAACTGCTGCTCGCCGACGAGCCGACCGGCAACGTCGACCCTCAGCTCGCGCGGCGCATTCTTCGCCTGTTCGTCGAGCTCCATAAATCCGGCACCTCGGTCGTGATCGCGACCCATGACATTGCGCTGATGGACCTTTATGACGCCCGCCGTCTGGTGCTCCACGAGGGCCGGCTGCACGTTTACGAATGAGCCCGAAGATCGGCGCGGCGCCAGCCGAACGGCGCGACAGGGACACGCCCGCGGCCCACGGGGGTGAAGGCCGCACGCGCCCGTCCGGACGAACGCCTGCGAAAGCGCAGCCGTCGGCCAATCGGCGACAGGGACCGATCGTGCCGGCCTCCTCGGTCTCCGGCAGCACGCTCGTCATCGTGATCGCGATCATGACCTATCTGGCGGCCCTGACGGTCGGAGCCGTGGACCTTGTCCGCACGGCCGCGAACGACTGGTCGCAAGACGTGGTGCGCGAGACGACGATCCAGATCCGGCCGGCTGAAGGCCGAGATCTCGACGCCGCCGCCGCGCGGGCCTCGGAGCTCGCACGCGCTGCGGCCGGCGTCGCCGACGTCAGGACCTATTCGAAGGCGGAGACGGCGCGACTGCTCGAGCCTTGGCTCGGCTCGGGCCTGTCCTTCGACGACCTGCCCATTCCCCGTCTCGTGGTGCTGCGGCTGTCGCCTGACGCGCAGTTCGACGCGGTTGGCCTGAAGGCGGCCCTCGATCGGGAGGTGCCGGGCGCGAGCCTCGACGACCACCGGCGTTTTCTCGACCGCCTGGTCTCGATGGCGCATACGATCGTCTGGCTGGGAATGGGCGTTCTGGTGCTGATGCTTACCGCCACCGTCTTGTCGGTGGTGTTCGCGACCCGCGGCGCAATGGCCGGCAACCGCGACATCGTGCAGGTCCTGCACTTCGTGGGCGCGCGCGACGGCTATATCGCGGGCCAGTTCCAGCGGCGCTTCCTGCGGCTCGGTCTCAAGGGCGGGATCACGGGCGGGATGGCGGCGATCGCAACCTTCCTGATCGCGGAGTTCATGGTGGAACAAGGCGTCGGCACGGCGGCGGTCGACCAGATGGACGCCCTGTTCGGCCGGTTTCAGGTCGGGGCTTCCGCCTATGCGGGCGTCGTCGCGATCGTGCTGCTGATCGCGGCCCTGACGGCGATCACCTCACGCGCGACGGTTTACCGTACGTTGCGAGCCATGGGATGAGCATGGCGGCGGCGCCGGAGGGAGCCGCGCGCCGGCGCGGCGAGAGAGCGTCTTGCCCATGGTTCCGTCGGGGAGCAGTGTTCGAAGGCGAAGCGATGTGCCGGTCATATGGCGACTGAGGTCGATCTCAATTCTCACGGGGCGCGCCAGACACGACGCCCGACGGGCTCCTGGAGCGCGCTCCGCCCGCTCGTACTGGGGGCGCTCGCCGGCGCGGTTCTGACGGTGGCCGGGTTCCTGGCGTTTCTACGTATGGTCCCGCAGGGGGAGCAGGCGCCGCCGCAGCAGGCGGACGGGATCGTGGCGCTCACCGGCGGCGCCGAGCGGCTCTCGGACGCGCTTCGCCTGCTCGCCTCGGGCCGCGGCAAGAGGCTGCTGATCTCAGGCGTTCATCCCGAGACGACCGAGCGCGAATTGTCGCGCGCGCAGCCCGATTACGCGGCGTTCGCGCGCTGTTGCGTCGACCTCGGGCGGCGTGCGCTGAACACGGCCGGAAACGCCGTCGAGGCCCGGCGCTGGGCGGAGGGCCATGGCTTCCACTCGCTCATCGTCGTGACGTCGGGCTATCACATGCCCCGGACGCTGATGGAGCTTTCACGCGAGATGCCGAACGTCGAGCTGGTCCCCTACGCGGTCGTCACCGACCGGCTCCGCGACGAGCCGTGGTGGCGCGACTGGCCGACCGCACGGCTGCTCGCGGGCGAGTATGTGAAATATGTCGCGGCGCTGGTGCGGGTGCGCCTGGCGCCTCGTCTGGCCCATGCCGAGACGACGGCGGAAAGGCGGGCCGCTTCGCCCGATTGCTGCTCCTGAACGCCCACGCGCCGGTGGCGACCGAAGACGCCGCGTCGGCCGCCCCGCCTCGCGCGGGCCCGGTGGTATTCTGGCGTTCGATCCTGTTCGACGTGGTGATGGCGGTCCATGTCTGCCTCACCGCTTTGCTGGCGGGCCCCGTGGTCGTCTTCATGCCCCGCCGGCGGGCGCTGGCTGTCGGAAAGTGGTGGGCGCGCACCACGCTGACCCTGCTTCGCGCCATCGTCGGCCTGGAGGTCGAGGTGCGGGGCCGGGAAAACATCCCGCAGGGCGCGGCCGTTGTGGCTGCGAAACACCAATCGGCGCTCGAGACGTTCGCGCTGACGCCGGAGCTGCCGGATCCCGCCTTCGTGCTGAAGCGCGAACTGACCATCATTCCGTTTTTTGGATGGTTCCTGCGCGGGCTCGACATGATCGCCATCAACCGCGCGGCCGGCGGCGAGGCCCTGGTGCAGATGCTGGAGCAGGCCGGGGTCGCCGCCCGCGCCGGCCGTCAGATCGTGATCTTCCCGGAAGGCACCCGCCTGCCTGTCGGAGCGCCAGCACGGTACAGGCTCGGGGTCGTCCATCTTTACGATCGGCTGAAGCTGCCTTGCGTGCCGGTCGCGGTCGACACAGGCGTGTTCTGGCCGCGCGACGGCCTCAGGAAGCGGCGCGGTCGCACTGTCGTGCAGTTCCTGAAGCCGATCCCGGCGGATCTTCCGCGCGACGTCTTCGAGAAGACGCTCCGAGAGCGGATCGAGTCCGCGAGCGCGGCCCTTGCTCGAGAGGCGCAAGGCTCGTCTTCAGAGGCGCCGGCTCAGGCTTCTGATAGCAGAGCTTGACAGAACGGTAACCCGGAACCCTTATCGGCGCGATCCGCAAAAACCAAGCGATTCGCGATGAGCGAGACCCGCGACGACCCTTCCACATTCCTCGACGGCGTTTCCGCCGCCGCCTCTCCGGTTGCGGCCCCGGAAGACGACGGTCTCGCGCTGGCGGCGAAGGAACTCGACTTCGACGACCGTTACAGGGTGTGGCGCGGCAGGTCCGGCCGGCGATACCTCGTGACCGTGATGCCCCTTGGCGAGGCCGTTACGGTTGAAAAGGGGATCCTGCTGCTGGTCGCGGTGGACGGCGCCGGCGAGCGGAAGATTGTCTGGGCAGGCGAGACCGGCGGCTCCTTGCCTGGGCTTGCGCTTGCGGCTGGCGCGCGGCTCGAGGCCCATGTGCATCTGCTGGCGGGCAGCGCAGCGCGTCGCGCCGAGGCCCTCGTCGATCTTTTCAACGGCGCCGAGGGCTATTCCTCAGTGCTGACTGTCAGCGAGGCGGCGAGCCAGGCGAGGGTCGGGTCCACGACCCCGAGGCGCTCAAGCTCCCGGGCCGTATTCACCACATAATCAGGGTTCGGCCCTGCCAGCCCTTCGGCGCCGACGACGCGCCGCAGGGTCTCTTCCGGCGAAAGCAGCCCGACATATTGCGGGTGGTCGCGGTCGACCACATAGGCGACAGCCGTAACCTGCCGGCCGTCGATCAGCGTCGTCGGCAGCATTTTTTCGACATAGACATGCGTCACGAGCTCGCGTTCGCGGAGATAGGCGAGCGTGCTGTCTGCGCGTGCGGCCTCGACGCGGAACACCACGCCTCGGCAGGAGCCTCCGACGTCCAGACCAAGGACCAGCCCGGGCCGCTCCGGAGTGCCGCGATGACGATGCGACTCGATGCAGAGCGCGCGATGATAGCCTTCGACGTCGGCGGCGCTTTGCTCCACGGCCTCGAAGCCGGGCCGCCACATCAGCGAGCCGTAAGCAAAAATCCAGAGGTCGACGTCTGTCCGAATCATCGCGAAAGCTTCGCTAGGCGCGACGCGCAGTCTTCGGGTATCAGCGCCTTCGCGTCGCGGCAAGCTGAGGCGCTGCGGCGCAAAAGATAGGTGTGGACGTCCATGAGCCAATCGGATCGCGCAGTCGACCAGGTCCCGCCGCAGCCTCGGCGACCCCTCTGGCCGATCTTCCTGCCCTTCGCCCTTCTGCTTGTCGGAGCGGCGGCGTGGTCAGGGTTCTGGTTCTATGCGGCTCATCAGGCCGACGAGGCTGTCGCTGACGCTTTGAGGCGTGAGGCGGCGCACGGTCGGGTGTACGCATGCGGCGATCGGCGCATCGTCGGGTTCCCGTTCCGGGTGGAGCTGATCTGCGATCGCCTGACGGCGACCGTGCCGGCGGACGGCGGCCCGATCGTGGCGACGGCGCCGAGGTTCATGGCTGTCGCCCAGGTCTACGACCCGAAGCGGCTGATCGGCGAGTTGAGCGGCCCGGTCGAGATCACCGACGCGAATGGCGGCCGCTCGGAGATGAGCTTCGCCCTCGCGCAGGCGAGCATGCTGATCGGCGGCAAGCGGTTCGAGCGGACGTCCATCGCGTTGACCGAGCCGCGGCTGACTGCAAGCGACTCCGAAATCGGTTCGGCCAAGGCGCTTCAGGTTCACGTCCGACGCGCGCCCGGGCAGCCGGAGGGCTCCTACGATCTCGCCGCCAAAGTGGACGAGGGAACCGCTCCGCTGCTCGACGCCGTCTCGATCGGCTCCGGCCCGGTCTCGCTTGAAATCCAGGCGGAGGCGCGGGGCCTCGACGACCTGAGGCCACGGCCGACCTCGGAACGCCTGAAGGACTTCGCGGCCGCCGGCGGCAGGCTGCACGTGGCGCTCGCCCGGATCGTCAGAGGGGACGTCGCCGCTGAAGCTCGCGGGGATCTCGGGCTCGACACGGAAGGCCGCATCAACGGCGGCGGCGACGTCGTCGCGCGCGGGATCGACGGGCTCGTGAAGGACCTCGTCGGAGGCGGGAAGAAGACCGCGCTGGCGTCGCTGCTCGGGATCGGCGCGCAGATGCTTGGCGCGCCGGCGGAGCTCAACGGCGAGCCGGCCACCAGCTACCGGGTCAGGATCGAGCACGGCAAAGTCGAGATCGGGCCGATCAAGGTCTACAAGCTGCCGCCAGTCTTCTAGTCGAGGCGCAGAGCGCGCGCTCAGCCGGCTTCGGGCAGGCCCCGCACCTTCGCTGCGGCGTCGATGAAGCCTTTCGTGGTCGCGAACAGTTCCGGCACGTCCAACAGGAAGGCGTCGTGGCCCTTGTCGGTCTCGATCTCGACGAAGCTGACATTCGCCGCCGCGGCGTTCAGCGCGTGCACGATCTGCCGGGAACCCTCCGTCGGAAAAAGCCAGTCGGAGGTGAACGACACCACGCAGAAGCGCGTCCGGGTGCCCAGGAAGGCGCTGGCGAGCGAGCCGCCGTGGTCCGCCGCCAGGTCGAAATAGTCCATCGCGCGGGTCACGTAGAGATAGCTGTTGGCGTCGAAGCGCTCGACGAAGCTTGCGCCCTGATGGCGCAGATAGCTCTCGATCTGGAAGTCGGCGTCGAACCCGAAGGTGCGCCTGTCGCGGTCCTGCAGATTGCGGCCGAATTTCCGCTGCAGCGCAGGCTCCGATAGATAGGTGATGTGCGCCGCCATCCGGGCGACAGCCAGTCCCTTGCGGGGCACCGTGCCTTCCAGCAGGTAGCGGCCGCCGCGCCAGTCAGGGTCGGCGGTGATCGCCTGCCGGCCGACCTCGTCGAAGGCGATGTTTTGGGCCGAGTGCTTGGCCGCGCTCGCGATCGGAAGCGCGGCGAAAACGCGGTCCGGGTGGCGGGCCGCCCATTGCAGCACCTGCATGCCGCCCATCGAGCCGCCCACGACGCAGAACAGGTCCGGGATGCCGAGATGATCGATCAGCATCGCCTGAGCGTCGACCATGTCGCGGATCGTGACGACTGGAAGATCGAGCCCGTAAGGCTCGCCGGTCACCGGGTTGGTGGAGGCCGGGCCGGTCGTGCCCATGCAGCCGCCGACGACGTTCGACGAGATGACGAAGAAGCGGTTGGTGTCGATCGGCAGGCCCGGCCCGATCATCGTCGACCACCACCCGGGTTTGCCGGTCACCGGGTGGACGTTGGCGGCGTGCTGGTCGGCGGTCAGCGCATGGCACACCAGAACCGCATTGCTGCGGTCCGCGTTCAGCTGGCCATAGGTTTGGTAGGCGATCCGCAGAGGCGCGAGCGTGGATCCAGACTCGAGCCTGAGCGGCTTGGCGATCGCCGCCACGAGAGAGCGCGGCGAGTCCGCCTCGCGGCGCGCCGACGCATTCACCGACAGTTCGATCGTCGCCTGGTTCATCGCCTCAAGCAGGCCTGTGGCCCCTCACCGCAATCGAACCCGAAGGGTGAAGCGCTCTGGGGCCGCGCTGTCAACTTCGGCGCGCTGGGTCAGGGCGCGTTCAGGACCGCGGCGCACGCTGCGGGCATCTTGGCGACCGTGAAGGGCGGCGGCGGCTTGGAAGGCTTTTGCGCGGGCCTGGGATGCAGGACGGCGTCGGTAAACCAGTAATCCAGTTCGCGTCCGCAGCCCTCGCCCGGGACCACGTCGCGCTGCGGACGGCAGGAGCTTTCACCGGCCGGGCAGCCCAGCCTGACGTGCATGTGGTAATCGTGCCCCCAGTTCGGCCGAACCTTCTGGAGCCAGGAGCGGTCGCCGCGCGCCTGGCGGCAGATCGCCTTCTTGATCGCAGGATTGACCAGCACCCGCTCGACCTCAGGATCGCTCGCCGCGTCTTTGATCACCTGCAGCGTGTCGGGGGTCCAGTAGCGGTTCACGTCCCGCCTGTCGTCTGAAACCACCGTGGTCGACATGATGGTCTCGCGCTGCGCCATGCTGATGACCTGCGACGGCATCTGTCGGAGCCAGACGTCGACGTCGAGGCCGATCTGATGTGAGGCGTGGCCGCCCAGCATCGGCCCGCCGCGCGGCTGCGACATGTCTCCGATCAGCAAGCCCGCCCAGGTGGTGTTCGACGCGACCCGGCGCGAGAGGCGCTCGACGAAGTTCACGAGCTTCCTGCGCCCGTAAAACCGGTTGCGGCCCGGTCGCATGACCTGCCAGGTCGGGCCGGTGAGCGGCAGCGCTGCGGCGCCCGCGAGACAGCCGTTCGAGTAGAAGCCGATCGAGCGGTCGGGCCCGTCGCTCGGGCGCACAACGCGTCCGAACAACTCCTTGGCGGGCGTCAGCGCGGTGACGGAGGCGAGTGGGGGAAGCTGGAAGTCCGACGGCCGCACGTCCTGCGCGCGGACGGGCGCTGCGATCGCCACAAACGCGCCGGCGACCGCGACCGCGACCGATGCCCTCATCCGCGCCGCGCCTCGATCGCGTCCCAGGCGGCCACCGCGACGTCCGGGCCGCCGAGCCGCCTTATCGCCCTGATGCCGGTCGGGGAGGTGACGTTGATCTCGGTGAGCCAGCCGTCGATCACGTCTATGCCCACGAAGATCAGTCCCCGGCGCGACAGCTCCGGCCCGATCGTCTCACAGATTTCCTGTTCGCGGGCGGTGATCTCGGTCGTCTCCGCTGCGCCGCCGCGCACCATGTTGGAGCGCAGGTCGCCCTCGGCCGGCACGCGGTTGACCGCGCCGGCGAACTTGCCGTCCACAAGCAGGATGCGCTTGTCGCCCTTGCGGACGCCGGGCACGAATTTCTGCACCATCCAGGGCTCGCGGAAGCTCGTGGAGAAGAAGTCGAGCAGCGACCCGTAGTTGAGGTCGTCGGGCGTCAGCCGGAACACCGCGGCGCCGCCCATGCCGTAGAGTGGCTTCACGACGATGTCGCGATGCTCGTCGCGGAAGGCCGCGATTTCCGCCTTGTCGCGGGTCACGAGCGTCGGCGGCATCAGATGCGGGAAATCGAGCACGAAGATCTTTTCGGGCGCGTTCCGCACGCTTGCGGGATCGTTGACCACAAGGGTCTTGGGGTGGACGCGCTCCAGCATGTGGGTTGTCGTCACATAGGCCATGTCGAAGGGCGGGTCCTGCCGCAGCAGGATCACGTCCGTCTCATCGGCGAGCGAGATTCGCATCTCTTCGCCGGCCGCAAAATGATCGCCGGGCGCGTCGCGCACCTCGACGGGGCGTCCGGTCGCGAACACCTCGCGGCCGATCTGCGAGAGCCGCTCCGGCGTGTAGACGAAAAGCTCGTGGCCGCGCGCCTGCGCTTCCAGCATCAGCGCGAAGGTCGAGTCGCCCGCGATGTTGATCCGCTCGATCGGATCCATCTGAACGGCGACGCGAAGCGACATGACTGATCCCGCGACTGCTACAGGCCGAAGGCGTTCGGCATGTGCTTCGGAAGCCGACGCGGCGCGACCAGCACCACGTCGAAGGTGACGAGATATCCCGCATAAGCAGGCCGTCGCGCAAGGAAGCTCTCTGCGGCGCGGCGGATGCGCGCCTGCTGGCGACGGGTTACGGCGTCGCTCGCCGCCTGGAAGTCGGCGCGCGCCTTGACCTCCACGAAGGCGAGGGTGCGACCGCGGGCCGCGATCACGTCCACCTCGCCCGGCCCCTCGGAGAAGCGCCGCGCGACGATCGTCCAGCCCTTCAGGCGCAGCAGCCACACCGCCATGGTCTCGCCCCGCAGGCCGCGCCGGAACGCTTGGAGCCGGGCGCCAGGCTGGGCCACTCACGCGCCTGCTTTGATCTCGAGAGCGCGCGCATAGACCTCCCGGCGCGGCAGCCCGGAGGCGGAGGCGACTTCGGCGACGGCTTCCTTCACGGAGGTTCTGGCGAGCGCCTGCCGGAGGAGTTCATCCAGATCGGCCTCGGAGGCTTCCGCGGCCTCGGCCGGCGCGATGACCAGCACGATCTCGCCTTTGGGATCGGGTTCGTCGGCCAGCGCCGCCGCGAGCCCGGGCAGCGTTCCCCGCCGCACCTCCTCAAACCGCTTGGTGAGCTCCCGCGCGAGCGCCGCTTCCCGGGGGCCGAGCACGTCCGCGAGGTCCGCCATGGCGGCCGCGACCCTCGGTCCGCTCTCGAACAGCACCAGAGTGCCGGGTATGCGCGCGAGCTCCGCCGCCCGCGCCCGCCGCGCATGCGACTTGGGCGGCAGGAATCCCTCGAAGAAGAAGCGGTCCGTCGGCAGGCCGGAGAGCACCAGCGCAGTGAGCACCGCCGACGCTCCAGGCGCGGCGGTGACGAAGCCGCCGGCGCCGATGAGGTCCCGCACCAGTTTGAAGCCCGGATCCGAAACCAGCGGCGTGCCGGCGTCGCTGACAAGCGCGATCCGCTGCCCCTGCTCAAGCCGCGCGAGAACCTTCGGCCGCATCTCGGCGGCGTTGTGCTCGTGATAGGCCGCGAGCGGCGCGGAGATGCCGTAGTGGCTCGTCAGCTTGCGGGTGACGCGGGTGTCTTCGCACAGGATGAGATCTGCGGCGGCCAGCGTCTCGAGGGCCCGCAGGGTCACATCTCCGAGATTGCCGATCGGGGTCGCCACCACATGCAGGCCGGGCTGCAGCGGCCTTGCGCTCAAGCGCTGCCCCGCGATCAGGTAGCTTCGCGCCTCGTTCCCGGCGGAGGGGGTATCGGGATGGCTATCCTGCCGCTCGGGCCTTGGCATCGCGGGACTCGTCAGGTACGGAAGTCGAAGTCTATCGGGGGCGCGCGTCTGCGGAAAGCCGCGCCTCCTGGCGGATCATCGGGGCGAGCGGCGCGGGCGCAGCGGGGGCGTCCGCCCGGATGGCGGTGATGATGATGACCTTCCACATGCGCGCCCTCAGGCGCGCCGCCCTCGTCGTCGCGGCGGCGCTCGCGCTGTCCGCCTGCGGCTCCGACGGCGGGCCCGACGAGGCGACGCTCGATCCGACGCAGGGCGTTCCCACGCCAAAGGTCGAGAGCAAGCCGCTGGGCGAGGTGGTCGGCCAGGGGTCGGTGAAGGTCGCGCTGGTGCTGCCCGCCTCCGCCTCCGGCAATGCGGGGCTTGCGGCGCAGTCGATGCGGAACGCCGCTGAACTTGCGCTCTCGGAGTTCAACACGCCCGACATCCAGCTTGTCGTCAAGGACGACGGCGGCAGCGCGCAGGGCGCGCAGGCGGCGGTGCAGGCCGCGACCGACGACGGCGCCAAGCTGGTCATCGGCCCGCTTTTCGCGCATTCGGTCGTCGCCGCAGCGCGCGTCGCCAAGCCTCGGGGCGTGCCGATCCTCGCCTTCTCGACCGATTCAAACGTTGCGGCGCCGGGCGTCTACCTGCTGAGCTTCATGCCGGAATCGGACGTACAGCGGATCGTCAGCTACGCGGTGTCCAAGGGGAAGCGCTCCTTCGCGGCGCTGCTTCCGGAGACCGGCTACGGCTCGGTGGTCGAGGCCGCCTTCCAGCAGGCGGTGGCCAAGGCGGGCGGTCGCGTGGTCGGGCTGGAGCATTATCCGGCGGAGCGTTCCAAGATGACCGAGCCGGTCGCCCGGCTCGCCGAGTCGCTCCCGCAGGCGGACGCGCTGTTCATCCCCGATACGGCCGACGACGTGCAAACGATCGTGGGAATGCTCGCCACCAATGGCGTCAACCTCAAGCGGCTGCAGCTTCTTGGGACGGGCCTCTGGGATGATCCGGCGCTCGCGCGCGATGCGAGCCTCGCCGGCGCCTGGTACGCCGCGCCCGACGATGCGGGCTTCCGCTCCTTCGCACAGCGCTACAAGGCGAAGTATGGCTCGGAGCCGGTGCGGACCGCCTCGCTCGCCTATGACGCCACGTCCCTCGTCGCGGCGCTGGTGAAGACGCAAGGGCCGGGCGCCCTGACGAGCGAGACCTTCGCGAACCCCTCCGGCTTCAAAGGGGTCGACGGCACCTTCCGGTTCCGGGCCGACGGCGGCAATGAGCGAGCGCTGGCGGTGTACCAGATCGATCCGGGCGGCCCGCGCGTGATCAGCCCGGCGCTCTCCAGCTTCGGCGGACAGACCGCGCAGGCCTCGCCGGCGGCGCCCGCCAACTGACGCGCCTCAGGGTCACCAGATCCGGGTGACGCTGAAGCCCGCGCGCCGGATCAACTCGACCATCCCGTACTCGCCGGGCAGGTGCAGCGCGCCGACCGCGATGAAGGCGTTGCCTGCGCTCAGGATCGGGAGCGCGCGCTGCTGCATCGTCAGGTTGCGGCGGGTGATGAAGGCCGAGATGAACTCGGCATAGCCGTCGATGTCGAACACGCCTGCCCAGGCGGGCCCGCGCATCGCGAGCAGATAGCCGATCCGCCGCGTCGAGTAGAGGCCGGTGATCGTGCTCTCCATGTCCTCCGGCTTCAGGCGCTTGGCGGCCGTGTCGCGCAGCATGCGCAGCGCAACGTCGTCCGGGATGGAGGCGAGGGCGTCGACCTGCTCCACCGGGCTCTCCAGCCCCAGCAGGGTTGCGCCCTGTTCGACCGCGAGTCGTTCGATCCTGGCGTCGGCGGTTTCGGTGTCGGCCCCTGTCCCGGCGCTCGCTGCGCAGTTCGAGCGCGAAAGGGTCAGAGCGAGGTACCAGGGCTGCAACTGATCGGCGACGGCGGACGGAATCCCGGCGACCGAGATTCGCCGCTCCACCTCCTCCCGCGTGTCGTCCGCCAGTCCTGAAAGGGCCCCGCCCTGGGGCCTGAACGACCGGTTGGCGACCAGCCGGCGAAGTTCGGCGGCCACCCGCCGGGTGCTCGCGCCGGGCAGTTCCGTCGCTACGACGGTGGAGCGGCCGAGCGCGCGCAGGACGAGATCGTCGAAACTTCTGGCGGCGGGTTCGCTCGAGTGCATCGTGCCGAACAGATACGACACCTTCCCGGCGCGGCTTTCGATGCGCCAGAGCAGCCCCTGGCCATTGGCGATGCCGCGGGCGCTGTGCTCGAACTTCTCGAAGCCAGCCGGGTCGCTGAGCTTGAGCGCCTGAACCAGATCGATGCCGCCGCATGGATCTGCTCGCCCGGACGGCGTTTCACCGGCCGAACCAGGCGCCGCCGCGTTCCTGTCTTCAGCGCGGGCAGGCTGGGCGGCGACAAGCAAAAGAACGAGCGCCGCAAGCGAGCCGAAAGATCTCGCCGCCGTGCCGGGCCTCGCATCCGCCGAACGCGCCATCGGAACAAAGATGCGCCCGATCGCACCGCCGGCCAATCACATCTTACTGATTCGTATCGTCGCGGCCGGGCCCCTCTGGCGACGCTTCCGCCCGCTCGCCCTTTGCGGCCGGAGGTCCGGCAAGGTCCTTGATGGACGCGATGGTGGAATCCGCGTTCATCTCGTAGATGATCGGCGCGCCGGTGAAGAGCTCCCGCTCGAGCAGAGCGTCGGGCGAGAGCCGTTCCAGGGTCATGATCAGCGCGCGCAGAGAGTTGCCGTGAGCGGTGACCAGCGTGGTCTCGCCGCGCAGCACATGCGGGAGGATTTCACGGACGAAGTAGGGAAGGGTGCGGGCGACCGTGTCCCGCAGGCTTTCGCCGCCTGGCGGCGGCACGTCGTAGGAGCGGCGCCACAGCAGCACGCGTCCCTCGCCCCAGGTCTTGCGCGCGTCGTCCTTGTTGAGGCCGGTCAGCTCGCCGTAGTCGCGCTCGTTGAGCGCCTCATCCTCGATCGTCGTCAGGCCGCGCTGGCCGAGCTCCTCCAGGATGAGCTGGTTGGTGCGCTTCGCGCGCTGCAGCTTGGAGGTGAAGGCGATATCGAATTTCAGCCCTTCGGCCTTGAGGCGGCGCCCCGCCTCTCTCGCTTCCTCTAGGCCGCGCTCGGTGAGCTCGGGGTCCTTCCAGCCGGTGAAGAGGTTCTTGAGATTCCACTCGCTCTGGCCGTGTCGGACGAGGACGAGGCGACGTTCCATACGCATGAGCTCCAGAAGCGGCGCCGCGGGCGGCGGCAGCGATCCCTTATCGCAGGCGCCGCCGGATTGCACCGAGGGTTTTGCTCAGGCGGAGGAGATCCCGAGCACGTCCGCCATCGAATAGTGCCCGGGCTTGCGCCGGAAACCCCACTGAGCCGCCTTCACGGCCCCGCGGGCGAAAATCATGCGGTCTTCCGCCCGATGGGTGAGTTCGAGCCGTTCGCCGGCGCCGGCGAAGATCACCGTGTGTTCGCCCACCACGGTTCCGCCGCGGAGCGTCGCGAAGCCGATCGCTCCGGCGGGTCTCGGCCCCGTATGCCCGTCGCGAGAGCGGACGGCGTTCTCGCCAAGCTCGACCTCACGCCCCGCCGCCGCCGCATCGCCGAGGAGCAGCGCGGTGCCGGACGGCGCGTCGACTTTCGCGCGGTGATGCATCTCCAGCACTTCGATATCCCAGTCGGGACCCAGCGCGCGCGCGGCCTGCCGCACCAGCGCCGCCAGAAGATTGACGCCGAGGCTCATATTCCCGGAGCGGACGATCACCGCATGCCGGGCGGCGGCGTCGAGGCGCTGCAGGTGAGTCTCCGCAAGGCCGGTGGTGCCGATCACATGGACGACGCGGCCTTGGGCGGCGAGGGCCGACAGGGCGACGGTCGCGTCGGGCGTCGTGAAGTCGAGCGCGCCGTCGGCCGCCGCCACCAGCGGCAGCGGATCGTCCACCACCGCAACCCCAAGCGGGCCGACTCCGGCGAGTTCCCCGGCGTCGCGACCGATCGCATCCGATCCGGGCCGTTCGAACGCGCCGGCGAGCGTCACGCCCTCGGCTTCCGCGACGGCGCGGACCAACGCGCGGCCCATGCGGCCGGCCGCTCCGGCTACGATCAGGCGCATGGCTGTCATGGCGAAAACTCCCGCGGTGGCGCGTCGCGCCCGCCTATATCAGCGGCGTTCCCGCTCAGGAAGCGCCCGGCCGGGGCTTGATGCAGCGCAAGGCGCCGGCGCCGCGTTCGCAGCCATTTTCTTGCGGCCTTCTGTCGCTTTCTGGGGTTCAGGCCGCGACATTTGGCTCTAGAATGATTATCAAGTGCGCGGGAAGAGACGCCAATGGCTTATGACGACGTTTTCCGCCGCGCGGTCGAGCAGCTTCACGCCGAGAAGCGCTACCGGGTGTTCGCCGATCTCGAGCGCCGGGTAGGGGATTTCCCGCGCGCCACCTGGCATGCGCCGGACGGCGCGCGCGACGTCGTCGTGTGGTGCTCCAACGATTATCTCGGCATGGGCCAGCATCCGAAAGTGCTGGCGGCGCTGACCGACACCGCGACGCGCGTCGGCGCGGGCGCGGGCGGCACCCGCAACATCGCCGGCACGAACCATCCGCTGGTCCTGCTCGAGCAAGAGCTCGCCGACCTGCACGGCAAGGAGGCGGGGCTCGTCTTCACCTCCGGCTATGTCTCGAACGAAGCGTCGATCTCTACGATCGCGCGGCTGCTGCCGAACTGCCTCATCCTGTCCGACGCCCTGAACCACGCCTCGATGATCGCCGGCATGCGCGGCTCGGGCTGCGCGCGGAAGGTGTTCCGCCACAACGATCTCGACGATCTGGAGCGGCTTCTCCAGGAGGCGGGCCGCGAGCGTCCCAAGATCATCGCGTTCGAGAGCGTCTACTCGATGGATGGCGACGTGGCGCCGATCGCAGCGATCTGCGAGCTCGCCGAGCGCTACAACGCCATGACCTATCTGGACGAGGTGCACGCAGTCGGCATGTACGGCCCGCGTGGCGGCGGCATCGCCGAGCGAGATGGCGTGATGCACCGCGTCGACATCATCGAGGGCACGCTCGCCAAGGGTTTTGGCGTGATCGGCGGCTATGTGACGGCCTCGAAGCCGATCATCGACGCCATCCGCTCCTATGCGCCCGGCTTCATCTTCACGACCGCCATGCCGCCGGCGATCGCCGCGGCGGCGCGCGCCTCGGTTGCCCATCTGAAGAGTTCGCAGGTCGAGCGGGATCGGCACCAGCGGCAGTCGATGCAGACCAAGATTGCGCTCGCGGCGCGCGGCCTTCCGGTGATGCCGTCGGAGACGCACATCGTGCCGGTTCTGGTCGGCTGCCCCGAGAAGGCGAAAGCCGCCACCGACATGCTGCTGTCGGAGCACGGCATCTACATCCAGCCGATCAACTATCCGACGGTTCCTCGCGGAACCGAGCGACTGCGGATTTCGCCATCGCCGGCGCATGATGACGGGCTGATCCGCGAGCTCGCGCGGGCGTTGGACGCGGTGTGGGGCAAGCTCGACCTGCCGCGCCGCTACGAGGCCATCGCGGCAGAGTAGCTGCGTTGCTTGCCCAGGCTTTGGCCTTGCTGCCGCTTGGTGTGTGAGTGGCTGCTAATTGGCGTCTCAGACGCCGCTGCGCTGATACCATCGTCTACTTTGAGGAACCGCGGCGGCTTCAGGCAGGTTGACGCCATGAGCCGCGGCGGACGTTCCGCTGCTTCACTTCCTGGTCGCGGCCGAAAGACTGTCGCGTGCGTGGAGCAAAGTGTCGATGAATCCTCTCGCAGGAACCCCGTTCGCCTTCTGGATCACTGGGATGATGGTCTGGACCGAAATGCTCGCCAAAGCGGCGCAGAACAGCCACCGAAGCTGAGGCGTAGCGGGGCGGCTTAAGCGACGGCGTCATCGATCCGTCAGCCGACCTCTTCCCGCTGTCCCGCGATCCAGGTGATCCGCGCTTCGAGGTTGTCGTCGAGCGCGACGAGGTCCGCCGCGAATCCATCTGCAATCCGGCCGACCACGTTTCCGAGCCCCAGAAATTCCGCGGGCGTGCGGGACGCCATCACCAGGGCGTCGGCGAGCGGCGTCTGCAGGCGCTGCACGGCGTTGCGAATGGCGCTGGCCATGTCGAGGTCGGAGCCGGCGAGCGTTCCGTCTTCAGTCGTCAGGCGTCCGCCAGCGCGCAGAATGCGACGCCCCTGCAAGACGAACTCCTTGATCTCTGCGCCGACGGTCGACATCGCGTCGGTCACCAGCATGGTCCGCTGCGGCCCCTTGGCGGCGATCGCCGTCATCAGCGCGGGCGCCGCCACGTGATGCAGATCGGCGATCAGCCCGCAGTATGTCGTTCGTTCGCTCAGCGCGGCTCCCACCGGGCCTGGCGCTCGTCCCGCCATCGGCGGCATCGCGTTGAACAGGTGCGTGTAGCCAGAAAGCCCCTCGGCCAGCGCCGCCTCGAGCTGCTCGGGAGCGGCCTCCGTGTGGCCGGCCGCAATACGAACGCCGGCCGCTGAAAGGCGTGCGATGGCGCCGGCGGGAACCACTTCCGGCGCGAGCGTCACCAGGATCGCTCCCGCGGCGGCGGAGGTGAGCAGGTCGAGATCCGCCGCGTCGGGCGCGCGCATGAACGCCGGGTCGTGAACGCCTTTGCGCGCCGGGTTGAGAAACGGCCCCTCGATGTGGACGCCGAGAACGCCGGGCGTCTTCGCCGTGACCGCGGCTTCAGCGCTTCGAAGCGCGGCGGCCATCTTTTCACGCGTGTCGGTGATCAGCGTCGGCAGCAGCCCGGTGGTTCCGTAGCGTCGATGAGCCGCCGCGATCGTCGCCATCGCGGCCGGCGAAGGATCGTCGTTCAACAGCACGCCGCCGCCGCCGTTGACCTGTACGTCGATGAAGCCGGGCGCGAGCAGGCCGGGCACGATCTCGACTGCAGCGTGCGAGGGGATTTCGTTGGCGGCTGCGACGCCTGCGATCCGTGCGCCTTCGATCAGGACGGCGCAGCCTTCCCGGAAGCCGTCGCCGTCGAACAGGCGGTCGGGCAGGAGCGCCGTGAGGCTCATAGCGCGCTGTTCCGTGCGAGGGCGAGAGCGCCTTCGGTGGCGTCCGCGGCGGGCTCGACCAGCAGCGCTTGCGCCGAAGCCTGGAGGTGCGGGGCGATCGCGCTCGAGAGGCCGCCCACCAGAGCCACGCGTTCCGCCCCACAGGCCGCAAGGCGCAGAACCAGCGACGTCACGTGGCCCGCGCACTCATCACGCAGGCGCGCCGCCTCCGGGTCCTGATTAGCGTGCGCGAAGACGAGCGGCGCGAGCCGGCCGAAGTCCGAGGGAGCGGCGCGCCCGACCCACTCCACTGCGGCGTCCTGATCGCCGCCGAGCGCGGCCAGCGCCTCATCGGCGAGCGAACCATGCGGCGCGAGGCCGTCCGCAGCGCGCAGCGCATGGCGCACCACCTCGCGCCCGAGCGGCGCTCCGCCGCCGTCGTCGCCGACCTCGAAGCCCCAGCCGCCAAACCGGAATTCCGCGCCTCCGATGCGCGCATAGGCGGCGCTGCCGGTGCCGACGATCACGATGCCGCCGTCGCCGCCGGCATGAGCGCCGAGGCAGGCGGTCGCGAAGTCGGTCGCGAGTTCGAGGCGCGCGAACGGGTGAGGCTCGGCGCGCATCTTCTCCATCTCCTGCGCCTGCGACACGCCTGCAAGCCCTGCGGCCGCCACGAGGCGAGAGAGGGAGTCCGCAGGCAGCCGGCCAGCCGCCAGCGCGGCGCGGGCGGCGGTCACCATGGCGTCCATCGCGACGCGGGACCCGCGCCGGGCATTGGCGGGCCCGGCCTCGCCTTCGCCGATGAGCTGGCCCTCGGCGTCGCGAATGCGGGCGCGGCACCGCGTCCCGCCCGCGTCGACGCCCAGAAACAGGAGATCTGGCGACGACGCGGTTCCGGCCTTCTCGCAGGGAGACATGATCGTGAAGGAGCCGTCAGTCACCGTCATGAGCTCGAACGTTCCGCACGTAGACCGGCGATTCGCAGGATCGCCCCACGCAAAGGCGGATAGAAGCTCGTCGCGCGGGTCGGAAGCCGGGGCATGCGGTCGGCCCCTCCTCAAAACAGCGTCATCAGTCGGCGCGCCGCGCCTGCCGCCAGCACCAGCATGATGAGCACATAGCCGGCGATCCAGAGCTTCCGCTCCAGCGGGCTCTCGCGCGAATTCGGGTCCGGCGCGTCATGCGGCTCAGCCTCGCGAGGCGGCATCTGCATTCATCTTTCGAGCTTCGACCGCCGCAACCTATCCGTCCAAAGAGGCAAGGGCGAGCGCCGCCCGCGCCTCACTTTGGCCGCTCTCGCTTGACCTCAGCGCGATGCGGAGCGATGGACCTCCGCCGTTCGTCGGACCGGGAGGAGCCCGCATGTCGTTCACGCTCGCCAAGACCGAACGCCTGGCCGCGATCCTGTCCCGGTGTCCGGTGCTGCCGGTGCTAACCTTTTCGACGCCGAAGGCCGCCGTGGAGGCCGCCAAGGCGCTCCGTGACGGCGGACTGATGGTGCTGGAGATCACGATGCGCACGCCGCAGGCGCTGGACGCGCTGCGAGCGGTCGTTGACGAGGTCGAAGGCGTCACCGTCGGCGCCGGAACGCTGCTGGAGCCCGAGCAGGTGCAGGCGGCGATCGCGGCGGGCGCGGATTTCCTGGTCAGCCCGGGAACGAGCTCGCGGGTGCTCGCAGCTGGCAGCGAGGCTCCGATCCCGTATCTGCCGGGCGTATCGACCGTGTCTGAGGCGATGCAGCTTGCCGAGCGCGGCGCGACCTTCGCCAAGTTCTTTCCGGCGGGCCCGGCGGGCGGCCCCGCCTTCCTCAAGGCGCTGATCGCGCCGCTGCCGGACCTGCACTTCGTGCCGACGGGCGGCGTCGACGCCTCAAACGCGCAAAGTTATCTGTCGCTGAGCAATGTCGCCTGCGTCGGCGGCTCCTGGGTCGCGCCGCAGGATGCGGTCGAGGCCGGCGACTGGAGCCGGGTTTCGTCGCTGGCCCGCGAGGCGGCCGCGCTGAAGGCGCGTTGACCTCGGTCGGGCTTGCTGCGGCGGTTTGGCCTCCCTACCTCCTCCACGGCTTTCCGCCGACGGAGATTTCAGCATGTTCGACGCCCGGGCGATCCTCGACCAGCTTCTCGGCGCAGGCCAGCAGGCCGGCCGCGGCCGACCGACGCCAAACGGCGACCGACGCCCGGCTCCGCAAGGCGGCGGCTCCGGCGACCTGATGCAGCAGGTGCAGGATCTGGCGCGCGGCAATCTCGGCGGCATCGCCGGCGGAGCGATCGCCGGCAGCCTCGCCTCGGTGCTGCTCGGCGGCCGCAAGAAGTCTCCGCTGTCGGGTTCCGGCATGCAGCTCGGCGGGCTCGCGATCCTCGGCGGCCTCGCCTACAAGGCGTGGCAGAACTACCAGGAAAAGCAGGCGCAACAGGGCGCAGCGCAGCCGCCGGCGCCGCAGGCCGGGCCGGTGCAGATCGCGCCGCCGCCCGCCGAGACGCCTTTCGCGCCGTCCAACCCATCCGAGGAACAGGCTCTGGGGCTGTTGCTGGTGCGCGCCATGATCGCGGCTGCGCGTGCGGACGGGCGCATCGACGGCGAGGAGATTTCGAAGATCCGCCAGGGCCTGCAGGCTTCAGGCGCGGCGACCGACGAGCAGGCGTTCCTGCTTGAACAGCTCGGGCGTCCGGACGACCTCGATGCGATCGCAGCCGAAGCGCGTGGGCCGCAGATCGCCTCCGAGGCATGGCTTGCGGCGCGGCTGACGATCGAGCCGGATTCACCTGCCGAGCAGAGCTTCCTGAAGACGTTCGCCGAAAAGCTCGGTCTCGGCGCGCCGCTGGTGGCTCATCTCGAGGCCACCGCGTCGCAGGCGAAACAATCCGGCGTCGCCGCGGCGTAAAATTCGCTCTTCAAGCGTTATGCCCCTGAGGCTCCGCCATCAGGCGGAGCCGCCACATGATTTGCGAGATAGAGATGTCCGAGACCCCCATCACCCCGAAAATCCGCGAACGGGCCCGGAAACTGTGGGAGGACGCGGGCAGCCCCGCCGGGCGCGAAGACGATTATCTGGAGCGCGCCCGCGAACTCGCCGCCCTCGAGTCCAACCCGGAAGCAGGGCTGGAGCCGAACCCGCTGGCGGATGGCGTCGTGACCCCGGCTGAACGCGGCGAATATGTCGAGGAGGCCAGCATCCAGGAGAACCTCGGCGAATTCCCTGGCCTCGAGACCGACCAGGGCGACCGCGAGCAGACTCCGCACAGGCGGCGGGACTGAACACTCTTCTCGAAGGGGGCGCGTCGAAGCGCCCGCTTCGAGACTCGGTTACGCCGCCTTGCGTTCAGAGAGGAACTGCCGCATCCGCTCCAGCGCGCGCGCGATGTTCTCCGCCGAGTTGGCGTAGGAGAGCCGGATGTAGCCCTCGCCGAGCACGCCGAAGTCCGGGCCGCCGATCACAGCGACGCCGGCTTCGTCGAGCAACGCGGCCGCCAGCGGCTTCGCCTTCCAGCTGGTCTCCTTAACGTTCGGGAAGGCGTAGAACGCGCCCTTGGGCGTCTCCGCCCGGACACCGGGAAGTCCGTTTAGCCCTTCGGTCACGAGCTTCCGGCGCTTGTCGAACTCCTGCCGCATCTGGATGACCGCGTCCTGCGGGCCTTCGAGCGCCGCGATCCCGGCATATTGGGCGGCGGCGTTGACGCATGACCAGGCGTTGACGGCGAGCTTGCGCACGTCGTCGTAAAGCGCCTTCGGCCAGATCGACCAGCCAAGCCGCCATCCCGTCATCGCATAGGTCTTGGACCAGCCGTTCAGCACGATTAGCCGGTCGCGGATCTCCGGGTAGGCGAGCAGCGTGCGGTGCTCGAGCCCGTCGAAGATCAGCTGGTCGTAGATCTCGTCCGACATCACCGCCACGTTCGGGAAACGCGCGAGACCCTCGACAAGCTTGTCGATCTCGCTTGCCGGCGTGACGCCGCCGGTCGGGTTGGCGGGCGAATTCAGGATCAGCAGCCGGGTGTTCGGCGTGATCAGCGAGAGCGTCTCCTCGGCCGAAAAGGCGAAGCCGTTCTCCTCGCGGATGGGGACCGGGATCGGGTTCGCGCCGGTGTGCTCGATCATCGAGCGGTAGATCGGGAAGCCGGGGTCAGGATAAAGGATGTCGGCGCCCGGCTCGCCAAACAGGCGGATCGCCGCGTACATCGTCACTTTGCCGCCCGGCACGATCATCACAAGGTCCGGATCGACCTCGGCCCCGAAGCGGCGGTGGACGTCCGCCGCCACGGCCTCGCGCAGGGGCAGGATGCCGGTCGACGGCGTGTAGCCGTGATGGCCGTCCCTCAGCGCCTTGATGGCGGCTTCGACGATGTGCGGCGGCGTCGGGAAGTCCGGCTGTCCAATCCCCAGATTGATGATGTCGCGTCCCTCGGAAGCGAGCTTTGTGGCGCGCGCCAGAACGGCGAAGGCGTTCTCTTCGCCGATGCGGTCGAAGGCCTCGACAGTCTTCAGCATGGTCTGCTCCACGGTCCGCGCCGACGCGGGAACGATCCCGGCGCCGAGCGTGTTGGATAGGCGAGAGCGGAGCCCAAACGGGGCGCCCGATTTTGCCCTACGCTCCCCGCCAATCAGCGCGAATTCAAGGAGGATGTCATGGCCAATCGCCTCGACGGCCGCAAAATCGCGATTCTTGCAACCGATGGCTTTGAGCAGGTCGAGCTCACCGAACCCATGAAGGCTCTGAAGGAAGCCGGCGCGAGCGTCACGGTCGTCAGCCCGAAGTCGGGGTCGATCAAGGGATTCAAGCACGACAAGCCGGGTGACGACGTGACGGTCGATCAGGAGCTGTCCTCCGCTGACGCTTCCGCGTTCGACGGACTGATGATCCCGGGCGGCCTGTTCAACCCGGACGCGCTGCGCCGCGACCAGAAGGCGCTCGCTTTCGCCAAAGCGTTCTTCGAGGCCGGCAAGCCGTGGCCGCGATCTGTCACGGGCCACAGGTGCTGATCTCGGCTGGTCTGGTGAAGGGTCGTAAAATGACCGGGTTTGAGGCCATCCAGATCGACCTGAAGAACGCCGGCGCCATCGTCTCGGACGAGGCGGTGGTGGTCGATCAGGGTCTGGTGACCAGCCGCAAACCCGGCGACATTCCGGCCTTCAACGCGAAGATGGTCGAGGAGTTCGCCGAAGGCAGGCACGCCGGACAGCGCGCCGCCTGAGGACAGTCCGAGCATGTATGGCGGCGGCGGGTGAAAACCCGCTGCTTTCGCGCGCCGGTGCCGGGAAGCTCATCATGAAGATTGCGGCTGTCGCGGCCATCGCCGTTGTGTTCTCCTTCCCCGCCGTCGCCGCGCCCAGGTCGCTCGAGGTCGCCACCACGGTCGGGCGCTCGAACGTGCGGGTGCGGGTGATTCTTCATCCGCAGGCCGATAAGTGCGCGCAATCGCAGCTGCAGGAAATCCGCAAGCGGGCGGTCGCCATCGGGCAGGATCATATCAGGCGGCGCCTCAAGGCGATTATCGCCAAGAGCGGCACCGACGCGAGCGGCGAGAAGGAGTTCTTCGGCGTCAGCGTGCTCGCCGGCTGCCCTGCGGATGGCGGCGCCTGGATCGCGTTCCCGGTCGAGGGCAAGCAGAGGTCGGTCTCGCGCTACGAACCGAAGACCGGCTGGTCGCCCATGATCCCGCTTTGAGAGGGCGGTCACCAAAAGTCATTGGTCGGCGACGCTGGAAGGCGGCAGGAAGGCCGGACGATCTTCCGCAAACGTCCGAGTCGCGATGACCGCCCAGATCGATCCCACGCTGTCCCCGCCCCGCGGCCTGCCCGTCGACGGACCTGTTCCGGTCTGGCCGAGACCGACCGTCCTTACGGGCCGCCTTGTGACGCTCGGTCCGCTCGCGCCCGAGAAAGACGCAGCCGACCTTTATGCGCCGACCCATGGCGAGGAAAAGGAGCGGCTGTTCGCGTACCTCTTCGACGGGCCGTTCGAGAGCGAGGCGGCGATGGCCGAGGCGTTGCGCGTCGCGGCGGCCTCTCCGGACAACGCCACGCTGGCGATCCGCGACGCCGAGACCGGCCGGACGCTTGGCCGCGCGACGTTCATGCGGGTCGAGCTCCACCACAGGAGCGTCGAGGTCGGCTCGATCCTGTTCTCCCCGGCGCTCGCCCGGACTGCGGCCGCGACGGAAGCCATGTATCTGATGGCCGACCACGCCTTCTCGCTCGGCTTCCGCCGCTACGAGTGGAAATGCGACGCGTTGAATGCGCCCTCGCGCGCCGCGGCCGAGCGGTTGGGGTTTCGCTTCGAGGGCGTCTTCCGCAAGCACATGATCATCAAGGGCCGCAGCCGCGACACTGCGTGGTTCGCCATGACCGAGGAGGATTGGCCGGCGGTCAAGGCCGCCATGGAGGCCTGGCTCGCGCCCGAGAACTTCGACGCCGAGGGTCGGCAGCGGCGCCGGCTGCGGGATCTGATGGAGCGACGCTGAGGATCATTCCTCCGGGAGTTCGTCCTCGGCCTCCTGTTCGACCGCGCGGCCGCGGAGATTGACGGAGACATTGCGCCCGAGTTTGCGCAACAGCTTCCGCAGCCTCTTGCGATCCTTGGCGTCCAGATCAGAGACGGCCTCCTGTTCCAGCGCCTCCCAGAGCGCGTACACGGACTCTGCGCGTTTTCGGCCTTCCTCGGTCAGCCCCACGCGCACCACGCGCGCGTCTCCGCCGCTGGCCCGGCGTTCAACAAGTCCATGGGCCGCAAGCCGCGCGATCGTTTTGGACGCCGTCGGCGGACGCACCCTGAGTTGCGCGGCGAGGTCGCTCATCGTCCGGCCGTCCTCGTCGACCAGCAGCGTCAGAACCTGCTCCTGTCCCGGAAATAAGCCGAGCTCACCCAGAAGTTGCGCGCTGCGGGCGCGATGGAGACGAGCGGCGTGCAGTAGTTCATATCCGACGGTCTTGGCGTAGGGGCTTTTCATCGTATGAACACCTTGCCGCCCGTAAGGCTGCAGCAACAGATATGTTTCCAGAAAAAAAGCAAAGTCGAGGCGTAAGCCCTCTATGAATTCGTCGGATGTTTCATTTTGAACGCATGCCAAGCTCGAGGAATGAGCAGCCGGCCATGGGCCTGATGATCACCGGGTTCGGGCGCTTCATGGACGGTCCGAACTGCTCGCAAATTCTGCTCGAGGCCTTGGCTGCCCAGCGACCGGAGCTGGAGCGGATCTGGCGCGCGCCGATCGCTTTCGAACTGCTGCCGGTCGACGTCGAGGCTGTGCGTCCCGCGCTGGAGCGCCTGCTTCGGACGGCGGCTCCGAGCCACCTCCTGCTGATGGGGCAGGCGGGCGGCAGGGATGCGATCTGTCTTGAGCGCGTGGCGCGCAATCGCATCGATCTGGGGGTCCCGGACTCCGCCGGCCGCCTCGGGACCCTGGGCCCCGTCAGTGCGGGCGGACCGGACCAGATGCTTGCGAACTGGCCGGATCCTGAAGGCGTCGTCTCGGCCATCAAAGCCGCAGGCGCGCCAGCTCGGCTGTCCGACGACGCCGGCGGGCATCTCTGCAACCAGACGCTCTACCTGGCCCTGGAGGCAGCCGGTAAGGCCGCTGAAGGATCTCTGGTCGCGACCTTCCTGCATCTGCCGCTGCTGCCGGAGCAGATCGCGGCCGGATTTCCAGCCGCCCAGGGCGTGGGTTGCTCGGTCGCGCTCGACGACATGAAGCGTGCGGTGCGGGCCATTCTGCGCCATACCCGCCAAACCGCCGTTTGATCGAGAGGGAGCCCATCGATGCCGTGCCCGCGCCGCCGCTGGGTCGACATGACCACGGAGGACTTCGCCGATCCGGACGTGGCGTCATGGATCGCGGTCCTGCCGGTGGCGGCCGTCGAGCAGCACGGCCCGCACCTGCCTGTGGGCGTCGACGCTATGATCGGCGAGGGCTATCTGGCTCGCGCCGAAGCCTTGATCCCGGATGATCTGCCGGTGACGTTCCTGCCGATGCAGGCGATCGGAGCGTCCGCCGAACATCTCGGCTTTGCGGGGACGCTGACGCTCTCGCCCGAAACCGTGATCCGGGCCTGGACCGAGATCGGCGCCTCGGTCGCTCGCGCCGGCGTTCGCAAGCTCGTCTTCCTCAACAGCCATGGCGGCAACTCCGCGCTGCTTGACCTCATCGCGCGTTCGCTGCGCGTCAGCCACGGCATGCTGGCCGTGACAGCGAGCTGGCAGCGCTTCGGCTATCCGGAAGGGCTGTTTTCGAGCCAGGAGGCGCGCCACGGCATCCATGGCGGCGAAATAGAGACCTCGCTGATGCTGGCCTTCAGGCCGGATCTGCCGCGGATGGCGAAGGCGGATCACTTCCGTTCGGCGACCTATGAGATGGAACGCGAGTTCAGCCATCTCAGGGCTGGATCCCCTGCCGGTTTCGGCTGGATGTCGCAGGATCTGAACGCTTCGGGGGCGATCGGCGACGCCGCCGCCGCGACCGAGCGGGCCGGCGAGGCCGCCGCCGAGTTCGGCGCGCGCGCCTTCGTCGAACTGCTGCAGGACGTGCGGCGCTTCCCGCTCGAGCGCCTGGCCGAGGGCCCGCTCGGCGGTTGAGCGCTTGCGGCGGGTCGACAATTCGCGGCCCGCGGCACACGATGCGGCGCGAACAATGAAAAGCGGGGAACGGAATGCCTGATGCGCAGCGCGATGAGCGGCTGATCGAGGGGCTCAAGGTCATCGAGACGACCGAGAGCGACAACATCCTGCGCTGGGATGGCGTGACGCTTTACGTCGAGCAGGACGTCTACCACAACGGCCAACTGGTTCACCGCAAGTACCGTCGGCGCGTCACGGCCGAGGTGGCGAAGGCTCTGCTCAGCGTGGTCTCCGGCAAGCACTGAGCAGGGCGACGCTGCGTCAGCCTGACCGGCCGCGCAGGAACTCCATGATCCGCTCGAACGCCGGCGCCGCGTTCGGCTCCGGCAGCGAGGTATGGACGTGGCCTGAGCCTGGCCACGCCGAAAGCTCCGCCTCGTTGCCGGCCGCGACCCAGCGCGCCGCCATGAACAGCGTGTCGTCGATTAACGGATCGCGCGTGCCGACCGTGAAGATCGCGGGAGGCAAGCCGGCGAGGTCGGCGTAGAGCGGGGACACGTCCGGGTCGTCGAGATCCTCGCCGTTCTGCAGGTAGTTCGCGGCGAACATTCTGATGTCGCGGCCGTTCAGCACGAATTTCTCGGTCGCCCGGCGGGCGCTTGGCGTCAGCCCGAGATCGTAGCTGCCCGCGGTCAGGTTTGCGGCGGCGAACGGCGTCAGACCGTGCCGGTCCCGCAGCCGCAGCAGCGTCACGACCGAAAGGTGGGCGCCGGCGGACTCGCCGCCGATCAGCAACCTCTCAGCGCCGAACCGCCGGCGCCCTTCGCGCGCGACCCAGAGCGCGGCCGCCTCGCAATCGTCCGGGCCGGCCGGATAGGGATGTTCGGGCGCGAGCCGGTACTCGACGGACAGGCACGCAAGGCCGAGTTCCGTCGCCAGCCGCTCGAGCCGCGGGTCGTCCTGGTCGTTCGAGCCAAGCGTCCAGCCGCCGCTGTGGAGGTGCAGATAGACCGCCGTCGGCCTCTCCGGCGCGATCACGCGCAGCGCGATCGGTCCGGCGGGGCCATCGATCGTCAGCGTCTCGGCGCGCGCGCTCTTCGGCTCGATCACGAAAGCCGTGAAGCCCTGCTTGCGACGCTCGCGCACGGTCGCGGGACCGAGGGCCCAGATGTCCGGCGCCGCCTTCGCCTGCGCGATCAGCGCCTGAGCATGTTCACGCGTCCCCTCCGGCGCTGCATTGGGGGCGAACCAGTCCGGGTCGATCGTGATCGGTCGCGACATTTCCGTCTCCACGCGGCGCTGGCCCGAGAAAACGCGACGGGGGGCTTCGCCGCAAGGGCGCGGCGCGTCATGTTTCCGGTCATGAAGCTCGCGGCAGACACTGCGACGGTGGACGAGATCCGCGTCGGCGTAGCGACCCATCAGGCCCTCGCGCGGCTGACCGTCCGCACGCGCGGAGCCGGGCTCTTGGACCTCACGTCGGCTGTCGCCGCGGCGCTGGAGCAGGCCGGCGCGGGCGATGGGCTCGCGACCGTCTTCGTGCGCCACACGTCCTGCTCGCTGACGATCCAGGAGAACGCCAGTCCCGAGGTCAGGGACGATCTGGTCGACGCGCTCGACCGGCTGGCGCCGCGCGACGCCGGATGGCGTCATGACCTGGAAGGCTCCGACGACATGCCAGCACATGTAAAGGCGATGCTCACCGGCGTGTCGCTCGCCGTTCCGGTGATTGCAGGACGCCTCGCGCTCGGCGTCTGGCAGGCGATCTTCCTGCTCGAGCACCGCGACCGGCCCCATCGCCGCGAAATCGTGGTTCATTTCGTCGGTTCGCGCGTCTAGCGCTAAATTCGCAACGACTTTCGGGTAATGTAAGCGGAGGCGTTGTAACGCATCGATTTTGCATGCGCGAAGGATTATGAAGCCGACATGACGACCGCCGACGACGATTCCTATCGCCTCCTGATCGCTGACGACCACCCGCTGTTCCGGAGCGCCCTTCGGGAGGCGATGTCCGGCGGCGCGGCGGAGATTTCCGAAGCCGGCTCCTTCGACGAGGCCTCCAAGGCCCTAGAGGCCGATTCTTCCTTCGACCTGGTGCTGCTCGACCTCAACATGCCGGGCGTCAGCGGCTTCTCGGGCCTGATGTATCTGCGCGCGCAATATCCTGCGGTGCCGGTGGTGGTGGTCTCGGCGAACGAGGACCCCAAGGTGATCCGCCGCTGCATGGAGTTCGGCGCCTCGGGCTTCATCCCGAAGACGCTTGAAGTCGAGAAGATGCGCGCGGCGGTCCGCGCGGTCCTCAAGGGCGAGGAGTGGACGCCGCCGGACGTCGATCTCGGCGCGGCAGGCGACGACGAGGCGGCGAAGCTCGCAGCGCGGCTCGGGACGCTGACGCCGCAGCAGGTGCGGGTCCTGATGATGCTGAGCCAGGGTCTGCTCAACAAGCAGATCGCCTACGAACTCAGCGTCTCCGAGGCGACCGTGAAGGCGCATGTCTCGGCGATCCTCGCCAAGCTCGGGGTCGAGAGCCGCACCCAGGCGGTCATCGCGGCCTCGAAGATCGAGGCCGGCCAGTGGCCGGAACGGATGCCCGGCTGAAGTGAGGCTCCGGCGGATGTCGAAGCCGGCCCTGCATCGAGCGGCTGGCTCTTCGGGACCTCCGCGCTTTCGGACGATCTAAGCCGCCCAGGCCCGCCATATCCTGCGCAGAGCCGAAGGCCGCGTGGCCGCGGCGCTACTCCGCGGCCGCGCGCCTCGTGAGCGCCTTCGCGAGCAGCGCCCTGAGCGCTGCGGGCCGAACCGGCTTGGGTAGGATCTGAAGGTCCTTGGAAGCCGCCTTTTCCCGCAGTCCGGGCGATCGATCCGCGGTGATAAGGGCCGCGGGAATTGGGGCGCCGAGCCTCCATCTCAATTTGACGATCGCATCGAGGCCGTCCGCCTCGTCGAGATGGTAATCCGCAAGTATGACGTCAGGCGTCATCTTGCTCTTGAGGATGGCCTGTTCGGCCTCTCTCTCGCTGGCCGCAGTTACGGCGGTGCAGCCCCAGCTCTCGAGCAGTGTCTTCATTCCCTCGAGTATCGCGGGCTCGTTGTCGATCACGAGGATCGCCAGACCTTTGAGCGCCGAGGCGCGGTGCGCGGGCAGCACTTCGAGGGAGGCGACCACCGGCATGGCCGCCGCAGTCGGCAGTTCGAGCGCGAAGACCGAGCCGCGCCCGGGCTGCGAGCGCAAGGTGATCGGATGCTCGAGCACGCGGGCGATGCGCTCGACGATCGACAGGCCGAGGCCGATCCCAGGCGCCACCTTGGCGCCCTGTTCGAGCCGCTTGAACTCGCGGAACACCAGCCGCTGCTGCCCGGAAGCGATGCCGAGACCGGTGTCCCAGATCTCGATCCTGACGCGCCCCCGGAGCCGGCGGCAGCCGACGATCACCCGTCCGGAAGGCGTGTACTTGATCGCGTTCGAGACGAGGTTCTGCAGCACGCGCCGCAGCAGCCGCCGGTCCGAGCGCACCGTCAGGCTGGTGGGCAGCACCTTGAGCTTCAGCCCCTTCTCGGCCGCCACCGGCGCGAATTCGCGCGCGAGCTGAGAGACGATCTCGTCGAGCCGGAAACTCGACAGTTCCGGCTTCATCGCGCCGGTGTCGAGGCGCGAGATGTCGAGCAGCGTGGACAAGATCTCCTCGACGGCGTCGAGCGAGGAATCGACGTTTCTCGCAAGCCGCGCCTGATCGCTCCCGGCGTCGACCCGCTCGACCAGGCTGGTCGCGAACAGCCGCGCCGCGTTGAGCGGCTGCAGGATGTCGTGGCTCGCGGCCGCCAGGAAGCGCGTCTTGGAGATGTTGGCCTCGTCCGCCTCGGTCTTGGCGCGGGCGAGCTCCTGGTTGAGCCGCGTCAGTTCGCGCGTCCGCTCGCGCACGCGGCGCTCCAGCGTCTCGTTCGCCCGCTCCAGCGCCTCCTGGGCGGCGACGGTCTCGGTGATGTCCGTGTAGGTCGTCACGACGCCGTCGTCCGGCATGCGGGCCGACCGAATCTCGATGACGCGCCCGGATGGGTGCAGCCGGGTCCGCAGCGTTTCCAGCCGGACCACGAAGCGCTCGATCCGGTCGGCGATGAACTCGTCGGCGTTGACCGGGCCGTAAAGCCCGCGCGCGGCGTTGAATCGGAAGATGTCGTCGAGGCCGACGCCGAGATGGATCATCTCGTCGGGCAAGTCGAACAGTTCCCGGAACTCGCGGTTCCAGCACACGAGCTTCATGTCCCGGTCGATCGCGGTCACGCCCTGGCGCGCATGATCGAGCGCGTTCTGCAGCACGTCCCGGCTCGTCTGCATCGCCGCGGAGGCTTCGTCGAGCAGCTTGAGCGCCGCCGTCGTGGTCAGGTTGCGCCGGGTCAGCAGCATGGAAAGCACGAGCCGCGAGGAGGCGGGCCCGATCGCCGAGGCGAGCAGATGCTCCGAGAAGCGGAGCGTCTGCAGGTCGACGGCGGCGTTCGGCTCGACCTCGACGTTGCGCGCGATGGCGAAGCCGCGGAAGGCCGTCTCCGCGCGTTCGGGGCCGAGGTAGCGCGAGACGGTCTGGATGAGCTCTCCGACGGTGGCGCGCGCGCGCAGCGGTCGGCGCGGCGGAGGGCTCAGCCCCTCGGCCGCGGGTTGAACCGCGCCGTCGCAAAACAGGCCCGCCTGCTGGCGCTCGATCGGCGTCGGCGCGCGCGTCAGCGAGAACGCCAGGAAGGCGAGGGCGTTGGCGGCGAGGCTCATGACGAGGCCGTGGACCAGCGGGTCGCCGAATGAGGCGCCGAGCAGGCTCTCCGGCCGCAGCCAGGCGAGCCCCCACGGGCCGTCTGCGACCAGACCCTGTAGGGCCGGCAGCCGGGCCGCAAGCGGCGGCAGGACGAGCGTCCAGCCCCAAACGGCGACGCCCGCCGTCACGCCCGCCACCGCGCTCCGGCCCGTGCCCCGACGCCAGAACAGGCCTCCGAAGAAGGCGGGCGCAAGCTGGGCGATGGCGGCCATGGCGACGAGCCCGAGCGCAGAGAGCTGCGCCCCGCTTGTCCAGCGATGCACGAGGTAGGCGGCCAGCAGGACGCCCGCGATCGCAAGCCGTCTCAGCGTGAGCAGCCGCTCCGTCATGTTCCGCCGCCGCGCCCCCCGGCCGCGGAGCAGCACCGGCATTGCGAGATCGTTGGAGATCATGATGGCGAGCGCGACGGACTCCACGATCGCCATCGCGCTCGCGGCTGACAGGCCGCCCATAAAAGCGATCGCCGCGAGCCAGTTCGCGCCCTTCTCCAGAGGCAGCGCCAGGACGAAGCCGTCGGGCGGGACTGCGGCCGGGGCTGGAAACGCCGCCAGGCCTGCGATCGCGATCGGCGCGATGAACAGGTTGAAGGCGAGCAGGTAGAGCGGAAACGCCCACATGGCCCGCCGCAGCTCGCGGTCGCTGCGGTTCTCCACCACGGTGACATGAAACTGCCTTGGCAGAAGCAGGAACACCACGAGGGAGAGGAGCGTCAGCGACAGGATCTGCAAGAGGTCCGGGGACTGCGCGAAGACGGTCGTGGCGCCGCTCGACTGCGCCTGCGCGAACAACGCTGCGGGACTCGCGTGGAGGCCGAACACGACCAGCACGCCAATGGAGAGGAAGGCCACGAGCTTGACGGCGGACTCGCTCGCGATCGCGAGCATGAGGCCGTCCTGATGTTCTGTCGCGGCCACCTTGCGGGCGCCGAACAGCATCGCGAACAGCGCGAGCGCCACCGCCGCGCCGAGCGCCGGATCGAAGCCGCCGAAGGCCTCCGGGCCTGACAGAAGCTCAAGCGAAGCGGCGATCGCCTTGAGCTGGAGCGCCAAATAGGGCGTGACGCCGAACAGGGCGGCGATCGCGACCGCCCCAGCCACCAATTCGCTTTTGCCGTAGCGGGCGCCCACGAAGTCCGCCACGGAAGTGATGTTGTCGGCGCGCGCGATCCGGATCACGCGACGGATGAGCGGCCCGAACAGCAGCAGCGCCAGCGCCGGACCGAGCGACAGCGCAAGAAAGCTCCAGCCGTTCCGGGCCGCGAAGCCGACCGCGCCGTAGAACGCCCAGGATGTGCAGTAGACGCCGAGGCTGAAGACGTAGATCCACGGCCTGAGCCGGCCGGTCATCCATAATGGCCGCCGGCGGTCCGCGTAGGCCGCGAGCGCGAACAGGCCGCCCAGATAGACGAAGGCGATCGTGATCACGATCCAGGCCTGCAAGGCGAAAACTCCCTCACGCGCGTGAGCGCCGAAAACCGATCGAGCCCGGCGGAGGCGCAAATCGCCTCGCCTTGCCTAGTCCGTCGCCGCTTCGATAACCTCTAGCGGGGGCAAGGCCAGCTTGTCATCGGCCGAGGAGGGGAACCCGCAATGTCGATGGTCCAGGAATTCAAAGAGTTCGCCATGAAGGGCAATGTCGTCGACCTCGCGGTCGGCGTCATCATCGGCGCTGCGTTCGGGAAGATCGTTGAAAGCCTTGTCGGCGACATCTTCATGCCGGTCGTCGGCGCGGTGGTCGGCGGGCTCGATTTCTCGAACTACTTCGTCAGCCTGTCCCCCGCCGTCACCGCGTCATCGCTCGCCGAGGCCAAGAAGCAGGGGGCCGTGCTGGCCTATGGCGAGTTCCTGACCGTCACGCTGAACTTCCTGATCGTGGCGTTCATCCTGTTCCTGGTGATCAAAGGCATGAACCGGATGAAGCGGAAGGAGGAGGCGAAGCCCGCGTCCGCCCCTGAGAAGCCCGAAGACGTCAAGCTTCTGGGCGAGATCCGCGACATTCTGGCGGGCGCGTCGGCGAGGATCTGACCGATGGCCGCGCGCTTCGTCCTCTTCCACAACCCGCGCTCGCGCTCGCAGCGCATCCACTGGCTCCTGGAGGAGACTGGCGCGCCCTATGAACTGACGCCCGTCGACCTGCAGGCGGGCGAGCACAAGCGTCCTGATTTCCTGCGCCTCAACCCCGACGGCAAGCTGCCGACGCTTATCGACCGCGGCCCGGACGGAACGGCCGCGGTTCCGCTCACCGAGAGCAGCGCCATCCTGCTCCACGTCGCGGACGCGGTTCCGGAAGCCGGTCTGGCGCCGGCGCCCGGGAGCCTGGAGCGCGGCCCGTATCTGACCTGGGTCTGCTATGCGGCCGCCGCGCTGGAGCCGGCGCTCGCCGACATGGTGTTTCCGCGCGCCGCGCCGCCGCCCCCGATGGCGATCGGCTGGCCGGGCTTCGAGCAGGCGCTCGCGCGCGTGCACGCCGGCGTGGAGCCTGGGCCCTGGTTGCTGGGGGAGCGCTTCTCTGCGGCCGACATCATGGTCGGCGCGCTGCTCGGATGGGTTCGTTCCTGGGGCAAGCTGCCTGATCCGGGCCGCTTCGACCCGTATCTGCAGCGGCTTTCGGAGCGGCCCGCCTATCGCCGCGCCTATGGCGAGGCCGACCAGGTTTGACCGTCAGGCGAAGAACAGGGCCTGGCTGACGGTCGACTTGATCATCGCCGGCGAGAACGGCTTGGTGATCAGGTAGATCGGCTCGGGCCGGGCGCGCGCCAGCAGGCGCTCCGGAAACGCCGTCACGAAGATCGCCGGCGTGGGTCGGTCCCGGAAAATCTCCCGCACGGCGTCGACCCCGGAGTCGCCGTCGGCGAGGTGCAAATCCGCCAGAACGAGGCCGGGATTGTCGCGAGCGGCGAGTTGGAGCGCCTGCTCGCGGCTCGCCGCGACGCCGGTCACGCGGTGACCGAGATCGCTCACGATCCGGCGCAGATCTCGCGCGATCGCCCACTCGTCCTCGATGATGAGAATGTCGGTCTCAAGCCTGCGCTCGACGTCGTTCTGGGCCTCCCAGGCCAGCCGCAGAACGTCGCTCGAGCTCAGTCCCGTGACGTCACCGACCTCCGCCACGCTCAACCGCTCAACCGAGAGCAACAGCAACACCGAGCGGCGCGGCAACGACAGGCTCTGCAGTCGGGCATCGACCGGCTCAGTCGTCTCGGCGGAAGAAGCTGTCGGCTCCGGCTGGCCCTGAACATGCAGCGCCTCGTACAACGCCTTGAGCAGCTCTCGTCGGGGATCGTGAGCAATCGCGACGCTGTCGCCCGCTCGCAGAAGCTCGCGCAGCGCCTCCTCGATCACGAGATCGGCGTAATCCTGCCGCCCAAGGAGCATCCGCGCGTGGCGCCGGAGGTACGGCAGCTGCCGGGTCAAGTCGCCGATGTTCATCCCGACGGTCCTCCGTTGAAGTGGAGACCAGAGCCTGGTCGGGCCTGATCGAACGCGTTGTCCTGCTGGGTGCTTGGGAACGCGTCACGTCGCCGTTGGCGGAGCGCTCTCGAGACGCCCACCCTTGCACGGAAGTGGGCGCCCGACTACCCCGGAATCCGGCGCACGGAACAAAGCCGGCCGCGAAGCCGTTGCGCGAGCGCCTCATCGAACCGGCGGAGGCCGTTTGCAGCCGGGGTGAGATGATGGCGGCGTGCGTCTCACGCGGTCGAGGGAAATGCCGGTGTGGGAACGAGAGTGACGGAGAAGCCGGCGCTGATCGAGCATCCAGACGCAGCCGAGGAGGCGCGGGAGGCGTCTGCGTCGACCGCGCGCGCGCGGTCTGATCTTGCGCGATCCGTGACCGACCTGATCCCGGCTCTGCGGGCATTCGCCCGCTCCATGACGCGAGACGTCACTGAGGCCGACGACCTCGTCCAGGAGACCCTCGTACGCGCGCTGGCGAACATTCATCAGTTTGCGCCGGGTACCAACCTGAAGGCCTGGCTTTTCACGATCCTGCGCAACACGCACATCTCTCTTTCGAAGCGGCGCAGCCGCGAGCGCAACATGATGTCGGACACGGCGCCGGAAGATGTCGGGGCGGCGGCTGCGCAGGCTTGGCTGCCGGCGACGTCGGCCTTGCGGTCTGCGGTGGAGATGCTGCCCGACGAGCAGCGCGAGGCGCTGATCCTGATCGGCGCTCTCGGCCTCAGCTACGAAGAATGCGCCGAGGTGTGCGGCTGCCCGATCGGAACAGTAAAAAGCCGCCTGAACCGCGCCCGCGCAAGGCTCGCCGTCCTGCTCGACGCCACCACCGCCGATGAAATCTAGCGGTTCGGAACGCGGCTAGCGCTTACTTCCCGGTCTTGATGTCCGGGGTAGGGGAGAGACGATCTGGTTCTTCTGACCGATGCTCGGCAAGTTGTGCTTCCAGCCGCGCTGCGAGGTCCTGGAGCCGTTCCGGGAGCCGCTCCTCGACCACGCTTCCGAAGACCCGTTTAAGCTCGGCCCCCAGCGCGCGCTGCCGGGCGGTGCGGTCTTCCTCGGTCTCGTCCTCTGGCGCCATAGTCATCTCTTTGCCCGAGGCCCCTCGGTGCTCGTCAGCGTCGGCCATCGGTCACGCGAATGTCGCCCGAATGGGATAGCGGAGCGTCGGCCACACGCCCAGCGCGCTTCTGTGAAGCGCTGTGACGATGGAATGTTCCTGCGCCCGCTCCCGCGCTGCGTCAATCTCAGTGGGCGCGACCATCTGGCGTTCCTCAACGGAAACGCTATGTTCCGATTTCGCGTGTTCCGCGCGCAACGGGCTTGGTTCGATGCTTGAGACGGTCTGCGCCGACAAGGCGCTGCTGATCTGCGACGGCGCAGCGGCTGGCCCGGTCGATTACGCCATAGCTGTGCGACGGGATTCTCTCTCGAGCCGCAGCTACGCCTCGGGGTACCTGATCGCGGACGGCCAGACCCTCAAGGCTTGCGAACGCTGCCAGACCGCCGCTATCGATAGCGTACATTTCGGAAGGCTGCTGATCAGCTTGCGCCATATCGAGGACGAGCGCGCCGACTTTGACGTCATGGAGTCGTTCCCGGCGCTTGACGTCGATCCGCCCCTGGCGCCCGAGCTGATTGGTCCGGAGGAGCCGGAGCTTCTCGCGGTCCACAGCTCGTCCGACGCGGACTGGTAGGATCGGCCGCGCGCAGGTGTTCGGTTTTGTGCGGCCTGTGGCCGGCATCGTACGCGGCCCTGCACTCGACAGCAGCCTTTGCCTCTCCTGCCGGTGTCCTTGAAATGCCTCGCGCCGGCGCGAGAACGCATCGATGGCGGGTACGCGCAAAACCTCACCCCAAGAGCCCTTCGGCATCCCTCTCGCCACGGCGCCGATGGAGGCGCGATCCGCCGAAACGCTTCCGGAAGGGCAGGGCTGGCTTTACGAGCCGAAGTGGGACGGGTTCCGCTGCCTCGCCTTCAAGGCGGGCGACGAGGTGGAGCTCAGGGCCAAATCCGGCAAGCCGCTCGGCCGTTACTTCCCTGAGGTCGTCGCCTTCTTGCGCAGCCTCGAAGCCGACCATTTCGTGCTCGACGGCGAACTGGTCATCGAGATCGACGGGCGACTGTCGTTCGACGCCCTCCAGATGCGGCTTCACCCGGCCGAGAGCCGGATACGAAAGCTGGCAGCCGCCACGCCGGCCCGGCTCATCCTGTTCGACATGCTGTACGCGCCGGGCGCCGGAGCGCTTCTCGCGAGGTCCCTCGTGGAGCGCCGAGCCGAGCTCGAGAGCTTCGCGTCCGCATTCCTGAAGACGCCGGGGGCGACGCTTTCAAGCTCCACCGAAGATCGGGATGAGGCGGAGCGCTGGCTCGGCGAGGCTGGCCAGGGCGCAACGGACGGGGTCGTGGCCAAGCGCCTCGACGAAGGCTACGCGTCGGGCGAGCGGACGATGGTCAAGGTCAAACGCCTGCGCACCGCGGACTGCGTCATCGGCGGCTTTCGCTATGAGAGCGGCGGCCCGCTTGTCGGCTCGTTACTGCTCGGACTCTACGACGACGAAGGTCGCCTGAACCATGTCGGTTTCACGTCGACGATTTCGAACGCCGAGCGGCCAGAGCTCACGCGCCGGCTCGAGGCTCTTCGCGAGCCGCCGGGCTTCACCGGCCGCGCGCCGGGCGGGCCGAGCCGCTGGAGCACCGAACGAAGCGCAGATTGGCAGCCGCTGAGGCCGGAGCTGGTGGTCGAAGTGCGCTTCGACCACGTCACCGGCGACCGCTTTCGGCATGGAACCAAGCTGCTGCGGTGGCGGCCGGACAAGTCGCCCCGCCAGTGCGGCATGGAGCAGATTTCGTCTTCCTAGCCGGGTCGTTCAGCTGCGTTCAGCCTTGTCGAAAACGGGTCCGCCGTCACGCCGATCTGCGATGTCGACGTCCGGAATGTCTTCCGCCGTATGGCGCACCATCTCCTCCGTCTCGTCGAGCCCGTCTTCGGTCTCGATGGCGCCGGTGCCGGAGGTATGGAAATTGGTCCTGCTGCTCGCCGGCTCGCCTCCGACGCTCTTCTCGCGAATCTCGTCCTCGCGGACGCTGGACTCGTCGCTCTCGGTCGGAGCTACGCGGCCGGTAGCGGATTCCAGCACGGCGCGATCGCCGGGATCAGTCTCCGAGGTGTTTGCGTAAGGGCTCCGGGGCTCCGGCGGGTCGCGATCCAATCGTGGCATGACGCGTCTCCTGATCCTTGTTGTCTCATGACTAACAGGCGAGGCGCGGCGCCTGTTCCGAGCGCATCCTCGCCATGATCCGGCCAAGCTTGCGGGGACACTCTGCGGAACAGGGCAGACAGGGATTTTTGTTATGCGTCTCGCAACCGTGCTTTCGCTTCTCTCCGTCATGGCCGCGGCGCCGGCCTTCGCGGCCGACATGCCGGAGAGCTACTATGAGCGGCACAGCTATGAGCAGGCGCCGATCGAGCGCGAAACCGTCGTCGAGGAGCCAGCCTGGCGCAGCGTCACGGTCGAGGAGCCTCTGGAGGAGCGCGTGATCATCCGGCGGCCTCCGCATCGTGTGGCGGTGCGGCGCGACTATGTCGAGGAGTTCCCAGCCCACGACCGATGGCGCCACGTGCGCCGCGACGGGCCCTTCGTCGAGGAGGAGATCACCCGCTACGACGAACCGCGCTGGTGATCTCTAAAACTACGACGGGCCGACGTCGCGCTGAAGCGGCGCGAGCTTTCGGCGACAGGCACGGCGTCGATCGTCAGGCCGCCGCGAAGACGCAGCGTGAAGCTTTTCGCGACGCGGTCGAGGCGGAGGGTCGTCGTCATGCTGCGAGCACCGATGAGACGAGCAGTTGCGAATAGGGGTGCGCGGGATCGTCGAGCACCTGATCGGTGAGCCCGGTCTCCACCACGCGGCCGTGGCGCATGACCATGATACGGTGGGAGAGCAGCCGCGCGACGGCGAGATCGTGGGTGACGATCACGACCGCGAGCCCGAGATCGGCGACCAGTCTCCGCACCAGATCGAGCAGCCGCGCCTGCACCGAGACGTCGAGACCCGAGGTCGGCTCGTCCATGAAGACAAGCCTCGGCTGGGTTACGAGGTTACGGGCGATCTGCAGGCGCTGGCGCATGCCGCCCGAGAAGCCGGTCGGCCAGTCGTCGATCCGGTCGCGCTCGATCTCGACCGGGTCGAGCCAGGAGGCGGCGCTCGGCGAATCCCGGCGTAGCGGCGTTCGCCGAGCGCCATCAGCCGCTCGCCGACATTGGCGCCGGCGGAGACGTTCATCCTGAGGCCGTCGCGCGCGTCCTGGCGGACGAAGCCCCATTCGGTGCGGGCGAGGCGGCGGCGATCAGGCTCGGAAAGCGCGGCGAGATCGCGCAGCCCGCCCTCCCTCATGCGGTAGCGGACCTCGCCCCGCGAGGGCTCGAGTTCGTTCGCAAGCAGCCCCAGCAGGGTCGACTTGCCCGAGCCGGATTCGCCGACGACCGCCAGCACCTCGCCCTCATGCAGGTCGAAGCTGACGTCCGCGCATCCGAGGCAATCGCCGTAATATTTGGTCAGGCCACGCGCGCTGAGCAGGGGCGCTTCGGTCATCTCGCCCCCGCGATGGCTTCAGGCGCGTCGCTCAGCATCGCGCCCCTGTGGCCGGCGGCGCGGCGCTCCTCGCAGTGGTCGGTGTCGGAGCAGACGAACATCCGTCCGCCGCGGTCGTCGAGGATCACCTCGTCGAGATAAACCATCTCCGCGCCGCACAGCGCGCAGGGCTTGTCGAACTTCTGGACCTCGAACGGATGGTCCTCGAAGTCGAGGCTGCGGACCTTCGTGTAGGGCGGAATGGCGTAGATGCGCTTCTGCCGGCCGGCGCCGAAGAGCTGCAGCGCGGGGCACATGTGCATTTTCGGATTGTCGAATTTCGGCGTCGGGGAGGGATCGGTGACGTAGCGGCCGGCGACCTCGACGGGATAGGCGTAGGTCGTCGCGATACGACCATGGCGCGCGATGTCCTCGTAGAGCTTGACGTGCATCAGCCCGTACTCGGCGAGCGCGTGCATGACGCGCGTCTCGATCTCGCGGGGCTCCAGGAAGCGCAGCGGCTCCGGGATCGGCACCTGGTACACGAGCGTCTGGTCTTCGGTGAGCGGGGTCTCCGGGATGCGGTGACGAGTCTGGATCACGGTCGCCTCGGCCGTTCGGGTCGTCGTCGCGACGCCCGCGGTCTTGCCCAAAAACTTCCGGATCGAGACCGCGTTTGTGGTGTCGTCGGAGCCTTGGTCGATGACTTTGAGGACATCGTCCTCGCCGAGGATCGCGGCGGTCACCTGCACGCCGCCGGTGCCCCAGCCATAGGGCATCGGCATCTCGCTGCTCGCGAACGGGACCTGATAGCCCGGGATCGCGATCGCCTTCAGGATCGCGCGACGGATCATCCGCTTCGTCTGCTCATCCAGATAGGCGAAGTTGTAGCCGGCAGCCTGGGCGGTCATTCCGCGGCCTCGCTCATTTCAGAGCGCTCGCCGCCACGGGCCGGCTCGCTCCGCAGCCTTCTGAGCAGTTCGAGCTCAGCCTGGAAGTCGACGTAGTGCGGCAACTTCAGGTGCTCGACGAACCCTGTCGCGGCGACGTTGTCGGAATGCGTAAGCACGAATTCCTCGTCCTGCGCCGGCGCCTTCGCCTCCTCGCCGAACTCCCGCGCCCGCAGCGCGCGATCGACCAGCGCCATCGACATCGCCTTGCGTTCGCTCTGTCCGAACACGAGGCCGTAGCCGCGCGTGAATTGCGGCAGTTTCTCCGCAGATCCGGAAAACTGATTGACCATCTGGCAATCGGTCAGGCCGATCCGGCCGAGCGGGATCGCGAAGCCGACCTCTTCCGGCGCGAACTCCACCTCGACCTCGCCGAAGCGGATCTCGCCGACGAACGGATGGGTGCGGCCGAAGCCGCGCTGAGTCGAATAGCCGAGCGCGAGCAGAAAGCCTTCGTCGCCGCGGGCGAGCGCCTGAAGGCGGAGATCCCGATCGGCCGGATATTCGATCGGCTCGCGCGTCAGGTCTCCGGGCTCCGCGCCGTCATCCGGCTCGCGCTCGATCAGGTCCTCGTCGCCGAGGAGGTCGGTCACGCGCGGGGTCGCATCCGCGTGGTCCGTGACGGCTTCCGGGGCGCGGGAGGCTCTCCGCCTGCGGCGAGCGCGAAATCGATGAGACGGTGCGTGTAGTCGAAGGTCGGGCCGAGCACCTGTCCTCCGGGCAGATCCTTGAAGGTCGCCGAGACCCGCCGCTCGACATCCATGGTCGCCGTGTCGAGCGCCGCCGATGATCCGAAGCGCGGCAGCGTCGTGCGGAAGGCCCGGATCAGGAAGATCGCTTCGATCAGGTCGCCGCGCGCCTGCTTGATCGCGAGCGCCGCCAGTTCGCGGTCGTAAAGCGGCCGGCCGACATCCCGACCAGCCGGTCGCAATAGTCCTGGCGATCTCGAGCGAGTGCAGATTGCAGATCACCGTAATCCCGTACCGGCGATTGATCTGCCTCAGCGCGTCCATGACGGTGCGGGTGTTGCGCGGGTCGAGCGAGGCGATCGGCTCGTCGGCGAGGATGATCTCCGGCTCCTGCACCAGGGCGCGCGCGATTGCGACGCGCTGCTGCTGGCCGCCGGAGAGGTTTTCGGCGCGCTCGGCTGCGAGACCGGCGATGTCGAACTGCTCCAGCGCGGCGAGCGCGATAGCGCGGTCCTCGTCGCTCCAGAGCCTGAGCAGCGAGCGGGCCGCCGAGGCGCGACTGAGACGCCCCATCAGCACGTTGGTCAGCACGTCGAGGCGGCCGATCAGGTTGAACTGCTGGAAGATCATGGCGCAGCGCGCGCGTCATTCGCGCAGCGCCGCCCCCTTCAGCTCCACGATGTCCTGTCCGTCGAAGCGGATCGCGCCGGAGGTCGGCTGCGCCAGCCGGTTGATCATCCGCAGGAGGGTCGACTTGCCGGCGCCCGAGCGGCCGATCACGCCCACAAAGGCGCCGCGCTCGATGCTGAGGTCGACCCCCGCCACCGCCAGCTTGTCGCCGAAGCGTCGGCTGACGCCATGAAGTTCGAGCATCCCGGGACCTCGCGTTTGCCGGGACGCTAGAGACGCTGCGCGAAGCTATCGTGACGCCAAGGTTCCGCCGGCGCGCAAGGCATCGGGCCCGACCGGCCAGAAAACTGTCGCGCAGATCGATTACGGGCACGCTCTCCGCCGCCGAAGGAGCGCGCCATGCCGGATCTCGGACTGCAGCCGCTGATCGACCCGACCGCCCGGGTGAAGCGCTGCGTGCTTGGCGGCTATGTCGAGATCGGGCCGCGCACGCTGATCTCCGAAACGACGATCGGCGACTACTCCTGCGTCGTGCAGGACTGCGAGATCATCTACACGACGATCGGCAAGTCTGCTCGATCGCCTCGCATGTCAGGATCAACCCGGGCGACCACCCGTTGGAGCGGGCCGCGCAGGCGCATTTCACTTACCGCGCGTCACGCTATCTCGCAGGCGAGCCGGACGAGGAGGCGTTCTTCGAGCGCCGGCGCGCCAAGCCGGTGCGGATCGGCCACGACGTCTGGATCGGCCATGGCGCGATCGTGCTTCCGGGCGTCACGGTCGGCGCTGGCGCCGTGCTGGCCGCGGGCGCAATCGTGACGAAGGACGTCCCGCCCTACACGATGTCGGCGGCGCGCCTGCAAAGCCGATCCGGCCCCGCTTCGCCGCGGACGTGGCTGCGCCGCTGGAGCTCTTTTGCTGGTGGGATTGGGATCATGAAAGGCTGAGGCGGGCGCTTCCGGACTTCCGCGACCTGGCGATCGACCAGTTTCTCGAAAAGCATGAGGGCTGGCGGATTTAGCCGAACCGCCAGACTCCTGCGCCCGCGTCTCCGAGCCGGAACGGCCCCCGTGACGTCTTACGGCCGGCGCTGCTCCCGCTCCCGAAGCCGCCGGCCCGCACGCGCCGAAAGCGAGGACGCAGGCTGGCGCGCCGGTCAGGACAAAAGTGCGAACACCTATATCATTGAGATTGTTATGTGTTCTTGAGCCGCCATCAGAAGATCGCGATTTATCTTGGGCCCGGCTTTCAATCGCCTGCGACCAGACGGACAGCGCCGGTCTCCTCGACCTGCCACCGTGCTTGGAACCGGATCGGGGACATGGCCGAGTGGTCCGGTTGCGACGTTAGTTCATAAACTTCTGCTTAGCCCCGGAGAACGGCACCGGTTGCGCAGCACACTGCGGGAGCCGTCAGCGGCCCTCGATCGGTTCGATCAGGACCGGCTCGGCATAAACCACACTCTCGAGCCCGTTCAGCAACTTCGCCTTCGAAACCGCGTCGGTCTGCGCGCCCGTGACAAGAAACAGATTCGGTGCGAACCCCATCTCGCGGCGGATCGAGAGGCCGTAGCGGCCGAGAATGTCGTCCGCGTCCTTCCGGGAAAGCGTCGGATCGAACCTCACGTTCAGGGCGTGCCCCACCACCTTCAGCCGGCCGTCGGAGTCCACCACCACGTCGTGGTGCCCGCTGCTCGCCACATAGCCGCCGGGCTTCACAAACGTCCAGCCGGCCTTTTCGAAAGCCAGCGCATCGCTCTCCTGTGCGCCGCTTTCCGCAAGCGCTGTTTCGGAAGCTCGATCCTTGACCAACACCTCTCCGCCGGGGGAGACCGCCTTGGCATCCACGCGCCTCAGATCGTCAAGCCTGGCGCACAGCTCCGCCTTGTTGAACGCCATCGCGCCTATCCGATCGTCTCTGCCCATCAGGCGGGCCGCCCGTCATGCGATCGCCGCCAGCCGCTTCGCTTCGTCGACCGCCGTTCGGGCGTTGATGCGGCCATGGCCGAAGCGCGTGTTGCGGCCTTGAATGTAGGGGATCGGGCCCACCTTGTCACAGGCGTCGCGCATCAGTTGCCGGAGCGCAGCGCCCGTCAGTTCGGGATGCTGCGCGAGCGCGAGCGCCGCGACCCCGGCCGCGCAGGGCGCCGCAAAGCTGGTACCGGTTGTGGTCTGGTAGCCGCCGCCGCTCGCTGGGATGACGACGTCCACGCCCGGCGCAAGATATTCGAGTTCCGCCCCGAAGCCCGACCCGTCGTCCCGATCGTCCGACCTCGACCGGCCGACCGCGATTACCCGCGGGTGGGAGCAGACCTCGTCGGAACCGATTGGGAAATTACCGTTGGTACAGGCCCAGAACACGGCGCAGCCGCGGCCGTCGCGGCCCTGGGTAGTGGCGAAATCGATCGCGTCTGCCAGGACCTGCCGAATCTGCCACGCGGCGCCGTTCGGCCCGAGCGAGCAGACGATCACGTCAGCGCCCGCGAGGCCTGCGGGCGCCCCGCTTTCGAGCCGCGGAGACGCCGCATAGGCGATCGCGCGAGCCAGCGTGCTCTGCGTGCCCACCTGATCGCCGACGCAGCCAATCATGCTGAGTTCGGCCGCGAACGCGACTCCGACTCCGCCCTGTCCGTTGCCCGTCCGCGCTGCAATCATGCCCGCGCAGGCGGTGCCGTGGTCGCCGTCCGGCATGCCGGCCAGGCCGTGCACGAAATCGGCGTCCGCCAAGTCGGGCGAGGGTCGGAACCAGCCCGACATCGGGCCGAAGGCGAGATCGGGATGGGTGGCGTCGAAGGCGTTGTCCACCACCGCGATCGCGACGCCCTCGCCCCTGGAGACGTCCCAGGCCTGCTCCGCGAGGATATTGGTATGGTGCCACTGCCGCGGGAAGTCCGGATCGTTCGGCGTGTGGCGCTGACCGATATGCTCGATGAAGTCGGGCTCCGCATAGATCACGGCCTCGTCCTCCATCAGCACGAGACTGGCCTCAACCGCGCGGCCCTGCGTCACGGTCGCCAGCAAAGTCTCAGGTGGCAGGCCGCTCGAGCCGCTCTGAAGGACGCCGCGCCGCTTGAGGATCGAGGCGCGCACGTCTGCAGTCACGCCCGGCTTGAAACGCACGACTATGCGCGGGGTCTCGAGCAGAATGCGCTGCTCAGAGATCAGGACGCGGGACACCATGTCGCTCGCGCCCCTCGCCTTGCGCGCCGGGAGTTCGAGAGCGAGGAGTTCTGCGTCGGCGAAAAAGAAGTTGATGCCGACATCCGCGAAGCCCGCCACTTGTTGACGAAGCGCCTCACTGCCTGACAGCAGGCCCGTCGCGGCCTCAAACCCGCGTTGCGGGATCTGAACGTCGAGATCGACCTGCGCCGCTCGCTCCGCAGCGCCGATGTCCCGGCCGCGCATACTCCTGGCAGCTACGGCGAGCGCCTCCGACCGGGCCGGAATTGTCGGAACGACCCCTTCAATCACCTCTAGACGACGCAGACGGCGCGCCACAACATCCTTAATCAGCATCGGCCCGCTTGCCTCCGACCAGTGTTCAGAAGGAAAAAGGGGCGCCGCGAAGCCCCGACTGGCTGCCGCGGGCAGCTTCGACGAACCCGGCCGCTCTCGCCATTGCGCAACTCATCCGGAGATCAGGCGCCGGGACCCGGAAGGTCGAGCGCCAGTGGGTTCATGCCGATGTCCTGTCCTATCTTGACGATCCCCTTCAGCGAGAACTCGCCAGTCGCGAGCTCCGCGTCCGACGGCGGCGTATCGACCACGCTGTCCTTGGCAAATTTCACCATGTTCCACAGCGTTTCGGCGACGATGCGGCTGCCGACCGTCCCGAGATGCTGTCCGTCCGGCCCGCTAGGGTCTCCTGCTTCGGCCAGGATGTAGAACCACAGCGGGGTGCGCTCCAGCAGGCCCGCAGCCCTGACCTGATCGACCGCCGACGCCGGCAGCGCGCCCTCGAGGATTTGCACGGCGAGCGGCTCGACGCCGAGCCGATGGGCGACGGCCTGCCCGGTCGGCAGGCCGAGAAGATAGCCGCGCAGCAGGTTACGGCTTGCAAGCTTGCCCATGACGTCCCTGATCGGGCGGCCGTGGGTATCAGGGAGCTCGCCGAGCGGGGGCGTCAGGCGGGTGTCGAGCCGGCGCGCGGGGTTCTGGCCCGGAACCTTGGGGTCGCCCGGCGGGCTGAAGAACCGCGGCCAGTCGATGATCCAGTTGTCGGGCAAGGACTCGGGCTGGTCTTCGAGCGGCGGTGGCGGGGTGGGCGTCGCCCCCGGGGCCAGATCGCCCGACAGCGCCGTGAACGTGAAGAACCGCAGGAACGGCTCGGCCGGGAACGTGACGTTGTGCGAATAGCCGCCCCGGATCATCGAGTGGCCAAATCGGTAGGCCGCGCCGGCGAATTCAACGGGCATGAACAGGTGCGCCCGATCCACCACCGGCCAGGCCGTCGCTCCATCCCGAACGACCGCCGCGGCCACCGCCTTATCACAGACGCGCAGCAGGAAGTCGTGCAGCACCGCCCACTGGTAGCGGCGGCGCAGCGCGACCTGCGCGTCGGCGCCGGAGAGACCGTCGCGCTCCATCAGCGCGTTGTGGCTGCGCAGGAACGCCACATGAAGCTGTGCGACCAGGAGGTTCTCGTCGTTGCGCGGGTCGCCGATCACGGCCTTGCGGTCGAGGTCGTCATTCGTGCTTTTGTCCAGCCGCGGCAGATCGTGGTTCTTGTCGGCCGTCACAATGGTTCCAAACGGCGCCGGCGAAACAACGCCGAGCCGCATGCTTCCATCGGGGTTGATTGCGCCGAGGGCTTCGCCCTCATAGACGCTTTCGAGATCGACCTCAGGCGTTCGAGCGTTCCTGATCTTCCCGCCGAGTTCGGCGGCCGGGATCGGCAGAAAATCCGTCTGCTTCAGGATGTCGCCGGGCACCGACGCGTCGAACTGCGTGTTCGTGATGTCGTGATCGATAAACTGTCCGAAATAGGTGTACGCGGCCGGGATCGACGACTCCGCACTCCCCGGATCGTCTGCGATTGCCTGTCCGAGCGCCGCGAGCGCTTGGATGGTCCTGGGATGTTCTGGCAGCCGGTTCGCCGGGTCGGCCGTCAGGTCGCCAAACATGAACCCCACGCTCGGCGGCGCGTCAGGCCTGAGTTGCGCCCTTGACGAGGACGGCAGCGAATTGATGAATTCCGCGGTGGCGATTTCTCCATGATAGCGCGCGCGCATGACACCCCCCGTTGACGAGCTCTGTTCGGGCCGCGCGATGTCGGAACGAGCGGCTCGTGGAAGCGTACTTCGGAATAAATCGCCGCCTACGATAAAATGGTCGAAGATGGAACATTGTCGCTCGATAACGACAACTAGAGGACATGGCAGTCCAGCTCCCGATTGATGCATAACTCAGCAGTCTTACTCTAATTTTGACCGTCGCCCATAAACGGGCGCAGCCACCAGAACCTTCGCGAGGAACGCGATATCGGCACGAGCGCTTGCTGTGGACGTTTATCCCTCACCAAGAACAGTATGCGTAGTGAAAAAGGCAGACGGCGCGGGACTTAAGTAATCGTCGTGACACAACAGAGCGCTTGTATTATGGACAGCCAGATCATCGCCCACCAACTCTTCGACCACATGCGGGAGGACGAGGCCTCCATCCGCCCAAATCACGGAGCTTCGCGAGAGTGGGCGTCACACGTACCGCATTTGCTAGGCCGGGCGGTGCCACTGACGTGACCTCCTAATTTTCCTTCGCGGATAGCTATAGAGTCTGCTCCGGCATGAGGGATCGACGGATGAAAAAGTCACCGTTCACAGCTTCTGAACGAAACTGTTCCGGCAACTTCCGCACGCGCCGTGCTCGACACCTGCGGCGCGACGACAATGAGGAGTGACTTTACTCGAAGCCCGGATGGACGACGCCCCGAGACTACGCCCGCGCCATCGTCGAAATCGCCGACCGAACCGCTAGGCATCCTGACAGCTCGACGCTTTCGCCTATTGCACCCTCCATCAACGATGGCTGCAGACCAGGACAGGACTCTCGTTTCGGTCCGAGGAAAAAGGGGCGCGTCACCGTCAGTGGAACTACGGACTCCACAGCTAACGGGAAACTTGGATTATTAGCACTGATGTCCGCCTGCACACGGACTATTACCTCGCATTGAGGTAGATGAAATCTTCGCCGAGGTCGCCCATTGATAAGAACCGCGATTCCGCTAATTACCTTTGCTTGCTTGATCGGCTGCTCTGGGCAAATGCAGCAATCTCACTATGTTGGCGGCTCGCGCGTCACCACGACCCGCATGAGCTACTCACTTCCAAAAGCGCTTATAAACTTATCGGTTGATAGTGACGCGGCTGGGAAGATCACGGTTACAACGCCTTCCGCATCTCTTCTCCCCGACCCAGATGCTCGGTATAATGTCGAGATAAGAGAGAGCGCGTTTGCGGATGACACCTACAATATAGGCGTTTCAACGAATGGCCTTCTCGAGACATCGCAGGGCGTTGCAGAGGACAGGACATCTGGAATAGTCGCTAAAGTTATTGAGATTTTTACCGAGGTGGCAAAAATGACGGTTAACAGGGCAGCTCCAGTAGAGGGAAAGAAAGCGCCGTACCACGCTGATCTAAGCTTCGATCCGTTTAATAATTCCTCTGTCGCGCGTGCGAACTCCCAACTAAGATACGCCGGCAGCGATTTTGTTATTGATGTCGAAGGTGTTTCAGGTGAGACGATCGGTAAGATCACTCAGGTAGAGGTTATAAATGCCGCGTCCGGCTGCTCAGGAAGCCTCTGCACAAGGTTAGTTCGCCCGATCGTCATAACCCTTAAATCGAAGGCGAGCGGATTCGCGGGGTCATACATGACGATAGTGCCGGACCCGACGTATGTGGTCGGAGTGGACATCGAAAGAGGGCCATGCATAAAACGGGATACGAAGATAACGTTCGCAAATGGAATATTGACTAAATATGACCTCACAAAGCCAAGTGAGGTGTTGGGTTGTCTGGCGATCCCACTCGAACTTGCGAAGGCAATCGTCAGCATCCCGGGTGCTCTTCTTACATTTCGGGTCGAAAAGATCGGCAATGAGAACAAGCTGGTGGACGCACAGGCAGCTCTACTCGCGTCCCAAGCGAAGTTGATAAAGGCGCAAGCCGACGCCGCAGCCAGGACAGCTAGCACTCCTGAATAGAGAGGGAATGTCATCCACCGCGTTCTTCTGAGGTGGCGATCACCAGCTTTTTCGACCCGCGGCTCGCGCCCAGATGGCACGCGAAACGACACGCCTGTGCAAACCGGCGCTATATTTCCTCCTCGTCCAGTTCCGCTTTATCAGCATGGATGAGGTAGACGACCTCGAATTGAAGCCCAGCGACATACTCAGGCATGCTAAACTCGCAGCGAGAGCGCGCATACTGAAGAACACGTGACCTTGCCCCCTGATTGCCCCCGTTCATAACCAGAGTCCGTCCTGGTTCTGGTCCTGTCTGGACCGAGCTGCGAACTCGTTCGGGGTGAGGCCGCCGAGGCTCGTGTGCGGCCGGTGAAGGTTGTAGTCGATGCGCCAAGCTTCGACGATACGGCGGACGGCCGGCAAGTTCCTGAAGACGTGCTCGTTGAGGCATTCGTCCCGGAAGCGCCCGTTGAGGCTTTCAACGAAGCCGTTCTGCTGCGGCTTGCCTGGCGCGATGTAATGCCAACCGACGCCGCACTCCTCCTGCCACTGCAGCATGGCGCGCGACGTCAGCTCGGTCCCGTTGTCCGAGACGATCATCAGCGGGCGGCCGCGCAACTCGACGATCCTGTCGAGCTCACGAGCGACCCGCCGTCCGGACAGCGAGGCGTCGGCCACGAGCGCCAGGCACTCCCGGGTGAAGTCGTCGACGACCACCAGCACCCGGAACCGTCGGCCATCCGCCAGCACGTCGGACACGAAGTCGAGGCTCCAGCGCTGGTTCGGCCCCTGCGGCAGCGTCATCGGAGCCCGCGTGCCGAGCGCGCGCTTGCGTCCGCCGCGCCTCCTCACCGTCAGCCTTTCCTCTCGGTAGAGCCGGAAGAGCTTCTTGTGATTGAGGACGACGCCCTCCCGCCGCAGCAGGATGTGGAGGCGGCGATAGCCGAAGCGCCGGCGTTCCGCAGCCAGCGCTCGCAGGCGCGCTGTGACGCCGGCGTCGTCCGGACGGGCCGACGCATAGCGATACGTCTTTGGCTCCATCCCGATCAGCCCGCAGGCGCGCCGCTGCGAGTAGCCCTTCTTCTCGATCGCCCAGGTTGTCCGACCTGTTCATCCTCCGTGGCGCACCGGGCCATGTCCGGTCAGACAACGGCCCGGAGTTCGCGGCCAAGGCCGTCCGCAAGTGGATCGTCGCGGTCGGCTACCCTATCCGGCTGCGCCATCCTGAAGAAACCGTAAAGCGTTGCTTTACAGGCAACGACGCTTTCAATACGCTGCATTCGAATCGGCGTCAATTCACCGGACAGTGCGCGATGACCGATGAAGGTAACCTTCGGCTGAAGAGGCCAGCCCATCCTGGCGGCTTCGTAAAGCACGAGGTGCTGCAACCGCTCGGCCTGTCCGTGACGGAAGCAGCAGGCGCGCTGGGCGTCACGCGCCCGGCCCTGTCGGCGCTTCTGAACGAGCGCGCGCACCTGTCGCCGGAAATGGCGATTCGGATTGAAAAAGCCTTCGGCGTCTCAATGGAGACGCTGATGCGCATGCAGAACAGCTACGACATTGCGCAGGCCCGCAGGCGGGAAGCGGAGATCAAGGTCGAGCGATACACAGGAATGAACACGAAGGGGCGAGCATGACGGAGCTGAGTTTCAAGGGCAAAGAGTTTGTTTACAACCACCATCTGGCAGTGCCCTTCCGTCCGCTCGTGCCCGACGCAGACAAAGGCATCGGCCCGGTTGCGCTGGATGGCAACCTCATCATTCACGGTGACAACCTGCACGCGCTAAAGGCGCTCCTGCCGCTCTACGCGGGCAAGGTGGACTGCATCTTTATCGATCCGCCGTACAACACCGGCAACGAGGGCTGGTGCTACAACGATAACGTCAGTGCCCCCATGATCCGGGAGTGGCTGGAATCAAACCCCATCGGAATCGAAGACGGCCTACGCCATGACAAATGGTGCGCCATGATGTGGCCGCGACTGCGAATGCTCTATGAGCTTCTTGCTGAAAACGGAAGTCTCTGGGTCACTATCGACGACAACGAAGACCACCTGCTTCGCCAAATTCTGGATGAAGTTTTTGGCCGCGACGGATATATAACTGAAATCGCTTGGCAGCATTCGGATAGCAGTAGCAATAACGTCACGCAGTTTTCTCAGGACTTCAACACGATATATGTTTATTCAAAAAATCAGTATTGGCAGCCGAACTTTCTAGATGACGCGGAAAAGAGAAAGCACTTCAAGAATCCGGATAATGACCCGAAAGGGCCTTGGTACGATGGCGCGGATATTCAGAAATCCTGCCATCCGGCCAAATTTACAGTTTGATATTGAAGGCCCGAAGGGAAATACAATAAAACATCCCCCGAATGGATGGCGATGGTCCAAAGGAACTATGGACGAGAAGTTTTCGACAGGGGAGTTGCGCTTTTCAGAAGACGGAAAGCGGGTAATTAGGCGTACATATCTAAAGGATCAAAAAGGGCTCCCGCCGTCTAGCCTTTGGGCGAATGTATCCAAAACAGGCCATACGCGGGGCGCTAAAAACACTTTGAAGCAAGTGTTCGGAAATGACTACGCATCCGATCTTTTTGCAACGCCAAAGCCCGTTCCTCTTATCGAGTATATATTATCTTTGGCCACTGACGAATCCTCTGTCGTTCTTGACAGCTTCGCTGGTTCTGGAACAACAGCTCACGCCGTGCTCGAAGCCAACAAGCGCGACGGCGGCAACCGTCGGTTCATTCTTGTAGAAATGGAAGACTATGCTGATAGCCTGACGGCGGAGCGCGTACGGCGTGTCATCAATGGCTATGATTTCAAGGGCGCGCAGAAGACCGAATTACTGCGCGAGCGGTTGAACTGGCGCACGCTCAGCAATAGCGGCGATCTGGTGCACAAGGTCGAAGCAATCGAGAACCTGCACGGCCATGAATACGACCGCATCAAGAAGGAAGTGAAAGACGGCGAGCTAATCGTCACCGGCGAAAAGGCGGTGGCGGAACGCGCCGAAGGTCTTGGCGGCTCCTTCACCTATTGCACGCTCGGCGCTCCCGTCGAGCTGGACAAGGTGCTGAGCGGTGAAACCCTGCCGCCCTACGCCGGTCTCGGCGCGGCGCTGTTCCACATGGCGACCAATCACGCGCTCGATCCCGCCGCCGTCCGCGAGGCTGATTTCTATCTCGGTGCCATGGAAGGCCAGCATGTCTGGCTGATCTACAAGCCCGATCTCGACTGGCTGAAGTCGCCGGAAGCGGCTCTGACGCTGGCGCGCGCCAAGGCATTCGCCGCCTCCGATCCGGACAAGCGGCACCTTGTCTTCGCCCCGGCGCGCTTTGTGAGCCAGAAGATGCTGGCGGAACAGAACATCCCCGTGGAGTTCGTGCCGCTGCCCTTCGCGCTCTACCGGATAGATCGGAGCTGACGCCGTGTTTCGCCAGCTCGATTATCAGGACCGCGTACTCTCGACGCTCGACGCCTATCTGGACCTCCTGAAGGAAAAGAAGGCGCGCGCCGACAGGGTGGCGGCGCTCGCCGCGCAAGACCCCGACCTTGGCCTTGCCATTCCGGATTTCGCGAAAGAGGCTTGGGAAGCGATGAAGGCGGCGGGCAAGCTGCCTGCTTCCCGCGCCGCGATTCCGTTCTCGCCGCGCATGGACGGCTGCGAGCGGCCCGTGCCCAACGCTGTGCTGAAAGTGCCTACGGGCGGCGGCAAGACATGGCTTGCCGTCTCCGCCGTCTCGCGGGTCATGGGCCGCTATCTCGACCGCAACACCGGTTTCGTCCTGTGGATCGTGCCGAATGAGGCGATTTATACGCAGACGCTCAAGCACCTGAAGGATCGCCAGCACCCCTACCGTCAGGCGCTCGACCGCGCGGCGGCAGGGCGCGTGAAGATCATGGAGAAAACCGACCGGCTCGATGCGCGCGACGTAGAAACCAATCTCTGCGTCATGCTGCTGATGCTGCAATCCGCGAACCGCGAGACGCAGGATTCCCTGAAAATGTTTCAGGACCGGGGCGACGTACACGGCTTCTTTCCGCCCGAGGGCGAACAACAGGCGCATCAGGCCGCCATCGGCCGCACCCCGAACCTCTCCGCCTATACGGGCATGTTCCCGATGGTGAAGGACTCCCTCGGGAACGCCCTTCGGATCATCCGGCCCGTGGTCGTGATGGATGAAGGCCACCGCGCCATTTCCGATCTCGCCTTCGGCACGCTCTACGGATTCAACCCGTGTTTCGTGCTGGAGCTGACGGCCACGCCGCAGGACGTGCAGCCGCGCGGCGGCCGCAATCCGCGCGAAGGCCGCTATGCCAATGTGCTTGTGGAAGTGACGGGGCGCGAGTTGGACCGCGAGGGCATGATAAAGATGCCGCTGAACCTCGATCCCCGGCAGGGCAATGACTGGAAGGCGACGCTGAACGCGGCGCTTGCCAAGCTCAACGCGCTCGATGCCGAAGCCCGGCAACTGCGAGCCGATACGGGCCGCTATATTCGCCCTATCATGCTGATCCAGGTCGAGCGCACGGGCGCGGATCAGCGCGAGAGCGGCCATATCCACGCCGAGGACGTGAAGGAATGGCTCCTGACGGCGGGTTTCGATAAGGCGGAAATCGCGATCAAAACCGCGCAGCAAAACGATCTCAACGATCCCGAAAATCAGGACCTCTTGTCTCCCACCAACCGCGTGCGGGCGATCATCACGAAACAGGCTCTGCAAGAGGGCTGGGATTGCTCCTTCGCCTATGTGCTGTGCAGCCTTGCGGCGAGCGCCAACCTCAAGGCCATGACCCAGCTTGTCGGCCGCATTCTCCGCCAGCCCGGCGCGCTCAAGACGGGCGTTGAAGCGCTCGATGAATGTCACGTCATCACGCATCACGCCGATACCGCCACGGTCGTCGGGGCCATCAAAGACGGCCTCGAACAGGACGGGCTCGGCGATCTGGTCCTACGCGTGACGCAGGACGATAAGAGCGGGACCGGCAAGACAGCCCGCGCGATCAACCGCCGCCCGGCTTTCGCGTCCACGGAAATCTACCTGCCCAAGGTGATGGTGGTGGAAAGCGGCGAACCCCGCGAGCTGGACTATGAGACTGATGTGTTCTCCGCGCTCGACTGGCGAGGCTTCGACCCGCAGGACATCGCGGATCGAGTGCCCGAAAACGCTCAGGCGGCGGAAAGCCAGCTCCAACGGATCAGGCTCGCCGACGACGGCGACGAATTGTTCGTCGGCGAGACGGTGGCGGCCAACGCAGAAGTCCTCGCGTTCGATCCGGCGCACGCCGTTCGGATGATTTCCGACATCGTTCCAAACCCTTTTGTCGGTCGCGAAATTGTCGGCGCAATGGTTTTGGCCCTGCGGGCGCGGGGCTTCGATGACGCTAAGCTCGGACTGTTCGCCAGCCTGATCGTGGAAGAGCTGCGGAAGGGCCTCGATGTCGCGCGGAACGCGCGAGCCGAAGCCCTTTTCAAGGCCGAGGTCGCGGCGGGACGCATTCAATTCCGCTTGCGGCTCGATGGCCGCAACTGGCGAATGCCATTCAGCATCGAAACGATGGAACCGGAAAATTCGCGACAGCTCCTAAACCGCGCGGGCGGCGCGCTCGAAAAGAGTCTGTTCGCGCCGGTCTACGAGAACGAACTTAATGGCGAAGAGCAGGACGTAGCGGTTTATCTCGATGGCGAGATGACGCTCGCCTGGTGGCACCGCAATGTCGCGCGGACGCAATACGGTGTTCAGGGGTGGAAGAAGGCCAAAATCTATCCGGATTTCATCTTCGCCGTGCAGCGCGACGGCGAAGCGAAGCGAATCACTGTGCTGGAAACCAAAGGCGACCAGCTCGACAACCTCGACACGGCCTACAAGCGCGAGGCGCTGTCGTTCCTCTCGGAGCATTTCGAATGGGACGAGGCAACGCCGGTCGGCGAGCTGGAACTGGTCAACAAGGGCGAGACCGTGGAAGGCACCTTGATCCTGATGAGCGAATGGAAGGCGAAACTGCCCGCGTATCTCTGACGGCGCGGTGTTGGGGGGCTTATGGAATTTGATCCGGCATTGTCATTCTCGGACAACCTTGCCCGTTTCCGGGCGGAAGCGGAGCGCATCGATGCCGATTGCGCCCGCATTCTTTTCGACAATCTGGCCCTGCTGGCGCGCGACGGTGATGAGACGCGCATCCGTCAGGCCGTTCAGGAGTTCAACCGGGCGGTCCTCGCCGCGCTCGACGGCCTGCCGGAAGGGCCTGCGGCATGAGCCGGTATTTTCTCGCCTCCGCCGCCATTGAGGGATTTCGCGGCATCAATAATGACGGCGATCCCCTCGTGCTGAAGTTCAAGCACGATGCCGTCAATTCCGTCCATGCGCCCAACGGGGTTGGAAAAAGCTCGATCTTCGAAGCGCTGCACTTCGCCCTGCACGGCACGGTGCCGCGCCTGGAAGGGATGCAGGACGCCGAACAGGGTGCCAGCTACATCGTCAACAAGTTCCATCCCGCGCAACAGGCGACGGTCGCCCTTGTTTTCAAGAGCGATGACGGCACGCCCGATGTGTCGATCACCGTCACCCGGACAGCGGCGGGCGGACGGGTCGTCACGTCTCCTTCCGGACACGCCGATCCGGACAGCTTCCTCGCCGATCTTTGCGAGGATTTCGTGCTGGTCGATTACCCCCGCTTTGCCTCCCTCGTGGACTGCTCGGCCTTGGAGCGCGGGCGCTCCTTCGCCTCGCTGGTCGGCATGAGCCGGTATTCCCGGCTCCGGCAGGCGCTCGACGGGGCCAAGAACACTCGCAACATCAATGGCGATCTTGGGCTGTCCACGCTCGACACTGAAGTGACCGCCGAAAACCGCGCCTTGGGGGCCGTTGAACAGCGCATCCTCGCCGCGCATCAGGAAGTGACCGGCGCGACCGGCGGCCAGATGGCGGATACGGCCATGCTGAAGGCGCAGGTGACGGCCGGACTGGCGGGCATCGCGCTTTTCACGCCGTTGCTCGCCAACGCCTCGGTGATGGACCTCGATTTTGACGCTGCTGAAAAGATTGTCGATCAGGAAGAAGGCGGCGAGGCGCGGAAAACCCTCGACGGCCTCAACGCCGCCGTCGCGACGCTCCGCGGCTTGCAGGTCTCGGCGGCGGAACTTGCCGAAATCGACGCGCTGGTGACGGCGGCGAAGGCGCGCGACGATGCTATGCGCAAAGTCGGTGCCGCCAGCCTTCATGATTTGCTGAAGGATGCGCTCGCGGTCGTAAACAGTGCGGAGTGGCATGATCCGAAGATCTGCCCTGTCTGCGAAAAGGCTGGCGACGGGCCGCTTCAGGATCAACTGGAAGCGAAGATCGCGCTCTACGACGAGGCCGACCAGCTCGACGTGGAGCTGAAACGGCAGGTGCAGAGCGCGGGATGCATCGGCAAGCTCCGGCAGCTTGAAGAGCAGGCGCGTCTTGGCGTTCCGGACGCTGATCGCATCGCGCCGGTCCTGACGCTGGCCGCGCGCCAGTCGACGGTTTCCACCGCGGAGCTGGAACGCGCAAAAGATGCGCTTGGCGCGCTCGAAACGAAGCGGGTTGAGGTGCTCGCGGCAATCAATGGCGAGATCGCGACGCTGCAAGCCAGCTTGCCGCCGTCGCTGGTCGCCGTCACCCGCACCCTTGGGCAGGCGAAGCAATTCCGCGACGCCTTGAACGAATACGAGCGGAACCTTCCGGCGCTCGCGGCGAAACGGGCGAAGCTCGCGAAGCTCAATCGCTGGAAGACCTTCATCACGAACGCAGCCGGGCAGTTCGCAACGGCGGAAAGCGCGCTCGCCAATGCGCGCATCACGGATATTCAGGCAAGATGTCAGGAACTTTTCGGGCATCTGGTGCGCGGCGGTCCAGACGTACGGCCGACGCTGAACCGGGCGCAGAATACCGAACAGGTGGATTTGAAGCTCGCCGACTTCTTCGGCCTTCCAAACCAAAGCGCGCGGGCGCTGCTGTCGGAGAGTTACCGCAACGCTGTCGCCGCCTCCATTTTCATGGCGGCGGCCACCCGTCACCAAGGGGTGCCGCGTTTTATGGTGCTGGACGATGTGACCTCAAGTTTCGATGCCGGACACCAGTTTAGTCTGATGGATACGATCCGGACGAAACTGCGCTTTGGCGCGGCGAACGGTCTGCCCGGCGGGCTTCAGTTCATCATTCTAAGCCATGATACAAGCCTTGAGAAGTATTTTGACCGGCTCAACGGCACGGCCGAATGGAATCACCAGAAGCTGCAAGGCATGCCGCCCCGTGGGCGGCTGATGATCGCCGCGCAGCAGGCGGATCGCCTAAGGGCACTGGCGGAGCAATACCTGAACGCGGGGCAGATAGACGTCGGCGAGCCGATTGTGCGCCAGTACCTTGAATACAAGCTCGGCCAGATCATCACCCGTTTGGAAATTCCCGTGCCGCCCGACTACGCGACGCGGGGCGATAAGCGCACCCTTTCCACCTACGTGGATGCAATCACGGCGGCCGTCGCGCTCTATCAGGCGGCGGGGCGCTGCATTCTGTCCCCCCAACAGATCACCGATCTCCAGAACCACCACCTGCCGTCCATCATGGCGAATTATGTCAGCCATTATGAGACGGGCGCGGGCAATCCCTTCAACGCCTATGCCTTGCTCGGCGTACTGCAAAGCGTGGACGCGCTGGCCGATTGCTTCTGCTGGACCGATCACGCCAATAATCAGCGGAAATATTATCGACGACTTGATCGGCAGTGATTTCTAAGTCGATGGACAAGCGAAAAGTCGGTTAGCCCCGGCGCTCCAGCGCCGGGGGGTTGCATGTGCGGCCGGGCGTGGATTCCCTTCAGGCACCAGTGGATCAGCATTCCCGCCGCCTCAGCTAATAGTTGTGTAGCTAAGCTCTCGGCCGGGCACCACCGTCAAGCTTTGCGCCCTTCGGATCTGGCTGCTAGCCACCAGCTAAGGCGGACCGGTGTCCTGGCGCTACTGGCACCTGTGAAAAGGCACCTGTCCAGCGGGCCGTCTGGCGTCGCAATACGTCCAAGTGCGAGAAGGGTCAGAGTGCGACATGCGCTCGCTGTCGGCACGCGCCGACACCGAGATATGCCCGCGTTCAACGAGCTCACACATCCAAATAGGCTGGTCCTAATGGCCCCAGCTGCGCAGCCATGATCCAGAAAAAGGCTTTGCGATTTTCGGATCTCCCCTAGTTCGTATTCCGGGACAAGCGCGCCGATTGGGTGAAGCTGATTTTCTGAGACGGCACGGGCCTGTGCCTTTACACCAAGCGGCTGGAGTGCGGCGGATTCCGCTGGCCGAAGATCCAAGACGGCGCGATTCGGCTGACGCCGGCGCAGCTCGTGGCTGCCACCACGCGAACTCCACACCCCAGAGCGAACGGCCGCTCGCCAGTGCTCGGTTTTCCCAGCAACCCCTTCTGTCCACCACCAGGTGCACAGGTGTGAAAAGAGCAATTCCTATCTTTTCCTGGCATTCGCTAGCGTTAACAAGCTGCTAGGATTCGCCTGCAATTGATCGATGCGTTTTAGCGTGACGCAAATCTGCTGCGTGCACAGTCGCAGCATGGTTCGCGATGATGTTGATCAATGGGCACGGCGGTTTTCGGCCGATCTCGGTTCGGGCGAGGCTCGTGCGCCGTTCGATCGGATCGTTCGGCGTTATCTCTCCGACATTCAAGCTCTGCTCGACCGCGACCTGACCTTCCCGACGCTCGCGGCCGCCCTCACGCGTGCGGGCGCATTGCGTCATGACGGCAATCCGTACCGACCAGATCATCTTTATGTAGCGGTGAATCGCGCGGTTTCCCACGCCCAGATCGTTGCCCGCGGCGACAGGCGAGCAGTCGCACAAGAGCACGCGGCCCCTGCGCCTCCCCGAGGGCCGAAACGCCGCGCATCTCAAACTCCGCTGGATCCAAAGCCACCGCAGACGGCGTCACCGTCTCAAACCAAGATTAAAACAGCATCAAGCTCACGAGTATCGAAAGCAATCGACGCCGCCCGCAACGACACGGTGGATGACGGCAAGGACATTACGCAAAATGACATCTCCACTGTTCTTCGACGACTCCGGAAATCGGTTCGATAATTGCCACTTTGGTTTTTGCCTTGCCCAAGCGAAGGTGCTCGATAACGGTAGACTTTTCGCAAGTGTTTCCCGAAACCTAATGATTGACGACGTCGAGCAATCTCTCGACGAGCAACCACTCGATTCATTCCTGCAGAAGCAGCATCGGCCCTTCGACATCCAAGGGAAAGACAGAGTCTATTTGAATCCGGATTGTTTGTATGAGACTAATCTAATTGATGCGATCTCTATTTATGCGCATGACGAGCAAGGCATTCCCGTTGAGTTTGTGTTCGTAAAAGCCGAAAACCTCGACGCCTTGGGCCTTGCACTGACTGCCCAGGAGCGGCGGCGATTTAGCTACGGATCGCCGATTTGGCACTGCGGCGCAAGAAAGGCAGGCGGGCGTGGCGTCCAAAGCGCTTCCGCGACCCAGAAAGCTTTGGGCGACGCGATTCAAGCTTATAGCGTCATCGCCGAGCAAATCGCTCGCCACTCCTTCGAGCGAGCGGCGCGTACTGGAAAAGCATTTTGTAATCGGCACCAGGACACGACGCGGACAGCGGAGCGATTCATCGGTTGCGCTCTCGGTTATCATTATCTCCCAGGAGACGCGGTCGATGGCGATGAATTACTGCCAGTGCCTGTCGGGCTGAGAGAGTGGGCGATCAACGACCTTAATCTGAAGCCTATTGCATTCGAGGCCGCTCGAACAGAGGCTCGCCGAAATCAATTCGCGCAAGAGTCTGGGAAATCGAAAGATACCCCGTATGCGGAAAACAGTGAAAAAATTTCGAGAGCAGTTGCGTTCAATATAGATAATTTTGAAACTATTTATAGAGATAAGCACTTTGATTGGCGAGCGATCGCGCAATGGAACTATTATATTCTAATTTTCTTGCGGTTCGCGCAAAAGTATGTGGCCGAGATTGACAATAAAAGAACGAAATTTCGAGACTTGCTGCAGGACGCAAATACGGACACCGCTCGCCGATCAGCGGAAATCCGGTTCCTCGCAGAAAGATACACTGGCGTGGCGTTTGGACCTGACGATCGGAAGGTGAAAATTGCAGGATCTGACATTTTAGGATTGCGAGAAGATGCGATCATGGCTCTTCTAGCCAATATCGATCCGCGAGCAGTGCATTCGTCCGACGTCAAGGTGGACGGCAATATTCTTGACGCCCTGTTTTCTATCGCCCGGTGGTTTGGGGCGTTGCAACGGGTGCGCCGGGCTTTTCTGTCGCCCGAGAGGGCGCAAGACTATTTGATGCTCGCAGATATTCTGAGACAGCAAATCACGGCGGTCGACGGTCTGGACGAAGAGACGGGCGTGGGGGACGCTTTCCAGACCGTACGATCGTTTCTGACGGACGAAGCCGCGATGAAAATCGAGGACGGGGCGCGGGACGTCGTGTCCAGCGGTCTTGGTCGCATGGTCTATGCCGAGGACTTCAAGCTGCCGGGACACAATGCGATCCATGCACCGTCGGCGAGCGCATCTGGCCTCTCTCGACTTCAGAGCGTCGTAGGCGCCAATCTCCGCAACGCCGTTCCCACGCCGATCATAGCGGTCTGCGGCCGATTGCTGCTTCCAAGCGATTACGCCGAGGCATGGGTTGGACGCTGCGCCGACGTTCTACGGGTGCTCGACGGAAAAGATTGATCCCGAATATTCAACGCAGCATGTCCCTCGGTCGCTGCGTCGACTTCAGCTCTATCAACGCAGACACCTAAATCGCCCCCCGCCGATATCATGCTGGACTCAACGACTGCGGCGTTGTCGTGGTCTGGGGGCTTTAGCGCTGTGATGATCGCTCGAAGTCGGTGGCGACGCAGGCCCGCTGTTTGCTGATGTCGCAGGCGCTCGAACATGGGCAACGAGATCGCGACGCACGACGGGCCTGCGAACTTCTCAGCAAATCCTGGAGGATCGACTCGTTCAAGGACAGATCGGCGACGAGCTACTTCAGCTTGGCGTACTCCTCCGCGAGCTGCTTCAGCCGGAGTGGCTGATCCTGCCAAGGCGATTACAGTGGGGCTTAGAAAGTTCGTTGTATCAACGTGTTGCGAGTGATCGACGAAAAAATTGAGCTCGCGCATTTGACCCGCAGCATATCGCGCCCAGACGGCCTGATGTTGGCTCCATCGAAACGCATGGAGCAAACAGATGCGCATCAGACGGGTACTGCACAGCGTGACGGGCCAGGCCGTCGCTGAGGGACTGAACGACTGCGGCGTCGCAGTCATCGGGGCCGATCCGGCAATGTCGGTCAAGGGGCAGCCGCTTCAGCCGTTCCAGGACTTCGTCGATCGGCACGCGCTGCGGCGCGACACGCCGATCGTCAGGCTGGACCATGGCGACGCCGCGAGGCGGATCTTCGATCCGGCCGTTGGCGTCGACCACCTCGAAGCGAACGAGCTGCTGAGGCACGGCTGGATCTACATGCCGTCCACGACCGTCGCGCCGGGTCGGATCACTCGCCGGATGGTCCAGCGTCTGGCGGCGGGACAGCTGTTCGTGCTGATCCCGGAGACGGTCGCCACCCTGAACCTGGACGCTTGGGATCTCCAGGCGCTGCCGCTGTCATGGCTGGATCGCTTGGTGATCGGCTCGGCCGTCCGCTGGGTGCTTCTGACCAAGCGCCCGCTCCTGATCGCGGTCTCGCCGATTGGCTCGCGTGAAGGCCGGCCGCCGTTCTGGCGGTTGTCCGTCGGCTGGCGTTCGGCGGGCGACCTGTTCGTGCCGTTCCCCCGCGACCAGCTGGTTTGGGCTGACGCCTCCTAACCTTCCACGACAACGACCGAGCCGACGCCACGCGGCGTGTCGGCTCGGTCCCCCTCATCGCCACCCCGATCCGGGAACATTCCCGATCGGTCGGCCAACACAGGATCACCGCATGTCCAAGCCCAAACCCCAGGCGGTCGCTCTCGTCCAGCCGATCGCTCTCGTCCAGGCGCCTCTCGTCGTTTTCGTGGCAAATCTTCGCGGCGGGACAGGCAAGACCACCACCTCGCTGACCTTCGCAGACCTGATGGCGCTCAACGGCGTCGAGGTCGCGGCGTTTCAAGTCGATGAGCAGCCGCAGTTGCAAACCCTGCTCGGACGCAAGGTCGTCTCGCTCCTGCCCCAGCTCGGCGCGGCATCTCAGCCGCGCGCGCTGACGTCGCCGTTCGCGCCGCTCTACAAAGCCTGCCAGCTCGCCGCAGCCGACGGCGGCGTCGTGCTGGTCGACGTCGGCGCGAACATGATCTCGCTGATCGCACGCTGGCTGCGCGACGTGGAGCTGCAGGAGGATCTAGACGCCTGGGGCGTGCGGGCCGTTGTTCTCGTGCCGGCTGTGCGAGAGACGGCAGCGGTCGAGGGCGCCATCGAGACGCTTGCAACGCTCCGCGCCGCGTTGCCCGGCGCTGTGCCGGTGTTCCTTGAAAACCAGCGCGACGACGGCTTCGACACGGTCAAGTCCAACAGCGAACTCGGCCGGCTGTTGCGTGACCAGCTGCCCGCCGCGCTTGAGGGCTGCGCACGCCTGACCATGCCCGCAATCGAGGGCGAGGCTTGGGCGAGTTTCGAGGCGGCCGGACTGAGGTTTATCAAGGCTCTGGCGATGTCGCCCGCAGATGTCGCGGCGAGCATCCAGGAAGACGTGGCCGACGCTAAGATTATGCGCAGCTATCTGGTGCGCTACCTCCGCGCGATGCATGCGGAATTCCAAAAAGTGTTTCTCCTGCCCGAGGGCGGGGCGTGAGCGGCAACCAGGGCTTCGGGGACCGCGACACAGTTCCTCCGGCGAGCTCGAGTGAAGATCGGGCGCCGGCCGACCGCTCGCCGCCCCGAAGCCGGTACGGCGCCATTATGGCCGAGGGCGACCAGGAACGATGGCGGCTGGCGAAAGTCACGGCGCGCGATCTGTTCATGAGCCCTGCGCTCGTCACGCCGCGTCGCCTGGGGCTACTTGGCGAAGAGGGGCTTGGCGCGTTCGTCGACGAGGTTAGGCAGCGGGCATGGAACATGATCCTGCGTGAGCGCCATAAGGCTCATGGCGCGCCGGACCCAAGCAGCCCAGAGGTCCTGGTGGTCGAAAGATCGTCCTCGACTCAAAGATCGGGACGGAGACCCGCAGCGTTCAAGACCCGTCCCGCCAAGGAGCGCTCCGAGCTCCACCGTTGGACCGGAAATCTGAAGATTGATCGGGCAAAGCGCTTCGCGTCGGACGTTTTGGTCGGCGCCGGCGGCGGCGCGGCCCTCCTGATCGTCCTTATCGTCGCCTATCGCATTTCAGCCACCATAGTCCGCTGACGAGTTCTTCTATGTCCATCAAAGACCAACCTCTTCTGGCCCCCGATCCCTGGCCAGCGCGCCGGGCCGCGAGCCTGGCGTCGATCGCGACAGTAATCACGCTGCTGGTCGTGTGTTTCGGCGTGTTTCCGGTGAGCGAAGGTCCGTCGGGGCTCGCCGCACAGCTCGCCTGGTCGTTCGGCCATCCGCTCATCTTGCTGGAGAACGTTGCTGGTATTCCCGCCGACATGACGGCCGCCGGACCGATGCGCCCGCTGTTCAACCTCAACGCGGCGGAGTCAAAAGTCGTCTTCCGGTTCGCGATCGCGTTCTGCTTGGGCGCGGGCATCGGGTTCGCCACGTACCGTCGTGTGAACGAGCGGCAACCGAACCGATTGAACGCTACCTTTATTTCAGGCGCGACATACGCCGACGGGCTGAATGCGAAGTCCAAAACCGCCTTCCTGCTGGGGTCAGACTACAAGGCCAGCGGATCTGGAATCGCGCTGGCGCCGGATCTTCGCCTTCCGCGCAACCGCGAAATTCAAAGTCTGCTCGTGGTCGGGCGCCCGAGATACGGCAAGAGCACGGCTCTGCGTTTCATGCTGGACGGCATACTGGCTCGGCGAGGAGACAAGCTGATCGTCTACGACAGCAAGGGTGACGTCACGGCCGACTGGCCGGGCTCCAAAGTCATCCTTCTGGCGCCTCACGATACGCGGAGCTGGGGTTGGGCGGTCGGCCGGGACGTTCTTGGAGAGCCGGGCGCACGCGAATTCGCCGCCGCGCTGATCCCGGTGTCTGACAGGGAGCCAAATTGGGCGCTCGGCGGACAGGAAATCCTGATAGCGGCGATCCGCAAGCTGCAGGCGACCCTAGACACCAGATGGTCCTGGCGTGAGCTTGGCGAATTGCTCGACTTGCCGGACCAGGAACTGCGCCGTGTGGCGCATGATCATCACCGCGCCGCTCTGCGTTACCTCACTCTCGACCCTGAGACCCACGAGTTCGACCGCACCGCAGCGAGCTACGTCTCGACCGCAATGGCGCCGATCCAGCGGATCGTTCGGCCGCTCGCGCAGGCGTGGTCAGACCTCGCGGCGGAGTATCAAGTGTCGCTTCGAACTTGGCTTGCCGATGAGCAGCCGGCCCACCGTACGATCATTCTGCAGCGCGCTGCCCACCTCCCCGCCGTTTCGGCAGCGTGGATCACGGCGGCGCTCGAGGTGATGGCCCGGTTCTGCGTTGGCCCGGCGCTCGCCGATGATGAAGATCGGCGGCTTTGGTTCGTGCTCGACGAGTTTTCGACGGTTCCAAAAATCGAGGGGCTTCCAGATTTGTTCGCCCAAGGGCCGTCAAAGGGCGTGTGCGTCGTGCTGGCCTGCCAGAACCTCGAGCTGGTCGAAGATCGCTACGGCCCGACGGTCACGAAAAGCATCATCCAGAACACGGACGTTCAGTTACTCTTCCGCCTGAACGCCGGCGAGACCTCGACCTATCTGACGAAGACGGCTATCCCCAAAACGGAGATCCGCAGATATGACCGACCGCGGCCGAAGGGCCCGAACGACGCAGCTACGACGCCGGAAAAATCGGAAAGCATCTGCCTGATCACCACGCATGATCTTGCGACGTTGCCGCGGGGCGAGGCGTACGCCGTGGTGGAAGGCAGCGTCGTCAGGCTTCGTTGGCCCAGATCAACTTGGACCCAGCAACGCGAGCCGACGATCCAGGCCAATTGGGTTATCGACCAAGGCACCGTGAAGCTAGCCTAGCTGGGGACAAGATGGCCGTTTTGATGGCTCATCTCGCCGCTATCCAACAGGCCGGCACGACGCAAACTGGACCCTTAGCGGTCCTCTCGGAGGTCCGCTTACAGACAATTCTCTATCGCCGACGCCAGCCAGCCTTTGCGACCTTTTCGACGAACAGGCGTCTTTGGAGCGGTCGTCCACAGCATCTCGATCACGCGGGCGCCAACCGGCCACCTTTGGATCAACGCGCCGATGACAACGCTGCAGCGAGCGACATGCCCAGATTCTGCACAATCGTCAGCAGATGACAGAGACCTTCGTCGGATCGTCGGCCGCCGCTGCCCACGCCTCAGACTGCCAACTTTAGGTCAACGCGGCCACGAGCGACGCGGCGCATTCCTTCCGCTCGCTGTGCGGTTGGTCAATGTCGAAAAACGTCCCGAGGGATCAGCGTGAACTTCAACAGCTCCTCCATCACCTCGATCACCGGGTCGTAGTAGGACTCATACGCGCGGAAGGTGACCGAGGGCTTGAAGCCCCCGGTCTTCATCACGCGTTCAGGGGCAGAACCAGAGCGGGCCAACCATCACGCAGCCACGGGTCCGCCAGTCGCTGGGACGAGCGCGGTGGCTCCGCCAGCCCCGGGGCGCTGATCGATAGCGGCTCCCGGCCTTAAACCGATGCCGATCATGCCGGTCGGCTTTGCGGTCCGCCCGATGATGATCGCGACGCATGTCGACGAGCTGGATCGAAGCGCTCTGCGAGAAGGCCGGGCCGGAAGGCGGCGGCGCGGCGAAAGCCGAAGCTGGAAGAAGCGCCACGAAGGCGGCGGGCACGAGGAATTTCAGCATGTCTCTCCCTTTGCATGATTGTCTTCCACGCGCTGGGACGCGAGGCCCTGCGCCCCGCGGCCTCTGAGCTCATGTGCGTCGGCCAATCTCACCGTCAATCTGCTGGCTGATCCTCCGTCGCCCCGTGCGACGATCGTCAGGGCGTCATCAGCCGCGGCCGCTGCAGCGCCGCCAGCCGCCGGGCGACGCGGTCGCCGCCTCGCTCGCTGGAGTTCTTCAACATCGGCCTGGGACCGCGATCCCCAAGGCGCGGCGCAGCTGGTGAAGATCGTACGGTTGTGCAACCTCGGCGCCGCGCCGTAGCCCTCTTGCAGTTCGCAGGTCCCGTAATCCTTCGAGAATATGAAAGGAATGCCGGCCACAGACACGGCGTCGGCGACGGGATAGACCGGCTCACCGGCTACGTTGACGTCGAGCAGGGCGACATCGAAGCAGATGTCCGCGACCTTCGTCAGCGCGTCGGAGACCCGCCCCGCGACGGCGACGACCTCATTCCCAAGATCTTCGCGCATGTCGACGATGAGAGCGGCGACTAATCCTTCGTCCTCGACAACCAGGACCCGCAGTGCGGTGGAGGCCATTAGGTCGCTTTATCCGTGAGCGGGAACCGCACCTGCCACTGCACGCCCTCGCGCGTGAAGCTCAGATCGGATACGCCCCCCAGGTCGTAGGCAACGATCCGGTCGAGCAGCCGCGCGCCAAAGCCTCGGCGGTGCGGCGGCGTCAGGATCTGTGGCCCGTCCTGCTCGCGCCATTGCAGCGTCACCTCGCCACCCCCACCAGAAGGCGAGGAATGCCAGGTCACATGAACCCTCCCAGTAGGCGAGGAGAGCGCGCCGTACTTTACCGCATTGGTAGCTAGTTCTTGGATCGCCAGCGCCAGCATCAGGAAGATGTTCGGCGACACGACGACCTCGTCGCCGTCGAGCCGGAAGCGGTTCTCTCCCTCGCCGCGAAACGGCTCTAGCATCACCCGCATGAGTTCGCTTAGAGCTACATGTCCCCAGGAACCAGCGCTCAGGATCGAGTGCGCCCGCGACAGTGCGAGCAGACGGGCTTCGAAAAGAGCGCCGAACTGCTCGAGACCCTCGCTTGCGCGCAGCGTCTGGCGGGCGATGGATTGAACCGTCGCCAGGGTGTTCTTCACCCTGTGATTGAGCTCTGCGATGAGAAGCGCCTGCTTTTCTCGCGCCAGGCGTTCCTGCGTGACGTCGCGCGCGATCTTGGAGGCGCCGATGACCATGCCGCTCCTGTTGCGCACGGGTGAGACCGTGAGCGAGACCGGCACCAGCGACCCATCCTTGCGACGCCGCACCGTCTGATAGTGTTGGACACGCTCGCCTCGTGCGATGCGGGCGAGGATGCCTGGCAGCTCGTCCACCCGCTCCGGAGGGGCGAGCGTCGAGATCGGCAGCCCGATGATCTCGTCAGCGCGAAAACCAAACAGGCGTTCGGCGCCAGGATTCCAGCTGCGGATGAGGCCGCCCGTGTCCTTGCCTACGATTGCGTCCTCGGTGCCTTCCACGATGGCGGCCAACCAAGCACTCGCGTTGGCCCAATGCCCGGATGAGTGTTCAAGCAAAGCGGCCTCCTGAGCTCCCTCGCGGTGGGTCGCTGAGAGTGAGATCAACAAACGGTCGTTGGCGTAGCCCCGTCCCGTAAGGGAGGCACCACTTGGACCGCCTGGCAAGCCCCCGCCTTGGCGGCGTTGCATTGCGTTTATCGTCGTTCGACGCCAGGACTGCGGGGCTGGCCGTCCGAGCTTATCGCGCGTGGCCCGGTTGGAGCGCTGCGCGGTTCTTCGACTGCGGCGCGATCAGGCTTGGTCTCGGGCGGACTTGCGTAAGCCGAGAGGCGCCGCAGGGTCGCCACGCCCAGCGCCTGCTCCATGCGTGAGGCGTCCACTGGGCGGCCAAACAAATAGCCCTGTCCGATGTCGCAGCCCTGTTCGGCGAGTTGCTTCGCCTGCAGCTCCGTTTCGATGCCTTCAGCGACCGTTGTCATTCCGAGGCGCCGCGCGAGATCGATCACCGCTCCGACGATCACCGCGTCGTTTTTCTCCGACGGTAGCCGCGAGATGAACGAACGATCGATCTTGAGCGTGTGCACCGTAAACTGCTGGAGATGCGTCAGGGAGGCGTAGCCGGTTCCAAAGTCGTCCAGCGCTATGGTCACTCCGGCCGCCGACAGGGTCTGCAAGGCGCGCTCGACCGGCAGAGCCAGTTTTCCGAGGAACACGCTTTCCGTCACCTCGAGCTCCAGCCGGGACGGGGCGAGGCCAGCAGCGTGAAGCTGGTTGAGAATGCGTTCGGCGAAGTCGCCCCTCGCGAAATCGCTGGGCGCGCCGTTAACAGCCACGCGGCCGGGATCGAGCCCCTTGTCGAGCCAGCGGGCGACGTCGCCGAGGACCTTTGCAAGCATGAGGTCGGTGAGTTGCACGGAGAGCTCCGCGTCCTCGAAGGCGGCCGAGATCGCGGCGGGAGGCATGAGGCCCCGCCGATGATGGTGCCAGCGCAGCAGCGCTTCGAGCCCGACAAAGGCTCCCGTTTGTAGGCAGACCTTGGGCTGGTAGAAGGGTACGATGCGGTCGTCGGCAAGCGCCTTCCGCGCTTCGCGCAGCATCGTGGTCCGCTGCTCCACTTCCTCGCGCATCGCCGGCTTGAACTCGCGGATCGTTCCGGGGCCAGCGGCTTTCGCAGCGTAGAGCGCCAAGTCGGCGCTCTTCAGCAGGTCCTCCGCGTCCTCTGCATCCCTCGGCCAAATGGCCACCCCGGCGCTGAGGCTTGGCGCCACGCTTCGGCCGTGGATCGATATGGGCTTTTCCATCCCGAGAAGGATTCGCTGTGCCGTCTCGATGCGGGCCTCTTCCAGACGAACCCGGGGCAAAATGACGGCGAATTCATCGCCTCCCAGACGGGCCACCGTCGCCCCCGGCGGCGCATTACGGGTGAGCCGCCTGCCGACCGCCTGGAGCACCGCATCTCCCGTGACGTGGCCCATGCTATCGTTCAGAGACTTGAAGCGATCGACGTCAAGCGTGACCAGGCCGACGCAATGGCCCGAACCTTCAGCCTCCAAGAAGGCGCTCTCAAGCCGCTCGGCGAATAGCGCGCGGTTCGGCAGCCCCGTCAGTGGATCATGCTGAGCCGCCCAGCGTAGATCGTCCTCGACTCGCTTGGTTGCGGTAATGTCCAGGAGTGCCCCGACTGAGCGAACCGGCCGTCCGTCAGCGTCGCGGATCATGCGGCCCCGCGACAGCACGAAGAGGTATTCGCCATCGGCGGCCCGGAAGCGGTACTCGACGTGCCACCGCGTGCTCGCGCTGTCGACTACGTCCTTGACCAGCGCGGCCACCCGGTCGCGGTCGTCGGGATGGATCTGGTCCATCCACCACTGCATGGAGGTCCCGGCCTTGGCCTGCGCATAGCCCATGACCTCCTCGATCGCATCGCTCCACTGGACCTGGTCGGCGTCGTGGGACCAGTCCCAGATGATGTCCTTCGTAGCGCCGGACGCCAGGCGATAGCGTTCCTCGCTTGCGCGCAGCGCGGATTCCGCCATCACCTGGTCGTGGATGTCTTCGAGACTCCCGTACCACTTGACGATGCGGCCCTGTCCGTCGCGGCGCGCCCGCGCCCGCGCCCGGAACCAGCGATAGTTTCCGTCACGTTGCCTGAGCCGATAGCGCGCGTCGGCAGCCGCGTCGCTGCCACTGGCGCGGGCTTCCTTCCAAGCCGCGAGCACGATCGGCAGATCCTCTGGATGCAAGGCCTGCTGCCATCCGGCGTCGAGCGCGGCCGACCTCGGCAAGCCGACGATCTCAGACCAGCGGGGTCCTATCTCGACTACCCGTCCATCCGGATCGCCGAGCCATGGGACTTGCGGGTTCAGCTCCACCGACCAGCGATGGTGCTCCTCGCTGGACTGGAGCGCAGCGACCAGCTCCTGCAGCCGCTCGGCGTCGCGCGCCGTCACCTCCGCGACGCGGCGGTCATGGTAGCCCAGCCCGAGCGCGATCAGCAGAACCACGACGCTCACACCGAGGACGATGGAGGAGGCCCCGCTCATGCCGAGGGCGAGCCCCACCGTCGGATCGGCGGCGGTCGGCACGATGGAGACGGCCGACATCGACACGAAGTGCAGGAAGAGGATGCCCGCCGCCAGCACGAACGCCGGGAGGACGGGCAGAGGGAAGTCCGACCGCTTCGCCAGAAGACGGACGGAGGCGGCGCACAGCAGCAGCCCCCCGACGGCCGCCGCCACGATCAGGTCGGCGTCGTAGGAGACGTCGCCGGCGACGCGGAGGGCCATCATGTCGATGAAGTGGGCGAGCGCCAGCGCGACGCCGATGAAGAGCCCTCCGATCGTCGGCTGCGAGACCGCGCCGCCGAACGCGACCATCCAGCCGATGGTGGCGGCGCCGCAGGCGAGCAGCACCGAGACCACCGCGGTGTTCACATCGAACAGAATCTCGAGCCCAGGATCGTAGGCCAGCATGGCCGCGAAATGCGTGACCCAGATGCTGGTGCCCGTCACGACGCCGGCGGCCAGCAGCCACCACGTCCGCTTTTCGGGCGCCGCAGCTCGGCCCCTTTGAGCCAGGACGAGGGACGTCAGGGACGCGAAGATGCAGAGGCCTACCACCAGCACCAGAAGCCTCGGATCATGCTGGGTGGTCAGGCAGGCGTAAATGCGCATCATCGCTGCAACCTCGCGCTCTCCCACCGATGGCGGGCGGATCGTGCAGACTCGAAGCTAGATTCATTACCATCCCCCCTCTCTGGAGTTGAAAAGCCCACCTATCCGAAGGAGATCGGAGATCATCCGGCTGCCAGCGAGTTCCCGATGTCGAGAATCTGCGCCTCGAGCTCCAGTCAGAGGAGGAACTGCTCTGTCGCCGCCAAGACGGGACGGCGTTCTACGCCGCCTTCAGCAGCTCCCTCATTCCCGAAGCGGGCATGTGCCCGGTCGTGTCCGTCAGCATCACCCAGCGGAAGAAGCGGGAACGAACGCTTCTCACGCTAGCCGAACGCGATGCCCGGACGGGCCTCAAGAACCGGCGCCCCGTAGAGGAGGCGCTGAGCGCGGCCGTGCACGACACATGCAGGCTGGTGGTCCTCGACCCCGATAATTCATGCACATCAACGACATGCTTGGTCATCTCGTCGGCGACGCGGTGCCGAAGGAGTTCCCGCGCGCCTTTCACCTTGGCCGGGCGGACGCCCCCGAGGCCCACCAGGCAGACAAAATCGTCGAGGGCCGCCACAGCGGGTCCGTCATACGGTCCATGCCAAGGAGTATCTTTTCCCCAACGCTTGAGCGTTCGACCGCGCGCGTCGCGACGAAGAAGACCAGCACGAGTGCGATGCCGGTCCAGAGCCATGGATCGGCGAGGGTCGCGCCGATCGGCGCGGGTGGGGCTCCGACGATGTAGGGAGCGAACCACTTCACGTGAGCTTCCGCCGGCAGTGACCAGAGCGACAGGGCGACTCCAGTTCCGGCGCGGAAACATCTGACCGGTAGGCCGCGGCGCTCCGCTAGACGTGGTCGAACGAGCTCGCCGGCTGGGCTTCCAGGATCCAGGCTCATGGTGAATTCTCGTTCCATGCTGATGATGTCTGCCGATCCCCGACTTCGAGACGAGTCTTCCCGATCCTCCTCAGCACTTTTCCCGCCGTAAAGCGACGGCGCTCAGGGGGCCGGGTCCCGGAAGCGGCGGGCCCGCTCGACAATGTCGATCATATGATCTGCCGCATGGACGGTCAGCCTGTGCTGGGTGAAGCCGGGCCTGGGAGAAATAAAGGCCGCCATCTCGCGAGCGGTCTGGAGTTGCCGGTCAGATCCTTCGGCGAGCAGGGTGATGATCAGGTTCTCGAGCGCGATGACGCGAATGCGAAGCTGCACCAGCTCTGCATCTGTTAACTCAGGGACTTCGGCTTGTCCTTCGCCTGAGGCTAAATCTTTCTTCAGACCGCCCGGCACCGCGCCGCCCTCGTTTTCCCACCTCGAAAGCGCCGTTTGCCGCTGGCGGGAAGGACCTAGGACATCAAACTTTTCGTCTGGCACGAAGAGACCTCCTGACTCTGCGAGAGGATTGGGATCGATCAGCCTATCCTGTTAGGTGAGCGGGCCCAACCGACCGAGGTGCGGCGTACGCGCAGGGGTGAACGGCGATGAGGGGAACATCCCGATGAATAGCACAAGAAAATTGTGGATTTACCTGGCGGTTCTGCTCATCGCTTCTTTTGCGACCCTGCTGTGGACCGGCGGCGAAATCTATCGGGCATCGCCTCCTATGCCAGAGCGGGTGGTTTCAACCGACGCCCAAATGATCTACACGCGCGCCGACATCGAGTTGGGCCGCCAAGTTTGGCAGTCGATGGGCGGAATGCAGCTCGGCTCGATCTGGGGCCATGGCGCGTATGTCGCGCCTGACTGGAGCGCCGACTGGCTCCATCGGGAAGCTGTCGGCGTACTTGATCTCTGGGCGCAGCGCGAAGCCGGGGCTGCCGTTTACGCGGATTTGCCCGAAGAGCAACGGGCGATGTTCCAGGCCCGTCTCCAGACGAGGATGCGGAACAACACCTACGATCCGGCGACCCAGACGATCACGCTGGACGGCGAACGCGCCGCCGCCATCGCGAGCGTCGCGGCCCATTACCAAAGGCTGTTCGGAAGCGACCCGACGACCGCCGAATTGCGTGAAGCCTACGCCATGAAGAACGACACCGTGCCGAACGCCAAGCATCGGCGCGCTCTCACGGCCTTCTTCTGGTGGACCGCGTGGGCGACCGTCACCGAGCGTCCTGGAAGCGATATTACCTATACCAACAACTGGCCCAGTGAACCGCTCGTCGGAAATAGGCCGCCCGCGAGCTTGTTCCTGTGGTCGGCATTCAGCGTCATTCTGCTTCTCGCAGGGATCGCTCTGCTCGGCTGGCACCATGCCGTCACCGCGGGACGGCATCAGGAAGCGCACGAACTGCCTGCCACAGATCCCATGTCGCGGGTCGTCGTCACGCCGTCGATGAAGGCGGCGGCGAAGTATTTCTGGGTCTTGCTGGGTATGTTTCTCCTGCAGATCCTGCTGGGCACGATCACAGCCCACTACCAGGTCGAAGGCCAGGTTTTCTACGGACTGAACCTCTCGGAGGTGCTTCCCTACTCGCTCACCCGCACCTGGCATACCCAATTGGCGGTGCTTTGGATCGCGACAGCCTGGTTGGCCACCGGCCTCTATATGGGCCCGGCCATCTCAGGCCACGAACCTAAGTATCAGCGATTCGGGGTGAACGTCCTTTTCGCCTGTCTGGTGATCATCATTATCGGCGCGTTCGCGGGGCAATGGCTCGCGGTCATGCAGAAGCTCGGGCTTGAGCACAATTTCTGGTTCGGTCATCAAGGCTGGGAATACGCCGATATCGGCCGCTTCTGGCAATGGTTCTTCTTTGTCGGCTTGATGCTGTGGCTGTTGCTGGTAGGCCGCGCTCTGTGGCCCGCGTTGCGAGCCGATACGGAGTCGCGATCGCTCGTGGCCTTGCTGTTCCTGTCGACCGTGGCGATCGGTCTATTTTATGCCGCAGCGTTGGTCTGGGGCGAGCACAGCCATCTTTCGGAAGTCGAATACTGGCGCTGGTGGATGGTCCATCTCTGGGTTGAGGGCTTCTTTGAGGTTTTCGCGACCGCGGTCCTCGCCATCCTTTTTACCCGCCTTGGCCTGTTGCCGGCCAAGCTCGCGACCGTGGCGGTGCTGTTCGCCACGATCGTGTTCCTGGCAGGCGGAGTGCTCGGGACCCTGCACCATCTTTATTTCAGCGGTACGCCCACCGCAGTGATCGTGCTCGGGGCAAGCTTCTCGGCGCTTGAAGTCGTTCCGTTGGCCTATATCGGCTTCGAGGCTTACGAACGATACAGGCAAGGGCACGCGACCCCTTGGATGGCGCGCTATCGTTGGCCGGTCATGTTCTTCCTGGCGGTCGCCTTCTGGAATATCGTCGGGGCCGGATTGCTCGGCTTCCTGATTAATCCGCCGCTGTCCCTCTACTACATGCAGGGCCTCAATCTGACGCCGCTGCACGCCCATACTGCCCTGTTCGGCGTTTACGGCATGCTCGGCATCGGGCTTGTCCTCTTCTGCCTGCGTGGCCTCAAACCGGACCTCCTTTGGAGCGAGCGCCTGCTCAAGACCAGTTTTTGGTCCTTCAATATCGGCTTGGCCCTAATGGGCGTGATGACTCTGCTGCCAATCGGCACTCTCCAATTGCTGGCGGCAATAGACCATGGTTACTGGTACGCGCGCTCGGCGGAGTTCATGCAGAAGCCCATCATTGACTTCTTGGTGTGGATACGCGTTCCCGGGGACATCATCTTCAGCGTTGGGGCGCTGACGCTAGCTTGGTTCGTGCTGGGATTATGGGTTAGGCCTCGAACCGACGGAGCGGTCGCGCAGGCCTGATCCCGTTGTTTCATTAGGGCGGTCGCCTCAGATGCCTCGCCGCCGGACGCTGAGGCGCCCGCGACGTAAGGAATTCCGCGGGGGCGGGTGGCCGGTCCCCATCGGGACGTCCAGACGTTCAATGTTAGTTCATGGCCAGGCCGAGGCGGGCGGCGACGACCGGCCCCTGAGCCCCGCCGACGAGGTCAGCTAGCGTCACGCCGTCCAGAACAGCCAGAAAAGCCTGAAGAGCTTCCGCGATCAGGCGCTGAAGGCGGCACACGTCGATCAACGCGCAGCCCGGTCCGTTCGGCTGGAAGCAGGCGACGAGCGCCATGTCGTCCTCCGTGAAGCGGACGACGTCGCCGACCCTGATCTCGGCCGCAGGCCGCCCGAGCCGCAATCCGCCGCCCTTGCCGCGAGCGGTGGCCACAAAGCCGCCGCGGCCCAGACTGTGCACCACCTTCACCAGATGGTTTTCGGAGATGCGGTGCGCCTCCGCGATCTCGCGGATCGCGACGCGCCGGTCCGTGCGGAGGGCGAGATAGATCAGCGCGCGCAGGGCGTAATCGGTGTGGAGGGTTAGCCGCATCTTTGAAGATATATCTTCTTTACACCTTTGCGCCAACCTCATAGAAGATGCATCGTCAATGCACCTTCTGGAGGAAGCGACATGGCGAGAATGATCAGCGACGGCGCGATCGGCGTCGTAAAGGCGACAGTCCCGGCGATCGAGGCGCACGGTCTCGCCATCACGCAGCGGATGTACGAGCGCATGTTCGCCAACCCCGACATTCGCGACCTGTTCAACCAGTCCAACCAGGGCGACACCGGATCGCAGCCGCGGGCGCTTGCGGCCGCCATCCTGGCCTACGCCCAAAACATCGAGAATCTCGGCGCGCTGACCCAGGCGGTGGAGCGCATCGCCCAGCGCCATGTCGGCCTCAACATCCTGCCGGAGCACTACCCGTATGTGGCGGAGGCGCTGCTCGGCGCGATCAGGGACGTGCTTGGCGAGGCCGCAACCCCGCAGATTCTGGATGCGTGGGGTGAGGCTTACTGGTTCCTGGCCGACATCCTCATCGGGCGCGAGAAGGAAATCTACGGCGAGCACCAGGCCGCCCCCGGCGGCTGGGCCGGGTGGCGCGACCTCGTGGTCACCGAGAAGCGGCGCGAGAGCGACGTCGTGACGTCCTTCGTGCTTAAGGCGGCCGACGGCGGTCGCGTTATGCGGCACAAGCCCGGACAGCATCTCACCTTCTGGCTGGACATCCCGGGCCGCGCCGCGCTCAAGCGCAACTACAGCATCTCCTCCGCGCCGAACGACGATTTCTATCGCATCAGCGTGAAGCGTGAGCCGATGGGCGTCGCGTCCGGCTGGCTGCACGAAGAAGCGGGCGTCGGCACGGTGCTCAAGACCGCAGCGCCCGCGGGCGAGTTCGTCGCGCCCGTCAGCCTTGAGCGGCCGCTGGTCTTGGTCAGCGGCGGGATCGGCGTCACGCCTCTCATCAGCATGCTTGCGGCGCTGGCGCCTGAGAAGCCGGAGCATCCAGTCCAGTTCGTCCACGCCGCGATCTCGGGTGCGACGCACGCGCTCGGCGCCGAGGCGAAGGCCATCGCGCGGGACTCCGGCGGAACGGTGCGGGTCACCACCTTCTACGAGACTCCGCGGGAGCACGACGTGCTCGGGGAGGCCTATGACGAGAAGGGCAGAGTGACGGGAGAATGGCTCGCGGCCCACACGCCGCTGGCCGCCGCGGACTATTATCTGTGCGGCCCCCGGCCATTCCTCCGCGCCCTGGCGGGGGAGTTGCGCCACCACGGCGTGCCGTCGGCGCAGATCCGCTACGAGTTCTTCGGCCCGACGGACGAGGCTCTGGCGGCCTGAACTCCGCGGTCTCGGACTCCTTCCGGTGCAGGTCGGGGTTCGGCGCAGGCTATGCAACTCACCCGCATGACGCGTCCTCGCTGATCCACACTCCGCGTCGCTTACTCGGCGCATGTACGAAGCCAAGCGGGGACGTCATAATGCGTCATTTAGCTGACCGACAATGTCACCTCCGTCTGTGACGCGGTGTGTCCCGAGACGCCAAGCTTGAGGCGCTAGGTGGCATCCATGAAGCCGAGCGTCGGCTTTGCATGTTCCGGAGTTTGGCTGGCAGCGGTGGGCCAAGGTCGGTACGCGATGCCAAAAACAAGGCTCCGAAATGATACTGGGCCGGTCGTCCAGCGTCATCCGGATGCGAAGAGAGTAGTCGGTATGGATCGTCAGCCGCACGGACTGCCTTTTCAAGAAGATGTGTGGATGATTCACTTTTTCGATTAGGCAAGAGGTAGCAACGGAAAGTAGTTCGATCATGCTTGTCGATGAAAAGCCGGCCGACCTGTCGGAGCGTCTGGTCGAGCGCCTGGTTCACACCTTCTATGGCCGTATCCGCGAGGATGTGGTGCTGGGGCCGATTTTCGAGGCTCGCCTCGCGGACCGCTGGGATGCCCATCTCGGCAAGATGATTGACTTCTGGTCGTCGGTCGCCCTCAAGAGCGGACGCTATGGCGGCCGGCCGCATCTGGCGCATCAGGGGCTCGGGCTAGAACCGGCGGATTTTCAGCGCTGGCTGAGCCTCTTCGAGAAAGCCGTCCACGACGTCTGCGACGGTGCTGCCGCCGCCTTGTTCATAGATCGTGCGCATCGCATCGCCGACAGCCTGCAGATGGGCCTGAACATCGGGCCGAATGCGCTGCATCTGCCTCCCCGCTCACCTGACGTGGCGCAGCGCGTCCAGCGTTCGGGTAGCTGAACCGCGAGCTCGCGAAGGAACGCCTGCGAATGATCGACAATGCCGCTCTCCGTTCCCTGAGTCGCGCCGCCGGGCTGCTGACGATCGCCAGCCTTTTTGCTGCGACGCCGGCGCATGCGCATGTGAAGTGGTTCGCGCCCTATATCGTCGGCGCCGCGCCGCAGCCGATCACAGCGACGCTGACCAATGTCTGGTTCTGGACCGGCATCGCGCTCGTGCTCGCCTTCTTCCTGGCTACGCGCGCCGTTGAGAAGTCGAGCGCGGGCGAGACGATCCTGCGGGGCATGGATCGCATCACTGACCCGCTGTGGCAGCGGCTCGATGACTTCGTGCGGATCGTCATCGGCGCCTTCTTCGTGGCGATCTTCGCAGTCGGCGGCGTCTATCTGACGCCCGATCTGAAGACGCCGGCGGAGTGGGTATCGTGGACCCAGCTCCTGATCGCCGGCCTGATCTTCTCGCGACGCACACAGCCGCTCGCCGCGGCCGGCCTCATCGGCCTATGGGTGCTGGCGCTGCGCGAGTACGACGTCTTCCACCTGCTCGACTATCTGGCGCTCGGCGTCGGCGTCGCCGCCTATCTGGTGCTTGAAGCCTCTTCCAATCCCGAATGGCGCAAGCACCGCTTCGAAGTGCTGCGCTGGGGCGTGGCCATCGCCCTGATGTGGTCGAGCCTTGAGAAATTCGCCTATCCCGACTGGTTCTATCCGCTGGTCGAGGAAAAGCCGTTCCTGACCTTCGGCATGCCGCGCGATATGTTCATCCCGATGGCCGGCGTCGCCGAGTTCACAATGGGCTTCGGCCTGATCTGGACGCCGTTGATTCGCCGCCTGTCGGCGGTCGCGCTGTTCATCATCTTCAACGCCGCGGTCTATCCGTTCGGGCGCATCGACCTGATCGGGCACGCGCTCATCATGGCGATTATCGTCGCGATCGCGGCCGATCACACGCGGGAGATCCATTTCCTCCCGGCGGCCAAGCGGGCGCTCGCCGGCGTGCCGGCGGGCATTGCTGCCGCGCTCGTCATCTTCGTGACAGGCTACTGGGGATTGCATATCGCCATCTACGGCATCGAGGGCACGCCCGGCCCGGCGATGGCCGAGCGTCTGACCCACACGCCCAACCCCGAACATCCGCACGGCGCGCACGACATCGCTGCAACAGCAGCGACGGCTGAAGCCGCCTATCGGACGGCGATGGACCGCATGCACGGGCCGATGATGCAGGCCGTCGCCAATGCCGATCCCGACATTGCTTTCGTGCTGGGCATGATTCCGCACCACCAGGGCGCGGTCGACATGGCCGAGATCGTGCTGAAATTCGGTAAGGACCCGCACAACCAGCACTTCGCCCGCGAGATCATCGCCACACAGACGCGCGAGATCGGTGAGATGCGGGACTGGCTTCGGCAGAGAAGCATTTCCCAGCCGTGAGGAGGCCCCGATGAACGAGACAGCGATCGATTACGCGCCGATGCCTCTCCCCAAATCACGACGGCTGATCGCCGATGAAGGCCATGGCCGCGCCCTGCTGACCACAATCCGCCTTCTTCTCCAATCCGATGTACGCAAGCGGATCCCAATCATGCGCCGGATGCTCCGCACGCACGGTCGATGGCTGCGCGCGATTGCGTTCGTCGTGCAGAAGCCGATTGCCGCCGAGGCTACACCGAAATGAGCGGCCTTCCCCCAGATGTCCGCGCTTATAGCCGCTCACCGGAGTTCAATCAGGACACGCTGCCGGCGGCCCTCCGGAAGCGACATAGCACGAAGGCGGGGACATGGGCGTTGATCCACGTTCTCGAAGGCAAGCTGGCATATCGGATTTACGAGCCGCCGAGCGAGACAGTTCTCGAGCCGGGAAAGCCCGGCCTCGTCAGACCCGAGCAACTGCACGAGGTCGAGCCCGCGAGCGTGCCGATGCGGATGTACGTCGAGTTCTATACTGCGAAAAGATGATTCACGGCTTTCTCTACCGCCATCGATAACCACAGGGGTGCGATCGACATGAGCAAGGTCGTGCTGAAGTGCGGCAAGGATCCCGAGACCCGGGAGATGGCGAACAAGGTCATCAAGGCGCAGGAAGAGGAGATCGCCGAGATGACCGCCTGGATCGAGAAGCACGCATAGCGGTAGGCGCGCGGCTGCGCCGCGGGCTAGTGGCGCGCGCGTGCTGGCGCCGCGCTGACAGTCGGGAGCCCCGCCCCGGACTCCAGACTCGTGATGATCGGGCAGTCCGGCCGGCCGTCGCCTTCGCAGGCGCCGGCCAGACGCCGGAGCGCGTCCGCCATTTCCTGCAGCTGGTGGGCGCGCGTCTCGAGCTCCCGGACATGGCCGAGCGCAAGCGCCTTGACCTCCGCGTTGCTGCGGTCCGCGTCGCTCCACAGGGCAAGCAGGACGCGGATCCGCTCGAGCGAAAAGCCCAGGTCGCGGGCGTGGCGGATGAACGCCAGCCGGTGCAGGTCCGCATGGCCATAATCCCGGTAGCCGCTTTCGCGGCGTCCGGGCGCGGGCACCAGCCCGATGCTCTCGTAGTAGCGGATCATCTTGGCGGAAACGCCCGAAGCCTGGGCCGCTTGGCCGATGTTCATGGGCATGCGCCTCCCCTGTTGACCTTCCCATGATGGGAAGGTCCAGGGTGCCCGGCAAGATCAATTCAACGGAGGGCGCCGCCATGACGCAGCACACACACGCCGCAGGCGACCACGCCGGTCATCACGGTCACGGCTGCTGCAGGGGCCACAAGATGGCGCCCGGCAGCGGAGACACGGTCAAGGATCCGGTCTGCGGGATGACGGTCGACCCCGCGACCGCGCGCCATACCAGCAAGCACGGCGGCACGGCCCACTACTTCTGTTCGGCGGGCTGCAAGACCAAGTTCGACGCGGATCCGGACCGCTATTTGAGACCGGCGGCGGACCGTCACGCAGACGAGGTGGCCGCAGGCGCCGTCTACACCTGCCCGATGCACCCTGAGATCCGGCAGGTCGGTCCCGGATCCTGCCCGATCTGCGGCATGGCGCTGGAGCCTGAAATCGCCAGCGCCGAGGCGGCACCCAATCACGAGCTCGCCGCCATGACCCGACGGTTCTGGATCGGTCTCGTGCTGACAACGCCGGTGTTCCTGCTGGAGATGGGCAGTCACCTGATCCCGGCCATGCACCACCTCGTGCCACCGGAGGTGTCCGTCTGGCTTCAGCTTGTGCTCGCAACGCCCGTGGTGATTTGGGCCGGCGCGCCATTCTTCGCGCGCGGCTGGCGGTCGGTGGTGACGCGCAACCTCAACATGTTCACGCTGATCGCCATGGGCACCGGCGTCGCCTACGCCTACAGTCTGGTCGCCACGCTGCTGCCGGGCCTGTTCCCACCCGCGTTCCGCGGTCCCGACGGAACGGTCGCGGTGTACTTTGAAGCGGCGGCCGTGATCACGGTGCTGGTGCTGCTCGGCCAGATGCTCGAGCTGCGCGCACGCGACCAGACGTCGGGTGCCCTCAGGGCCCTGATCAATCTCGCCCCCAAGACGGCACGGCGCATCCGGCTTGACGGCGGAGAGGAAGAGGCGCCGCTGGACACGATCGCGGTCGGCGATCTGCTGCGCGTCCGCCCGGGCGAAAAGGTCCCGGTGGACGGCGAAGTCACCGACGGCCGGTCCGCCGTGGACGAGTCCCTCGTCACCGGGGAGTCCATGCCGGTGACCAGGGCGCCAGGCGATGCCGTGATCGGCGGCTCCATCAACCAGTCCGGCGCGCTGACGATGCGGGCGGCCCGGGTCGGCCGTGACACGATGCTGGCGCGCATCGTCCAGATGGTCGCCCAGGCTCAGCGGTCGCGCGCACCCATCCAGCGCCTCGCGGACACGGTGTCCGGCTGGTTCGTTCCGGCGGTCATCGCGGTGGCGGCTGTCGCGTTCATCGCCTGGGCGCTGGTCGGCCCGGAGCCTGCCTACGCCTACGGGCTGGTGGCCGCGGTCGCGGTGCTGATCATCGCGTGCCCGTGCGCGCTCGGCCTCGCAACACCGATGTCGATCATGGTGGGTGTGGGCAGGGGCGCCGGCATGGGCGTCCTGATCAAGAACGCCGAAGCACTCGAGCGTCTTGAAAAGGTCGATACGCTGGTGGTGGATAAGACGGGCACGCTGACGGAAGGCAAGCCCACGGTCACCGCCATCGTGCCGGCGGCCGGCTGGTCGGAGCGCGATCTGCTGACCCTGGCAGCGGCGGTGGAGCGGCCGTCTGAACATCCGCTCGGCGCGGCTGTGGTCGCGGCGGCCGAGGCGCAAGGCCTCCGGATACCGGAGGCCGACGCGTTCGAGGCGCCCAGCGGTAAAGGCGTCAAGGCCGCGGTCGACGGCCGGCGGATCGTGATCGGCAACGCCGCGTTCCTGCGCGCCGAAGGCACCGAGGTGGCGGGCCTGCAGGATGAGGCGGATGCGCTCCGCCGCTACGGCGCCACGGCCGTGTTCGTGGCGGTCGACGGTGTCCCGGCCGGCATCCTCGGAATCGCGGATCCCATCAAGGCGACCACGGCCGAGGCCCTCCGGACCCTGAAGGCCGAAGGACTCCGCGTCGTCATGCTGACCGGCGACAACCGGGTGACCGCGGAGGCGGTGGCGCGGATTCTCGGCATCGACGAGGTGGAGGCCGATGTGCTGCCGGAGGCCAAGCACCGGATCGTCACACGTCTCAAGAGCGAAGGCCGGACAGTCGCCATGGCCGGCGACGGCGTCAACGACGCGCCGGCGCTCGCGGCGGCGGACGTAGGCATCGCGATGGGTACTGGCGCCGACGTGGCGATCGAAAGCGCGGGTCTCACGCTCGTGCGCGGGGATCTGATGGGGATCGCCCGCGCCCGGTCCCTGTCGAAGGCCACCATGGCGAACATCCGTCAGAACCTGGTGCTGGCGTTCGTCTACAACGCCGCCGGCGTCCCGATCGCCGCGGGGGTGCTCTATCCGGTGTTCGGGCTACTGCCGTCGCCGGTGCTCGCGGCTGCCGCCATGGCGCTCTCATCGGTCAGCGTCATCGCCAACGCCCTGCGGCTGCGCACGGTGCGCCTGTGAGCAGCTTTCGCGGCGACGAGGGGGCGGTGCGGGCGACTTGTAAACCGGGCCGCGCCGCCCAAGACTGGACGGACCGACACCCGCCCTTTTCAACCGGCTTCTGCCCCGCACCGCCCTCCGGCGTCATGCGGGGCCAGGACACGCCATGAAACCTACCGGCGAGATCACCCGCATCCCGGTCGATGCTGGCCTCTGGCGGCGCGACGATTTCGCCGCCAGGCTCAAGAACTGCTTCCGCGACGTCGTTGAGCCGGCGCCTTCCGGGACTTCATCACCGGTCAGACCGGCAAGGACCCCACCGCAGCCTTTCACGGCTGGCGCCGGGGCCGGCTGAGGACCGGCCGTGCCGTCTGGTGGCTGCCGTCACCTGGATAGGCAAGACCAGCGACTGGTCCTTTCCGCGCTGGCACCGGCCCTGCGCAGGGCGGTAGTTGCGCTCTTGGACCAGCTCGCCAGGAGGCGTCCTCGTTCTCCAGGCCGACGGCGAGCGAAGCCAGATGCGCCCGCGTCTTTCCGCGACCGCGCAGCACGCCCCCGGCAGAAGTCGGCCGAGCCATTTACGGAAGGTGGAAGGTCCTCTTACCGCAACGGAGCTAACGACGGCTGTTGGCGCCAAGCCGCCCTCCATTGGTCGCATCTTTTCGGTGCCGGCGGTTCGCGAAAAAGCTCGATCGCCGCAAGCTCGGTGGTTAAGCGACTTCACTGCGAACGGAGCAGAAACGTACACAGCGTCGTAGTCATGGTCAGTCTGAAGCCGGACGACGCAGTTTATTTGGTTTGGGCTGGGCTCCAAGCTTGGACGCGACAACCTGAAAATCTGCACGAGAGATCGCATTTGACCCGCAGCAAATCGATTTCGGGATGTGATCGATGGGAGGCCTTCTCTGGGAGGCATCCTTGGTCGCGACGATCGCAGCCGGCACTTCGGCGCAGTACTATCTTTCAGAAGTCGAATACTATCTCGGCGGTCGCGAGCCGGCTGGCCGATGGATCGCGGCTGAGCCTGCACTCGGCATTGCCGCGTCGTCGCCGGTGGAGCGCGTCAGCTTCGAGCGGCTGCATGCCGCTCGAAGCGCGGACGGACAGAAGCTGCTCGCCAACGACGGCGGGCGGACCGCGCATGTCGGCGGCTACGACGTTACGTTTTCGGCGCCGAAAACCGTCTCGCTCATCTGGGGCCTCGGCGAGGACGCGCTCCGCAGCTCGATCGAGCAAGCACAGGAGAACGCGGTCGCGTCCGCGATCCGCCTGCTCGAGCAGAACGCCGCGTTTTGTCGCCGGGGCAAAGGCGGCCGGGATCGCGAAGCCGTTAAGCTGACGGCGGCGCTGTTCCAGCATGGGGAGTCGCGACCGGCCGAGCACGACGACGGGTTGAAGTTCGCCGATCCGACGCTCCACAGCCATGCGGTCGTGCTGAACCTCGGGCTTCGCGCGGATGGAAGCTTTGGCGCACTCGATGGCCAAGCTTTGTTCGCTTGGAAGATGGCGGCAGGAGCCGTCTATCACGCCGAACTCGCCTGTGGCCTGCAGCAACTCGGTTTTGCGGTCGAAACCGCGGGTACGAACGGTCTGTTCGAGATTGGGGGGGTCGACGAGCGTCTGCGCGGCTATTTCTCGGCTCGACGCAGCGTCATCGAAGAGGATCTCGCGAAGCTCGGCGTCGAGCGCAGCTCCGACGCACCGGCACTCGCGGCCGCCTCGGCGCGAGCGACACGGAAATCGAAAAGCAAGGCCGATGGCGCGCATGACGATCGCCACGCGCTTTGGCGTGAGCGTGCGCAAGCACTTGGCTTCGCGCCTGAGCAGGTGATCGAGGCGGCGCGGTCGCGCGGTCGAGACCAAACGAACGCTCTCACGTCGGACACGACGGGGAGGCTCATCCGCGAACGTGTCGCGGACCTGCCGCGGCGCCTGACCGAAACGCAAAGCCTGTTCGAACACCGTCATCTCGTGGCGGCCGTCGCCGCCGCGCTGGTCGAGACCGGCGCCGGCGCGGATCGCGCGAAAACCGAAGTCGAGCGTCTGGTCGTCTCCGGCGAGGTCGTGGCGCTCAGTCAGGACGGACGCTGGCCGCATGCGATCTACTCGACGCCCGAACTGATCGCGATCGAGCGCAATCTGCTCACGCTTGGGCGTGACCTCGGTCGACGGACCGTTTCGGCCGCACCTCCTCGCGAGCATGTCGGCGAGCTGATACGCCAGGCGGGTCTCAACTCCGAACAGGCCGAAGCCGCGCATCTCGCCGCCAGCGCGCGGACGGTTGCCATCATCGAGGGCGCTCCAGGCGTCGGCAAAACGACGCTGCTGGCGCCGGTTGCGCAGGGCTGGCAAGAGTCCGGCTGGCGGGTCATCGGCGCGGCGACGGCATGGAAAGTCGCGCACGCCCTTCGTGACGATCTCGGGATCGAGGCCCGCGCAATCGAAAGCTGGCTGACTGGCGCCGAACACGGCCAGCCGTTTCTTACGGATCGCACCGTCCTGCTGGTCGATGAGGCTGGCCTGATCGGCAGCCGCGCGACGCATCGCATCCTGGGCGAGGTCGAGCGCGCGCGCTCTGTAGGGCTTGAGGTCGCGGTCCGCTTCGTTGGCGACCGAAAGCAGCTTCAGGCGATCGGCGGGCCAGCTTTGCGGATTCTCGCCGACGCCATCGGCACGCAGCGCGTCGACACGATCGTGCGCCAGCGCGAGGCCTGGGCTCGTGACGTCGTCACCCTCTTCGGCGAAGGTCGCGCCGCGGACGCGTTGGCGTTGCTGGACGCGCATGGCGCGATCCGCGATTGCTCTGGCCCGGTCGCCACTGCGGCCGCGATTGTCGCAGCCTGGAACAAAGCTCGCGCTGCTCGTCCCCACAAACCCGCTCCGGTCCTGATCGCGAGGACCAACGCGCAGGTGCTGGCGCTCAACGCTGGCGTCCGCGCGCACCTCCGCCAGGACCGTCTTCTCGCTTCCGCAGACACCGTCGTTGTCACGGCGGTAACGTCGTCCGGACGCGAACACGAGCTCAGCCTCGCGGTCGGCGACGAGGTGCGGTTTCTGGCGCGCGTCGACGCGATCGGCGTCGTCAACGGCACGCAGGCGCGGCTCACCCGGATCGAACAGATCGCGAGTGCGGACGGAACGTCCGCTATAAAACTCACCGCCGAGATCCGCGGTCGAGCGGTCAGCTTCGCCTCCGAAGATCTTGCCGACGACAAAGGCCGAGTCCGGCTCGGCCACGCCTACGCCACCACTGTGTACGGCGCGCAAGGGCTGACCACCGAGACAGCGCTCGTTTGGGTCGACGCCGCCATGGATCGCCACGACGCCTTCGTGGCGGCGAGCCGCGCCCGAAGCGCCACCACCCTGTTCGTCGATCGCGCGAGCCTCGACGCGAAGGTTCGATCGGAACTTCCGCTGGGAGAGCGCAAGCGGGCAATCGAGCCGCAGGAACGCCGTACGGCGCTTGCCCGCGCTCTGTCGCGATCTGGCGAAAAAACTTCGACCCTGGATTATTTGGCTGCCGACGACCCGCGAGCAATCCACAGCGAGCAGATGCTGGCGGGCCCAACGACTGCTTCGATCGATCGCAACGGCAAATCCGACGATCGTCAGCTGCGGACCAAGACGCGCCAGCGACGTCGCAGCGCGGAGCTTGGTCTAGATGGCTAAAGGAGCCTTACATAAGCGGCACCGACGCCCGTTAGCCAACCGAGCCATATTGACCGGCGCGGTCGCACATCGTGATGGCTCCGCAGATGTAATGTGCGACCATCCACGCGATCGCATGCGATGAGGAAGTTGATGTCCAAGCGGACCGCCAGATCAAAACCTGCGCCTCGCCTCGACGGGCGCCTGCGAGCTTGCGCGTATCTGCGGGTTTCGACTGGCCGTCAGGCGGAATCCGATCTCTCGATCCCCGACCAGCGCAAGCAGATCGACGCTTTCTGCGCGGCCAAAGGCTGGAAACTGGCCAGCGAGTTCGTCGAGCCCGGCGCCTCGGCGACCGACGACAGCCGACCCGAGTTCCAAAAGATGATTGAACGCGCGAGCGCCGACGATCAGCCGTTCGACGTCATCGTGGTGCATTCATACAGCCGGTTCTTCCGCGATGCTTTTGGTCTCGAGATGTACGTGCGCCGCCTCGCCAAGGTCGGCGTGCGCCTCGTCTCCATCACGCAGGAACTCGGCGACGATCCAGCGCAGGTCATGATGCGCCAGGTGATCGCGTTGTTCGACGAGTATCAGTCGCGCGAAAACGCCAAGCACGTGCTTCGGGCGATGAAGGAGAACGCCCGCCAAGGCTTCTATAACGGTTCCCGCGCCCCGCTCGGCTACACGACCGAAGAGGTCGAAAAGCGCGGTGCGCGCACGAAGAAGCGGCTCGTCGTCGACCCGGTCGAGGCCGAGCTCGTGCGGCTGATGTTCCGGCTCTATCGCCTCGGCGACGGACGCTCTGGACCGTTGGGAATTAAGGCGCTGACCTGCTGGCTCAACGAGCGTGGCTATCGGACCCGTCTCGGCGCTCGCTTCGGCATCGCGACCGTGCACGGGATCCTGACCAATCGCGTTTACATTGGCGAGTGGGTGTTCAACCGCACCGAATCCAAAACGCAGCGCGAGAAGCCTAAGTCTGAGCAGGTTCCGATCGAGGTCCCGGCGATCATCGATCGCGCCGAGTTCGAGGCCGTCGCCGAAACTCTTAAAGCCAGAAACCCGAAAGTGACGCCGCCACGTGTGGTGACTGGGCCGATCCTGCTGACGGGCCTCGCGACGTGCGGACGCTGCGGCGGGCTGATGACGCTGAGGACCGGCACCTCACGTTCTGGACAGGTCCATCGCTATTACAGCTGCTCAACGCACGGTCGCCAAGGCAAAGTCGGCTGCGCTGGGCGCTCGATCCGAATGGGCACGCTCGATACCCTCGTGGCGGACAATCTGGCCACCGAGCTGCTGGAGCCGACCCGCCTGCGGGAGATGCTGGCGTCCCTGATCTCTCGCCGGTCGAAGAAAGCAGCGGAAGTCGATGAACGAATCGCATCGCTGAGATCCGAGCTGAAAACCGCCGAGGACAAGCTCAAGCGCCTTTACGTCATGGTCGAGGACGGTGTTGCCGAGATCGACGACATCTTGAAGGAGCGCCTTGCGTCGCTTCGCCTTGACCGCGACCGCGCCAAAGCCGCGCTCGAGCGCATCGATGCCAACGGTCGACCGGCGGCAGATATCCCCCAAGACATGATCGACAAGTTCGGGATTCTGATGCGCCAGAACATCACCGAAGGCGACACGCCTTTCCGCAAGGCCTGGATCCAATCAATCGTCGACCGGGTCGAGGTCGGCGACGGCGCTATCCGGATTATCGGCGACAAAACGCGCCTCGAGCAGGCGGTCATTGGCGCGTCCGCGCAAAGCGGCGGCGCGGTTCGCGGTTTTGTACGGAATTGGCGCACCCGAGAGGATTCGAACCTCTGACCTCTGCCTTCGGAGGGCAGCGCTCTATCCAGCTGAGCTACGGGTGCCTGAGCCGGCGCGGAACCTAGCCGAACCGGAGGCGGGGGGCAATCGGGGTCGGCGGTTTGGCTTTACGCGCGCCGCGAGACGGCGGCGAGGCTCCCGGTCACCGCTCCGCTGAGGTTTGACCTGGGGCGCGGCATGCGCTGGCCGTCGGCGGCGGCGCCTCTACAATCCCGGGGGACGCCATGGGGACGGTCAGCGCATGAAATTCTCCCTTCTGCTCGCAATCTGCGGCCTCGCCACCTGCGCGCCCGCCGTCGCGCAGGAGAAAGGGGCGGACTTCCGCTATCGCGGGTGGATCGGAGCGCCGCTTCCGAACGACGCTGATAAGGGATGCGCCATGGCGGCGCAGGCGCGCGGCGGCGTCTTTGTCGCCTATGCGAATGCGACAGGCGCTTTCAAGATTGGCGTGGGAGGCGATGACTTCGATTTCGAGCCCGGCAAGGAGACGATCGCGGCCGTTGTTTTCGACGACGGCCCGCCGATGGTGCTGAAGGGCGTAGCGGCCTCCAAGGCGATGGCTTTGTTCGAGCCCATCGACTTTCCGGCGGGCGGCGGGCTGGAGCCTCTGGTCGAATCCTCTCGCTCGGTGCGAATGACCTTCGCCGGACGCTATCTGCGGGCGCGGCTCAACGGTTCGTCACGGGCTTTGAGGATGCTGCGAGACTGCGCCACGGCCCCGCAGCCGGTCGCGCCCATGGCCGCCGCGAACGGGAACGCGGCGAGCGGCCCCGAGGCGGGCGAGCGCGCCGCCGACTTCGGCTTTCTGCGACAGGGCATGGACGCGACGCAGGCCAACACCCGCCTGCTTGATGCTGGCTGGCAGGTAGAGGAAGCGACCGGAGCGGCCTCGGCCAGTCCAGGCGCACCGAACCCGCCGCTTGAAGCGCTGCGGGCTCGGGGGGTTGCGGCGCAATCCTGCGAAGGCGCGCCGCCTTCCTGCGTCATTGCTTATGCAGACGCTTACGGGAACGCGCTACGGGTGACAGCCGTTGGCGAGGAAGATCCAAAAGTAAAGAATTGGCGTTTCAATCCTCCGGATGAGCCAAATAGCGCTGCGTCAGAACCCGATGATCGGTAGCAGAGACCAAGCTCAGCGGCTTCGCGGCGTCCGGGTCCGCCGACAGCTATAGAGGCGACGAAGGGCAGGCGCTCCAGGCTGCGGCGCGCGACAAGCGCAGCCTCACCTCAGCCTGACGGCGATCCCGCCGTTCTTGGCTGTTCGATCCACCTGGAACAGCCCTGTGGCCTCCACCAGGTCGCTCAATCGCGCGAAACCGTAGTTGCGGGAGTCGAACTCCGGAGCGCGCTTCGCGATGTGGCTCCCGACGGCCCCGAGGCTCGCCCATCCGGTGTCGTCGGCGACCGCCGAGAGCGCGGAGGTCAAGAGCGCGGTGGTGGCGTCGTCGATCGCCTCGCCAGAGCGTTTGGAGGGCCAGGGCGCGGGGGGCGCCTTTGCGGTCCGTCTTGCGGCGGTCCTCTTCTTCGGCGCTTCGGGCGCCGTCGGTTTGATGGGGTCGGTCTCGGCGGGCCTCGCCAGCACGTCGAAGAAGATGAACTTGTCGCAGGCGGTGATGAACGGCCGCGGCGTCTTGCGCTCGCCAAAGCCATAGACCCGCAGGCCCTGCTCGCGCAGCCTGGACGCCAGACGGGCGAAGTCGCTGTCGCTGGAGACGAGGCAGAACCCATCGAAACGGCCGGTGTAGAGCAGGTCCATGCCGTCGATGATCATCGCGCCGTCGGTCGCGTTCTTGCCGGTCGTGTAGGCGAATTGCTGGACAGGCTGGATCGAGTGCTCCAGCAGGCACGTCTTCCAGCCGCCGAGATTGGGCTTCGTCCAGTCGCCGTAGATCCGCTTGACGCTGGCGGTGCCGTATTTCGCGATCTCGGCGAGCAAACCCTCGACGATTTTCGGCGACGCGTTATCGCCATCGATCAGCAATGCGAGGGTGGCGGAGCGGTCTGGGCCGTCGGGGGGAGGGGAAGAGCTCAGCGTCATCGGAAAATCCTGCGCCGGCGAGCGAGGCCGCGCAACTGCTCAAGGCCTGCGAACGACGTCGTTTCGCGCCGGCGTCGCTCCCCCGGACGGTCCGACTTGCCGGCCGCCGAGACCGCGCGATCTTCGCAGCGGCGAGGCGGCTTCGCCGCTCGAAAAGGAGCGCTATAACCATCGCCGTGCACGTCCATCCGCTTTTTGTTTCGGGTTCATAGACATGCCTGGCGCTTCAGGATCTGACGACAAGGCCGCGTTCGGAGTCCCCGGCCTCGACGACATTCTGGCTGGCGGCGTGCGACGCGATCGCCTCTATCTGCTTGAGGGCTCGCCCGGCACCGGCAAGACGACGATCGCGCTGCAGTTCCTGCTGGAGGGCGCAGCGCGCGGCGAGCTCGGCCTCTACATCACGATCTCGGAGACCGAGACGGAGCTGCGCGAAACCGCGACGTCCCATGGCTGGCCAATCCCGCCGAACCTCATCATCTTCGAACTCGCCCCGTCGGACAGTCTGCTCGACGCCGAGCAGCAGCAGAGCCTGCTCTATTCGTCGGACCTCGAGCTCGGCGAGACGACGCGGATGATCTTCGAGGCGGTGGAGCGCGTGCGGCCGTCCCGCATCGTCATCGACAGCCTGTCGGAAATCCGTCTGCTCGCCGGCGGATCCCTGCGCTACCGGCGCCAGGTCCTTGCGCTGAAGCATTATTTCGCAAAGCGCGGCGCGACGGTGCTGATGCTCGACGATCTGACCGCAGACGTCAGCGACAAGACGGTCCACAGCGTCGCGCATGGCGTGATCCGGCTTGAGGAATTGGCGCCGAGCTATGGGTCGGAGCGGCGCCGGCTGCGGGTGGTCAAATACCGCGGACAGCGCTACCGCGGCGGCTACCATGATTTCGCGATCCTGACCGGGGGCGTGACGGTGTTCCCACGCCTCGTGGCGCTCGAGCACAGGACGGAATTCGCGCGCTCGCCCCGCAGCAGCGGCATCCGGGAATTCGACGCCCTGCTTGGCGGCGGCGTCGAGAGCGGCTCAAGCACGCTGATCCTCGGCCCCACCGGCAGCGGCAAGAGCTTGATCGGAATCCAGTTCATCGCCGCGGCGGTCGCGCGCAGCGAGCGTGGCGCGATGTTCGTTTTCGACGAGGAGCTCGGGCTTCTGTTCGAACGAACCAGCGCCATGGGCTTTCCGCTGCGGCGCTGGGCGGAAGAAGGCAGCGTCATCATCGAGCAAGTCGACGCGGCGGAGCTCACGCCTGGCGAATTCGCTCATCGGGTGCGCGCCCGGGTGGACGCCGGCGAGATCAAGACAGTGGTGATCGACAGCCTGAACGGCTATCAGGCCGCCATGCCGGACGAGCACTCGCTCATCCTGCACATTCATGAGTTGCTGCAATACCTCAACCGGCAAGGCGTCTCGACCTATCTGACGCTGGCGCAACATGGATTGATGGGCGACATGAGATCGCCTGTGGACGTCACCTACCTGGCGGACACGGTGGTGCTGTTGCGCTACTTCGAAGCTTCGGGACAGGTGCGCCGGGCGATGTCGATCGTGAAGAAGCGGATGAGCGCTCACGAAGAGACCATTCGTGAATATCGCATCGGTTCGACCGGCCTGTCCGTAGGCGCGGCGCTCAAAGGCTTTCAGGGCATCCTGCGCGGTACGCCGAGCTATAACGGCCAGGACAGCGACATGCTCCTCATGGGCGCCGCTCCCGAGAGGTCCGGCCCGTTTTCGTGACTGCGCCGCACAACCCATCATCCGAACGCGTTCTGATACTCGCGCCGCTCGGCAGGGACGCCCGGATCGCGCAGTCGCTGATGACTGAGGCGGCGATCGCCTCTCTGATCGTCTCGGATATTGACGAACTGCTTCGTGGACTGAGCGAGACCGCGGGTTCTGTTCTCGTCACCGAGGAGGCGCTTCAGGGCGCAGATCTGTCCTCGCTCAGGGGCTGGATCTCTGATCAGCCGCCGTGGTCGGACATGCCGTTCGTCGTGCTGGTCCGGCATGGCGGAGGGCCCGAGCGAAACCCGGCCTCGACAAGTCTGTCGGAATTTCTCGGCAATGTGACCTTTGTCGAGCGGCCGTTCCACCCCACCACGCTGATCAGCGTCGTGCGGGCGGCGCTTCGCGGGCGCCGGCGGCAGTATGAGGCGCGCGCGCGGCTGGAAGCCCTGCGCGTCGAGCGGCAGCATTATCTGGATCTGTTCGAGAACATCGACGCCGGTTTCTGCACGTTCGAGATGAAGTTCGACGCGGGCGGACGCCCTATCGACTACCGGTTCATCGAAACGAACCCCGCGTTCGAGGCGCAGACCGGGCTTCGCAATGCGGCAGGACGGTGGATGCGCGAGCTTGCGCCGAACCACGAGCCGCACTGGTTCGAGACCTATGGGCGCGTGGCCATGACGGGCGAGCCCATCCGGTTTGAAAGCACGGCGAGAGAGCTTGGACAACGATGGTTCGACGTCCACGCTTTCCGCGTCGACAAACCCGAGCAGCGTCGGGTGGCGGCGCTGTTCAATGACATCACGCCGCGCCGCAAGCTCGAGCTACAGCTCCGTCAGCTCAACGAAGGCCTGGAGGCTCAGGTCGCCGAACGAACGGCCGAGCGGGACAGGGTCTGGAGGAACTCGCGCGACCTTCTGATCGTCGTTGGGATCGACGGCGTGTTCCGCGCGGTCAATCCCGCCTGGACAGCCATTCTCGGCCATCGGCACGAAGATGTGGTCGGCCGGAGCTTCCGGGAATTCATATGGCCGGACGATCTGGCCGTGACGGAGGCGGCGCTCCACGACGCTTCGGAAGCGCGCGACCTGACCAATTTCGAGAACCGGTTTTCTCATGTCGACGGCACGCCGCGCTGGTTTTCCTGGCGCACCTCGGCGGAGGGCGACCTCATCTATGCCTACGGACGCGAGATAACAGCCGAGAAGCAACAGGCCGCCGCGCTCGCCCAGGCTGAAGAGGCGCTCAGGCAGTCCCAGAAACTCGAGGCCGTTGGTCAGCTCACGGGCGGGGTGGCGCATGACTTCAACAACCTTCTGACGATCATCCGGTCGTCGGTGGATTTCCTGAGGCGGCCGGACCTGCCGGAGGAGCGCCGCCGACGGTATGTCGAAGCGATTTCGGAGACGACGGACCGCGCCGCGCGACTGACCGGCCAGTTGCTCGCCTTCGCGCGTCGACAGGCGCTCAACCCCGAGGTGTTTGAAGTCAGCGCGTGCGTCTCCGCGCTGATCGACATGCTGGACACCGTCACAGGCGCGCGCGTGAAAGTTGAGAGCGCGTTTCCGGCCCGGCCATGTTTCGTGAAGGCGGATCGAAGCCAGTTCGAAACCGCGCTCGTCAACATGGCGGTCAATGCGCGGGACGCGATGAATGGCGAGGGCGTTCTGACGCTTCGGGTGGTTTGCGAGACTTGGCTGCCGCCGATCCGCGGACAGGCCGCCAGCAGGAGGCCGTTCGTCGCGGTGTCTCTGGCGGACACGGGCGAAGGCATCGCCCCGGGCATCATCTCCCAGATTTTCGAGCCGTTTTACACGACCAAGGAGGTCGGCAAGGGAACTGGTCTCGGTTTGTCGCAGGTGTTCGGCTTCGCCAAGCAGTCCGGCGGGGACGTGGCGGTGGAAAGCACGCCGGGCGCCGGCGCGACCTTCACGATTTACCTTCCTGAAGTGCCGGAGGCCGCGGAGCCGGCGCCCAAGCGTCGGCTCGCTCAGCCCGCGCCGGTCGGCGACGGACGGCGGGTGCTGATCGTCGAGGACAATGTGGAGGTCGGCGGGTTCGCGACGCAGACGCTTCAGGATCTCGGTTATGTGACGAGTTGGGCGATGAACGCGTCTGAAGCCCTCATCATGCTGAGAAATCCCGGCGCGCCGTTCGACGTGGTGTTCTCGGACGTCGTGATGCCGGGCATGAATGGGGTCGAACTCGCTCGAGAAATCCGGCGGCTGAGCCCGGAACTGCCCATCGTGCTGACGTCGGGCTACAGCGACGTGCTGGCCCAGGAAGGGCGCTCCGGGTTCGAGCTTCTGCAAAAGCCTTATTCGGTCGAGGAACTGTCTCGCGTTTTGCGCCTCGCGATCTCGAACTCGCTTGGTTCAGGAGACTAAGCCCGCCGCTCCAGGGCCGGCAGGGCGGCGGCCGCTTGTCTCGCGCGCTTGAACGCGGCCGCGCCGCTTCGTGATCGTGAGCAGCGGATTCACACGCTGAGCAATGTTGACTCCGACCGCAAGTGAGACTCCTTTCACGGCAGCTAAACACTTGCGCTGTTTGGAGTAATTATAATGAAAAAGTTGGACCGGCGCACCTTTGTGGCCGGCGTCGCAGCGGTCGGCGGCGCTACGTTGCTCGGAGCCGGGCGGAGCGTTCGGGCCGCCGAAGGCGGCGCGCTGACCCTCTATAATGGCCAGCATGCGGAGACGACCAACGCGATCGTCGAGGCCTTCACGCGGCAGACTGGGGTCGAGGTCGCAATCCGCCGCGGCAACAGCGCCCAGCTCGCCAACCAGATCATCGAGGAAGGCGAGGCCTCGCCGGCCGATGTGTTCTATTCGGAAGAGAGCGCGCCGATCGCCGCGCTCGCCGCGCGCGGCCTGCTCGCCCCGGCGCGGCCCGAGACGGTCGCGCAGGTCCATTCGCGCTTCGCGGCCAAGGACGGCTCCTGGGTGGGCGTCAGCGCGCGCTGCCGGGTGGTGGCCTACAATGTCGACATGATCCAGCCCGCCGCCCTGCCGGCTTCGGTGATGGACTTCGCCAAGCCGGAATGGCGCGGCCGCGTCGGCTTCGTGCCGACGAGCGGCGAGTTCCAGGCGCAGGCGCTCGCCATCGTCAAGCTCAAGGGGCGGGACGCCGCAGTCGGCTGGCTGAAAGGCCTCAAGGACAATGGCCGGGTCTACAACGGCAATGTCGCGGCGGTGCAGGCGGTGCAGCGCGGGGAGATCCCGACCGCGCTGGTCAACAACTACTACTGGTTCCGCGTCGCGGACGAGGTCGGCGCCGACAGGATGAAGTGCCAGCTGCATTATCTCGGCCACAAGGATCCCGGCGCGCTGGTGACCCTCTCCGGCGCCGGAATTCTGAAGTCGAGCAAGCGCCAGGAGATGGCGCAGCGGTTTCTGGCCTTCATGGTGAGCGTCCCGGGCCAGCAGGCCCTCGTCGGCGCGGTCGCCGAATATCCGGTGCGGCCGGACGTCAAGTCGCCTTACGCGTTGAAGCCGCTCGACGAGCTCGATCCGCCAGACGTGACGCCGGAGGACATCGCAGACTCCGATCTTGCGCGCGACCTGCGCCGCGAGGCCGGGCTCGCTTGACGCTGACGCTCGCGGGCGGCGACCGGCGGCAGGCGGGGCCGCCGAGGTGGCTGACGTTCGCCGTCTTCGCGCCGACGGCGCTGATCTCCCTGCCGCTCGCCTATGTGGCGGCGCGCGCCTGGCAAGCGGGCCTCGCCGGCGTGACGGAGGAGCTGTTTCGGGCGCGCACCGCGGAGCTCCTGCTCAACACCGTGACGCTGGCGGGTTCGGTGACGGCTCTGTCGGCCCTCATCGGCGTAGCGGTCGCCTGGTGCGTCGAGCGGTCCGACATTCCGGGCCGGCGATGGTGGCGTGTCGTGGCCGCGCTGCCGCTCGCCGTCCCAGCCTTCGTGGCGAGCTTCGCCTGGGCCTCGATGGGCGTCGCGTTCCAGACGCTGCCGGGCGCGGTTCTGATCCTCACCCTGTCGCATTATCCGCTGGTCTATCTGCCGGTGGCCGCCGCGCTGCGGGGTATGGACCCGGCCTTCGATGACGTCGCCCGCTCGCTCGGACGGGCGCCCTGGTCGCGCTTCGTAAGCGTGACGCTGCCCCAGGCCTGGCCAGCGCTGGGCGCCGGCGCGCTGCTTGTGCTGACCCACATGTTCGCCGAGTTCGGCGCGCTCGCGCTGCTTCGTGTCCAGACCTTCACGACCGCGATCTTCGAATCCTATGAGCTCGAGTTCGACGGCGGCACGGCGGCCCTGCAGTCGGCGGTGCTGCTCGCGCTTGCGCTGCCGCCGGCCCTGTTCGAGATGAGGCTGCGGCGGGATCTGCGGTTCGCGCGCGTCGGCAAGGGGGGACGTCGGCAGCCGCCGCTCACCCAGCTCGGCGGCGCCAGGCCGCTTGTTCTGCTGGGAATGGCGACGTTGACCGCCCTCGCGCTTGGGGCGCCTTGCGCCGTGCTCGTCTACTGGCTCGCGGTCGGCAAATCGCTCGGCCACGCCGCAGCCGACATCTGGCCGGCCGTGAAGGGCTCGTTGACGCTTGCGCTGCCCGGCGCGCTCGTCGTGACCGCGCTCGCCGCGCCGCTCGCGCTCGCCGCCACGCGCCACCGGGGGCGGCTGTCGAGTCTGGCCGAGCGGCTGCCATATGTGGTCCACGGCCTGCCCGGCCTCGTCGTCGCTCTTGCGCTGGTGTTCTTCGCCATCCGCTTCTTCCCGGAGATCTACCAGACCGTCGGTCTGCTGTTCGCGGCCTATGCGGTGCTGGCCCTGCCGCTCGCCCAGTCGGCCCTGCGCGCCTCTCTCGAGCTGGCGCCGGCGCGGTTCGAGGAGGTGGCGCGAAGTCTGGGAAAGGGCCCGTTTGCGGCCTTTGTCGCCGTGACGCTTCCGAACATGCTGCCAGGCGTGGGCGCCGCGCTGGCGCTCATCACGCTCGAACTTGCGCGGGAGCTTACCGCAACGCTGATGCTGGCGCCGATCGGCGTCACCACCCTCGCCACCGAGGTGTGGTCGCAGGCGAACGAAGGGCGTTACGCGGCTGCGGCGCCGTTCGCCGCATTGCTGGTCGCGGTTTCGGCCATCCCCGTTTATGTGTTCACCCGCCGCAGCCTGGAGCTTCATGATCTCTGATGACGAGCGTCCGCGTCCGCGAGGCGAAAAAGGCCTTCAACGGCCAGCCGGTGCTGCGTGGCGTCGACTTCGCGGTGCGCGAGGGCGCGATCGCCGCGCTGCTCGGCCCATCGGGCTGCGGCAAGACCACGCTGCTGCGGCTCATCGCGGGCTTTGAAAGGCTCGATGGCGGCGCGATCGAGATCCATGGACGTGAGGTCGCGCGCGACGCCCTTCATGTCCCGCCCGAGCGGCGCAGGATCGGCTACGTCCCACAGGAAGGAGCGCTGTTCCCGCATCTGACGGTCGCCGGAAATGTTGGCTTCGGGCTCGCCCGCCGGGATCGGACGAAGGAGCGGATCGGCGACGTGCTGGCGCTGGTCGGCGTCGCGGAGCTCGCCGGGCGCTATCCGCATGAGCTTTCAGGGGGACAGCAGCAGCGCGTGGCGCTGGCGCGCGCGCTTGCGCCGCGGCCCGAGATCGTCCTGCTGGACGAGCCGTTCAACGGGCTCGATCTCGATCTTCGCCGCGCGGTGTCGGCCGAAGTCGTCGCCACGCTGCGGCGCTCCGGCGCCTCCGCCGTTCTGGTCACGCATGATCCCGAGGAGGCTTTTGCGAGCGCCGACACGGTCGCGGTGATGGATCACGGCGCGATCGCGCAGCAGGACGATCCTCGATCGGTCTATCTGCGGCCCGCCAGCGCGGATGTCGCCAGGATCACCGGGGCGGCGGTTTTCCTCGACGCGAAGATCAATGGGGCCATGGCCGAGACGGCCTTGGGCAGCATGCCGCTCGGCGCTGTGTCGGCGGGCGTGAATGGCGTCGCGCGCATCTGCGTGCGGCCCGAGCAGATCGTCCTCGGCGAACCCGGCTGCGGCCGCCCAGCGAAGATCCTGTCGCGCAGCTTCCGCGGCGACCATACGGTCCTGACCGTCGCGATCGGCGAGTTCCGGCTTCCGGTGCGCGCGCCGACCAGCTTCGTGGCCGACGACGCCGGCGAGGTGCAGGTCACGCTGGAGGGGTCCTGCGTCGCGTTCGCTCCGCTCCGGCCGTCTAAGCCGCTTTGAGGAACGGCGCTGCGAGCCGGAGATCCTCGACGAAGCGCGAGTATTCCGCACGTTTGCGCTCCTCGTCCGGCACCCGCAGCAGATAGGATGGGTGAACGGTCACCAGAACGTCCGGCTCGCCCTCGCGCTTCAGGATCGAGCCGCGCGTCTCGCCGATCTTGACGACGCGCCCCATCACCGCCCGCGCGGCGGTCGCGCCCATCGCGACGACGAGCCGCGGCTTCAGCGTCGCCATCTCACGCTCCAGCCACGGCCGGCAGGCGGCGATCTCGGTGGGGCCCGGCGTCTTGTGCAGCCGGAACTTGCCGCGCGGTTCGAACTTGAAGTGCTTCACGGCATTGGTGACGTAGACCTTGTCGCGCTCGAAGCCGGCCTCCTGGGCTGCGCGGTCGAACAGGGCCCCGGCTGGCCCCACAAAGGGCCGCCCCTGAATGTCCTCCTTGTCGCCGGGCTGCTCGCCGACGACCATGACCTTGGCGTCGGCTGGCCCTTCGCCGAACACCGCCTGCGTGGCGTCGGCCCAGAGCGGGCAATTGCGGCATTCGTCGACCTCCGCCCGCAGCGCGTCGAGCGTCGACGGATCGTGAGGCGCAAGGCGCTCGGGCTGTTTCATCGGGCGGTGACCCTTCTTCGGCGCGGTCGCCGGAGCTGCGACCATCGCGGCCGACCGGGCGGCGGCGGACGCGATCAGGGGACGAATGAGCGAGGCCTCCGGAAGGTTGCGCCAGTATTTCTGCGGCATCTCTGACCGCATCGCGGCGACCTTGAGCCGCGCGGGATTGAAAATGCTCGCATAATAAGTCCGCCAGACGCTTTCGAGCCCATCGCTGTCCGGCGCGTCGGAACGAGCCGCGCCGTCGCCGAAGACAAGTTCCTCGCCGTCCCAATGCGCCGAGCGCTCCGGCGTCAGGATCGACCACCGCATCGAGGCGAAGCGGCGTACGAAGAATGGCGCAGTCGCCTCGACGATGTGGTGCTCGGGCTCGAACCAAGCCACGAAATGCGCGCCTTCCGGAGTCGCGATTTCCCGGAACCGCACGAAGGCGGTCATCTTGTGCTTGTCCCGCCGAACCGCCTTGGCGAGATCCCGGGCGCGCGCGACCTCCGGATCGGCTGCATCTTCCAAGAGAGCGCGGTTCGCCACGACGCGGGTGAGCAGACGGTAGAACAGATCGAACCGAGTGGGGTCGCTGTGGAGCAGCCCGGTCTCCGCCAGCTCCAGAAAGCCCCGCGCGACCGAGAAACCCTGCGGGGCCGCCGCGGCGGGAGGGGCGTCGTCGGCGGCGAACAGATCGTCCGGCTGACCCGAGACCGACCACATGATCGAGGACGCCGGCGCACCGGCCGCAAGCAGGCTCCGGGCGGCGGCGCGCCATCCCGCGACGTCGGCGGGCCCCGCAAGAACGACGCGGCGCGGCGTCAAAGTGCGAGCGCCAGTTGGCGCGGCGGCGGCGCGATGCGCTCGAGCAGCCGCTCCGATTCGAGCAGCCCGATCGACGGAACATGGTCGGCCAATCGGAGAAAGGGCAGGACCTTGCGCAGCGGCGCCTTCAGCCGCGCGAGATCCTCGCATCGGATCGCGCGAAAGCGCCGCGCCGAGAGAATGCGGTCCACCACCGTCTTGCCAAGGCCGGGCACGCGAAGCAACTCCTCACGTGAGGCTCGACCGACGTCGAGGGGAAAGCGCTCGCGATGGCGCAGCGCCCAGGCGAGCTTCGGATCGACCGCGAGGTCGAGCATGCCGCCCGCTTCCGTGATTTCGCCGACCGAGAACCCGTAGAATCGCATCAGCCAGTCGGCCTGGTACAGCCGGTGCTCCCGCACGAGCGGCGGCGCCTGCAGCGGCAGGGTGGCGCTCGCATCCGGGATCGGACTGAAGGCCGAATAGTACACCCGCTTCAGCCGGTAGGAGCCGTAGAGGCTCGCGGAGGTTCCGAGAATCGCCCGATCGTCGGACGCGTCTGCCCCGATGATCATCTGCGTGCTCTGGCCGGCGGGCGCGAACCGGGGCGCGCGCCGCTCGGCCTTCGCCTCCTCGATCCGGCCGCGCAGTCCCGCCATCGTGCGGCGCACGGCCCGGATGTCCTTTTCAGGCGCGAGCTGCTTCAGCGCGGTTTCCGTCGGCAGCTCCACATTGATCGACAATCGGTCGGCGTAAAGCCCCGCCTCAGCGAGCAGCTCCGGAGATGCGTCCGGGATCGTCTTGAGGTGGATGTATCCCTTGAAGCCGTGCTCAAGCCGAAGCGTACGGGCGATGCGGACGACCTGCTCCATCGTGTAGTCGGGGCTTCTCACGATGCCTGAGGAGAGGAACAGACCCTCGATGTAATTCCGCCGGTAGAAATCGAGAGTCAGCTTGACCACCTCGGCCACCGTGAACCGCGCCCGCGGCACGTTGCTGGAGGAGCGGTTGACGCAATAGAGGCAGTCGAACGCGCAGGCGTTCGTCAGAAGGATTTTCAGCAGCGAGATGCAGCGACCGTCCGGGGCGTAGGAGTGGCAGATGCCCGCGCCTTCCGTTGAGCCGAGCCCCTGCGGACCCGCGCCTTTGCCGCCTGCCGAGCTGCGCTTGTCCGTTCCGCTGGAGGCGCATGAGGCGTCGTATTTGGCCGCGTCGGCCAGGATCGCGAGCTTGCGGGCGATGTCCAAGACAGGAGGTCCTCCAGCGACGGCCTCCTGTTCTATGTACGCTTTTTGTTCACATCAAGAGGTATGGCGATACGCAAGCGCCGCTCACGCATCGCCAAGCCCTCAGAGGCTCTCGAGCAGGCGCTGAGCGCTCGAAAGATCGGCTTTGCCCGGCTGGTCCTCGACCGCGAGCTGCGTGACCGTCATGTCATCGAGAACCATCGCATAGCGCTTCGACCGGATGCCGAGGCCGCCGGCGGAGGCGTCGAGCTCCAGGCCGATCGCCTTGGCGAAATCCGCGCTGCCATCTGACAGGAACTCGATCTTGTCCTTGGCGCCGGTCGCGTTCGCCCAGGCGTCCATCACGAACGGATCGTTGACGGCGGTCACCGCGACGACCTCGATGCCCTTGCCGGCAAGCGCGTCCATGTTGTTGAGGTAGCCCGGCAGGTGGTTCTTGTGGCAGGTCGGCGTGAACGCGCCCGGAACTGCGAACAGCACCGCTTTCTTGCCGCCGAAAATCTCGTCCGCCATGACGGTTTCGGGGCCGTTCGGCCCGAGGCGGCGGAAGGTGGTGTTCGGCAGCCTGTCGCCGACTTTGATCGTCATGGCCGTCTCCTGAGGGTCGCGAAGCCGCGGTCGCGGCCTCCAAGAAGTTCGCGAGACTTAGGACCTCGGCCTTATGCCGTCGAGGGGCACGCGCGTCTCGATCGCCTTGCCGGCGGCCACGAGCGTGAGACGAAGGCCTGTCGCAGGCAAATCTGACCCTTCCAGAGGGATCCGGAACGCCGCGCGCCCGGAAGTGGGCTCCTCTATCAATTCGGGCGCTGCGACATACGCGCCGTCGCCGGCTTCGGCGAACAGTTCCGGCGCGCCGCCGCCTTCAGGAGTCGCGACCTCGACCCGCAGCGCCGCGGCATCGGCTACAGCGATCTGGGTGACGGAGGCGATCGCAAGCGGCCCCTTAGCGCCGAGCGGCTCCGAAACAGGAAGCTTGGCGGCGGCCGCCCGGACTTCCTCAAGCGCTGGCCCCGGCTTTGCGCCATCCGGGGCGAGCTCCAGCTGCGCTTCAGCATGCGTCGGCACGCAAATCCGTTCGCAAACGCCGTAATCCGCCACCAGGCGAAGCGTCATTGGTGCAGCCGGGTCCCGCGGCAGGACGCCGACCGGCAGCGTGACGGCGCCATGGTAGACGTTGGTCACCCCGTCCTCGTCCGCGTTCCGTTCGGGAACCGGATAGGAGATCGAGGCGGACTCGACATTCTCGGACGCCGAGAAGTCGAACCGGGGCGGGACCCCGCTCGCGCCGGGCTGCCGCCAGTAGGTCTTCCAACCCGGATCAAGCGCGATCTGGACCGCCGCCAGACGGGCCCCGTCTCCCGGTCCGGCGTCGACGAGCCGAAGCCGCGCGCCCGTGTCGCCGATCCATGGCGAGGTCGGTTCGGCCAGCGCGGGCGCGGCGATGAGCGAAAAGGCGAGCGGCAGGAGGAGACTTCGGAACATGTCGCCCCAAATTAGGTTCTTGTGTGCGGGATCCAACTCACGGCCTCGCGACGAAGGTTCGACGTAGCGGCGCCGCGTCGCGGCCTCGCCTGCCTTTCAAAAGCTCCAGAGGCCACTTACTCTTCGCCAATGCCGCAGATGCTCCGAAGACATCAGGCCAACCGCACCGACGCCTCAGGCTATCTCGACGGCCAGGTGCTGGTCGCCATGCCGACGCTGGCGGACGATCGCTTCGCCCGCACGGTGATCTATGTCTGCGCTCATTCGGCCGAAGGCGCGATGGGCATCGTGGTCAACAAGCCGGCGCCGCACATCAGTTTCCCGGACCTGCTGGTGCAGCTCGACATCATCACCGCCGGCGAAGAAATCCGGCTTCCCGAGAAGGCGGGCGCGATCCAGATCCTGCGCGGCGGGCCTGTCGAGTCCGGCCGCGGCTTCGTGCTGCATTCCGCCGATTTCATGATCGAGGATTCGACGCTTCCGATCGACGACGGGATTTGTCTCACCGCCACTCTCGACATCCTGAAGGCGATCGCGCGCGGCGACGGCCCGGAGCGGGCGCTGCTCGCGCTCGGCTATGCGGGCTGGGCCCCGGGCCAGCTTGAAACCGAGATTCAGGCGAATGGCTGGCTCAACTGCCCGGCCGACCGCGCGCTGGTGTTCGGCGACGACGCCGATACGAAATATGAGCGTGCGCTCGCGAAGATCGGCATCGATCTCGCCAAGCTCGCCCCGGAAGCCGGCCACGCCTGACCGCATTCGGGACGCCGATCGATCAGATCGGCTGTCCCTCGACCTTCAGCGACAGATCGTCCACCCGCTTCTTGAGGCCCTCGATCTGCGGGTAGATCGCGAGCACGTGGCGGTAGGCTGCGAGCGCCTTGGCGTCGAGATCGGAATCTTCAAGGATGCGGCCGAGGCCGAGCCAGGCGCCGAAGTGACGCGGCTCACGGGCGAGCGTCTCCCGGATGTCGAGCATCGCCGCGTCATAGTCTTTCGCCATGAAGTGCAGGGTCGCCCGGCGATTCCAGCCCTCTGCGAAGTCGGGCTTGAGGCTCACGACCTCATCCATGAGCTTGATCGCGACGTCGAGTTTCGACTGACGCTGCGCCTGGGTGGAGCGCGTGAGAAGCAGGTCGATCGTGTCGCTGCCGGAACGTCGCCACAGAGCCTGCACGGCCGCCGCGATGCGCTTTGCGGTCCGAGGCTCGTCGGCTTTTGCGAGCTGGACCAGCAGTTCGTCCAGCGCCTGACCCTGGACCGCGCGATCACGCGGCTCCGGTGCAGGCGGCGCGGCCGGAGAGAGCGATTCGGGGGGGTCTGAAGGCGCGAGCTCGGGTTCGGCCGCGAAAGCGGCTCCGAGCTGAAGAAGCAGGAGGCTGACGGCAAGTCCCGATCGGATCATGCCGTCGAGCTTAGCGTGCGATCAGGCCGCGTCAAAGCGGCCGCACGATCAGCCCTGGCGGGCCTTGTAGCGCTTCTGCGTCTTGTTGATGATGTAGACGCGGCCCTTGCGGCGGACGATGCGGTTGTCGCGGTGCCGGTTGCGCAGCGACTTGAGCGAGTTGCGGATTTTCATCGGTCAGTCCTCAAGACGCCGGCCGCGCTGCAGCGCCTTGCGTCATAGAATGGCGAAAAGCGGCGGGATGAGCCGCCGCGTTCGGCCGCGTTCTAGAGAAGGTCGCGCTTTTTTGCAAGCCGCTGGCGCGGCCGGCGCCGGCCTTGTGACGGCGGGAAGTTCAGATTTCGCCGCCGGCCTCCGCGAGGCGAAGGAGGTATGCGCCGTAAGCGGTTTTTTCGAACAGCCGGCCCCGCGCTTCGAGCGCCGCGAGATCGATGAAGCCGTTCTGAAACGCGATCTCCTCGAGGCAGGCGATCGCCAGCCCCTGCCGGCGTTGCAGGGTGCGGACGAATTCGCCGGCTTCCAGCAGGCTGTCATGCGTGCCGGTGTCGAGCCAGGCCGCGCCGCGGCCGAGCCGCTCGACGGTGAGCTGGCCCCGGGCGAGATAGGCCTTGTTGACGTCGGTGATCTCGAGTTCGCCGCGCGCCGAGGGACGCAGGCCGGCCGCGATGTCGAGCACCTGGTTGTCGTAGAAATAGAGCCCTGTGACGGCCCAGTTGGAACGAGGAGATTTCGGCTTCTCGACGATGTCCACGACCTCGTCGGCTGGCCCGATCTCGACCACGCCGTACCGTTCCGGCTGATCGACGTGATAGGCGAAGATGGTCGCGCCGCGCCGCCGCCCGACGATCGCGCGGAGCTGCTCGCGCAGATTGGCGCTGAAGAAGATGTTGTCGCCGAGCACCAGCGCCGCGCAGTCGTCGCCAATGAAGTCGCGGCCGATGATGAAGGCCTGCGCGATGCCCTCCGGGCGCGGCTGCTCGGCGTAGCTCAGCTGGATGCCGTAGGCTTCGCCGTTCCCGAGCAGCCTGCGGTAGCTTTCCAGCGACTCCGGCGAAGAGATCAGCAGGATTTCCCGAATGCCGGCCAGCAGCAGCACCGAGAGCGGATAGTAGATCATCGGCTTGTCGTAGACGGGCAGCAGCTGCTTGTTCACCGCGAGCGTCGCGGGATGCAGCCGGGTGCCGGCGCCGCCGGCGAGCACGATGCCCTTCACGCCTCGTCTCCGATGATGTCGCCGACGAGGCCCGGAAGCGCCTCGATCCAGGGTCGCGGCCTGATCCCGTAATCCTGTTCCAGCCGCCGCGTCGAGAGCAGCGAATGCGCCGGCCTGACCGCCGCCGCCCCGTACTCCGCGCTCGTCACCGCCGCTAGCCGCGGCGCCGGCAGACCTTGCCGCACGCCTTCCGCGAAGATTGCGGCCGCGAAGCCATGCCAGGTCGTGGGGCCGTGGTTCGCGAAGTGAAAGACGCCGGAAGGCGCCGAGCGATCCGACGTCATCCGCAGGACGATCGCCGCAAGAGCCGTCGCGAGGTGCGCGGCGATCGTGGGCGCGCCGCGCTGGTCCGTCACCACGCGCACGACGTCTTGTCGGCGGGCGAGCCTCAGCATCGTCCGGACGAAGTTCGTCCCGTCGCGGCCGACGAGCCATGACGCCCGCACCACGGCGGAGCGCGGCGCCCGAAGCGCGGCGAGTTCCCCGGCGGCCTTGCTGGCGCCGTAGACATTCAGCGGGCTGACAGGGTCGCCGACCTCGTAAGGTCGCGCCGACGCGCCGTCGAACACATAGTCCGTCGAGACCTGCACCAGCGCAGCATCCGTCTGCCGCGCGGCGTCGGCCAAGACAGCAGGAATTTGGGCGTTGGCGGCGAAGGCGGCCGCAATCTCGCTCTCCGCCCGATCGACCGCCGTATAAGCGGCGGCGTTCACGATGGCGGCGACGCTGTTTTTGCGCAGAAAAGCCGCCACGGCGGCGAGGTCCAGAAGGTTGAGTTCCTCCCGGGCGGGGGCGAACAGGCGGACCTCTTCGGGCCAAGGGTGGCGGCGAAGCGCGGAGCCCAGCTGGCCGCGGCCGCCCGTAACCAGGATCGCGGTCACCGAAGCCCCCTGCGCGCGAGCGCGTCGCCGCCGGCCTCGGCCCGCTTCAGCAGCGGCTCCCACCAGTCACGATTCGCGAGATACCAGCGCACCGTCTTCTCGAGCCCGCTCTCGAAGCTTTCGCGCGGACGCCAGCCGAGCTCGCGCTCGATCTTGGCAGGATCGATCGCATAGCGCGCGTCGTGTCCCGGCCGGTCCTCGACGAAGCGGATGAGGTCACGGCGGCTGTGCCCGAGCGGCGGCGCCACGGCGTCGAGCAGGTCGCAGATCGCCTGCACGACGGCGATGTTGGTCCGCTCGCAGCGGGCGCCGACATTGTAGGTCTCGCCCGGTCGGCCGCGCTCAAGCGCGAGGATGAGCGCCTCGGCGTGATCCTCGACATAGAGCCAGTCGCGAACGTTCCGCCCCGATCCGTAGACCGGCAGTTCGGAGCCTTCGAGCCCGCGCAGGATCATCAGCGGGATCATCTTCTCCGGGAAATGATAGGGGCCGAAATTGTTGGAGCAGTTGGTGACGAGCGTCGGCAGTCCGAAGGTCTCGCGCCACGCCCGCACCAGATGGTCGGCGCCGGCCTTGGAGGCCGAATAGGGCGAGCTCGGCCGATAGGGCGTCGTCTCGTGGAAGAGACCTTCCGGGCCGAGCGAGCCGAACACCTCGTCGGTCGAGACGTGAAGCAGCCGGAAGGCTGCGCGCTCGGCGGGCTTGAGTCCGCGGAAGTGACGCAGCGCCTCCTCCAGCAGCACGAAGGTCCCGACCATATTGGTCTCGACGAAAGCTTTCGGGCCGTCGATCGAGCGGTCGACATGGGTCTCGGCCGCAAGGTGCATCACCGCGGTCGGCCGATGGCGCTCGAACACATGGCGCATCGCTGCGGCGTCGCGGATGTCGGTCTTCTCAAAAGCGTAGCGCGGGTTCTCCGCAGCCCCCGGCAGCGATGCGAGGTTCGCCGCATAGGTGAGCGCATCGACATTGACGACCGAAGCCTCGGTCGCGTCGAGCAGCCGCCGCACCACGGCCGAACCGATGAAACCCGCGCCGCCCGTGACGAGGATCCGGGCGTCCTTGAGGCGAGGCGGCATCGGCTGCGGATCCCGGGAGGTTTTCAGAAGAGGTCGCGCGCGTCGGCGAGCAGCGGCGCGCGCAGGTCCTTGTCGGAGAGCCGCGCCTCGGCCGGCGCCACCGGCCATTCGATGCCGAGCGCCGGGTCCGCCCAGAAAATCGCGCGCTCGCGCTCCGGCGCATAATAGCTCGTGACGGCGTAAAGCACCTCGGTCTCCGGCTCGAGGGTGCAAAAGCCATGCGCGAAGCCCGCCGGAATGTGCAGCTCCGCGCCCGAGGCGGCGGTGAGCGTCACCGCGACATGCCGTCCGAAGGTCGGCGAGTTCCGCCTCAGATCGACCGCCACGTCGAACACCGCGCCGCGCAGGACGCAGACGAGCTTGCCCTGCGCGGCGGGCGCGAGCTGGTAATGCAGGCCCCGCACGGTACCGGCGGTTGAGGAGCGCGACCGGTTGGTCTGCACGAAATCGACAAGCAGCCCCTCCGCCTCGAAGGCCGAGCGCCGGAAACTCTCAAAGAAGCTGCCGCGCGCGTCCGGAACGAGACGCGGGCGTATTTCGACCACGCCGTCTATCGCGTGCCGGACGAATTCCATCGGCCTCTCCGTCAGGGGCTTCGACCCGCTAAGCCGGAACGGCCGAAGAAGCAATCGGGCCCAGCGCAGGTTCGGCCGCCGCGCCGCCGATGGAGTCGGTTGACTCCCCTCCTGAGAGGATTCCATAAGAACAAAACAGGAACTTTCATGTGGCGGAGCGGCATGGGCGCGGCGGAGGAGACGCTGGGCGCGCTGCGGAGCGCGCTCGCCCGGATCGAGGCCGAAGCCGGACGGCCGCCGGGAAGCGGAGGCCGTGTCGCGCTCGGGGTCGGGCCGGTGGACGAGGTTCTCGGCGGGGGGCTGAGGCGCGGCGCGCTGCATGTGGTGACGGCGGCGTCGGCCGCCGCGGCGGCGGCCGCGAGCGGGTTCGCCGCCGGGCTTGCGGCGCTGGCGATCGGCGAGGGGAGGGCGGTGTTATGGATCCGGCAGGACATGGCGGGGTGCGAGAGCGGCGAACCCTGGCCGCCCGGCCTTGCGGAGCTCGGCCTCGACCCGGCCCGCATCGTGCTGCTCCGGGCGCCGGACGCGGGCGCCGCGCTCAAGGCGGCGGAAGCGGGGCTCGGCTGCCGCGCGTTGGCCGCCGCTTTGATCGAGCCTTACGGGGCCTTCAGCCGGTTCGATCTTGTGGCGGGCCGGAGGCTCGCGCTTGCCGCCGGCCGCTCCGGAGTCATGGCGCTGCTGCTGCGGACCGACACCTCCGGCTCCGCGCCGGCCGGGCTTTCGGCCGCCGAAACGCGCTGGCGGGTGGCGCCGCTCGCCGCCCCGGCACTCGAGGATTGGGGGCGTCCTTGCGCCACGGTGGAGCTTGTCCGCAACCGGCTCGGCGCACTCGGCCGCTGGCCGCTGGAATGGGCGGCCGATGACGGCCGCTTCCGCCTCCTCGAGCCCGACGCCGCTTTGGCGGATGACGCCGGCCGCCGATCCGTCGGCGCGGGGCCGGCGCATCCTGGCGCTCGCTTTGCCGACCTTGTCGATCGACCGGGTGCGGCGGCGGGAGGCGCTTTCCGGCGGCGCGCCGGATGAGCGCCCGCTGGCGATCGTCGAGCGCGCGGGCGGGTTGCTGCGCCTCGTCGCGGTCGACGCCCGCGCCGCCGCATCCGGCTGCGTCGCCGGGGCGGCGCTCACCCAGGCGCGCTCCGTCTGCCCCGAACTGCGCGTCGAGGCCGCCGATCCACGGGAGGACGCCGCCCTGCTCGGCGACGTCGCGGACTGGTGCGACCGCTACACGCCGCTCGTCGCGCTTGATCCCCCCTCCGGACTGACGCTCGACATTTCGGGCTGCGCGCATTTTTTTGGCGGCGAGGCGGCGCTTGCGGAAGATCTCGTCGCCGGTCTTCAGCGCCAGGGGATTGCGGCTCGCGCCGCGGTGGCCGGCGCGGCCGGGCCGGCCCGGGCGCTCGCCTGGTTCTCGCAAGGGGGCGTCGCGCCGCCGGACGGCGAGGCTGCGCTCGTCTCAGGCCTGCCGATCGCGGCGCTCGGGCTGGATGAACCTGTGCGCCTCGGCCTCGTCCGCGCCGGCCTGAAGACGGTCGGCGCCGTCGCGGGTCGCAGCCGGAGCGAACTCGCCGCCCGCTTTGGCGCAAGGCTGGTCGCGATCCTGGACGACGCGCTCGGGCGCACCGAGGCGCCGATTTCGCCGCGCCGCCCGGTTCCCGTGCGCCTGGTCGAGCAGCGCTTCGCGGAACCGCTCTCCAGCGCCGAGGCTGCGCTCGCAGTCCTGCGCGCGCTCGCCGGCGCGCTCGCCGCCCGGCTCGAAGCGGCGGGCGAGGGGGTGCGCGCCGCCGAGGCCGCTTTCTTCCGCGCCGACGGCAAGGTGGCGCGCATCGCGCTCGGGGTGGGAGCGCCGACGCGCGACCCGGACCTGCTGCTGCGCCTGTTCCGCGAGCGTCTCGACGCGCTGGCGGACCCGCTGGATCCGGGCTTCGGCTTCGATCTCATGCGGCTCTCCGCGCTCGCCGTCGAGCCGCTGACGCCGCGCCCGCAGGGATTTGATCCGGAAGAGCGCCAGGAGGGGGAATTCGCAGAGCTGATCGACCGGCTCTCCGCCCGTCACGGCCGGCGACGCGTGCTGCGCTTCCTGCCGGGCGACGCGCACCGGCCGGAAGCCGAGGCCGCGCTGCGCCCGGCGCAGGACGTTCGCGAGGCGGTCGCCTGGCCTGAACGCCCTACGGGCGAGCCGCCGCGCCGGCCGCTGCGCATGTTCTCGCGGCCCGAGCCCGTCGAGGTGCTGGCCGAGGTGCCGGACGGGCCGCCGCTGCGCTTCGTCTGGCGGCGCGCGACCCACCATGTCGTGCGCGCCGAAGGCCCGGAGCGCATCGCGCTCGAATGGTGGCGGCACGACGAGGCGCCGCTGACACGCGACTATTTTCGCGTGGAGGATTCCGCGGGCGCGCGCTTCTGGCTGTTCCGCGACGGCTTGTTCGGCCGCGAGGTCCGGCATCCGCGCTGGTTCGTGCACGGGCTGTTCGCGTGACCGGGCGTTTCGCCGAGCTAGCGGCCATGACCGCCTTCTCCTTTCTGCGCGCCGGCTCGCGGCCGGAGGAATATGTCGTGGCGGCGAGCCTCTATGGCCTGGAGGCGATCGGGATCGCCGACCGCAATACGGTCTCGGGGGTGGTGCGGGCTTACGCGACGCTGACCAATCCCGATTTGCCGCGACCGGTGAAGTTGCTCCCGGGCGCCCGGCTCGTGTTTTCCGACGGAACGCCCGACGTGGTGGTCCACCCCTCCGATCGCGACGCCTGGGGGCGGCTCTGCCGGCTGCTGTCTCTCGGCAAGCAGCGGGCGAAGAAGGGCGAATGCCGGCTCGGCCTGCCGGATCTTCTGGCCTGGGGCGAGGGGCTGAACGCCATCGTCATGCCGCCCGAAAGGCCAGGCGCGGAGACGAGCGCGGCGCTCGAGGCGCTTCAGGGTGCCTTTCCGGGCGCGATCTGGCTCGGCGCGACGATGCCGCGGCGCGGCGACGACGCGCGCCGGCTGAAGCGGCTGAGACGTCTCGCCGGCCGCTGCGGCGTCCCGCTGATCGCGACCAACGAGCCGCTCTACCACACGCCTGAACGCCGGGCGCTGCAGGACGTCGTGACCTGCATCCGCGAAGGCCTGACGCTGGAGACGGCAGGCCGCAGGCTCGAAGCCAACGCCGAACGCCACCTCAAGCCGGCAGCCGAGATGGAGCGTCTGTTCCGCGAGGCGCCGGAGGCGGTGGCGGAGACGCTGCGCTTCGCCGGCCGGATCGTCTTCAGTCTCGATGACCTGAAATACAATTACCCGAGCGAGCCCATCCCTCCCGGAAAAACCCCGCACGGCCATCTGCGGGATCTCGTCCGTGAGGGCGTGAAGCGCTTCTACCCGCAGGGCGCGTCGCGCAAGGTGGAGAAGCTCGTCGCCAAGGAGCTCGCCTTCATCAAGCGCGAGAGCTACGCGCACTACTTCCTGACGGTGCACGACATCGTCGCCTACGCGCAGTCGCGCGGCATTCTGTGCCAAGGCCGCGGTTCGGCCGCGAATTCCGCCGTCTGCTACGTGCTCGGCGTCACCGCCGTCGATCCGGCGGAGACCGACGTGCTGTTCGAGCGCTTCCTCTCAAAGGAACGGTCCGAGCCGCCGGACATCGACGTCGATTTCGAGCACGAGCGGCGCGAGGAGGTCATCCAGTACATCTATGGGCGCTATGGCCGCCATCGCGCCGCGTTGGCCGCGACGGTGATCCACTACAAGCCGCGCAGCGCCATCCGCGAGGTCGGCAAGGTTTTCGGGCTGAGCGAGGACATCGCCGCCGCGCTCGCCGGCACGGTCTGGGGCAGCTGGGGCTCCGGCCTCGATGAGGTCCATGTGCGCCAGGCAGGGCTCGATCCCGAAAATCCTTATCTCAAGCGCGCCGTCGCGATCGCCTCCGAACTGGTCGGCTTTCCGCGGCATCTCTCCCAGCATGTCGGCGGCTTCGTGCTGACCCAGGACCGGCTGGACGAGATCGTCCCGGTCGGCCCCGCCGCGATGCCGGACCGCTCCTTCATCGAGTGGGACAAGGACGACATCGACGCGCTCAAGATCATGAAGGTCGACGTGCTGGCGCTCGGCATGCTGACCTGCATCCGCAAGGCTTTCGACCTGATCCGCGCGCATGACGGCGAGGATCTGTCGCTCGCCTCCATCCCGACTGAAGACGACGTCTACGCGATGGTGTCGCGCGGCGACTCGCTCGGCGTGTTCCAGGTCGAAAGCCGGGCGCAGATGAACATGCTGCCGCGGCTGCGGCCGAAGGAGTTCTACGACCTCGTCATCGAGGTCGCGATCGTCCGGCCGGGTCCGATTCAGGGCGACATGGTGCACCCCTATCTGGCGCAGCGGGCGAAGGATCCCGCGAGCATCGTCTATCCCGGCCCGGCGCCGGAACATGGCGAGAAGGACGAGCTCAAGAAGGTGCTGGAGAAGACGCTCGGCGTGCCTCTGTTCCAGGAGCAGGCTATGCGGATCGCCATGGTGGCCGCAAAGTTCTCCGGCGAGGAGGCCAACGCGCTGCGCCGCTCGATGGCGACCTTCCGCAACCGCGGCGGCGTCGACATGTTTCGCGACAAGATGGTCGGGCGGATGATCGCGCGCGGCTACGATCCCGAATTCGCCAACCGCTGCTTCAAGCAGATCGAGGGGTTCGGCTCCTACGGTTTTCCGGAGAGCCACGCGGCGAGCTTCGCGAAGCTCGTCTATGTCTCGTCCTGGCTCAAATGCCGCCATCCGGCGGCGTTCGCCTGCGCGCTGCTCAATTCGCAGCCGATGGGGTTCTATGCTCCGGCCGAGATCGTCCGCGACGCCCGCGAGCACGGCGTCGAGGCGCGCGGCGCGGATGTGGCGGTCAGCTTTTGGGACAACACGCTGGAGCGTCGTCCCGACGGCGCGCTGCGCATCCGCCTCGGCTTCCGGCAGATCGACGGCTTTCGCCAGGATTGGGCGGATGCGCTCGTCGCCGCCCGCTCAGGCCTCTTCGCCTCGATCGAGGAGCTGCGCCGCCGGACCCGGTTGCCCAAGGCGGCGCTCGTGAAACTCGCCGACGCCGACGCCTTCCGCTCCATGAAGCTCGACCGCCGCGCCGCATTGTGGGACGTGCGCCGCCTGCCGGACGACGTCGCCCTGCCGCTGTTCGAGGCGGCGGACGCCGCCGACCATGCCTCCGAGACCGGGACGCCGCTGCCCGTCATGCCGCTGTCGGAGCATGTCGTGGCCGACTACCAGACCACGCGGCTGTCGCTCAAAGGCCATCCGATGCAGTTTTTGCGCGCGCTGTTCTCGGGCGAAGGCGCGGCGAGTTGCGCCGAGGTCCGCGCGGCGCGCGACGGGCGCCGCCTGAAGGCCGCCGGGGTCGTGCTGGTCCGGCAAAAGCCCGGCAGCGCCAAGGGCGTGGTGTTCATGACCATCGCGGACGAGACCGGGATCGCCAACGCGGTGATCTGGCCCAGCGTCATGGGGCGCTTCCGCAAGGAGGTGATGGGTTCCCGGCTGGTGCTGATCGAGGGACGGGTGCAGCGCAGCCCGGAGGGCGTCGTGCATCTCGTGGCGGAAAACCTGGTCGACCGCACTTACGAGTTCAGCCGGCTGTCGGAACGCGAGCTCAAGCCGCAGCTCTCCAACGCCGACGAGTTCCTGCACCCTCAGATGGAACGCGGCGCGCGGCCCCAGATCCACCCGCGCGAGGTGCGCATCATGCCGAAATCACGGGATTTCCACTGAGGAGGAGCAAGGCCGCTTGGCGCGCCGCCGGGATTCGCTCTAGCGTCGCTCCCCGAGCGGGCGCCACTCGGGAGGACGTCGATGTACAAGTTCGAGATCTACAAGGACAACAAGGGCGAGTATCGCTTCCGCTTCAAGGCCTCGAACGGCGAGACGATGTTCGTCTCCGAAGGCTATGAGGCCAAAGCTTCGGCGCTGAAGGCGATCGAGTCGATCAAGAAGAACGTTCCGGCGGCCCCCGTGGACGACTCCACGACGGCGGTCGCCTGAGAGCGAACGACCGGACCTGCTGAACGCGAGGCGGCGATCCCAACCTTCTACGAGTTCTTTGCAGGCGGCGGCATGGCGCGAGCCGGGCTCGGGCCCGGCTGGCGCTGCCTGTTCGCCAACGATCTAAGCCCCAAGAAGGCCGCAGCCTATCGGGCGAACTGGGGCGACGACGACCTTTGGGTCGGCGACGTCCACGCCGTCACGCCCGAGATGCTGCCCGGCCGCGCCGACCTCGCCTGGGGCTCCTTTCCATGCCAGGACCTTTCTCTTGCCGGCGCCGGCGCCGGCCTTTCGGGCGGGCGATCGGGCGCCTTCTGGGGATTCTGGAACGCCATTCTCGCGCTGAAAAGCCAAGGCCGCGCGCCGCGGGCGCTGGTGCTCGAAAACGTCGTGGGAACGCTCACCTCCCGCGGCGGCAGGGACTTCGCCGCCATCGGCGCGGCACTGGCCGGCGCCGGCTACCGCTTCGGCGCGATGGTGATCGACGCCGCGCTGTTCCTGCCGCAGTCGCGGCCGCGCCTGTTCATTCTCGCTGTCGACGCTGACGTCGCCCTGCCGCCGCAGGTCACCGCTTCTGCGCCATCGGCGTCCTGGCATCCGAAGGCGCTTCTGGCGGCGCAAACCGCGCTCGATGAGGAGACGGCTGGCCGCTGGATCTGGTGGCGTCTCGCCGCGCCGCGCGCCAACGTCCCGCGCCTGGCTGACCTCGTCGAGGAGGAGCCGCTCGGCGTTCGCTGGCATGATCCCCAGGAGACCGAAGCGCTGCTCGCCCTGATGGCGCCGCTGCACCGCGAGCGGATCCGGACGATCGCCGCCTCCGGCGAGCGTCGGGTCGGGGCGGTCTACAAGCGCATCCGGCCTGATCGGAACGGCGTCAAAATCCAGCGCGCCGAGGCGCGCTTCGACGACCGCGCCGGCTGTCTCCGGACGCCGGCCGGCGGCTCCAGCCGGCAGACGCTGATCCTCGTCGAAGGCCAACGCATCCGCAGCCGGCTGATCTCGCCGCGCGAGGCGGCGCGGCTGATGGGCCTCGACGACGGCTACCGCCTGCCGCCGCGCTACAACGACGCCTACCGGCTCGCCGGCGACGGCGTCGCGGTGCCGGTGGTGCGGTTCCTCGCCGCCGAGCTGCTGGAGCCGCTGCTCTGTGAGGGCCTGACCACGCAGGCCGCGGGATGATCGTCCCGCCCTCGGCGGCGCGCTCCGCCGTCATGCGCGCCGTGAAGGGCCGGGACACAAAGCCCGAAATGCTGGTGCGCCGTCTGGCGCATGCGCTCGGCTATCGGTTCCGGTTGCACCGCAAGGACCTGCCGGGCAATCCGGACCTGGTCTTCCCGGCGCGCCGCAAGGCGATCTTCGTGCATGGCTGCTTCTGGCACGGCCATGACTGCGCTCGCGGCGCGCGCATGCCGAAGGCCAACGCCGCATATTGGAGCGCCAAGATCGCCCGCAATGTGGCGCGCGACGCCCGCGTTCTCGCCGAACTCCGCGCGCTCGGCTGGGAACCGCTTGTGCTCTGGGAGTGCGAGCTGAAAGACCGTGCGGGCCTGCCGGTCAGGCTGCGCCAGCATCTTGGCGAGCCGACCACGACTTTGATCGACCGCTGAAACCAAACGTAAGCCGATCCACGCCATTGTGCCGGCAGGCGCCGGAAAGGGGCGCGGTCCGCATTCGCCGTGAGAGGAGCATCCGCCGTGGGTTCTGACCAAGCTTCCGTGGCCGCCGTCAATCCCGGACCGACCGACGCAAGCGAGGATGAGCGCCTGGCGGCGCTGGCGCATTACGACGTGCTCGATACGCCGAGCGAGGAGGCGTTTGATCGGGTGACGCGGCTTGCGGCCAAGATCTTCAATGTCCCCATGGCCATAGTGTCGCTGATCGACGGCCACCGGCAGTGGTTCAAGTCGCGCCGCGGGCTGCACCTGCAGGAGACCCCGAAGGGCGACGCGTTCTGCAACGTCACCGTGCGTGAGGGCGCCCCGCTGGTGATTCCGGACGCGTCCGCCGATCCGCGTTTCGCAAAGAATCCGCTGGTCCTCGGCGAACCCCACATCCGCTTCTACGCCGGCGCGCCGCTGCGGACGCCGGAAGGCCACGTCATCGGCACGCTGTGCGTTCTAGATCGCGAGGGGCGCAGCTTCGACGCGGAGCAGGTCGCGATTTTAGTCGACCTCGCGCAGATCGTCATGGAAGGGCTCGAGCTCCGCCTGCTGGCCAACACGGATGCGCTGACCGGCGCGCTGTCCCGCCGCGCCTTCCGCGACGAGGCCACGCGGGCGCTGCATCTCGCCGCCCGCCACCGCAACGAGATCAGCCTGATCGTCCTCGACCTCGACCGCTTCAAGCAGGTCAATGACACCTTCGGACACGCGGTCGGCGACGCGGTGCTCGTGCGCAGCGTCGCGGCCTGCCTCGGGCAGCTGCGCAAGTCCGACGTGATCGGCAGGCTCGGCGGCGAAGAGTTCGCGGTGCTGCTGCCCCAGACCGGCGGGCGCGCCGCGCTCGACGTCGCCGAGCGGCTGCGGCTCGCGATCGCGGCCGAGACGCAACCCACGCCGGAGGGCGAGCTGAAGGTCACCGCGAGCCTCGGCGTCGTCGCGGCGGAGCCGGGCGCGACCGACATCGACCTCCTGCTGCGCGAGGCCGACGCCGCCGTCTACCGCGCCAAGGCCGAGGGCCGCGACCGCTGCGTCGTGGGCCGCTCGACGACGCGCGAAAAACCCGGGCGGCGGCGCGTGTTCAAGGGCGGCCGCATCCTGTTCAACAAGCGCGCCTCGACCATGGACTGCACGGTGCGCTCGCTGTCGCCGACCGGCGCGGGGCTCGACGTCTCAAGCGCTCTCGGTCTGCCGGAGCGCTTCGACCTCGCGATCGAGGCCGACCAGGTCATCCGCCCCTGCCGGATCGTCGACATCGCCGGGGGGCACGTCGAGGTCGAGTTCGCCTGACCGATCTGCACTGTATTGGGCTACGCGCCGGATACGCCCGCCCCCGGAGCCTAAGAACTCAGTCGGCGCGGTCCTTGGCGGCGGAAGGGGCACGTTCTTTCCCGCAGATCTCTCCGTAAGCCGATCCGGTGAAATAGCAGCGCCAGCCTTCAGGCCAGTTTGACAGCGTGCCGGTCGGCAGCGGCGCCACGAAAAGCACGACAGCGAAGAAGGCCAGCAGACCGGCGACGAGAAGCACAGCTTTGCGCTCCCGCCATAGCCCGCCTGGCGGCAGAGGCGTCATTTCCGACGCACTCTTTCCAGCTGCTCAAATTTCATCGCCCCTCCTGAGCGCCAGCTCCGTTGTGTCCATCTCTGAACCCTCCCGGCGTCTGGTCATGAACATAGGGGAGCGCGCTCTGCCGTCCTACTCGTCCATCTTCAGGGCGGCGATGAATGCCTCCTGCGGAATCTCGACGCGGCCGAACTGGCGCAGCTTCTTCTTGCCGGCTTTCTGCTTGTCGAGCAGCTTGCGCTTGCGGCTGGCGTCGCCGCCATAGCACTTCGCCGTCACGTCCTTCCTGAGCGCCCGGATGGTTTCGCGCGCGATGATCTTGCCGCCGAGCGCCGCCTGCACCGGGATCACGAACAGGTGCGGCGGGATCAGCTCCTTGAGCTTCTCGCACATCACCCGGCCGCGGGCCTCGGCGCGGGTGCGGTGCACCAGCATCGAGAGCGCGTCGACCGGCTCGCCGTTCACCAGGATCGACATCTTCACCAGATCGCCCGGCCGGTAGTCGGTGATGTGGTAGTCGAACGAGGCGTAGCCCTTCGAGATCGACTTCAGCCGGTCGTAGAAATCGAACACCACCTCGTTGAGCGGCAGGTCGTAGACCACCATGGCGCGCTTACCGACATAGTTGAGGTCGATCTGCACGCCGCGGCGGTCCTGACAGAGCTTCAGCACCGCGCCGAGATAATCGTCCGGCGTGAGGATCGTGGCGCGGATCCAGGGTTCCGCGATCTCGTCGATCTTGACGACGTCCGGCATGTCGGCCGGGTTGTGCAGCTCGATCTCGGAGCCGTCCGTCATCCGGATCTTGTAGATGACCGAGGGCGCGGTCGCGATCAGGTCGAGATTGAACTCGCGCTCCAGCCGCTCCTGGATGATCTCGAGGTGCAGCAGCCCGAGGAAGCCGCAGCGGAAGCCGAAGCCGAGCGCCGCGGAGGTCTCCATCTCGTAGGTGAAGCTCGCGTCGTTGAGGCGCAGCTTGCCCATCGCGGCGCGCAGATCCTCGAAGTCGGCGGCGTCGACCGGGAACAGGCCGCAGAACACCACCGGCTGGGCCGGGCGGAAGCCCGGCAGCATGTCCTTGGTCTGCCGCTTGTCCTCGGTGATGGTGTCGCCGACGCGGGTGTCGGCGACCTCCTTGATCGAGCCGGTCAGGAAGCCGATCTCGCCGACGCCGAGCTCGGCGACGTCCGTCATCTTGGGCGTGAACACGCCGACCTTGTCGACGTCATAGGTCGCGCCGGTGCCCATCAGGCGGATCTTCATGCCCTTGCGGAGCGCGCCATCCACCACCCGCACCAGCACCACGACGCCCAGATAGGTGTCGTACCAGCTGTCCACGAGCATCGCCTTGAGCGGCGCCTCGCGGTCGCCCTTGGGCGGCGGCAGCCGGTTGACGATCGCCTCGAGCACGAGGTCGATGCCGAGGCCGGTCTTGGCCGAGATCGGCACGGCGTCGGAGGCGTCGAGGCCGATGACCTCCTCGATCTGCTCCTTCACCCGCTCCGGCTCGGCCGCCGGCAGGTCGATCTTGTTCAGGACCGGCACGATCTCGTGACCGTTGTCGAGCGCCTGGTAGACATTGGCGAGCGTCTGGGCCTCGACGCCCTGGCTGGCGTCCACCACCAGCAGCGAGCCCTCGCAGGCGGCGAGACTGCGCGAAACCTCATAGGCGAAGTCGACGTGGCCCGGCGTGTCCATCAGGTTGAGGACGTAGGTCTTGCCGTCCTGCGCCTTGTAGCTGAGGCGCACCGTCTGCGCCTTGATGGTGATGCCGCGCTCCTTCTCGATGTCCATCGAGTCGAGCACCTGCTCGGTCATCTCGCGGGCCTGCAGCCCGCCGGTCGCCTGGATCAGGCGGTCGGCGAGCGTGGACTTGCCGTGGTCGATGTGGGCGACGATCGAGAAGTTGCGGATGTTGGTCTGGGGCGCTGCGGTCATGGCGCGGCGGATAGCAGGGGGCGGCCGCAACGGCAAGGAGATCAGGGCCCGCGCCGCGCGCCTCAGCCCTCGGCGGCGGCCCTCAGCGCCGCGATGTCGAGCTTCACCATTTCCATCACGGCCGCCATCACCCGCGGACCCTTGGCCGGATCGGCGAGCCAGTCCAGAACTCCCGCGGGGAACACCTGCCAGGGAAAGCCGTAGCGGTCGATCAGCCAGCCGCATTGCTGCGGCCTGCCGCCGCCCTCGATCAGCGCGTCCCACAGCCGGTCGATCTCCGCCTGGGTCTCGAGCGCGAGCGCGAAGGAGATCGCATGCGGATGCGCTACGGCCGGCGCGCCGCCATTGAGCGCCATGTAGGGCCGGCCCGCGAGGGTGAACTCGACCACCAGGGTGGAGCCGGACGGGCCGCCCGGCGTGTCGATCGGGCTGCGCATCACGCGGTCGATCCGGCTGTCGGGCAGCAGGCCGGTATAGAAGCGGGCGGCCTCTTCGGCCTGGTCGACGAACCACAGGCAGGGCGCGATCGTGGGGGTCATTTAGGCGGTCTCCTCAGCAGAACGTTCGCGCCAAGGACGATTCGCGGCGGCCGGACCCGACACTAGGGCCGCAGAAATCGACGGGCGCGCGAAATCCCCCGGCGCGCGCGGGCGACGGGTTCGGAGCGGTCTGGAAAGGTCAAACAGCGTGGAGACGCGGGACGCCGCACCGCCTGAGACTTTTGTGTTTGCTGGCGCTACGGCGCCCCGCGCACGGATTTAGGCAAGATCGGGATAGCTCCATTTGCACTCCGCGGTCGTAGTGCCGCGGGCGTGACGCGCGGC